>Ga0207419_1002178_pt1 | contig 13266 bp, 7 predicted proteins | sample ElkSloMetagenome_4_FD_184723 | JGI IMG/M metagenome (GOLD analysis project Ga0207419, IMG submission 184723) | Hot spring microbial communities from Elkhorn Slough, Monterey Bay, USA - MD2A (version 2) | ecosystem: Environmental > Aquatic > Marine > Intertidal zone > Estuary: Microbial mat ... | reverse complement strand
GGATGCGTTTGCGAAAGCGGCATGCCCATCCACAAAAATGAAAACCTGCAGACCAACAATGTGGAAGTAGCCGCGCTTTGTGCCCCAAGGCCCCTACTACTTATTTCCAATGGCAACGATTGGACAAGAAATACACCCAATATAGAATTCCCTTACATCCAAAAAGTATATGCTTTATACGATGGGGAACATTTGGCCGAAAATGTGCATCTCCCTACAGAAAAGCATGATTACGGCTATTCAAAACGTACAGCTGCTTACAATTTTTTTGCGCACCATCTAAACTTAAATAGCGGTAAAATCCCTTATAATGAAGGTTATCAAGAAGATTTTGTAACTATCTTACCTAGGGACATGCTAGAAGTATTCGATACTGAGAACCCTAAACCTAAAAATATACTTAATGGAGATGAGGCCGTTATGACCTATCTAAAAATCAAGTAAAACTTTAGCTTAAATAATTATAATTATAAACCACTGTCTATTATGACTGGCAAATCTCAAATAAATCACTTAAAAATTTTAAGTAGTTTTTTACTACTGCTTTTAAGTGTAGCATTCATTTCTTGTTCTAACGAAAAGACCGAGGAAAACCTTTACTTGACCGACACAGAAAGCATACAAAAAGGCAAAGTGCTTTTTACTCAATACTGCGCTTCATGCCACGATTTTAGCCAAAATTTAATTGGTCCCAACCTAAGTGGGGCAACGCAAGTAGCCGGACATGATTGGCTAAAGAAATTTATCGTCAATGCCCCAGAGATGATACAATCAGGCGATGCCCGCTCGGTGTCTCTGTATGAAAAATACAAGCAGTATATGCCTGCTTTCCCCATGTTAAAAGACGAGGAGGTTGAAAACATCTTGGCCTACATGCATACTTACCAAGAAAACCCTGAGACAAAAACCGCATCACTTGCACTAGGTGAGCCACTGAGCAATCCTATCCCTCAAAAAATTGAGTCTTCTGGTCTTACCATGATCATGGAAAAATGGAAGACTGCCCCTCCTACTGCCAAAGAAGGTATCAAAGCCCGTATCAATAGAATGGTGGCCATAGAGCAAAACGGCATCGAAAGGATGTTTGTGAACGACTTAAGGGGAAATCTTTATGAGATAACCGATGGGCAGTTTAAGGTATTTATGGACATGAAAGCCCGCACAGAAAATTTTATGGATGCACCCGGTTGGGGTTCTGGCTTGGCACATTTTGAGTTCCATCCTGAATTTAATGAAAATGGCATATTTTACACCAGCCACACAGAAAAACCTGGTTCTGGTAAGCCTGACTTTTACTATGCAGATTCTATTAAAGTAACCGTGCAATACGTGCTAACCGAGTGGAAAATGAATGACCCCACGGCTGAAGAGTTTAGTGGTGTCCGTCGGGAAATGATGCGTGTGAACATGGTAACTCAAATACACGGCATGCAAGACATTAATTTTAACCCTACAGCCCAACCTGGAGATGATGATTACGGATTGCTTTACATTGGAATCGGTGATGGAGGAGCCGCTTTTGGCGGACATCCCAATATACCACATGGTAAAGACAAGGTTTGGGGGTCAGTACTCAGAATTGACCCTATGGGCAGTAATAGCAAAAATGGGCAATATGGTATACCAGACATCAACCCCTTTGTAAACGATCCAGAAGCCGTTGGTGAAATTTTATGTTTTGGTTTTAGAAACCCACATCATTTGGCTTGGCATCCTACAAAAAAGGTCATGTACATTACCGACATAGGGCAACACCAAGTAGAAGAGATTAATATTATGGTTCCGGGTGGCGATTATGGTTGGCCAGAACGCGAAGGCACGTTTGCCATTAGCACTGCTGGAGAGGCAGAACATGTATATTCTTTGCCAGAAGGAAATACTGATAATTTCATCTATCCTGTAGCGCAGTACGACCACGATGAAGGCAATGCCATTGTGGGTGGGCAAGTGTACCACGGAGAAAAAATGCCCCAATTAAAGAACAAGTATATTTTGGGTGACATAGTAAACGGCCGAATATTTTTTGTAGATACAGATGAATTAGCACTTGGCTCACAAGCGCCTATTCAATCCCTCAACCTTAGGCTGCAGAATGAAAGCGATACGACCAGTTTCCAAAGCTTGAGCGGTGTACAAAGAGTCGCTCTCAGATTTGGTGTAGATACCGACAATGAGCTCTATTTATTTACCAAAAGCGATGGAGTGATTTACAAAGCAGTTGGTTGTGAAAGTAATAATATGGCAATGAATCGGTAAAAAATACTCGCTATGCGATTTCTACAAATTTGGTAGCCTTTCCTCTATAAGACTTATTACACGGCAAATAAAAAAGCTTCCTGAACGGCTATACTCAGGAAGCTTTTTTAATCCAAACCTCATTGAAAGTCTATCCTAAAATATCGGTCTCTAATTTACCAGTGCTATCCGAAAAGCTTTCTGTTTGTATGCCAATGGTATTTAACATACTTACAAATAGGTTAGACATTGGCACTTTATCGTTAAATTGCTGATAGGTTCCGTGTTTTACACCCATATTTTTTCCTCCTGCCAATACCAATGGATAATTGACCGCATCGTGTGTACTACTACAAGCACTGCCATACAACACTAGAGTATTGTCTATAAGTGGACCGTACTCATCTGAGGTGTTTTTGAGTTTGTCTACAAAATAAGAAAATTGCTTGGTCAACCATTGATCGTAACGCCCCCATTCTTCCCAGTGGTTGGTAGATTTATCGTGGCTAATGGCATGGTGGCCTCTTTTTAGACCAAGCGCCAACTTAGGGAAATTCTCTCCCAAACCTAAGCCATCTTCTCTGGCCATCATGTAGGTCATTACGCGGGTTAAATCTGTTTGTAAGCCTAAAATCATCAAATCAAACGAAGAGCGAATATAACTCTCAGGATTCACTGTGGCACTTACATTGAAATTAAGGTCGCTGGCATCGAATGATTTCATGGGGATATCGAGCCATTTTTCATTACGCTGGATTTGCTCCTCTACCGAACTCAAAGAGGTCATGTACTCATCGAGCTTTTGTTGATCGTTTTTACCGAGTCTCTTTTGCAGTTGCTTGCTATCGGCCAAAATCAAATCAACTATCTTTTGATCTTGTTCTAGACTTTTTCTTCTGGCCGAGGTAGTGCCACCTCCGTTGGGTGCAAAGTAGCGCTCAAAAATAGCTCTATGCCTATGCTCCGTAGGAATGGGCTTGCCTGTATGGTCAAAGGACAAGGTAGAAACCCTAGATTTATACCCTACACCTCCATCGGTAGAAAGTGCTAAGTAAGGGTATCTCGTATGTTTGCTAAATTTTTGCGCGGCTACTTGATCTACTGAAATACTGTTTCTGTATTCGCTGCCTCTCAAATCTCCACCCGTTAACCAGGTATCACCAGCAAGGTGGCCCAACAGATGCCTACTTTTCGGATGGCTCAAACCACCCAAAATGGAGATGTCTTCCCTATGGGGAGAAAGCGGCGAAAGCGTTCTTGTAAACTTATAGTTCTTGCCTGAACCTATAGGAAACCAGTTCCATAGGTTGTGACTTCTACTGCCTTCAGGTGGTAAGCCTACACCATTAGGAAAGTACACAAAGCATAGGCGCTTAGGTGCTTCTCCAGCTGTAGATGATACAAAAGGATCACCCATAGCTTCTAAGTAGGGCAGCATGCATGCCACACCTAAACCTTTTAAAAATGTTCTTCTTTTTAGTTTGAAAGACTTCCCCATAATGTATTGCTTTTAAAATTACCCCTAAATGAAGGGCTGATAACTATATTCTCTATCACTGACTGAAATCCGTAACCGTCCTTTTTTACGTTTTGTACAATGGTCTCTATTTCCTTTTCATCTACAAACGTAACATCACGACCTAAGGCATAAGCGAAAAGGTGCTTTACTAAAGAACGCGTAAAGTCATCACTTTTCAGATTTAAAATATACGATTTTATTTCGTCAATGCCATCTACCCTTTTGCCATCGGGCAATTCTGTTTTGGCATCAATGGGCTTTTCCATGGCCACTGTTTGAAAGCGACCCACTGCATTGTAGTTTTCGAATACAATGCCGTAAGGATCGATTTTCTTGTGGCAATCCATACAGGCTGCCTTATCTCTATGCAAGAAAAGTTGTTCTTTTAGGGTCAATTGCTCAAAGCCTGGTGTTTCTGGGTCGAGTTCTGGTACATTGGGTGGCGGGTCGGGCGGGTGATCTCCCAAAATCTTAGAACGCAACCAAACCGCTCTTTTAATGGCATGTGCCTGTGTACCATCTGAATGCCCGCTCAAAAAAGCCCCCTGTGAAAGTAGCCCTCCCCTACGCATGGTAGGTTCTACGGCTACAGGTCTAAAATGACTTCCCTTCACACCCTCAATCCCATAAAATTCAGCCAAATTTTGGTTGAGCATGGCAAAATCAGATTCAATCAAATTGAATATGCTCTTATCTTTTTGTAATACATGATGTACAAAATGATAGGTCTCTTCAGACATATCCTCTTTTACAAAGCGGGTAAAATCTGGATATTCGTTCACATTTACACTCATGGCCTCATGGCGATCTACCCGCAGCCACTCGTTGGTAAAGTTGCGTACCATATGCCAAACCCTATCGTCTTGTACCATGCGTTTTACCTGATCTCGCAGTTCGTCTTTATCACTTAAATCTTCATCTTCAGCCAAGGCCAACAAAGTTTCGTCTGGAGGAGCATTCCATAAAAAGTAAGATAATTTGGAAGCCAATAAATACTCTTTTTCCCTGTCTGAAGTCTCTTTTTCAGGTTCAGCGAGATAGAGGAACTTGGGAGAGCAAAGAACGGCTATCAACACTTCTTTTACACCATCTTCGTATCTTGGATAATCGTCTTTGATACTCCTCCAAAAATCCATGTATGGGGTAAGCTCGCCCTTATTGAGCGGTCTTCTAAAAGCTTTTCCCATAAACTTTGTCAATATCTCCTGGGTATAGGTCTCTTTGTCGTCTTCATTACTTGAAGCGAAGAAGATATCTGAATGGCTTTTAGTTGGCCATTCTGGATAATAAGGCGCTATAAATTCTATTTCGTTAATGAGTAGAGGTGGCCCCGAGTCGTGATTGTCTTTTACCAAGAAATCATTCCACAGGCCTATGATCATAATATTGGCTAAAATCTCGGTCTCTACAGTATCTATTTCAGGAATTGGCAAGTTTTCCAAATTGTCTTTAAAAGTATAGGTTTCCCACTTACCTAAGGGGGCTTCTACATATTTAAAATCATCAAAAGTTTTATAGTCCATGCCATCGTCGGTTCTCGAACCAGCAAAAGTTCTTAGTACAGGAATGTCCTTATCGTACTTGGCACGACTTTCTTCCGCTTCTGCTGCTAGCTTTTTAGCCAATGGATGCGCCTCTTTAAAATGGGTGATGACTACTTTGCTAAAACCTATAAAGAATTTACCTCCAATCTGTAATTTGTGTTCTCCTTTCTTCAGATATGCTAAAGTAATGGGTGTTTGTACCTTAGCAGCCGTCTCTAATGCAGGATCCAAGTGCAGTCTTTCTTGCAGTCGATTTCTATCTACTTGCAAGCGCAAAGATGGCATGGCATCTTGGCCTGCATAAGGATGCTCAAAATCGAATTGATAATAACCATCTTCTGGAGCTTCAAAAACAAAAACAGCATTGCTTTCTTCTGTCAGATTTTTGGGCGCCCACCAATTGCCCTTCTTTACTAGGTTATTTTTATTGCTAGCATCTTGGGCAAGCAATTCAATTTTTTGCTCTAAGTCCTTGGCTTCTTGCGCCTTTCTAAGCGCCATAAAACCTTCTTTTTGAGTATACCATTGATACCCTTTAGAGGCCTTTACCCTAAATTCAAATGCTCCCTCTTCTGGATAGTAATCCTTCACTAGTAACTTTAAATTCGGCGATGGCCCTTGCCAAGACTTTGGCGTTACTTCTTTATGGGGCAAAGCAGAATATAAAATAATGCCTTCATCAACTACCTCATAGCGGTCGGCTGTAGAACCCCGCATACCAATACCTATGTTCTTCTTTATTTCATCAATTTTTGCTTGTTCCAGACTGTCGGCACCAACCTTAGGCTGCCCATTTTCATCTAATATCTCAACAATAAAATCATCCGGATTGATAGGCGCACTTTGGTAACCTCCAATAGCACCTGCTGGCTTACCTTTACCTATGCCCTTTCCAAATTTAATCCTGTAATGGGTAGCCGCTGGCTTTTCTGCTGGAACAATGGCTTTTTCTAAAGCTTCTCTTGCTATTTGCTTGTAATAATCGATATGCAATGGTGAAACTTGCAAGACCTTCCCATTATTAGAAAAACCCATTTCTGACTTAGCATCATCGGGTAGCACGGCTCCAAAGTTTACTGGCATGTTGAGTACCTGCTGTAAGGAGTTGGTATACTGATGCTTGGTGAGTCTTCTTATCACTGGCTTTTCATCTGCCTTACGTACGGCTACTGCTTGTTGGATCGAAGCCGTTATCCAATCCACCAAAACCCTTCTTTCTGCATCGGTAAGTTGGTCTTTGTCCTCAGGAGGCATTTCTCCGCTATTCACCATATCTAGCATTACCCGCCAAGTTTCTGCATCTTTACCATGTATGATGTCTGGGTCTATATTGTCTAGCCTCAAACCTCCTTTCTGCTCTTCTTCACCATGGCAACTCACACAATAGTTCTTGGTAATCGGGTTGATGTCTTTATGGTAATCGTACTGTTCTAGTGTTTCGCTCACCAAGGCAGTTTCCATCTCAACCAAACCGTCTAATGAGTAAGGGTCATCACCTAAAAATGCCCTTACTTCGTCTGGTAAATCTTTAGTAAGAAAATTAGAACCATGTGTAATGGTTCCGCCATAATGCCCTGCAATACTCAAAATCGCAACATTTACCATTAGTATTGAATGATAAGGCGTAATCCGCTTTTCGCTAGATTCTTGGCTTTTTAACACCAAAAGCCATACACTTAACAGAGCGGTTCCCACGCCCAACCACTTGTGCACAACAAGTGCATCTGAACCATAATCACCCGCTGCTGCCAACATGGTTCCTGCAATTACTGTTGGTATTGAAGTGATGGCCACCAACCAAAGTAAAAGGTGACAAGCAGGCCCAAGCTGCAAACTCGGCTTAAAATAATTGAACACTTCAAATGCGAAAAGCGCCAGCAACATACCAATGGGGAGATGCACCAACAAAGGATGGAAATTGCCAATAGTGGATGCGAACCAACTGGCCTGAGCGCTCTCAAAAGGATATATCACCAAAACGAGCAGCAAAACGCTCACTGCAATGGCCCCATAAAGGAGGTATCTTTTATTGGTAAAAGTCAAGATGTTTCTCAATTAAGGCTTGAAAAATTATTTCAACTCATAAGTTCTTAATTTTTTGACTATTTATCAATCTAAAAGCCGCTAAATGAGGAAATTAGAGCTTTTAAGTATACTACTTCGAAAATTTATACAATAAAAAAGGGGAAAGCGTGTCTCCCTTGTTCTTCGAGTTCAGGATCAATCAGCTGTTCTTACAGTCGTTAGAATTTTATCAAACATGCGATCACTAAAGTACTTCCTTATAAAGAGCATGATCTTGGCCATTTTCCCGGCTGCGTATCTTGTTTTTGGCTTTTCAGCATAAATGGCCTTAACGATGACATCTGAAATAACAGAAGGTGGAGAAGAGGCACCCTTCTTTTCATAAGAATTTTTCGTGGCCTTTGCCATTGTTTGAGCCATTTCGGCATAAACCCCTTCACCAGAGTGTTTAAGCATAGGCCCGTGGACTACATCGCCAAATTCGGTAGCTATAAGGCCAGGTTCTACAATCACTACATCTATGTTGAATTGCTTCAATTCAATACGCAAACAATCGCTCCAGCCTTCTAAAGCATGTTTAGTGGCGTGGTACCAACTTCCCAAGGGTGTATAAATCTTACCTCCTATTGAAGACATATTGATAATCTTTCCACTTTTTTGCTTGCGCATATGTGGCAATACTGCCTGTGTAATCCTAGCCAAGCCAAAAAGGTTGACCTCAAATTGTCTGCGTGCCTCGTCTATAGAGATATCTTCTACTGCGCCGTATAATCCATAGCCAGCATTGTTGACCAGCACGTCCACTTTACCCTGTTCGTTTATTATCTGCTCAACACAAGCTAAGACGTCGGTTTCTTTGGTTATGTCCATTTTAAGGGCTTTGCCGCCTGCCTGTACCAGTTCTTCCATTTGTTCTACACGCCTTGCAGCCCCGTAAACCATATGGCCTTCTTTTAGTAATCTTAGGGCAGCATCTTTGCCAATACCAGAAGAAGCGCCTGTTATCAATATTACTTTTTGATTTTTCATAGTTATTAAATCAGTGATTACTTACTCACATTTGTGATAAAAATATTTCAGATTCCATATTTTTTTAAAACAAACTGAATGGTTTTCTCTACATCAAAAGATGCTTGTAGGTAGAACCTAGTAGCCAAACCGTCTAACAGAATTAAGAGATGCTCGGCCTCCATGTCTGCTTGCTTATAACCTAAAGCATCAAAAGCTTGGGTCAAGGCTTTTTTTACTACTTCCATTTTATGTTCGCCATACTCCTCTAACTCCCACTTTATTTTATACTGCAGCTTCCAAAATTCAGCAAGCTCTTTATTTTGATTCATCTTGAGACCCAATTCAAGCGTTTTTCTTATGGCTTCTTTAGGTTCAGTTTCTGTTACTACATCAGCAAAAAGTATTTTTGCCTTTTCTTCTCCTTCTTTCAGTATGGCATTGAGCAAGCCGTCTTTGTTTTCAAAATGTCTAAATATTAAGCCTTCAGAAACCCCGGCTTTTTTGGCTATTTTGCTTGTAGAGGTGGCGGTAAAACCTTCTTCTGCAAAAAGCGCCAAGGCCGCATTTAATATCTTTTCTTTCTTTTTTGTCATAGTGAGTGATTACTCACAAATGTAAAGACTTCTTATGTTCGATACAAATTTTTATTTGAGCGTTTACCTTTCTTCGTAAATAGAATAGAATCTAAAGACCGCAAGAATCGTGTTCTTGGGTCTTCTTTCTCCAAAAAATGAAACATTTAATTCACATACAATTTTTTGTATTCAACTAACGGAATCGCTAAGTTTATTAAAAAACTACAGCAAGGCATGATATGATTTCCCTGAAAAGAATAACTTTTTTGTTTTTTCTCACACTTTTTAGCAGCATGCTGCATGCTCAGTCTAGTGAACTCTCAGAACAAGATAAAGAAGCCATTAAGTACAAATCGAAGGATTTTATAAGAGAATTGGGCTCCCTGCTAAATTTGATCAAAGATCCTAGCATAGAAGCTTTTAAGAGAAAGGAAATCATAAGGAATAGTTATCTACCATCAGCCAACCAGATATTTTTAGACGAGAAGGTCATTATCGAAGATGACATCGACCCAAATTTTTACGATTACAATGCCAAGAAAAATAGCGAGGTCCCAAAGTACTTAAACGATCTAGAACTTTTCTATGAAAAATCTGAAGAGTCTACCATCCTAATCGAAAATATAGCGACTTATGAGGTTTCGCAGAGAGATTTCATCTTTTTGCCTGTTTATTTTGAAATGACTTTTAAGGGTCAGCATATTGTAATTGATAAACCTTACAGAACTGTTAAAAGAATTGCTACGATTAAAGCCGAAAAGGAAAATAATTTGTGGCAACCACTTATTGTGAGTATTGTATTCTACAATCCTACATTGCACACATTTGTAAAAGAGAGTGAAGACTGGGAAAAGACGATTGCACAAAATACATTGCAGGCATACCAGAAATACATGGCTGATTATCCCGAAAGCAAATTTACTGGTATGGCCAAAGAAAAGGCAGATGCCTTACAAAGAGAAGAAAACAATGCTTGGCAAAATGCCCTCGAGCAAAATACCGTTCCAGCCTATACGTCCTTTATAGAAGCTTATCCTAATAGCGAGAAGAAATCATTAGCAAACCAGAAAATAGCCATTCTTTTGGCAAGTATCTCTGGTAGTGAAGATGATGTGCCTAATACAAATGAAGAAGAGCGTGTATTTGCATCGTATCCGAAAGTAGCTAGAAAAGGTAAAGTAAAACCGATTACCTGGGCTCAAGAGAACTGGCAAGACGGCGCTAAATTAGAATTGTACCAAGGTTCTTCTTTGGTAGATGTATTGGATATAAGTAATACTTCTGGTAACTACCTATGGTCTGTGCCTAAAGATTTGGCATTAGGCACGGGCTATAAACTGAAACTTACAGATGTTAAAAAAGACGATAAATCTGTTTTCAGTCCTGTATTTAGCATCAAAAGAGGCTTCCCATTGGGCATTAAGATTTTAGGTGCAGGAGCTTTGGTTGGAACAGCCGTTTTCTTGCTTACCAATGGAGGAGGCAATAACGGGAATGGAAATGTAAGCCCTCCAACCACTGACACAGATTTACCCGGTCCTACCAATCTACCAGAATAAAAGAAATAATAAAACATGAATATTTAAGATAAATGAAACTCAAACTATTACTCTCAACATTTTGGATTGCTGTAAGCTTAATTTCAGCTCATGCACAGAGTGGCGTAGCTATCTCTGAAAGTTCCAATCGAAAAGCAGATGCATCTGCCATATTAGATGTGGTTTCGACTTCAAAAGGCATGTTGGTGCCTCGGATGACCAATTCACAAAGGAATGGCATCTCTAGCCCTGCCACAGGTTTATTGATCTATCAAATAGACAATACACCCGGCTTTTACTATTATAACGGAAGTGCCTGGCAAGGCATTGGGGGCGGAGGCTCGGTAGGAGCAGAGACCGATCCCCAAGTGAGCAGCACACTTACAGATGCCATTCCGGTATGGAACGGAACCTCACTTGTAGATGGCTCCTTAGAAGACGACGGATCAAAAGTTGGTGTATTTACAGGTGGAGGTTCTGAAAAAATGAGGTTTACGAGCTTGCCAGAGGGACAGGGATATATTTTGATATATGGCCCCTCGCTTAGCCCAAACGTATCAATATCTTCTTTAGAAAGCAATGCTGATAATGGTTATTTAACCGTTCACGATGATCAAGGAAACAGTAAAGCGGGCATTTTTGTAGGTGCCTCATCAACAGGCACTCTGTTTACAGAAGGTGAAAACGGAAACCTCAACGTAGCCTTAGATCATCTTTCTGATAATACCAACAATGGTTTTATAGCTGTTTATGATGAAAACGGGAGTCAACAAGCAGGTATGTACGTAGACGGTAACGGACAGGGCTATTTATTTGGCGATGTGGTTTCTACTGGAATCAAAAATTTTACAGTACCACACCCAACAGATAATACCAAAGAGATATGGTATGCCTCCTTAGAAGGACCTGAAGCAGCCATGTACATTAGAGGTACCAGTGCTTTAGTAAATGGTGAAGCCAGAATCGAATTGCCCGAGCATTTTTCTCTTCTTGCTTCAGAAAAAAGTATTACCGTCATTGCCACGCCGCTATCGGCCTCTTCTAATGGATTAGCCATCATTGAAAAGAGCCCTACACACTTTGTAGTTAAAGAATTGATGAATGGTACAGGCTCTTACCAATTTGACTGGGAAATAAAAAGTGTAAGGAAAGACTTTGAGGATTACGAGGTAGTAAGAAATAAAATCCAACTTGAAGAAAGAAGCAGCAACATAAAAGAAGCAAAGGGGAAATCTATTAAAGCCGATAGTAAGCAATGAGTTTAAGAAATCTCTATATTCCTGTCTACTGTTGTCTGGCCATTTTATTTTCTACCAAGCTCTTAGCCCAAGATATAACCATAAGTGGCAATGCGAAAATAAATCTTTCTGGCACGATAAAATTTCGTTTATCTGACGAAAATTCTGCTCTTAACCTAGAGGATAATGCAGGTTTAGAGGACGAAACCAATACTTTTCTAATCTTAGAAGGAGATCTAAACAGTAACACTGATCTTTTTACACTTTCGGGAAGCCTCGTATTTGATGGGGCCGCCCCCCAAAACCTCAATGCAAGTATTGCACTAAGGACCCTAACAGTTTCAAATAGCCATGCATTATCTGTCGGTGGCTCGGTACTTATTACCAATCAATTGCAGTTCGACCAAAGCATTATAACTACCGATCAAGATAATGCTTTAACCATTACAGAAGGAGCCAATATTTCAGGTGCTGGGAGTAACGGATATGTAGACGGTCCACTTAGGGTTAGGGCCAATGGTACTACTGCTAATATTCTAAATTTCCCAATTGGTAAGGGCAATGCTTATTATCCCCTAAGGTTGAGGCTAGACCAAAGTAGCTCAACAGGATTGTACGTTGCAGAAGTATACACTTCTGACATTCCAACAAATGCTTTGGATGCGTCTTTACAAAGTGTCTCCAACTCAAAGTATTGGTCAGTAAGATCAAATGAAAGAGTTACCAACCCATATATAGAATTACCTGTTGATGGATCTGATGGGGTTGCCTCTACCGCTCTGGCAAGAGTGGCCAAAGCAGAGAATGGCACTTGGGCCAACTTGGGAGGCATAAACCTAAGCAGTGTTCCCGGTACAATAAGATCTTCTGTTGCATTTACAGACTTCGGCAATTTTATAATTGCCTCCGCAGCACCCAACAACAATCCAAGTATCTCATCCATTACTCCAGATGCCGGTGAAGTTGGCGACTTGGTTACGATTACCGGTACTAATTTAGGCACCTCACCCGGAACCATAAAGTTTGGTAATATAACCGTGAACAGCACAGATATCACTTCCTGGACCGATACAGAAATACAGGTTAGAGTGCCTCAAGGACTTAATCCCGGAGAAAATGTGGGTTTAGAAATTACTGTTAATGGAGCCAATGAGGCCATCAACTTCGATTTTATTTTTGAAGTGCAAGCTGAAGGGAATTGCAATGATTTTAGTATCGTCTCATTTCCTAAAAATGACAATAGGATCGTAGTGGGCGAAAACACTGCACTTATTGCAGAAGTGAATGATGCTTCCTCTGTGAGTACTGCACAAATTTATTATAAAGGCATTGCCGAAGACAATTGGGAAGGCCCGTTTAATGTAAGCAATAATGGTAATGAGTATACCTATCAGGTAAATGCCAATGTAGATGATATTGGCATAGAATATTATTTCGAATTTACATTTAATGGATGCGCTAATGTAATCAGTAATACAGCCTATGCTTACCTGTACTATCCGAATGGAGTTGTCATTCCAGATTTAACCGCAGGAAATACGGCTGGGGACTACAATTTATTTTCAATCCCTTTAGAGTTGG
>Ga0207419_1002174_pt1 | contig 13281 bp, 8 predicted proteins | sample ElkSloMetagenome_4_FD_184723 | JGI IMG/M metagenome (GOLD analysis project Ga0207419, IMG submission 184723) | Hot spring microbial communities from Elkhorn Slough, Monterey Bay, USA - MD2A (version 2) | ecosystem: Environmental > Aquatic > Marine > Intertidal zone > Estuary: Microbial mat ... | reverse complement strand
TTTAGCGTGGATTTTCTCCTCGTCGATAAATACGTTTTTGATCACCAGCATCTGACCAATCGAAAATACGTTTGCCAAGAAATAATAATAACTTAAACCGGAGGCAAAACTATTAAAGAAGAAGAGCATCATAAAGGGGAAAATGTACATAATCACCTTCATGTTCGGCATGCCCGGCTGGTTTTGCTGGGGCATTTGGTTGGTATTGTAAATCGTGTAGAAAAACATACTTACCGCCATCAGGATGGTGAAAAGGCTTACGTGATCTCCGTAAAAAGGAATGGTAAAAGGTAGCGTGGCTATGCTATCATAAGCCGATAAATCATCCGCCCATAAAAAGCTCTCATGACGCAGCTGAATGCTGGACGGGAAGAAACGAAACATGGCATATAGAATGGGCAATTGAATGACCATTGGGATACATCCTGAGAATGGGTTTACCCCTGTTTTGCGGTAAAGGTCCATGGTGGCTTGCTGCTTTTTCATCGGGTCGGCATCCTTGAACTTCTCGTTGATTTCGTCCACTTCAGGCTTAATGACGCGCATCTTGGCGCTGCTCATGTAGTTTTTGAAAGTCAAAGGAGAAAGAGCCAACTTGATTACCACCGTTAAAATCAAGATGATGATGCCGTATGAAAGCCCCGTCGTTTCAAGCCAATCAAAAATAGGGATGACCACCCATTTATTCACCCATCCAAATATTCCCCAACCGAGGTTGATGACTTTATCGAGTTCCATGCCGTACTCTTTCAGCACCTTGTAATCATTTGGCCCCATGTAGAGCTGTGCTGAGAGAACTGTTGAAGAGGCTGTGGGATCTACGGGAAATTCGGCACGGTAAAATTGGGTGAAAGCGGTTTCCTCTTCTTCAAAAGGTTTGCTCGCTAAACTCACTTTTTGGTTGAAGGTTCCGTTTGCGATCAAGATGGCAGAGAAGAAGTGCTGCTTAAAAGCTACCCACTGGAGTTTTTCATCGTCGATGAGGTCATCATCGTCTCCTGTTTCCGAAAGGTAATCACGTCCTTCTCCCTCAGCTTTGTAAAATATGGTGGAGTTGTTTCGCTCGATTTCGATCCCTTTTTCGTTGTGCCTGGCAGTCATTTCCCAAATCAATTTGGGGGATGTGACGACACCATCCACATCGTAAAACCGCGTTTCCATTCCGATGTCGTAGGCATCACCGGAAATGGTGTAAATGTTTTCAATCTTTCGGCCACCTTCCATCTCGAGGGTGTAGGTGATTTGATCGGAGTCACCTCCGCTGATCGTTTTGCTCCCTTCATTGGTAGCAAAGAAGAAATCGGAAGTATTCAGATTACCTAAAGATGGATATGTAAATTCATACCCCATTTTTGCCGTCTCCTGATCAAAGAGAATGAGCGGCATGGAATCGTAAGTTGTGTATTGTAAAAGGTTTGCTTTTACCGGAACTCCACCTTTATTGCTGAAGGTGATTTCCAGTAAATCCGTAGTCACCGTAATGTCTTTGCTTTCTCCTGCTGAAGATGCCGCAAGAACACCGTAGCGCGCTTTGAGTTCAGTGCCCACTTCGGCTCGACCGGCAGAGTCTAAGACTACAGTATCGGCGAGCGACTCACTTTCGGGGATGATCGCTTCCTCTATTTCGTTTACTGCATCCTGCTCTATTTGGAGTGCTGCCAAACTATCGGCAGCTCTTTGCTGAGCGGCCAACTCTTCATCACTGGGCTTGGTGAATATGGAGTAGCCCACCAATAAAATGGCGATTAATACCAATCCGATTACGGAATTCTTATCCATTCAAAATAATTTAAGGCGACAAAGATAACCCCTTAAACGGAGGTGACAAGAGAAAGAAAGTTAAGGGCTTAAAGGATTCAGGCTTTCTCCAATACCTTTTTGGATTCTACGGCTGCCTTCACAAATCCTACAAAAAGTGCGTGCGGTGCAGCAACAGTGCTCTTGTACTCCGGGTGAAATTGTACTCCGACGAACCAAGGGTGCTCGGGAACCTCCACAATCTCAACCAACTCACTATCGGGATTTATCCCAGAGGCGATCATTCCGTTTGCTTCAAAATCCGGCAGGTACTTATTGTTGAACTCATAGCGGTGTCTGTGGCGCTCCGATATCAACTCTTTTCCGTAAATCATTCGGGCTTTTGAGTCTGGCTTAAGCTTACATTGGTAGGCTCCCAAACGCATCGTTCCACCTTTGGTATCGAGGTCTTTTTGGCCGTCCATCAAGTCAATGACAGGATCGGCGGCATTCTCTTTGATTTCGGTAGTGTGGGCATTTTCAAGTCCAAGAATATTACGAGCGAATTCAATTACCGCACATTGCATTCCCAAGCATATCCCTAAGAAAGGCAAACCGGTTTCTCGTGCGTATCGAATGGCTTCAATCTTGCCGTCAATTCCTCGCTCACCGAATCCCGGGGCCACCAATAATCCTTGAAGTTCCGCAAGCTGTTCTGCTACATTTTCTTTTGTGATATCTTCGCTATGAAGCCAAACCAAATCTACTTTAGCTCCATTCTCTGCACCGGCGTGAATAAAGGACTCAACGATCGATTTATAGGCATCTTTCAACTCGATGTATTTTCCTACCAAACCGATTTTTACAGTCGTCGTTGGGTTTTTGTGTTGTTTTAAAAAGTGCCTCCACTGAGTGAGATCAGCTCCTTTAGGGTCTGTAGAAAGCCCTAATTTTTCCATAACCACACAATCCAGTTCTTCTTCTTCCATCAGAATGGGAACGTCGTATATGGTTTTGGCGTCGATTGATTCGATAACGGCATTCGGTCCGACATTGCAGAACTGTGCAATTTTTTGACGCAAATCATCCGTCAATTCATGTTCAGTTCGGCATACGAGAATATCAGGTTGAACCCCGAGTTCCAACAGGGCTTTTACGCTGTGTTGTGTAGGTTTGGTTTTGAGCTCGCCGGCTGCCGCCAAATAAGGAACGAGCGTAAGGTGAACCACCACACAATCATTTCCCATTTGCCACTTAAGTTGCCTAACGGCTTCCACATAGGGAAGAGATTCAATATCTCCGACGGTTCCGCCAATCTCAGTGATGACGAAATCGTAGTCGTTTTCGTTTCCGAGAATCTGAATGCATCGCTTGATTTCATCGGTTATGTGAGGAATGACTTGAACGGTTTTACCCAAAAAGTCTCCTCTTCTCTCCCGGTTGATCACATTTTGGTAAATCCGTCCGGTGGTGATGTTGTTTGCTTGGGAAGTCTTGATATTCAGAAATCGCTCGTAGTGGCCCAAGTCAAGATCTGTTTCAGCGCCATCCTCCGTTACAAAACACTCCCCGTGCTCGTAAGGGTTCAACGTTCCGGGGTCAATATTGATGTAGGGGTCGAGCTTTTGAATGGTAACGGAATAGCCTCTTCCCTGAAGCAGTTTGGCCAGTGAGGCCGAAATAATTCCTTTCCCTAAAGATGAAGTAACCCCGCCAGTTACAAAGATGTATTTGGTCTTTTGACCCATGATCGCCGTGATTTATAAAAGTGTAACTACGGGAAACAAAAGTAACAAAATTGGGCATGTCCCAAGGTTAAGATTTTGCTCAATTTTGTCTGTCGATGTTTAAAACCTTGTGGTTGGATATTTTATTCATCAGAATGAATAAAGAACCCCGAAACTCGGTAGTATGGGGAGCTGATTTACTCTTTCTCCCGTTACCCGATCAACATAAAAAATATTTTCTCGGTCATAAGTGTTTGTTACACTAAAACTTGTTTCGAGTGAAGAGCTCTCAGAAAACTCAAAGGTTCGCTTAATTGTCAGGTCTAATCGGTGATAGTCGGGAAGCCTGCCCTCATTCAAACCGGCAAACTGAATCTCAGCTTCGCTACTATTCGTTTGGGTGATATCCGTATTCAGACCATCAATGAAATTTTCTTGGAGATAAAATCCTTGGTTTTGTGTGAATGGAAAACCGCTTCCATAGTTCCAACGACCATTTATTTCCCAGTCCAGTCCTTTTCCGAAACGATAAGATGCTACTAAGTTGATATTGTAATTTCGGTCGAAAATTGGGTCATAGTTTCTGATTCCATCCCATCGGTCTACATCAGCGATAGAAAAGACCGTCCAGATATAGATTTTACGGCTTTCATATCCTACTGTGAGATCCACTCCTCTGGCAGTTCCGGTTTCTACGATAAAGTCATTTTTTAGAATGTCCGGAACATCCGGGTCTTGGGTACGGCTGCTGAAAATTTTGTTTCGATTGATATTGGTCAGTTGAGTAAAATCTTTGAAATAGCCCTCCAGGTTGATCGAAATGCGATTGGTCAAGTCATATTCAATACCGGCGATATAGTGAATGGCCGTTTGCAGAGGGTTTTTTACCTCTCTCGTGCTTCCGTCTTCCAGAGTTATTTCGTCTTGAAGGTCTTCCGGACCTACCAAAAATCCATAAAAGAGGTTGACTACGTCGCGGTCTGAATTGGCCGAAATAATATTCTGAGAGAACATGCCAAAGGCAGCTTTTAAACGAAGATTTTCAGTAAGATTGTATTTTAAACCGAGTCGTGGTTCCGGGCGTAACGTCCTGATCGTAGCGTAGTACTGTAATCTGATACCACCGTCGATGATGAGGTTGTTTAACTTCTTTTTGTAAGAAAAATAACCTGCTAACTCAGTGTTATTGTCGTTTTGCTCGATTTGTTGGCCAAGTGGGTTGAAAAATGAAAGTTCCGTTCCGAATCCTGAAATATCTATCCCATATTTCAAGGCATCATCTCCAAAGAAATATTTAAAATCGAGGAAAAGGTTGAAGCTGTTCACCCCGCTGGTTCTTGGTCGAAGTGACCCTTCTTCTTCAACACCGTCAGTTAAAGGAATACCGGTTGAACTTGCTCTTTCTTCCAGAGTAATGTCATAGTTGCTGAAATTGAGCCCTCCTTCTAGCAAAGCTGCCGTAGAACTGGGCACCAAAATAAAATCAGCGCCTCCACCGAATGAACTCCAGCTCAGATTACTCGTTTCCTGAAACCTCACTTCATCATTAAAACTAAAACCGAATAGATTAAATTTGCTTCCCGTCGAAGTATTGAAAGAAACTTTTCCGTAAAGGTCCGTGAAACTGAACGGAAGGCCATCTTCATCGATGTAGTCATAGAGTAATTTTGACGATTCATCCAAATACGAGTGTTTCGCCGAAAGCAAGAACGAGGAAGAGGACTTTCCATCGTTGGTTTGTCTTTTGATTGGGCCTTCAAATAGCGCATTGGCTGCGAATGTGCTGACGCCCACTTTCCCCGAAAATGCACGCTTGTTGCCATCACGCGTTGTAATGTCCATGATCGAAGAAATTCTCCCACCATATTCTGCACCGAAACCTCCCGTGTATATGTCAGCGTTTTTGATGACTTCCGTATCAAAAACCGAAAACAAACCAATGCTGTGGAACGGGTTGAAGACCGTAGTACCATCTAATAATACCTTATTTTGAATCGGAGAACCACCGCGAATATAAAGCTGACCTCCTTGGTCTCCCGTAAAAATAACACCAGGCAATACCTGAAGGTATTGAGCCAAATCAGCAGTCGCCCCGATGGTGGGAATCTGTTTGATTTGTTTAGGTGTAGCCTTGGTGACAGACATCGTCACATTGGTCTGTCTTTCTTGCTTTTCAGCAGAAATTTCAACCACATTCATTTGGACCGAACCTTTTTTTAGGAATAGCTTTTCAGTGGTGATTTTTCCTTCCTCAACGAATATTTGCTTTGACAAAGTGTCGTATCCGAGATAGCTGACCATCAAAGTGTATTGCCCCTCGGGTACCGGTGTGATGGAGAAATATCCATTCACATCCGTAGAGCCTCCCATTGTGGTTCCCTTCAAGTAAACATTTGTAAAAATAACTGCTTCACCCGTCTCCTCTTCATACACGAATCCCCGAACCGTCCCTTTTTGAGCTTGGGCTAAAAAGCAGAAGGTTGAGAAAAGCAGAAGCAGTGAAAGTCGGGTGGGATTTATCATTCAGTTGAATTTTGAAGTCGGCAAAGATAAGCAATGTACTGCGTGGTTGCGGCAGGCTATGCCGTAACCGATTGTAACAATTGGAATCCAAGGCTGAGTATATTTGTTCAAGCCCTTAAAATTCTAGCTACCATTTCATTCATAAGCTCTTTATGTCTGGCGCTGGTGTTGCCTAGTCCCTTCATCTTCAGGTCGATGTCGTGAAGGATTTCCATGACTTTCATGAGTTTGGTACGCGGGTAATTCACTGCAGCTCGCTTAAGATCCTTGACAATGTAGGAGTTAAGCCCCATGGTTTGAGCAAGTCTTTGGGGATCGGTATGATTTCCTGCTCTATGGTAGCGAATGAGTTGAGTAAAGTACCGGTAAAGTCCATACGTTACAGGAATTAAGTGATGTTCTTTCTCGTTGTTCGCAAAATAATTTGCGATATATATTGCTCGGGCATTGTCTTTGAAGCCGATCGCTTTTTGCAGCTCGAAGATGTTAAAGTCTTTGCTGATACCTATGTGCTCTTGTATTAAATCAACCGTTATTTTCTCACCTTCAGCTACCAGTTTGAGTCTTTCCAGTGCTTTGTCCAAACCTATCAGGTCAGCTCCGATTTGTTCACTTAGAAGCAACACCGCACGCGGATCAATATCCAGATTCAATAGCTTGCAATGCTCGTTGAGCCAAGAGGAAACCTCATAGTCTCGCAGCTTGGCGCTGTTAAAATACACGCCCTTGCTCTTTATCAGTTTTGCGAGGCTGCTTCTGCCGTCTATCTTCTTATCCTTGTAAGTAATGGCTAAAATGGTAGTTGGAACGGGGTGCTCCAATAGTTCCTGAAGAGGTGAAAGATCCTTCCAGTTTTGCGCTTCTTTGACGATGATCACTTGATACTCCGCCATCATCGGAAACCGCTTTACGATGGGAATTAAATCCTGCGGAGAAATATCCCTCCCGTAATATACCGATTGATTAAACTCTCGTTCGCTCTCATTTAATATACCCTTTTGAATATAATCGGTGAGCTTATCGATGTAGAAAGGCTCATTCCCGTCAAAGAAGTAAAAAGGGGCATAATCCTTTTTACGCAGGGTAGTCATGATCTGTTTGAATGTCATCTAGAATTTTAAGTGTTTGACGGCTCGTCCTTCGCTGGCAATTTCTTTCATTGCTCCGATACCAAGTTTCACGTGTGTATCTACGAATGACTTACTCACATTCAAGTCGCTCTCAATGGTTTTTACTCCTTCGGGTACCATCGGTTGATCAGTGACCAATAGAAATGCACCTGTCGGAATTTTATTGGAAAAACCCGCTACAAAAATAGTAGCTGTTTCCATGTCTATGGCCATGCAACGGGTTTTTCTTAAATACTTTTTGAATTTATCGTCGTGTTCCCAAACCCGCCGATTAGTGGTGTAAACCGTTCCCGTCCAATAGTCGTGGCCCATATCACGTATCGTAGATGATATGGCTCTTTGCAACATAAAGGATGGAAGGGCAGGAACTTCTTTGGGTAAATAGTCATGGCTAGTCCCTTCACCGCGAATTGCGGCGATAGGTAAAATAAAATCACCAACGGCATTTTTCTTTTTCAGTCCGCCGCACTTACCCAAAAATAGCACGGCTTTTGGCTTAACCGCACTGAGTAAATCCATGATGGTGGCGGCATTTGCACTTCCCATCCCAAAATTAATAATGCTCAGATTTGCACTGTGCGCGCTCGGCATTGCCTTGTCAGTGCCGCGTATCTCTACCTTCTGAATCTGTGCAAATCGCTCAATGTAATCATCAAAATTCGTGAGTAACACATATTCGCGAAATTCTTCCAATGGCACTCCCGTATATCTGGGAAGCCAATTGTCAACGATCTCTTTTTTAGTTTTCATAGTATGTTTGTTTTATGCAACCACTCAATCTTCCACCCTATCCGTTTCAGATCTTCAAAGAAGGCGAAAAGTTTAAAATACTCGACCCTGTTAGAAAAAAACGATTGGTTCTGACTCCTGAAGAATGGGTGCGTCAGCACATGGTAATGTATTTAATCGAGAAGAAAAACTTCCCGGCGGGGCTATTAAAAATGGAAACCGGGGTAAAGCATAATAAAAGATTTGGCAGAACTGATGCGGTGTTTGTAGACCGCGAAGGTAAACCTCTTGTTTTGGTCGAGTGTAAGGCTCCGAATATCAAAATTAGCAAGGAAACCTTCTATCAAGCTGCGCGTTACAATAGTACCTTGGAATCACCGTATGTTGTTTTAACCAACGGTTTGGTTCACATAGTTATGCATTTAGCGATCCAAGAAAGAAAAATCTTGTCTTTAGAGGACTTGCCTGATTATAAATACCTTTAACTAAAACTCAATCGGTCTTATGAAATTCCTTTTGCTTCCTCTACTTTTTCTGACAATCGCTTTACAAGCGCAGAAAAGAGAAAATTTCAACTTTGAGCTGCAGACTGCATTAAAGACAATTCATCCCGAAAAGGAGTTGCACCTTTACATCCACGGAGATTTAAGTGAAATTTCGACTTTCATTCGCAGTAACGACGGAGTTGTAAAAGGTGTTGTCGGAAATATTGCTTCCGTGCGTATTCCTGCGGGAAAAATAGAGCCTTTGAGGACGGCTGACTTCGTAGAGTTTATCGAGTTTACCTTATCAAAGCCACAGATCTTAGCAGATGTTATGATCGTCAACAATAATATTCACCCGATTCATGCAGGAGCTGACCCGCTTCCTCAATCCTATTTGGGCGATGATGTTATCATGGGAATAGTAGATTCAGGAATTGAACTTGATCACCCTGATTTTCAATTTGAAGACGGATCTACCCGAGTTGTTGCTTTGTGGGATCATACCCAGGATGAAAACGATCCATTTAGAGTTCCTCAGCCATATGGCTACGGCCAAGAGTGGAATTCTGAAGACATTAACGAAAATATCGATGGTCACGACGACATATTTTGGTCCGGACATGGATCCAATGTTGCCGGGATAGCAGCGGGAAATGCCAATGCTACGGGAGATTTTATCGGAGTGGCACCACATGCAGATCTTATCATCGTGACAACAAATTTTGCTATTCCCAACTGGAAAGCCTCGATTGCTGACGCGATAGAATACATATTTGACAAGGCGGATGAAATGGGAAAGCCCGCCGTTGTGAACCTTAGTCTCGGCGACTATTATGGCTCTCACGATGGTCTGGACGCTTCGGCTTTAAGAATTGATCAAATGCTTGAAGAGAAGTCGGGAAGAGCGGTCATTAGCGCTGCTGGAAACAGCTACGCATTTGAACCCTATCACTTGGCTTACGACATCCCTGAAAGCGACACCGCTTTTACCTGGTTTTCCTACTACGAAAATTCTGTGCTCGGAGAGCCATCAGTCTATTTTGAGTTGTGGGCCGATTCCGCAAATTTCAATGAAGCCTCTTATACCATCGGTGCCGACTTGACGGAACCATCCTATTCTTTTAAGGGCTATGCACAATGGAGAACGGCTGAAGAGAATCTGGGAACAACCATTACGGACACGATTTTTCAAAACGGAAATATCCTCGGAATCGTAGAAACCTGGTGCGGACAGAGAGGTGCACAGTATCAAATTCAAGTGAGTGTAAGACAGGCATTCAGCGATCAGTATAATTGGAGGTTTGCCACTACCGGGGGTGGGACATTTGATGTATGGAGCCGTGATTGGCAGCCACAAGTGGGTACTTCGAGAATTGAAAGCACGGGCCTTCCCGATATTGGCGTCTATTCTGAAATGACGAAGTACCGCATGCCCGATAGGTTTAAAACGATTGTGGATTCTTGGGCCTGCTCAGATCACGTAACGACCGTGGCAAATTATGTGAATAGAGATGAATGGGTAAACTTCTTGGGAGAAGTAGCTACTGCCACTGATATTCCGGGAACCATTTCAGGAGCCTCCAGTCAAGGTCCAACCCGTGATAACAGACAAAAACCGGATATCGCTGCCTCGGGAGATAAGACTTTCAGCGCGGGCCGTTTGGCTACTCTGAATAGCTTTCTGAGTGCTGAAGAATTTGATCGGGTTGCTCAAGGCGGTTGGCACTATATCAATGGTGGAACTTCGATGGCCTCTCCTGTGGTGGCGGGAGTAAGTGCTCTTTACTTTCAAAGAGATCCCGAGGCAAGCTATGCCGAGGTAAAAAGTGCGATTACGGAAAATGCCCTTGCCGACGAAAACACCGGAGTTCTCCCCAACTCGAGATGGGGTCATGGGAAACTCAATGGCTTCGGTACGCTGACTGAGCCTTTCGGGGTGACCTCGTCTGAGTTTATTGCCACCAACGGAACCATTAAGATCTATCCAAATCCGACCACGGGTGATCTGAATATCTCAAATGAGCAAGGCAACTTGCGTGTTTTGGATTTCTATGACCTTTCCGGAAGACTTGTAAAATCTACCAATGTGAATGGTAACAGTGGGAGTACCATTAATATTTCGCTTCAGGAGATGGCAGATGGCGTCTACATCGTGCAAGCTCTTCTAGACAATGGGCTGTTACTTCAATCGAAATTGATGATTGAAAAGTAATTCTGTAGATTTGCGCCCTTCCAAAAAACAACGAATGGATTTATCTCAAATATTGTCAATCGCGGGAAAGCCCGGCCTTTTCAAGATTTTAAATCAGTCACGCGGTGGTGTAGTCGTTACTTCGCTCAACGATGGTAAGAAGATGGTAGTCGGTCAAACGCAACGAGTAAGCACCCTTAGCGATATTTCCATTTACACCCTCGAAGGCGATGAGCCATTGGCCAACATCTTTGAGATGATGAAAAAGCAGTCGGGTGGAAAAGAAGTTGAAGTAGACTTTAAAGATAACGACGCGCTTCGCGAATATTTATTTAGAATTTTTCCCGAGCACGATGAGGATCGCGTATATCCATCTGACATCAAAAAGATGATCAAATGGTTCAATCTACTCTTGGAAAAAGGACTTCTTGAATCTGACGATGAGGAAAAAGAAGAAAATTCCAAAGAGGAAGAAAAAGCTGAAGCTCCTGAAGAAGCTCCAAAAGCTGAGGAAACTGAAAAGGTCGCTGAAGGCAAAGCTGAGAAGAAGCCTAAAGCCAAGCCTGCGAAAAAGACGAAAAAATCAGAATAATAGATTTACGTTTCTATTCACGCTGAACTTTTTTCCATTGCCTTTTTCTTAATTGCGTCGCGGGGTTGACGCTATTCGTTTGATTTGAGTCTATTCTCTGACTGAAAAGCCGGTTGATGAATTTTTTAGGAATCAATCCATTGGTAACTTTCTATCGAACCGATCAAACAATATTCACTTCCCTTTCCAGCTCTACCCCGAATTTCTTTTTGACATCTGCCAAAATCTCCGTCGAGAGGTCGTAAATCTGCTTCCCGGTAGCACCTCCGTGGTTGACTAGAACCAAAGCTTGCTTGGCATGAACACCGTGGTTGCCACGCAAGAATCCTTTCCATCCCGATTTTTCAATTAACCACCCAGCGGCCAATTTGTACTGCCCGTCAGGTGCAGGATAAAAGGGCATCGAAGGATTTTCATCTACGAGCTTTCGGTATACCGCTTCGGGTACAACGGGATTTTTGAAAAAGCTGCCCGCGTTGCCGATTACTTTTGGGTCGGGGAGTTTCGAGCTTCTGATATTGACGACGGCCCGGCTTACATCCTCGATCGTCGGCTCCGTAATTCCCAAGGAATTTAATTCGCCTTGAATAGCACCGTAAGTGGTGTTGAGTTGAGGTGTTTTGAATAAGCGAAAAGTTACTGATACAATGATGTACTTGTCTTTTAACTTTCGTTTGAAAACGCTTTCGCGGTAACCGAATTGACAAGCTTCGGCATCAAAAATTTCAGTTTCGAGCGTTTGCAAATTGAACGCTTCCAATTCGTGAAATCGATCCTTGACCTCCACACCGTAAGCGCCGATATTTTGCATGGGGCTGGCGCCAACATTTCCCGGAATGAGCGAAAGATTCTCCAATCCGGCCCAGCCGTTTTCAATGCAATGCATGACGAATTCGTGCCAATTTTCGCCCGCACCTGATTTTACATAAAAGTATTGGTCATCTTCCTTGATCAACTCGATTCCGGGCACCTCGTTTTTCAACACCAATCCGTCGAAATCGGAAGTGAGCAGGAGGTTGCTGCCGCCACCCAGAATGAGTCGAGGCATGAACTTGAGTGCTTCGTCGCTGAAGATTTCCCGCAAATCAGCTGCAGACGAAAAGCGAGCCATCTTGGCCGCTTTGGCTTCAATTCCAAATGTGTTGAACGCTTTGAGCGAAGCATTTTCCAAAATCTCCATCGGTACAAGTTTGGCACAAAACTAAACTGAAATCCGGTTCGGGCGACTTCACTACTTTTGGCAATCGTGAAAAAGCGAATAATCGTATCCGTAAGCAATGACCTCGCCACCGATCAACGGGTGCGCAAGCAGTGCGAAGAGCTATGGAATGCGGAGTATGACATTCTGCTGTTGGGTAGGCTACTGCCAAACAGCGCAAGTTTTGAGCGGCCTTATAAAACGCAAAGGGGGAAATTGCTCTTTAATAAAGGAGCGCTGTTCTATGCGTCGCTCAATGTCTTTTTGTTTTTCAAGATTCTTTTTTCTCGGGTGGACATCCTTTGGGCCAATGATCTGGACACGCTACCGGCCAACTGGCTTGTGTCGCTTCTGAAACGGAAGCCGTTGGTTTATGATTCCCATGAATATTTCACGGAAGTACCCGAAATACAGCACAAACCTGCGGTCAAAAAGATCTGGCAATTCTTCGAGAAGAAATGCATCCGGCGCGCTGGCTTGGTGCTCACTGTTAGCCCTTCAATTGCCAATTTGCTCGCAGAGACTTATCACCTCGATGAGGTACTCACCGTAAGGAATGTTCCCATGGGAAGTGCCGCTTTTCCTAAATCTTCAAAGGCTGAAATGGGATTTGCTGAAAATCGATTTTTGCTCTTGCTGCAAGGTAGCGGTATCAATATAAATCGGGGAGGAGAGGAGTTGGTCGAAGCGATGAGATATATCGAAAATGCTGACTTGGTGATTATTGGCGGTGGAGATGCGTTGCCCGACTTGAAGCGCATCACTGATGAGTTTGACCTAAGTGACAAGGTTCGTTTTCTGGCTAAGATGCCGTATGAAAATATGATGTACTACACTTCGGTGGCTGACTTGGGTTTTTCCTTGGATAAGAGTGGGAACCTCAATTATCTATTTAGTTTGCCCAATAAGATCTTCGATTACGCTATGGCAGGTTTGCCAATGGTCACTTCCAACCTTCCCGAGGTGGCC
>Ga0207419_1002173_pt1 | contig 13284 bp, 10 predicted proteins | sample ElkSloMetagenome_4_FD_184723 | JGI IMG/M metagenome (GOLD analysis project Ga0207419, IMG submission 184723) | Hot spring microbial communities from Elkhorn Slough, Monterey Bay, USA - MD2A (version 2) | ecosystem: Environmental > Aquatic > Marine > Intertidal zone > Estuary: Microbial mat ... | reverse complement strand
AAAATGAGCAACTATATTGCGTCAATCAAAAAAAGCAACATTTAAACCATATTTCAACCACATTTACAACTATATTTCAATTCAACATTGAACGTGTTAGCCAGAAAGCTACAATCTGCTTCCCTGCCAAAGAAATTGAGGTTTTCGCGCAGAAACTATTTAGAATCGAATTATTTTATCTGTAAGGAGAGGTTCATATTCTTTGGATAAATTAGCAGACCAGCCTACGAGGTATTGAGTCAAAGCACCTACTTCCCGGCTTAGTAATGGGGTGGCATAAGTATCCTGCATAATGTCGTTTGGAAATATTTCGGCAGCTTTGGCAATTTTTCTGGCGTCGCGCCGAAAGGTTGACTCGTAAAGTGGGGCGGCTCCATAAAGGCTTAATATGCTATGGGCAATTTCTGCGGGGTACTTATAACTTACGATGGCAAATTCAACATCTTCTGTTCCCAGGGTATTCAGGGCAAGAGAAATATCGTTGCGGAAGTAATTGTTTACCATAAACAGTAATGCCACACTCTCAGCGCTATATTTGTCGCGAAGATAGGCTACAAGTCGTTCTTTATTTCTGGGGGTTTTAATATCAGGAATGCCATCTTTTTCTTCCATTTGAAGTGAGCCTCCTACTTTCTTTACAATGCCGTCAGCCCAATAGTTGAGGTTGGCAGTTCCCTTTTCCAGATTAGGGTTCATAGCGCTTTTGTAAACAGTTCCTTCCGGCAGGTTTTTGCTCACGGTGGAATGCTCTTCGCCAATATAGTAATCTGTACGCATGGTTAAAGGTATGCCAGATTTTCGCGCTTCTGCATTAATCCAATCTACCGCTACCCTCATGCTGTCAAGGGTAGATCGGATGTCAAACTCTGTCCAGGGGGCGGTTTCTTTGGAATCAACAAATACAAAATACACAAGTGCTTCTCCTTTGAGGTTTTTGCATACATTGTTGAACCTGCCTTTATCAAAATCAATTCGTTGAATAGTATAGGACGAAAAAAGGGTAAGCAACCCAACTGAAATGAGAATAATGGTAAACTTTGATAGCAAATAATTAAGCTTCTTCATGATGTGGAATTTACGCATTTCCTGGTAAACGGATATTTTAACAATGATATTCTGCTATTGAGAACATTTTTCTCTTTTTTACTTCTGTTTACCTGTCTAAATAAAAATGGCCAGATTTCAAATTAATATATAGGCAACGCCACATTTACTTATCTGGCTATCAGAATCCATACGGATAACAAGTGGAAAGGTTTATTTATCCTTAGTTTTTTGCTGGTAATATTTGCAAAAATCCTGCAGTCCGCAATTCTCGCATTTTGGTTTCCGGGATTTACATACATATCTGCCGTGCAGAATTAGCCAGTGATGGGCCAAAGGAAGCAGGTTTTCAGGGATGTTTTTTACCAGTTGTTTCTCTGCCTGTAATGGGTTTTTTGCCTGGTAGGTTAATCCTATCCGTGCTGAAACGCGAAATACATGTGTATCCACAGCCATGGCAGGGAGGTTAAATATTACAGATGCAATAACATTTGCTGTTTTACGGCCTACACCTGGAAGTTGCACCAATTTTTCAATTTCTCCGGGAACTTCGCCATGGAATTCATCTACAAGCATTTTTGCCATTCCCAGCAGGTGCTTTGCTTTGTTATTAGGATAGGAGCAACTGCGGATAAATTCAAATATCTCCCCCTGGCTACTGCGCGATAGTTTCCAAACATCAGGAAATCTTTCGAAAAATGCAGGGGTTATCAGGTTTACCCTTTTATCGGTGCATTGAGCCGATAAAATAACGGCTACAATCAGTTCATAAGGATTAGCATATAGAAGCTCTGTTTCAGCAAAGGGTTGATGCTCCTGAAAATACGCTATCACTTTTTGATATCTTTCTTCTTTGCGCAAAGGAATGTATTTTGGTTAAAAATTAGTTTTATAAAGATAGGGAATATGGTTTTTAAAGTTTCTTATTCAATTATCAGCACAAACATACTATTTTTTGGATATAACCTGATGCTTTCAGGATTGTCATCACAATGCAATATCAGGTGAAAATCCTTACCTTTGCCCTCTGAAAAAAGAAAAATTGCATGGAAAGTTATCTCCAGATTGAAAGTCTTACCAAATCATTTGGTGACCTGGTATTATTTGAAAATATTACTTTTTCACTGAATAAGGGTAATAAGGTAGCGCTTGTGGCCGCCAATGGCACAGGTAAAACCACGCTAATGAATATTATCAGCAGAAATGATAGCGCAGATAGTGGTGAGGTAAGTTTTATTAAAGATATCACTATAGGATACTTGCCCCAGGAGCCGGTTTTAGACCCTGAAAAATCTGTACTGGCGCAGGTTTTTTCCACGGGAGGTGCATTAAGCAATGCCATTCAGGCTTATGAGCAGGCTTTAAATACCAATGATAAGTCATCCCTTCAGAACGCCATGGATGAGATGGACCGACTTAATGGCTGGGCATACGAACAGAGGGCGAAAGAAATCTTATCCAGGTTAAAAATTACGGAATTTGATCAAAAGGTGAAACAACTTTCCGGGGGACAGAAAAAAAGAGTTGCGCTTGCTACTGTTTTAATTAACAATCCAGACCTTCTTATCCTTGATGAACCTACTAATCACCTGGATCTCGATATGATAGAATGGATTGAAGAATTTTTATCCGGGTCCAATGTAACTTTATTTATGGTAACGCATGATCGGTATTTTCTTGACAGGGTATGCAATACCATTCTTGAGATGGACAATAAAACCCTTTACCGGTACGATGGGAATTACAGTTATTACCTGCAAAAGCGTCAGCAGCGGATAGAGAATGAAGAGTTAGTAACCGACAAAGCCAGAAACCTTTTGTCTACTGAAATAGAATGGATGCGGCGGCAGCCTAAAGCCCGTGGAACGAAAGCGAAATACAGGGTAGAGGCTTTTTACGGACTGAAAGACCAGGCATCCGGCCAGCCAGTTAGAAAAGAGATGGATTTAAATGTAAAGGCATCCAGACTGGGAAAAAAAATACTTGAAGTACACGGTTTAACAAAGAAATATGACAACAATACCCTGGTAAATAATTTTTCATATAAATTTTCAAGGTTCGAGAAAGCCGGCATCATAGGAAGCAATGGGACAGGTAAATCAACATTGCTTAATTTGCTTACAGGTAGCATTTTACCAGATCAAGGTGATGTAGAAACCGGCGAAACTGTAGTGTTTGGATATTATCACCAGGAGGGTATTCAATTTGATCCTAAAAAGAAAGTGATTGATGCTGTTACCGATATCGCAGAAGTCGTAACCCTGGGCGATGGTAAGACAATTGGCGTAAGTCAATTTTTGAATTATTTTCTTTTTCCTCCTCCCGTGCAGCATAATTTTATTGAAAAACTCTCGGGTGGAGAAAAACGTCGCCTATACCTGGTGACAGTTTTAATGAAAAATCCTAATTTTTTATTGCTTGATGAACCTACAAACGATCTGGATATTCCAACACTCCAGGTGTTGGAGGATTATCTGAAAAGTTTCAACGGTTGCCTGGTGGTTGTTTCTCATGATCGGTTTTTCATGGATAAAATTATTGATCACCTGTTTGTATTTGAAGGAGATGGAAAAATAAAAGATTTCCCGGGTAATTATTCTCAGTATCGGGATAAGGTACAGGCGGGAAAGAAACTAGAGCAAACAGAAAAAACATTGGCAAAACCATCAAAAAAACAAGAAATAAAAAAGGGAAATACTACCAGCCGGGCCGGAAAGTTAAGTTTTAAAGACCAACGTGAATATGACTTGCTAACAAAAGACATTCAGACACTTGAAACGGAAAAATCCGACATAGAAAAGAAGATTGGAAGCGGTATGCTGGAACAGGATGAATTACTACGCCTGTCTGAAAAGCTTGGGGAGTTGCTGAAACAAATTGATGCAAAAACAGATCGGTGGATGGAGCTGGAGGAGACTTTAAATCCCTGATAGGCAAATCGATCTGAAAAAAATATTTTTATAAACATGATGTTTTAAAAATTGTTTGAGACGGCTTTATCTCACATCCATTCTTTTACCTTTGTAAAAAAAGTTATAGTTTCCTTGTGATTTCGAATTAGGGTACTTAAGTGATAAGCAAGAATTTTAGTACCTTTGTGCTCTTATTTATAAGGGGTACATCAATTCCAGCGTTTAACTGGTAGGGAAACTACTTTTGAAGCACCCGAAAACTACTAAATTGTTTAACATCTGGTAAACATATGAAACATCCATGGTAGCCCCAATGAATTTAAATGAATCCAAAGGGGTATTCCATGCGTTGGTTAATCTGAACGAAAATTGACAATAGAGAAAAATAATACAGACAAAATGGTTAAAAAAACTGCTTTACATTCTCAGCATTTGAAATTAAATGCACGTATGGTGCCTTTTGGTGGTTATGATATGCCGGTGGAGTACGAAGGAGTTACTGCAGAACACATGGCTGTTAGAAATAAAGTTGGCTTGTTCGATGTTTCTCATATGGGTGAATTTTATGTAACCGGCATAAATGCCCTTGAATTCTTACAGAAAACCACTACCAATGATGTAAGCAAACTAGTGCCCGGAAAAATTCAATATTCATGTATGCCAAACGGTAAGGGAGGTATTGTTGACGACCTGCTGGTGTATATGTTTGCGGAAAATGAGTATATGCTTGTGGTGAATGCCTCAAATATTGAAAAGGATTGGGAATGGCTGAAAAATCAAAACACCTTTCAAACATCCCTTAAAAATGCCTCAGACGCCTTTTCACTGTTGGCCTTGCAGGGCCCAAATGCGGCTAATCTGTTGCAACGTTTAACACCTATGGACCTGGGCCGTATCCCCTACTATAGTTTTTCCCGGAATTCTGTGGCGGGAATAGAAGATGTAATTATTTCAGCCACCGGCTATACAGGCGCTGGAGGGTTTGAACTATACGTTCCTAATGAAAAGGCATCTCTTTTATGGGAGAAGATAATGGAAAATGGTGATGAATACGGGTTAAAACCGGCAGGGCTGGCCGCAAGAGATACCTTGCGTCTTGAAATGGGATTTTGCCTTTATGGAAATGATATAGATGATACCACATCTCCTATTGAGGCGGGTTTGGGCTGGATAACAAAGTTCACTCCGGAGAAAGATTTTATTGATAAAGATAAATTGCAGGCACAGAAACTAAAGAAGCCTTCTCGCAAGCTTATTGGTTTTGTGCTCAGGGAACGTGGTATACCACGCCATGGTTACCGCATAGTAGATGGCAATAATAATGAAATCGGACATGTTACTTCCGGAACCATGTCGCCAGTGTTAAAAAAAGGAATAGGTATGGGGTATGTGAAAACTGATTTTGCTTTGCCCGAAACTTCCATAGGCATTGAAATACGCAATAAAATAGTGCCGGCTGAAATCGTTCGCCCGCCATTTGTTAAAAAAGATTAAACATTGAAATGAAGCAAAAGCTACAAATAGAAGTATGCCTAACCCCAGCTGTTTTTGAAAAATACCAGAATCCAGACTCAAATGTGGTTGTTATTGATATTTTGCGGGCTACCAGCGCCATATGCACTGCATTTATGAATGGCGTTGATACCCTTATCCCTGTCAGAACGCTTGACGAGGCAAAAGCCATGAAGGAACAAGGATATCTTGTAGCTGCGGAAAGAGATGGACTTGTAAAAGACTTTGCCGACTTTGGAAACTCTCCCTTTAATTTTTCCAAAGAAAGGGTGCAGGGCAATACCATTGTATATAGTACTACCAATGGTACCAATGCCATTCAGATGGCAGACACTTGCAATGCGGTGCTTATCGGTTCTTTCCTGAATCTATCAGCCCTTGAGCAATATCTTGTAAAAAACAACAGAGATGTAGTTCTTTTATGTGCCGCCTGGAAAGATAAATTTAACCTGGAAGATACCGTTTTTGCCGGTGCTTTGGCAGCGCGTCTACTCAGCCACGCAAACTTTTCCACAATTTGTGATTCAACCCACGCCTCTGTTGATTTATGGAACATTGCAAAAAAGGATTTGGTGGGCTACATGGAAAAATCTGCCCAGCGTGAAAGATTAAGAAAAAATAACCTGGACGATGTGATACCCTATTGTCATACCCTGGATTTAACAGATACTATCCCTTTTTTAAAAGACGGAAAGCTAATACTGCTTACATAATAATCAATTAAATATAATAATCTCTAACAATTATCACCAATGAAAAAACACAACTTCTCCGCAGGACCCTCAATTTTAAGTCCTTTTACCATTGAGAACACAGCCAGTGCCATACGCGATTTTGGAGGAATGGGATTATCCATAATGGAAATTTCGCATCGTAGCAAGGAATTTGAGGCCGTTTTAAATGAGGCAAAAGCTCTTTTTAAAGAATTGTTAAATATTCCCGAGGGATATGAGGTGTTGTTTTTAGGAGGAGGAGCCAGCATGCAGTTTTGCATGGTGCCATATAATCTGATGCAAAAAAAAGCAGCCTACCTCAATACGGGCACATGGTCCGGTAAGGCAATAAAAGAAGCAAAAATATTTGGTGAAGTAATTGAAGTAGCCTCTTCTAAAGACAAAAATTTTAACTACATCCCTACAGGGTATGAAATTCCAACAGATGCCGATTATTTTCATATTACTACCAACAACACCATATTTGGAACCGAAATAAAAGAGGATATAGACTCTCCTGTGCCCCTTGTGGCTGACATGTCTTCTGATATTTTTAGCCGCCCCATAGATGTTTCAAAATATGCCATTATTTATGGCGGCGCACAAAAAAATCTTGCACCCGCAGGTGTTGCTTTTGTAGTTGTTAAAGAAGAAATTCTGGGTAAAGTGGATCGAGCCATACCTTCAATGCTTAATTACCGTACCCAGATAGACGGTGATTCAATGTTCAATACCCCACCGGTAGTTCCTATATATTCAGCATTGCAAACGCTTAAATGGTACAAAGAACTTGGTGGCGTGGAAGCCATGTATAAGAAAAATGCAGATAAAGCTGAAATTTTGTATGCAGAGATAGAGCGTAACAGTCTTTTTAAAGGTACAGCCGAAGAGAAAGACCGTTCGCTGATGAATATTTGTTTTGTAATGCAGGATGAATATCAGGGACTGGAGAAAGATTTTCTTGAATTTGCAACAGGCAAGGGGCTTGTGGGAATTAAAGGCCACCGTTCTGTAGGTGGTTTCAGGGCCTCAACCTATAATGCATTGCCAAAAGAGAGTGTGCTGGCATTAGTGGAAGCCATGAAAGAATTTGAAGGTAAAAAAGCATAAGTGATTTTTTGCTTTACGGTTTAGTAATTATAACATAAAAATTTTAGCGTGTGAAGATATTAGTTGCAACAGAAAAACCATTTGCTCCCGTTGCTATAGAAAAGATGAAGTCAATTGCCGGCAAAAAAGATTTTGATTTGGTATTACTTGAAAAGTACACCGAAAAATCAATGCTTGTGGAGGCGGTAAAAGATGCAGATGCATTAATTATACGGAGTGATAAAATTGGAAAAGAAGTATTCGACGAAGCCACAAAATTAAAAATTGTTGTGCGCGCGGGTGCGGGCTACGATAATATTGATCTTAAAGCGGCCAGTGATAAAGAGGTTGTAGTAATGAATACGCCGGGCCAGAACGCCAATGCAGTAGCAGAATTGGCATTGGGTATGATGGTATACCAAATTCGTAATCAGTTTAATGGGACTGCCGGAACAGAACTGCGCAATAAAAAAATGGGCATTCACGGATACGGACATGTAGGAAGAATTACCGGGATGATAGCCCGTGGGTTTGGTATGGTAGTATCTTCTTATAATCCATATATTAGTAAAATAATAATAGAGAATGATGGCGTAGTATACGAAGATACAGTAGAAGGCCTGTATAGAGGTAATCAGTATATATCAGTAAGTTTACCCCTTGATGATACTACCAAAGGGCTGGTTAATTATGATTTGCTTTCGCTGATGCCAACGAATGCCATGCTTGTAAATACTGCCCGCAGAGAGGTTTTAGATGATGAATCGCTTCTGAAAATGTTCGCTGAAAGGCCGGATTTTCAATTTATAAGTGACATTGCACCGAACTGTCGCCCGGAAATTGAAAAAAATTACCCTGGCAGGTATTTTTTCACACCCAAAAAAATGGGAGCACAAACTGCCGAGGCAAATATAAATGCCGGAGTAGCTGCAGCCCATCAAGTTGTTGATTTTCTTATTAATGGAAAGAATAAGTTCCAGGTAAACCAATTTAATAAAACCTAATTTTGTTATGGCTGTATTAAAACCTTTTAAAGGCATTCGTCCCAAACAGGAAGTTGTGGGTCAGGTGGCTTCAAGACCTTATGATGTATTAAATTCCGCTGAAGCGCGTGAAGAAGTGAAAGGAAATCCCCATTCATTTTTACATGTGGTAAAGCCCGAAGTTGACCTGCCTGAAGATGTTGACCTGCATTCAGAAACTGTGTATAAAAAGGCAAAAGAGAACCTGGATAAGCTCATCGCCGACGGTGCCTTTGTGCAGGATCCTGAAGATTATTTTTATGTTTATGCCCAAACCATGAACAGTAAAACCCAGTATGGGCTTGTAGGATGTGCTTCTGTTGATGACTACATGAATAACGTCATAAAAAAACATGAACTAACCCGGCCTGACAAAGAGGAAGACAGGATGAACCATATCCGGTATACCGGATTTAATGCTGAACCTGTCTTTTTTGCATACCCTGATCACAACCGCGTGGATGAGCTGGTGGCACAGGCTGTGAATGTGCCAGTAGTGTATGATTTTACTACTGCTGATGGCGTCCGTCATCAATTCTGGGTGGTCAGAGAGAAAGCAGTCGTGGAAGAAATTCAGGCAATATTTGAAAAAGATATTCCTTATACCTATGTCGCCGATGGCCACCATCGTACAGCTGCTGCAGCTTTGGTAGGTAATGAGCGCAAAAAAAATAATCCGTCGCATACCGGAAAAGAAGAATATAACTTTTTTCTTGCCGTTCATTTTCCTGCTTCACAGTTAACAATTATTGATTACAACCGGTTGGTAAAAGATTTGAACGGACTTAGTAAGGAAGCTTTTATTGAAAAGTTAAAATCCGGTTTCGAGGTGCAAAACCGGGGGACAAAGGTTTATACACCCGGGGGAATTCATGATTTTTCTATGTATCTTGATGGTGAATGGTATTCTTTAAAAGCAAAACAAGGCACTTATGATGATGCTGATCCCATCCGCAGTTTGGATGTAACCGTGCTTTCTGAGCAGGTTCTTACACCTCTACTTGATATTACAGACCTTAGGAAATCACAACGCATCGATTTTGTTGGTGGAATTCGCGGCCTGGGTGAGTTGAAGAAAAGGGTGGATAGTGGAGAAATGGCCGTGGCATTTGCTTTGCATCCGGTTTCTATGGATCAACTTATGAATATTGCTGACACGGATAATATAATGCCTCCGAAAACCACATGGTTTGAACCAAAATTACGCAGCGGACTAGTAATACACGCGTTAGATTAATAAATAAAAAGCCCGTCCAAGGGCTTTTTTTTGGCTTTATTTTTGATTATAAATCATTTGTAGTTTTTGTGAGCTGCTTTATCCATAAATAAATAGTAAATCAGGTGCGTATGCGATTGCTTTTTTATTTCTTTTTGTTTGGCATTGCCACAATTCAAAGTGTTTTGGCTCAAGAGTCTGATAAGCGCTTTGGTGAAACTTCTGCAGCTCTATACAATCAGTTTGAGCGGATGTACAGTCAAACGAATGAAAAGGCCAAACTTCAGATTAACGATAGTATCATCGCTGCTTTAAAAGAAGAATTGACAGCACCCGAAAGTTTTTTTTTCCGATTCGATACCCTGCGCAGAACAGGTAAAATCTACTCTCCGGACGAATCGCTCAGGATATTTACATGGAATATACCATTACAGGATGGTTCGCACATGTTTTATGGAATTTTGCAATTCTATGATAAAAAATGGGATACAAATAAAGTAATCGTTCTGGAGGATAAAGGAAAACCTTTGCCCGACGATCCTGAAAAGAAAAGTATGCAGCCCGGGCAGTGGCTGGGAGCATTGTATTACCGGATTGTTCCTGTAAAAGTTGGCAGGGATATTTATTATACCTTGCTTGGTTTTATACCGAATGATTTATTCACATCAAAAAAAGTTATAGATGTGGTGTGGATGGATGAGAATGAACATGTAAAATTTGGATATCCCATGTTTCAAATGAATCGGGAATTGAAACATCGTCTTATTTTTGAATACAATGCCCGGGTATCCATGAATCTTGATTACCTGAGCGATTTGGAAATGATCATATACGATCATCTGGCACCTGAGCGCTCATCCTATAAGGGAGATTATGAGTTTTACGGACCCGATGGCTCTTTTGATGGGCTTGTATTTGACAAAAAAACCGATCACTGGCAGCTAAAAGAGGACGTTGACCTGCGCGCGCCAAAGCCACCTGCCAATTAGAAATCTTCCAAAACGCTTTGCCCATTCTGATTTTTTATTTGCCAATAGAATAGAAGTATTTTTTATGGCAGTATTTTTTGCTTATCAATGACTATTTGTCATATAAGGTAGCATGGCATAACCTTTGTCAAAGTTGAAGCAAAATTCTGAAATGTTTAACCAAACAATCATAAAAAATGCATAAAGGTAAAATTGATGTAACTACGGAGAATATATTTCCAATTATTAAGAAATTTTTATACTCCGATCAGGAAATTTTCCTACGCGAACTTATTTCCAACGCCATTGACGCCACTCAAAAGTTACGTACACTTGCTTCTGTAGGCGATTATAAAAACGAACTTGGCGATACCCGTGTCCATGTAAAACTGGATAAGGAGCAGAAAACCATTACCATTTCTGACCATGGTATTGGTATGACAGCTGAAGAAGTTGAAAAGTACATCAACCAGATTGCTTTTTCCAGTGCCGGCGAGTTCCTTGAAAAATATAAGGATCAGACAAGTGCTATTATAGGTCATTTTGGCCTGGGTTTCTACTCTTCATTTATGGTAGCTTCCAAAGTTGAGGTAATTACAAAATCCTGGAAAGAGGGCAGTCAGGCCGTAAAATGGTCTTGCGACGGAAGTCCTGAGTATACCCTTGAAGACATCAGTAAAGAAACTGTTGGTACTGATGTGGTGCTTCACATTGACTCGGAATCAGAAGAGTTTCTTGAAGAAAACAAAATTAATGAGCTGCTCAACAAATACTGCAGGTTTCTTCCGGTTGAAATTGCTTTTGGTAAGAAGAAAGACTGGAAAGATGGCAAGGAAGTAGAGACAGATGAAGATAATGTGGTAAACAACACAGCCCCTGCGTGGACCAGAAAACCTGCTGATCTGAAAGAGGAAGATTACAACAATTTTTACCGGGAGCTTTATCCCATGTCTGAGGATCCCCTCTTCAACATTCATTTAAATGTTGATTATCCTTTTAATCTAACGGGTATCCTGTATTTTCCAAAAATTAAGAACAATATAGAAATACAAAAAAATAAGATACAGCTTTATTCCAATCAGGTATTTGTTACCGATTCGGTAGAGGGTATTGTTCCTGAATTCCTGACACTATTACATGGTGTAATTGATTCGCCCGATATTCCTTTGAACGTTTCAAGGAGCTATTTGCAAAGCGATTCAAATGTGAAAAAGATATCAAACCACATTACCAAAAAAGTGGCTGATCGCCTAGCTGAAATTTTTGATGAGAATCGTAGCGATTTTGAAAAAAAATGGGATCATCTGAAAATTTTCATCACATATGGAATGCTTACAGATGAGAAATTCTATGAAAGGGCTGAGAAATTTGCACTCTTCAAAAATACAGATAACAAATTCTTTACTTTTGAGGAATATAAAAAGATTATTGAGCCAAACCAAACAGATAAAAATAAGAAGCTCATATACCTTTATACCAGCGATGCTACTGATCAGTACAGCTTTATTGAATCAGCAAAAGCAAAAGGGTACGACGTACTTTTACTTGATGGCCAGCTAGACACACACCTGGTAAATAATCTGGAACAGAAATTTACTGATGCAAGTTTTGTGCGTGTAGATGCTGATGTGGTGGATAAGCTGATTGAGAAAGATGAAAAACGTGAATCAAAACTTGCAGAACATCATAAAGAAGAGCTTACCGATGTGTTTAAAAGCCAAACACCATCTGACGCGAACTATTTGGTAACATTTGAAAGCCTAAGTGAAACAGATAGCCCTGTGCTGATTACTCAGTCTGAGTTTATGCGCAGAATGAAAGACATGTCAGCCATGGGAGGTGGTGGAATGAATTTTTACGGAGAAATGCCGGATAGTTACAACCTTGTTGTAAACAGCAATCATCCGCTTATCGAAAAAGTAGCTGCCAAAAAAGACAAAGCTGTGGGCGCAAAAGTAAATGCTGTTAAAGAAGAGTTAAAACCGCTTGAAGAGGAAAGAGCCAGCCTTGATAAACAAAAGGAAGGTAAAAAAGAAGAGGAAATTCCACAGGCTGATAAGGATAAACTCGAAGAGGTAAACAAGAAAATACAAGAACATAACAGTAAGAAGTCTGAGATACTCACCGGATTTGGTAAAAAGGAAAAACTGGTAAAACAATTAATTGACCTGGCATTATTATCAAACAATATGCTTAAGGGTCAGGATCTGAACACTTTTGTTAAACGCAGTGTAGAGTTAATCAAATAAGGAGTTTTTCATGATTGTTTAATAAAAAAGGCATTGCCGTGAAAGGTGATGCCTTTTATTCTTTTATGGCTTTTTTCCCAATCTGCAGAATTTCTTCTGCTCTTTCAGGTGTTTCAGCCTCCACATAGAGTCTAAGTAATGGCTCTGTACCGGAGGGTCTTATCATAAACCATTCGTTTTCATTAAAGATGTATTTATAACCATCAAGCGTTTCGGTACGCGCTATATCCAGGGTCCCGATGCTTGAGAAATTACCTTCATGGCATTTTTCTAAAATACGTGATTTCAGATCTTTACTAATAAATAAATCCTCTCTTTTATATGCAAAATTTCCCGTTATATGGTAAATTTCTTCCAGGAGTTCACGTATACTTTTTTGTGTTTCAAGCATGAACTGGTAAACCAGCATGCCCATCCATAAGCCATCGCGCTCAGGTAGGTGACTCCCAACAGCAATACCCCCGGATTCTTCTCCACCGACAAGTACATTTTCTTGAAGCATTACCCTGCAGATATCTTTAAAACCTATTTTAACCCGTTCTAATTCAAGGTTGTAATG
>Ga0207419_1002172_pt1 | contig 13288 bp, 7 predicted proteins | sample ElkSloMetagenome_4_FD_184723 | JGI IMG/M metagenome (GOLD analysis project Ga0207419, IMG submission 184723) | Hot spring microbial communities from Elkhorn Slough, Monterey Bay, USA - MD2A (version 2) | ecosystem: Environmental > Aquatic > Marine > Intertidal zone > Estuary: Microbial mat ... | reverse complement strand
ATCGCTGACACAAAAGGTAAAGACTTTTATGAAGGAGAAACCGCTAAGAAGATAGCCGAGGATATGGCTGCTAATGGAGGCTTTGTAACCGAAGCAGACCTAAAAGCATACAAAGCACTGGATGCCAGATATGTTACCACAAAATATAGAGATTATGAGATCCACTCTATACCTGCCCCTGCGGGTGGTGGCTTGGTAGTCAAAGCACTCAACATATTAGAGCAGTTCGATTTATCAAGCATGACAGATGCGCAGTGGGCCGCCGTAGTAAGCCAAGCTTTGGCTTATTCTATAGAAAGTATGGGTTACGATTATAAAGAAGAAGACCTCGACTTTGTACAAAGCAAAGCATGGGCAAAAGAAAAAGCAGACAGTGTAGTCGTTCCTGAAAATATACCGATGAAAGATGCTGCATTCAACCCTACTACTTCTCAATTCCTTGCCGACAACACAGATTGGACGGGTGACACTTGGGGCGCAGAAAGCCATCATACTACCCACTTTGTAACAGCCGATTGTTCAGGCATGGTGGTGTCTATCACCCAGACAGTAGGCCCGCTGTTTGGCTCCAAAGTGATTACGCCCGGGCTTGGGTTTGTGTATGCTTCTACTATGGGCGCTTACTTGTCTGGTGCAGACCAAGCACCCGGTTCACGACCTAGAACTACCATTGCCCCTACCGTAGTAACTAAAGATGGAGAAACCGTAATGATTTTGGGCGCTGCGGGTGGCATGCGCATTTTATCGGGCATTGTACAAACCATTTCTAGGTTTATAGACCAAGGAAAAACCATTGAGGAAGCCGTGGCTGCGCCAAGAATACACCCTAGAGCCGAATTTAATGATGGAAAACGTGAAGTATTTCCACTAGAATTTAGTGCTGAATACACAGAAGAAAACGGATGGGCAGCTGCTGACTCGCTTTATTGGCAAGAGCAAGGTTTTGAAATTGAAGCCATTACAAGATATGGTGCATTCTCTAGAATACATGCTATTGCTAGAGATGTAGAAACCGGACAATGGTCAGGCATGGCAGATCTAGATTGGGAAGGTACGGCTGATGGGCCGGATACGTCTGCTTGTGAAGAATAAATTTACTGGCGCTAGTCTCTGACTAGTGCCCACCTTTTTAAGTTGTAGAGATTACAAGAAGTCTTATAACTTTAATAAAAATAACTCAACTTTCCTCCTCAAAAACAACTCCCTCATATATATCAACCAAAGGAATTTCTAATTGAACAGAAGGTAAATGCAAAGAATGTTCTAAGCCAGTTACTCTGGATATTTGCCATAAATCGCCTTCGCGCTTATAGATTTCTACTTGGGGTTTTTCTTGTTCTATCAATACATATTCTTGAAGAGAGGCAATTTGGCGGTACATAAAGAACTTATCGCCACGGTCATAAGTAGCGGTTGATTTGGAAAGTACCTCAATTACAACTTTAGGATTGGTTACGGCATTGGGGTCTTTTATAGATTTGCTTACCTCACCACATACTACCATGGCATCAGGATATAAAAAACTATTTTCTGACGCAACATGGAGTTTTATTTCACTGTTCATAGCCCTACAATCTAGGCTTTCCTTTTTTAGGCTGGCCCGAATTTCACCAAAAATATTACCACAAATTAACCTGTGATTGTAAGTACCCCATGCCATCGCATAGATAAACCCATTATGAAACTCATACTTTTGCTGACTTTCTTTTTCTATGCTAAGATATTCCTCTAATGATACTTTATTTAACTGTTTGGCCTCCATAGTTACAATTTAGCCAATTTCTAGAAAATATATGATGAGTAAAAACGAAAACTCCAACTTAGTCATAAGCTTTTACCTACCCACAAACAACTTTTAAAAATGTACAATTGAGGAAAAATGCCCTTTCATCACTAATTTAACACATCAAATTATTGATGAGCTAAGGCAACTTTCATCAAAGCTCATTCAAACACGAGATAAAATTACTTAACCATAAGAAAATGAAATATTACGACCACAAAACATTATCCTTCCTTTTATCTGACATCCACAAATTAGAAGAACTACTTGCCCTAGATAGGTTTGCTGCCTACGACCGCGAATCGATTGAGATGCTATTAGAGGCCGTCAAAGATTTTAGCGACACCTCTTTGTTTCCCTACATTAAAGAGATGGATGAAAAACCTGCTGTTTTTAAGAATGGCAGAGTGACCATTCACGAAAAATTCGGTTCCATCTTTAAAAAAGCAGGAGAAATGGGATTGATAGGTGCATTTTTGAATGAAAAGGATGGCGGGCTGCAGTTGCCCAACCTGATCTACAATGCCATGTACTTTATTATGGAGGCGGCCAATAACCATGTAACAGGATACTTAGGACTGACCAGTGGTGCTGCCAATCTTATCATTTCTTTTGGTACAGAGGAATTGAAGAAGAAGTACATCCCTAAAATGATTGAAATGCAATGGGGAGGCACTATGTGCCTTACAGAACCCCAAGCAGGCAGCTCGCTTTCAGACATCACCACTTCGGCAAAACCTTTAGAAGATGGAACCTATGCCATAAAAGGACAAAAAATTTATATTTCGGCAAGCGACCACCAATTCTCTGATAATTTTATCCATCTCGTTTTAGCCCGCATTGAAGGGGCGCCTGCTGGTACAAAAGGCGTTTCTTTATTTGTGGTACCTCAATATAGAGTGAACGATGATGGTTCGATTGGAGACTACAACCATGTAGATGTGGTCGGAGAGTTTGAAAAATTAGGACAACGCGGTTACTGTACCAACCACTTAGCTTTTGGTGACAGTGGAGACAGCATTGGTTACTTAGTGGGGCAAGAACATAAAGGCTTGAATTACATGTTCCAAATGATGAACGAAGCGCGTATCGCTACAGGTAGAATGGGTGTGGGCATTGCTTCGGCAGCTTATTATGCCTCCCTACAATATGCCAAAGAGCGTCCACAAGGCAGAAAATTACAAAGTTCTGGAAAGAAAGACCCCTCACAAGAGCAAACGCTTATCATCAACCACCCCGATGTAAAACGTATGTTGTTGCATCAGAAAGCGATTGTAGAGGGAAGTTTGAGTTTGATCCTTCAATGTTCTTATTATGTAGATAAATACTTAACTGCTGAGGGAGACGAAAAAAACAACAACCACTTATTGGCTGAAATATTGACTCCCATCGCGAAAACCTATCCTTCGGAAGCTGGTAAAAATGCAGTGGATACAGGCGTGCAAGTAACCGGCGGCTTTGGTTATATGATGGATTTCATTCTCCAACAATATTACCGTGACATTAGAATTATTTCAATCTATGAAGGAACTACGGGAATTCAATCACTTGATTTATTGGGCAGAAAAGTTACCATGGTCAATGGCGCGGCCCTTAAACTCCTCGCCGAAGAAATGACTGCTACCATTACCGAGGCGATGGGTAAAGATGAATTGAAAGAATATGCTACTAGTTTGGGAGCGAACATCAAACTTATTGAGCAATCTTTAGCACACCTCATGCCTTTTGCCGCAGCGGGCAACCACGAAAAGTTCTTAGCAGATGCCACCATTTTCATGGATTTATTCGGGACAGTAGTAATAGGCTGGCAATGGCTTAAAATAGGTTTAGGCGCAGTAAATCATGCAGATGCTTCTTTCAAACAGAGCAAGCTCTACACACTCGATTATTTTTATAAATACGAAATGTCTCGCTGTAAAGGCCTCCAAAAAACGATTTGTAGTGATTCTGATGTAACCATAGCAATGGAAGCGGAATTGTTTTAGTATGTAAGGTTTTCATGCTATTGCCAGTAGAAATACTGCTAGGGCATGAGCCTATAATACCGCTGTTCTAGTTTTGTAAACCTGAATTATTTTATCGTAGGACTTACAGTCTGCTCTCTACACGAAACGGAGTTCCTACGAAGATAAGTTCGAGGTTGAAAACCTCGAACAGCTAGAGTTATTGCTTTGAGCAACAAATTACTCATGGCTCAGCCTACTCATTGGGGCCATCATTTTTTATACCCAGTTTTTGTTGATAGGACGTGACCAAGGTACGTGTGAAGGCCTCCTTGTCTGCACGTAATAAGTCTATGCCCTTCCCTTTTTGCAGCGTGGGGTGCATATCTCGCAAGTTATGGTCACTCCAAGCGGCAAGCTCCACCAAAATAGGCGTAAGCTCCAACCCCTTAGCTGTTAACCGATAGATGTTTGTCTTTTTGTTGTGAGGAAGTTTTGATTTACTGATTAGTCCCAATTCTTCTAACAGCTTGAGTTTAATGGTGAGGACATTGGTGGCAATAGCTTCTTCACTTTCTGTAAAATCCTTGAAAGTTTCCTTTCCTTCTACAAGCATTTGCTTGACAATAACAAGCATCCACTTATCACCAAGAATATCAATAGCTGAAGTAAACGGGCAATCACATCGAAATTTATAGTCCATTTCTAAGCATTTTTAAAATTACTTGTAAAAAACAAGCATTAATTACTTGCATTTTGAAAGTAATTATTTATAATTGCTTGTAATTTACAAGTAATTAATGGAAATAATGAGAAAAATAGCTGCAATTACAGTGTTTATGGGATTTCTTATAGAAAGAATTTCATAATAATGTCAGAAATTCTATTTTCTAACTGGCATCACAAGGAAGGGTAAAATAAAAAGCAGATCCCTTTTCTTGCTCACTTTCAGCCCATATTTTTCCACCATGGTTTTCCACGAATTCTTTACAAAGGATCAAGCCAAGGCCTGTTCCTTTTTCGTTGTTTGTACCGGAGGTTGAACTGCTTTCGGCAAGGCGAAACAGCTTTTCAAGTCTATCGGGTACTATGCCTATTCCGTTATCAATTACAGAAATAAGAATTTCTTTTGATCTTTTCTCAGCTGAAATAGTGATCTCACCATCTTGTCTGGTAAATTTTAGAGCATTGGAGATCAAGTTTCTGAGCACGGTATTGATCATCGGTTTATCAGCATAAACAGTTAGTTCATGTGGTAAATTTTTTTTGATGGTGATACCTTTTTGATCGGCAATTATATCGAGAAGCATCTTGTTGTCTTTGATCAGGCCAGTTAATTCAAAAGTTTCGGGATTAAAATCCATCCTACCAGTTTGTGCAAGTGACCAATCCATCAGACTCTTCAATAAATCTAATGCCTTTTCTGAGGATTGCTCTATGAGCATGGCATACTCACCAACGGCCTCGTAATCTTTCTCTTTAATTTGATCTGTAAGCAATGTACTTAACCCTCTGATGCTATTAAAAGGGTTTCTGAGGTCGTGGGCGATGATGGAGAAGAATTTATCTTTCTGGTCATTGAGTTCACGCAATTCTGTTTCACTTTTGCGGAGCGCATCTTCCATCTGTTTACGCTCGGTGATGTCGCGGGTGATGCCCAGTAACGATACGACATTTCCCTGCTCGTCAAGTTCAGGCACCAATCTTGTGTAGAGGTGGCGTGTCTCGCCCTCCACTGCAAAGTTGAAGTCCAAATCAATGACCCGCTTACTCGTATAAGCAGCTTCACGCAAGGCATCAAGCTGTTTGATTAAGTCAGGTGGTAGGCCAATTTCTTCATTCGACTTGCCGATGATGTCAGCCTGGGGCATCCCCATCATTTGGGCAAACAAAGGATTCACATACAGATGCACGCCCTCACGAGTCAGTCGCTGCACAGTATCCGGGATTTGCTCAACCAATGCGCGAAAACTTTCCTCGCTTGCTCTCAGTTGCTCTTCCATCTGTTTGCGTTCTGTGATGTCTGTTCCGGTGGTCATGAAATATTCCCCAAATGGAACACTGGTCATGTAGAGGAACGCATCTGTTGGTGGGAAATAGGCTTCCCATGTGTAGGGCATACCTTCTGAAAAAATCTTTTTCACAATGGGCATGAACTGCTCCGTTACATTATGTAAGAAGACTTCATCAGCGGTTTTACCGATAATGTCAGGACGGTTTTTGCCCCAGGCTTTAAGAGCGGTAGGATTGGCCTCTACCAATTGCCAGGTTTTTATCGCACCCTGCTCATCACGAACGAGCTTCCAAAGATGTATCTCGTGCATCGTATTCTCAAACAAGTTGAGATATTGTTTCTCACTTTTTTTAAGCGAGCTAATGTCCCTAAAGCTTACAACAATTTGGATGATACGGTCGTTTTCGTCCAACTCCGGGATTGCTGTACAAACAATCCAAATCGGTTCTGATTTATCGTCGTGCTTTATGCCCACTATTATGTTGGGGACAATCTTTTTTGTAGCAATAACCCGTGACACAGGATATCCTTCAACTGGCATCGGGCTACCATCCTCCAGTAGAAATGTCCAGGTAAGATCGAACGTGTTTCTTCCTACCAACTGCTCCCGTGTTACTCCCAGTATATTTAGAGCTGTCGTATTACAGTCAATGACTTCGGTTCCGTTCTTTCCGTGAATCACTACCCCGGCGTGTAAGGTGTCGACCGATTCGCCAATATGGCTTTGTCCTCGGAGCGTTTTTCTCGCCTCCAGTTCGCAAACCCGCTGCTCCAATTCATGTAACTCTTTTATAAGCACTTCTTTAGGTTTGTCTTGACTATCCATAGTAAAGCAATTTATATGATGTAATGTTTGGTCCTTAGCATTGTCTAGTAGAATAGAGCCTGACAGCCATAAACTACTTATGTTAAAGTAACAAGATAGTAATTTTCCATGACTGTCAGAACCCCCTTCATCAAACCGTGCATGAAGTTTTCCCTCACACGACGGAGCCGCCCACATCCTCCCGCATTACGGCTAGATTATTTGAAAAAGCAAAACTTCAGCTAATGCCTTATAGGATTCACACCCATAGGATATGGACTACCTCGAGGTACACAATACTTAGCATATGCATTACATTTATTTCTTTAACAAATAAGCGTATCGCTATACGTTTAATCTACACTTACCTTGGTAATATTATACAATTGCAGGTAGAAATAAAACCATTTTCATGCGTTAAAACAACCTTTCATTAAGGCAGTTTGATCTTATTGTGCAAAAATTATCATACACTTAAAAACCATTCTCAATCCCATTTATTTATTACAGATTTTAATTTACTTTGCAGCGTCTTATGCGCTATTCCCGTATCAAAATAGAAGCGAACTTGTACTAAAGCCACTATTTTTTAACCCTACCTCATGAAACTACTTTTTACCCTAGTTTTTTCACTTACGTTCTTGGTGTGTACTGCCCAAAAAATTACCATTAGCGGTTATGTAAAAGACGAGGTAAGCAGCGAAACACTCATTGGTGCTGCAGTGCTCGACCAAAAGAGTGGCGCAGGCATTACCAGCAATGCTTACGGCTTTTATAGCCTTACCCTCAACAGCAAAGATACGGTAAAATTGGCCTGCACCTATGTGGGTTACCAAGCCCAAATCGTTCAATTTTTTGCCTCTAAAGATACTACTATCAATTTCATGCTTAATGGCGAAAAAATGTTAGAAGAAATTGAGGTAATAGCAGAACAGGCCGAAAGATTGGAGGAAAGTACCCGCATGAGCACCGTTTCCATCCCCGTAAAACAACTCAAACTCCTACCCGCTTTTATGGGCGAGGCCGATGTATTGAAGGCACTCCAATTAATGCCCGGCGTGCAATCGGGCAATGAGGGTACGAGCGGACTTTATGTACGCGGTGGCGGCCCCGACCAAAACCTTATTTTGCTAGATGGTGTACCTGTGTACAATGTATCGCACCTTTTTGGCTTTTTCTCCATCTTTAACCCTGATGCAGTAAAACGGGTGGAACTGACCAAAGGCGGTTTTCCTGCCCGTTATGGTGGCAGACTTTCTTCTGTGGTAGATATCAGTTTGAAAGAAGGCAACATGCAGGAATTTCATGGCGAAGGCGCTGTGGGCTTGGTAGCCTCCAAACTCACGCTCGAAGGGCCGCTTATTAAAGACAAGGCCTCGTTTATGATTTCGGGCAGGAGGACCTACATTGATCTGTTGGCTCAACCATTTATTGCAAGGGCAAGCGAACTAGAAGAAGATGAAGATTTTAATTTAGGCTACCATTTTCATGATATCAATGCCAAATTCAACTATAAATTTTCTGATAAGGACCGTTTGTATCTTTCTGTTTACAATGGCAGGGATAAGGCCTATTCCCGATACCAATATGAGTCTGATAACAACCAAAGTAATTTTTACTCAAGCGATGAGGAATTTGGTTTGCGTTGGGGCAACGTAATTTCTGCCTTGCGTTGGAACCATATTTTCAACCCGAAACTCTTTAGCAATGTTACGCTCACTTACAGCAATTACCTCTTCGATATTTTTACCAATTATGAAGATGTTTACAGAAATAATGAAAATGCATTAGAAACCGAAATCTACCAAGCCAAATACTTATCGGGCATTAAAGACGTGGCGGGTAAAATAGATTTCGACTACTATCCCAATCCCAACCATTCTATAAAATTCGGCACCAGTGCCATTTACCACACTTTTGAGCCAGGTGCTTTCAACCTAAATAGTAATGAAATACCAGACATTGATATCACTCAAAGCACCTATGCTTGGGAGTATTCGGCTTACGTAGAAGATGACATCAAAATCAGCTCAAAACTCAATGCCAATATTGGGTTGCATGCTTCTGCCTTTAGCGTAAATGATGAATTATACACCTCCATTCAACCACGCGTGGCAGCCAGATACTTGTTCGATAATAGACTATCCATTAAAGCATCCTATGCGCAAATGGTGCAGTTTATCAATTTGTTGGCCAATTCAGGCATAGGTTTGCCCACTGATCTTTGGGTGCCCTCTACCGACAATGTTCTACCGCAAGAGGCTTGGCAGGTCGCTCTAGGCATGGCCAAATCTTTTGACAATGGCTTTGAGTTGAGCATAGAGGGTTTTTACAAAGACATGAGCAATTTGGTAGAATACAATGAGGGCGCGAGCTTTTTAGAAATTGATACCGATTGGGAAACCCAAGTGACCCAAGGGAATGGCGAAAGTTACGGTGCTGAGTTGCTCATCCAAAAAAAATCGGGGAAAACGACGGGATGGTTGGGCTACACGCTTTCTTGGTCTAACAGGCAGTTTGCCAACCTCAACTTTGGGCGTAAATATCCCTACAAATTTGACCGTAGGCACGACATCAGTTTAGCCATTGTGCACGAGTGGAAACCAAAAATGGATGTTTCTTTGGCTTGGGTGTATGGTACAGGCAATGCCATTACCCTGCCTATTGCCAAGCACGAAGGTCTACCCGAATACAATACCGAGTTGACCAACAGAAGCCGTAGTAACACATTTAGGCCGTCTGTTAATTACTACGGCGAGCGCAATAGTTTTAGGATGCGTCCATACCACCGCCTCGACCTTAACTTTAGGTTTAAGAAGGACAAAAAATGGGGCGAACGCACTTGGGCTTTGGGCGTTTACAATGTTTACAGCCGCAGAAACCCCTTTTACATAGACCAAGGCTACGACTATGATACAGACGAACCCGCTTTTGTGCAGTATAGCCTGTTCCCTTTTATTCCTAATGTGTCTTACAGCTTTAAATTCTGATTTATGAGAAACCTCATTTCTATATTCGTTATCTCTTTTCTGTTTTCGTGTGAAACCGTGGTACAAATAGAACTGCCCGATGAACCCGAGCGCATTGTGGTCAATGCCTTGGCGGCGGCTGACAGTACTTGGCTGTTCAGGATCACTGCCTCTAAAGGACCTTTGGAAGAAGAAAACTACTTAAACACTTTTAAACCTATAAAAAATGCACAAGTAACGCTTAAAGATGCCGAGGGAAATGATCATAAGATTGCTTACAAAGATGCCACTCCCGATTACATTGATTGTGAATTTGATAATTGTGATGAATTTGCTGTTTATACTTCTACATCGAAAACTGTGGAAAATAAAGTTTATACGCTTGAAGTATCAGCAAATGGTTTCCCCGGTGTAAAAAGTCGGTTTCAAGTGCCCAGAAGGGTCATGATTGATGCTGTGGAGTTTGGGGAGCCTAACTTAGTAAGCTCTGAATATTATTCTTATAGTGAAGTGAATGGCAGTATCTTTTTTCAAGATCCACCTAATGAGAAGAACTATTATTTGATGGAGGTTTACGCGCAGCTGAAGCAATATTTATATCAATATGATGAATCCACGAGAGAGACTATAATAGTAGATTCTTCTTACTACTACAATGCTATCTATCTCACTTCACCAGACCCTTCTATTATAAATATAGGTGTGGATGATATTGATGATCATTTGCTCATTAATGATAATTTGATTGATGGTAACGAGGTTAAATTGAATTTTACTGCAGAAATAAACGCTGGATTTGACATTAATGGTAGAAAAATCGCTCCTGAAAAATTAGTGGTCTTCCTTAAACACATCAGCGAAGATTATTACAATTATTTGCTCACTTATGAAAACTATCTTTACGCCTCAGGCAACCCCTTTGCAGAACCTGTACAAATCGCTAGCAACATACAAAACGGCCTAGGCATGATCGCCGCTTATGCCTCTGATACGGTGGTTTATGAGTTGGAGCGTTAAATAGTTTTAAAAAAATCTAATAGGCATAATATCGCACTTAAATGAAAATACTATTTTTCATATACACTCCTGAGAAATGGTATTTTATATCATACACACAAGTAGCATCCCTAAAGGGATTTTTCCGCTTTATTGCTAAATCCCGATAGGGATGTTATGATTATAAAAAAATGGTACAGCTATATGAAAACCCCGCTAGGGGTGATACAAAAAAGCAAAGAGAAGCAGCGTCGATCCAAAAAATCAAAAACATACTCATTTTTGTAGTCAATATCAAACTTCTCCAAGAACTCAGTATATTCTTGCTTAAAAGTCTTTTGTTGGTGGTGCTTTTCTTGATTTAATATATATTGATACACCCGCTCAATTTGAGAATGTCCGTATGAGAAAGCTCCATAACCCGCCTGCCAAGAAAACTTTCCATTTACCCAATCTTTTTCATTAATAAAGCGACTCGAATTGTTCTTGATATCTCTTACTAAATCAGATAGACTACAAGAAGGCTTAAAGCCAATAAAAACATGTACATGATCGGCAACACCATTGACTATAATTGGTTTCTGGCCTTTCTCCTTCATTATACCAGCCATGTATTTGAAAACGGTTTCTCGCCAAGGTTTTTGTAAGAGGTTTCTTCTTCCTTTTACTGCGAACACTACTTGAATATAAATTTGTGTGTAGGTATTTGCCACTATCCAATATTTTGGTAAACAAAAATTGAACGTGAATCAATTGGGGCAATTACAATAATTTCAACCATTTTGTATCACCCCTAGCGGGGTTTGACCTATATCTTTTTCTATTTGCTAGAAATGTAAGATCCCTAGCCGGATTTTTAATTATAAATTCCTTTGTGATTTTCGAATCCTGGTAGTTTTATCTTATTTTTTGATTATTATGGTATCCCTAACGGGATTTTTGGATTTGGTAATCCCCCCCCCAGCAAAAATCCTGGCAGGGATGGATCTATTCTAAAATTTATAGATTAAAGCTTTTCATAAACAAATTCCATAGGAATGAAATTTTTATAGAAACAAAAGTTGATTTCATACAGAAACCCCAGCGGGGTGGTATTTTTTTATGCGAACAGCTAAAACCATCATTTTTATAGATATTATTTTATATCACCCCTATCGGGGTTCAACGCACAATGGTTTCTATTTGCTATAACCTTGGCATCCCTAACGGGATTTTTGAATTTGGTAATCCACTACAGCAAAATACCGATAGGGATGAAACCGTTCTAGAATAGATATTTGATTTTATATGAACCCTGGCGGGGTGATATTATACATTCGTAGCCTTAGCATTAATCCCCCCTTAAAAACCACCCTCCCTAAGGTTAAAAGAAGTTTTTATATTTGCCCTCAAACACGATCACAAAACCACCATGAAGAAGATACATTTAACTTTCTATTTAATCATTCTATGCCCAATTTTCTCTTGGGCACAATCTAAAAAATGGACGCCGGAGCACATCATCAATACCGAATATGCGAGCAGTCCGCAGTTCTCGCCCAACAAACAAATGCTGGTGTGGACCAAGCGCAAGGGCGTTAAAAAAGAAGACAAATTTGTAAGCGATATCTACCTCACCCGCTTTGATTTAAAGCAAGATGGAAAGTTCAGAACTTTTCAACTCACCAACGGAAATGACAATGATTATGCGCCACAGTTTGCTTCTAATGGCGAAGACATCTACTTCCAATCTTCTCGTGAAGAGGGCAAGAAACTTTGGAAAATGAGTATTTACGGCGGCGAACCGCAGGAGGTACACGAATTTGAAAATGGCATTTCTAGCATTACTTGGATTGAAGACAGCATTTTCTGGTTTACTGCCAACGAAGGCAGATCGCTTTACGAACAGCAACTCAAAGAGAAAAAAGACAATACCTTAGTAGTAGAAGATGAAGAACATTGGCCCACTACAAGGGTTTACAGTTTCTCCCTCAAAGACAAAAAAATTACCCGCCTAAGCGATAATGAGAAACCAGTTTTCACTTATGAAGCCTCTAAAGATGGCAAGTGGTTGCTCATCGGCGTGAGCCAAAGCAGGCACTACCCTGCCGATGCCAATCCCGATCCAAAATTCTATTTGTACAATTTAGCTACTGGTGACAAAACCGAAATCTTGCAAGGTTTGCAAACTCCGGGCAGTTTCAACTTTACTGCTGATAACAGCGGTTTTTATTTTGAGGCTTCCACCTCTTCAGACCCTGAGTGGAATGGTGCAGGCATAGAAGAATTGTACTTTTTTAACCTCAATACCAAAGAAAACACCAAGGTGCCCATACAATGGGATTGGGGCTTGGGCAGAGGTTATGAGTTAAGTGGTAACGATGTATTTGTCTCTTTGGCCGATGGCGCTACCAACCAAGTGATTTTTATGCAAAAAACAGGAGCAAACACTTGGAGTAGGCAGCCAGTAAACACCAGTAAAAGCAATAAACATAGTCGAATTGCAACCCTATCTAAAGATGGTAACAAAGTACTTTTTATCTACTCAACTGCTTCTACCATTCCAGAATATTATGTAGCCGATGTTGACAAAAGTGCCCGAACCATCAAAAAAAGTGGTGTGGTTTTCCAAAATGTGCAAGAGGCCGTTTATTTAAACGATGATTTAAAGAAACTACCCATTACCCGTTCCGAAGTATTTACTTGGAAAGGCTGGAACCAAGACGATGTAAACGGCATATTGTACTATCCCGAGGACTATGAAGAAGGGAAGAAATACCCATTGATCCTTTCTATACA
>Ga0207419_1002170_pt1 | contig 13301 bp, 9 predicted proteins | sample ElkSloMetagenome_4_FD_184723 | JGI IMG/M metagenome (GOLD analysis project Ga0207419, IMG submission 184723) | Hot spring microbial communities from Elkhorn Slough, Monterey Bay, USA - MD2A (version 2) | ecosystem: Environmental > Aquatic > Marine > Intertidal zone > Estuary: Microbial mat ... | reverse complement strand
GCTAACTGTTTTGCGGCTTTTAAAGTATTCTCAAAAATCTCCGGTTCACCAATCCAATGATCAGCCGGAAAAAACCCAATCACAGCATCTTCTCCATGACGCCGGGCAATTTCTATTGTTGTCCAGGCGACCGCAGGGGCAGTATCTCGGCCTTCAGGTTCGGCTAAAATATTTTGTTGAGGTAATTGGGGAAGTTGTTTGTGAACCCCATCAGCAAGCATTGTCGAAGTCACCACCCACAGCCCATCCCAATCTCCAGCAAGAGAAAGCAAGCGATTAGCAGTCGTTTGTAAAAGACTCTCACCACTACCATCTAAGCTTAAAAACTGTTTGGGACGATCTTTGCGACTTAACGGCCAAAACCGTTCACCTTTACCACCAGCGAGAATAACAGGTATCATGCGTCGTGAGTTTTAGACATCAATAATTCAATCTTAATTTGTCTGTTGTCTGTTGTCAGTTATTGGGGAATGAGTCAAGTCTCAAGAACAGAATTTTTGTTCTTTCAGGCTTTCCCAGTGGTTTCTGTATCGCTTTTAGGGGAATTTCCAGGCGGTTAATGTTTTTTTCTGTTAACCTCGCTACATTTTTGCTTTCAACCCGTTCTATCGCTGATCGAAGTTCAATCATTGAGTCAATGAATGAGCAAAATTGATCACATCTGTTGCAATACAAACACATGAAATTGCAAACAATCTACAGTGTAGTATACATTCAACAACTTAATAAAAACACCGGGTTATATAAAGTTCAAGACAATCTCTGTAAATATTTTGTAAGGTCTTCGGATCAAAGTAGCCATCGGCTAGCTCATCTGAAGTCTAAGTACAAAATCCTCAGTATTTTTGTAAAAATCCTATGTCGAGATTAGTCTAGCCCTCTAACCCCATTTCCATCTCAAGAAATTCTGTGATAGAAATAGATTATTCTCAGGCAATGTTTCCCTCATCTGAAGTGAAAACACTTGGACTACATCAGTTAAAGGGGTATAGATACAATATAGGAGACAATCGTGATCAAAAATGTCAGACTGGGTAAGAAAGCCTGTTTTCAGGTCTCTGGCTAGAGAACTTAGTGAGTTTAGGGTGCTTCCAAGCTTAGTTTTGACTCAGCCAAGCTACTTCCAAATTATCTATGCTTGATTTCCATAGGCTTCCTCAATCTTCGAGTGTCAAATTCCATTTGATCAACGTGTTGACTAAATGTGTACCCGGTTTAATCTGTCTATCATGGCTTAACGTTGCTCTGGCTCAACCCCAGTTACCAAATCAGGTTCCTTCTCACTCCTCAAGACCGACAAATTCAGCAAATACAGACGCTTATACCCTCGGCCCAGGAGACCTTTTGCGTGTCGATATTCTTGATGTTCCAGAATATAGTGGAGAATATCTCATCCTCAACGATGGTAGCGTGAATATGCCTATAATTGGACGCCTAAATGTTGATGGCTTAACTGTTTCTCAACTCACCAATTTAATCACAACAGAATACACTCCCTTTGTTCAGCAACCTTTTGCTACAGTTAGTCTTCTGTCTCCTCGTCCTCTATCTGTTGTGGTTGCAGGTGAAGTGGTTCGTCCAGGAACTTATGTTATACCCCTTTTAGTTCCTAACTCTCAAACCCGACAATTTCAGTTTTATAAAGTCACACAGCTTCTTCAGCAAGCAGGAGGAGTGACCCAGTTAGCTGATATTAGCGAAATACAGATTCGCCGAATTAACCCCATTCAACAGTTAATTACGGTGAATTTAAAAGATTTACTAGAACAAGGGAATATTAATCAAGATCTAATTCTACGAGACGGAGATACAATTTTTGTTCCCAAAGCCGCAACTTTTGACCCGATAGCAATTCGTCAACTTACTTCTGCTAGTTTTGCTTCTAAAGAAATTGAGCCATTTTCTGTCATTATTGTAGGTGAAGTGTTTAATCCCGGTACTCATCAGGTCGGCGGAGTCTCCGGAGTCAGTTCGCAGCTTCCAACAATTACTCAAGCTATCAGTAGTGCGGGTGGAATTACCCCGTTAGCCAATATTCGTGAAATCAAACTTCGCCGACTTACAAATGATGGAAAAGAAGAGGTAATGATGATTAATTTGTGGGAACTTTTAACTGAGGGAGATGTGACTCAAGATGTAGCACTACAAGCTGGAGACTCGATTACAATTCCTCAAGCTGGTGAAATTGATCCCACAGAAGTGACTTCTTTAGCCAGAGCAAGCTTTTCTCCCCAAACTATTCAAGTTAATGTGGTGGGTGAAGTGATCCGTCCTGGTGCTGTTGATGTTCCACCGGATACTACACTCAATCAAGCGATCTTAGCGGCTGGAGGATTTGATCAACGCCGAGCGAATAAAGAAACCGTTGAGCTGATTCGTTTAAATCCCAATGGAACTGTTTCTCGACGAAATATAGCGGTTAACTTAGAAGCCGGAATTAATGAAGCAACTAATCCCATTTTAAAGCGAGATGATGTCATTATTATTAGTCGATCAGGTGGTGCTAGGTTTGGTGATTCCCTAGAAGATGCGTTGGAACCATTTGGCGGAATTATCGGGATTTCATCGGTGTTAAATGTAATCCAATTCTGGAGTAGATAACTTTTGAAAAATATTTTTTTATCAGGTTTAGGAGGATTTTATGGAAGATAGAGAATCAATTGATTTAGATATTGGCAAATATTTTAAAACGGTTCAACGATATTGGCTCGTTGTGATTGGTGTTTTTGCTCTGTGTGTTGGTTTATCGGTTTATGGGACTAAATATCTAGAGCCAACTTATGCAGCTAGTGGAAAGCTTTTATTTAAAGTTGATAGAACGTCCTCTCTAGCGGGTATCGGTGAGGGATTAGGAGAGTTAAAGGCTTTACTCGCCGATCAAACTCCTCTCAGCACTCAGATCGAAATTATCTATTCTAATCGTTTATTAAATCAGGTCATCAATCAGTTAAATTTAGTAGATTCAGAAGGAAAATTACGGGAAGCTGAAAGTATTAGAAAGAGTCTGGAGGTGAAGATTATCGGTGGCACAGATATTGTTTCTCTATCCTATGAAAGTAAAGACCCTAAAGAAGCAGCAGATATAATTAATACTTTAATGGAGGTTTATATGCAAACCAATGTTGATATGAACCAGGAAGATGCAATAGAAGCCCGAGAATTTATCTCTCAGCAGCTTCCAAAGGTACAAGAAGAAGTCTTTCGAGCCGAACAAGCTTTACGCAGTTTTAAAGAGAAAAATCAAGTTTTAGATTTAGATGCAGAATTTAGAACTGCCGTTACTGAACTAGCCGAATTAAATCGAAAAATTACAGTTTTAGAATCAGAACTCAGTGGAGTTAATGCTCTAGCAGAATCCCTACAAACTCAAGCCGGATTCGACTTAGAAGAAGCGATTGCAATTAACACGCTAAGTCAATCTCCAGTGCTAATTGGGATTCTCACAGAGCTTGAGAATGTCGAGTCTGAATTGGTGAATGAAAGAAAACGTTTTAAAGATCAAAATCCGAGAATTATTGCTTTGAACCAAAAACGAGATTCTCTCAATGCAGCTTTACAAGAGCAAGTTGAACAAACATTAGGAAGTCAAGCCGTTGTTCCAGAAGGTCTATTACAAGTTCCACAAGGTCAGAAAAATAATCAGCTTGAAAGATTTATTGCCAATGAGATTCAGCGCGTCGAATTAACTCGTCAGCTAGAGTCTCTATATACTTCTCGTAGAAACTATGAACAGCGATCGCAAAATCTTCCTCAACTAGAACAGGAACAACAAGAACTCCAACGAAAAGTTCAGGTTGCACAAGTGACCTATGAAACATTACTGAAAAATCTTGAAGAAGTACAAGTTGCAGAAAATAAAAGCACAAATAATACCAGAATTATAGAAGAAGCGATGGTTCCTGAAGAAGGCAGTACAGCTAAAATTCAACTGCTTGCTTTAGGAATTATGCTCGGATTGGTTGCAGCAACAACATCGGTTTTACTGTTAGAAATGGGAGATAAATACATCCGTAGTGTTGAAGAAACTAAAAAAATATTCGGATATACATTGCTTGGCATTATTCCGATGTTTAAGAGTAAGCGGTTATCTCGCTATTTTCAAGGAGAAAAAGCAACTCCCGATATTCCGGTTATCGAAGCATCGGACTCCTTTATTAGTGAGATTTACCGGATGCTACAAGCTAATCTCAAGTTTCTCAGTTCTGACAAACGAATTAAGACTATTGTGGTAACTAGCTCCGTTCCTAAAGAAGGAAAATCTACAGTTTCTGCCAATTTAGCTGCAACACTCGCTCAATTGGGATATCGAGTGATGCTCATTGATGCAGATATGCGTCAGCCTTCTCAACATCATTTTTGGGGATTAACAAATGCAGTTGGATTAAGTGATGTGTTAGTGGGTCAAGCTGAATTTAAAAGTGCTATTTGTCAGGGAATTGAACGATTAGATATTATTCCATCCGGAGTGACTCCCCCGAATCCTTTAGCTCTCCTTGATTCTAAACGGATGACTTCTCTAATTCGCAACTTTTCTGAAAACTATGATTTTGTGATTATAGACACACCACCATTGATTCTCGCGGCTGATGCTCTAACGTTAAGTCAAATGGCAAGTGGTATCCTGCTGGTTGCTCGTCCTCGGGTTTTGGATCGAGCTAGTGCAAAATCAGCCAAAGAAATGCTAGAACGTTCCAGTCAACGAGTGTTAGGTTTGGCCGTCAATGCCATTAGCAAAAATGAATCTTCCCAGTATTTCTATCATGCAAAACGTTACTTTCCAACGAAAAAAATGAAGCCTCAAATTGGTATAAAGTCTTCGACTAGAGTATAGTAGAATTAATTGCTAAACTCAAACTATTTTTCTTCAAATTCAACCATCTATTCCTGAATAAACAACCATGAAAATGACGATTGTGGCGATGGAGATTCCTTATCCTCCCATTCATGGAGGACGAGTTGATGTTTGGCGTCGGGTGAAAATGTTGGCGGAGCAAGGAACAGAAATCCAGCTCATTTGTTGGTCTCGTGAGATGCCAGATGCTGAGAGTTTAAAGGTCATTCATCAGTACGTTAAAGACTTTTATCCCATCATTTATAAGCGAGGTTTAGACGTTTATATTCGTCGGCTATTTGATTTATTTTCCTATCCTTTAGAAGTAACCTCTAGAATTGTGCGAGGAGAAGAATGGAAACAAATTTTAGACTTAGTCCGTTCTTTTCAGCCTGATGTGATTTTCTCCGATCATATTCATAGTGGTTGGGTGGCTTCTCGATTGAGCAAGGCTTTAGACAAACCGATGATAGTGCGATCACATGATATCGAACATTTACATTATCGTTATTATCTTCAATGTGCGAAAGGACATAAAAAGCTCGTCAGATTGTTGTCTCTCAATCATTTAGAAGCCTATGAAAAGTCACTTTTTAAACAAAGTTTAGCCTTCTATGATATCTCAAAAGACGACTTAAAATTTTGGCAAAAACAGGGATTTGATAATGGCTATTTTCTGCCACCCCTTATAGAATTTTCTCCAGAAACTCAGCACAAAAATGAGAATAATAGCGCACAAAAACCCTATGATGTCGTGTTTCTCGGAAATCTTAATTCCGAAAATAATGTTGCTGGTGTAACTTGGTTTATCGAAGATGTTTTTCCCATCTTGAAAGTACGATCGCCCAATATTAAAGTGTTAATTGCAGGTTCAAACCCCGTTCCTAAAATCAAAACGATTTGTGAAAATAAGGAAGGCTTAGATTTAAAAATAAATCCCCCTTCAGCCATGACAATTTATCAGTCTGGTCGCGTTTTAATTGATCCAGTAGCCACTGGAAGTGGGGTTAGTATTAAATCAATCGATATGTTGGCAATTGGTCAACCTATTATTTCTAGACCCAAAGGATTGTCCGGTTTACCAGAAGCCGCGAGACAATATTTCCGAGTCGCATCCGATGCACCCTCTTTTGCTGATGAGATTCTAAATTGTTTAGTAGAGGAGCAATCAAACACGCCAGACCGTGCTTTGCTGGAGTCACTATTTGGATATCCCGTCATTGAGAATTTTCTCTCCCAACTTAACTCCCTTCTCAAACAACATTAGTTCACAAAATTAAGCAAAAAAATATCGGTTTTGTCTCTACTTTGTTACATACAGAAAGAATCTAAAACCGATTTTTTTTTCAGGCTGACTGAAAAAACTTGACGACTATATAATCAATACTCAGTAATTAGTGCTGATAGTATTCACAAATGGTTTTCAACAAAATATTCTCAATACTATCGATCATCCCTTGAGGACTAAAGTGATCAAGCACATACTGACGGCAACGCTGACCCAATTCGGGGTCAAAATCTCGCCAATCTGCAACTGACAGGAGAACTTCGGCTAATTGTTCAGGGCAACCCGGTTCAACGAGATACTGGCTGAGTTCACCAGTGATCATTTCCGGAATCCCTCCCACTTTGCTTCCGACAACAGGCGTACCACTCGATAACGCTTCTAAGACAACCCGAGGACAAGGATCGGGCCAAATACTGGGAACAACCGTGACATCGCTTGCTCGGTAAAGGTCAGGTGTATTGGGAACGTGTCCGAGAAACTTGACGACTTCTCCAATGCCCAAGTCATGTACCATTTTTTCTAAAGATTGACGGTAGGCAATCCTGGCTTCTGGTGAATCTTCTGTGGGTTCAAGAACCGGATTTCCCGCAATGAGTAAACTCACATCCGTTTTGCGATGTGCAAGCAAAGCAAAGGCTTGAATGAGAACTTCTATCCCTTTATTGCGGTTCAGTCGTCCGAGGTAGGAAAAAACTCGCTTTGATGTTAAAGTATTAAAATGATTACGGAGAAAGATGAGATCGTTCCCCGGACTAAACTTTTGGGGATCAATGCCATTGTAAACCACATCAATTTTCTCAGCATTAATACCACAAAACTTCACCCATCTGTCTTTAGTTGCCTGAGAAACAGCAATAAATTGATGAACTCCCGATAGGCCAGGACGCCACTTCAACTTGAACGGAGTTCCCGGTAATTGTAAATAAGAAACTAAAGGAATCTTTTTGAGAGCTGATAAACTATAACCCCAAAATACTGAACGAAAATCATTAGAAAAAATGATCGAATCGGAACCTTTATAAATTTTATCAAGGTCCCGAACAAAATCTACTGTAAACTGGAGAATATCTACCGGATGCTTACGATCAAGTTGATAGCGTTTGACCGGAATTAAGTTTTTACAGAACTTGCCGTAGCTCTCTAAGAGATCTCCTTCTTCTGTATAGACCAAACTAATTTCATGTCCGCGACTGGCAAGACTTTGACAGATCTCCAGCAGGTTGAACTCTTGACCGCCAAGAGTGGAGGAAGGTTGATTTTCTAAAGCGATAAGGTGCATGGCTGATGATTTTTTATCCTTCTCTAAAAAAACGATGAATCGGTAGTTGCACCCCTAGCCAATTCAATCTCGGTTTAACGTTCTAAGATTGAGTTGGCTAGAATACACATTGATGCTGTAAATAAAACTCTAAGCGACTTTAGAAACAGTCGATTCAGGTACGGGAACAGCCAATAAATCAGCATCACTACAGGAACGTTCAAAAGCAGTTTGGAGAGAATACTTAGGCTTCCAGTTCAAAACCTCTTTAGCCTTCTGATTACTATATCTTAAAGGCTTAAACCGAGCGTGCAACTTGGCGGGAACAAAGATACCCGGTAAACGGGCTTTACCTTTGAGAAACCAGTGGTTGTACAACCATGCACTGCGAGCAATTAATCGGATTACAGTCCAGCTTACAAAAAAAGTACGGGGCGTTTTTTCCATGTACTCCATGAGTTTTTTGGCATAGATATTTTGCGTGGGTAAATTATCATCAACGATGTTTATTGTTTGACCCAGCGCCCGCTCACACTCGCTAGCAATTACAATGGCTTCCGCACAATTTTCAACATAACTTAGAGGCATAATTGCACTGGCTCCAATTCTTAACCAGGCGCTCTCCCCTAATTCTGCACCTAAACAAGCATTCCAGAGAAAATCTCGACCGTAAATCATCCCCGGACGAATGATAGCAACTTGTCCGCCATCGCGCTCAAAATTTCGATAAAGTTCTTCTTGAATCAGTTTGGTTTGAGCATATTCATCCCGGTTCAGTGGATTTTTTTCGAGGGGAGAATTTTCATCCAAAACTTTACCGGAACGCATATTTAGATAATCATAAACTGAGAACGTACTGATCGCGGTTAACCGTTGAATTTCAGCTTTTTTCATCGCAGTTAAAAGATTCTCGGTGGCAATCACAGTCCCCGCAAACTGTGTATAAAAATCTCCAGCTTTTACGGCCGCCAAATGAATTACATTATCCACGCCCTGAAGCGATTCTATCAGACCGGACATTTCCCTGAGATCGAGCCGGACTAATTTCACCTCGGGATGATCGTACCAAGATAAGCGGCTAAGATCGGTTTTCGGTCGGATAACAGCGCTGACTTGATGTCCTCTTCGCAAGGCTTCGGCGACAATATACTGTCCTAAAAATCCTGAGGCTCCGGTCACAAATAGTTTCATAGATAGTTCTCCTGGCTTACTAATGCGTTTACTAAACGACTGGTCAACTCCATGTCTTCAAAACCAATCGGGAGTGGCTTGTTTTCCTGCAAAGCTTTGTAGGTTTCATCTAATAGAAAATGCAGCCCTTCGTAGGGGGTTTGTTGCAAAAGTTTACGACGAAAATTATTGACGCTTGCACTCATCAGCGTCCATCCATTGGAAAACTGATTTGCCAATGGTGAAAGTTGTTTACCTACAGCACGAGGAACGATACATCGGACGTAAGGTTGAAAAAGATCGGCTTCCGCATAGCCTCTCGAACCCCGTAGAATTACAGAAAAACAGTCCGGTTGAGTATAGGAACTAAAGCGAATGCGAGCGTGTTTACTCCCGGAAAAAACCAGTGCATCAAGGTCGTCATATTTGAATAAATCACCCCCACCATAATTGTTCCATGCGACTTTAACGCCATCAAAGTCTTGAAGAAATAACAAGGTTAGGTAACACAAGTGGGTAAGAAAATCGTGAATGACACCTCCCGGAAGTTTGTGAACTGGACTGGGAAGATTTTCATCCGCATAACGTCCCCCACTGCGAATATCCAATGCCATTCTAACTTCAATATCCTCAACTTCCCCTAATGTTCCCTCTTGAACTAACTTTTGTAGCTTGAAAATCGGTTGGTTGAAACGATAGTTTTGGTTTTCGATTAAGTGGCGATCGCATTGTTTTGCAAAAGACCAAAGTTCTTTAAATTCGTCATAAGTTGGAGTAATTGGCTTTTCACAAATCACATGAGCGCCGGCTTGAAGACAGTCCATTGCTATAGTTTTGTGAGTGTGAGGCGGGGTCAGAATATGAACAACATCTGGTTTCACCTCATCGAGCATTTGGCGGTAATTCGTATAGAACTTTTTCGCACCAAATCTCTGGGTCGCATAGTTGGCAGCCGCTTCAGAAAGGTCACAGACTCCGACTAAATTAGCACGATTAGACTCGGCTAAAAAGCTCAGATGCTCCTTGGAAATTAAGCCGGTACCAATGACCGTAGCTTTCAAGGTAGATGTCCGAACAAGTGTTGTCATCACAATTTTTATTTATTGTTCTTTTTAGCAGATGCTTTGAACCTAAATTATAGTTCATATCAAATCAAAAAACAAGAGTAAATCCTCGATAAAAAAATTTTTTTAAAGTGGCAGATCAAAGAGCTTATATACTGGACAAATGATGGCTGTGCTAGCCCGCTCGACTTGAATCTCATCACTAATATTCTCCCCCTTAGCAAGCAAGATTTGTAACTAGCCTGTCATCATTGGATTGGGTAAGTTGTTCGGAAAAGCTCTACTTAGAATCAGTCCCACTATTGAGCAATGTCTTGTGCATACATTGGGCTACTTTCTGAGTAAAGTTCCCCAAATTGTATTTTTGTTCTGCAAGATAACGAGCTTTTTGACCCATTTCTTGAGTCTCTTGGGGATGGTCTAAAAGATATTGGATGGCTTGTTTCCAAGCTAAACTATCTTTAAGGGGAACAGTGATTCCAATTCCTTCTTTTTCGAGATCAACTCCCATGTCTTGATTTTCGGTAGCTATAACAGCTTTTCCCATACACATGGCTTCAATTAGACTAGATAATCCTACGGTGTTATAGGGTTTATGCTCAGGAAGTGCAAGCGGAATAGCTACTGCATAAGCATGATGATATTTCGGTAAGAGTTGAGCTGTCGAGAGTAATTTTTCTAAAACTTTAATGTTTTGAGGGAGTTGATTGACTTGATAATTATTCGGAAGATGTGCTAATACATCAAGGGCAAGAGTTAGGGTAATATTAATATGTTTAGGGATAGAGTTGAGGCGTTCTAGGATATTATCGCTATAGCCAATAATTTCTAAATAAAAATCAATCTCTTCAAAAGCTTTAATTAAAGTATCATAGTCTCGAAATGATTTCCCGGCTGTAAGAATATATCCTTCCTGGCGACAATGAGCAATATTAGAAGGTGCGGGCGGATGAAATTCGGTATTATAGCCCCATTCAATAAATTCTAATTTTTTAGGGGAGATATTAAAATCATCTTCAAGATGCTTTTTAATACCATCACTAAGGCAGATAATCTTATCATTACCTGCTATGCTCAAATTCACAAATATTTTGGAAAAAAAACTGGGTCGGGGAGATTGAAAAGCTACTGCTACTATAGGTTTTTTGAGTATTCTCAATCTTCGCAATAGCCCCAGTAAAGATGTAGTAAAATAGTGTCCCGAATAGATTAAATCGTATTGATAGATTTGTTTGACTACCCTTATTTCTTGATCCAGATCGCCTAATATTTTTAGCTTTTGACTAATATTCTTAAGATTTTCATAAACCTGATATTGAATAATATCAGCTTTTATTTCATACTTGTCGAGTAGTGTTATTCCCCAGAGTTGATGTTCTGCTTGACCATCTTCTTGCCATTCTGCTAGGGTTCGATTCAAGTCGTAATTATTTAAGAGTAGTATTTTCATTTTTTAAATTTATTACCTAAATTTTTTGTCAATCTCCTATCAAGAAGCTTAAATAGAAATGAGACTCAAGTAAAGACCCCAAATTGGTTGACATTTATTATTATTAATTTGGGAATAAATCGCTCACTCTATATCTAGAATACTTGAGGATATGTGAAACGTCAATAAAATTTGATGTTAATTTTTTTTTAGCGATACTATTTTTTTTGCTTGAGATCACTTTGTCGAACTTGTTGCTGGTAAAAGAATGCCACGGCTCCCCACAAAAGCAACGTCTTGATAGTATCCGAAGCCAGGGTTGCCCACGTTGCTCCTTTCCAAGAATAAATAGGAATCAAGAAGTAATTAATAGTGACATTAAAAAAAGCCGTGAATAAGGTGATCAATCCCCGAATTCGTTGATATCCAGATCCGCTCAACGTATCAGCCGCAATCCATTGCATTCCAATCAAGAATGGCATCGGTGATAACCAAAGCAATACTGGAGTAGAGGCTTTATACTCCTCTCCTAAAATATAAGGAATCACGGGATAAAACACCCAATATCCGATGCAAGCAACAATACCGTAAATGATCACAACAGGAACCAGGCGTTTTGCCAAGGCAAGAGTTCCAGAAATACCCGTCTTCCCCTGCTCAAAAAATTTGGCATAAGTTGATGAAAATATTGATAAGAGAGGTAAATAGGCAACCTCAATTAAGCGATAAGCCGCAGAATACAAGCCTGTAGCATTTGCTGAACCAAGACTCGTCAACATAGTTTTGTCAATACTGGCATTCACCACATCAGCAGATGATCCAATCGAAAAGTAAATACCTTGGTTCAAATTGGATTTAATTTTTGATAAGTTTGGTTTTCCGGGTAAACCGACCATTTTGTTGACCAGAAAAATCCCAACCAAAACGGTTATTGCATTCCCGAAAAAATATAAAATTGACCAACCTAAAACATTTGCTGCTTCAAAACCTATCACCAATAAAATGGCAGCGACCAGCTTAGAAAAGTTCAAGCAAACTTGAAGTTGAGCCGCTTTTTTGAGTAAACCAACTGCAATTAATGCCCCAGAAGAAAGACTCCATAGTGCCAATCCTACCAGATCGGATGCCAGAATCAGTAATATTGCTAAAGGAGGAATCTTTTGAGGAAAAATATATAACGCTGTCAACAGCGCTAAAATAATTAGACAACTTCCAGAAACGGCCGTCGTTAACAAAGCATTAGCCCAGCTTTCACGAAATAATGAGCGATCGCGAGAGATATCTCTTACTAAGAGATCTGTACTCCCCAGAGTAGAAAAGGGATTAAGTATCACCCCTAAAGCACTGACTCCCATAAACATCCCAAAATCCGCCGCCCCTAATCTTCTAGCAATGAGAACAAAATAACCGGCTTGCATAGCGATGCCAATTACTCGGCCACCCAGCATCCATAAAGTCCCCCGAAATAGGGGTTTTTCCAAGATGCTGATGATTTTAGACTTGAAATTATTGAAGTTAATCACGGTGATTTTTTAGTGAGTAAGTTGAGATGAAATTTCTGATATGGATTGAGATTCTGTAGGTTTCTTGATTGGCTTTGTCATAGAAATTGATAAAGCCGTGTACAAAACCCAAAATATATTGTTCTGAGCAAGAATTCCCCCTTCAGAGGCGTTTGTTAGGATGAGATACGTGAGAAAAATCAAAGGCCAAAGTCCATCCAAGTCCAGACTAAATCGAGCCAAAAAAATTGCTTTCAAGAAATTAATTCCAAACCCCAGTAAGTATGCAGAAACACCCAGCAAACCGATGTCCAACCAAAGATCAAGGAAGCCATTATGGGAATACGGTACTGGCCATCTAGCGGCTCGAATCACATAAGCAGACTCACCATCTAATCCCTGCCAAAATGCTGTATAGCCATATCCCAGCCAAGGACGTTTATCAATCATTTCTCCGACCCAAGCCCAAATATCAGTGCGACCGGTCAAAGACGGATCTTTACCAATTAATCCTAGCAATTCCTCAGCATTTGCAGTATAAATTTCAACAATAGTCATACTCAAAGTGACCATGGCTAGGAATGCAGGAATTAGCAAAAGAAAACGAAACCTAAGAATGCGATAGGCTGTCAGGCTGATGATTAACAGTGTAAAATTAATCAGCGAACTTGATGATTTCGCCATCACCAAAAGAATGCAAGCGAGACCCAAAGCCGTTCGACAAAGCCAGCGATCTTTCTTTTCAAAAAGACTCGGTGA
>Ga0207419_1002169_pt1 | contig 13301 bp, 7 predicted proteins | sample ElkSloMetagenome_4_FD_184723 | JGI IMG/M metagenome (GOLD analysis project Ga0207419, IMG submission 184723) | Hot spring microbial communities from Elkhorn Slough, Monterey Bay, USA - MD2A (version 2) | ecosystem: Environmental > Aquatic > Marine > Intertidal zone > Estuary: Microbial mat ... | reverse complement strand
CGAGCGCCCCTGCCGGTGGCGCAAACCCAAACACCATCATGACCGAGCCGTCTGCGCGGTTTGGCGCCGCGGGCCAAGGCGATTCCGCCGCGCACCAAGCCGGTGGAGATGCGTAGACTAGACCCCTGCCCGGGTTCCCAAACCGATCCAACTCAGCGAGACGACCTGTCATGACGGCGAAACGCGACTTGCCCATCGGCATCCAGACCTTTCGCAAGATCCGCGAGGCGGACTTCTACTATGTGGACAAGACCGGCCTGGCGCTGCGGCTGATCGCGGAGGGGTCGCATTACTTCCTCTCCCGCCCTCGGCGCTTCGGTAAGTCCCTGTTCCTAGACACGCTCGCGGAGCTGTTCGAGGGCAACGCGGGCCTGTTCAAGGGGCTTGCGGCCGAGCAGCGCTGGGACTGGTCGCGACGCTTTCCGGTGATCCGGCTGAGCTTTGCCGAGGGGGTGCTGCGCGACCGACGCGAGCTCGATGAGAAGATCGACGAGATGCTGGCGGAGAACGAGGCGCGGCTTGGTGTGCGCGGCGCGCAGCGCAGCCTCTCCGGGCGTTTTCACGGGCTGATCGCCGCCGCCCACGGGCAATTCGGCGAGCGCGTCGTCGTGCTGGTGGACGAGTACGACAAGCCGATCCTCGACAACATCACCGACCCGGACAGGGCGCGGGCGATGCGCGACGGGCTGCGCAACCTCTATTCCGTCATCAAGGGCCAGGATGCGCACATCCGCTTCGCCTTCCTAACCGGCGTGTCCAAGTTCAGCAAGGTCAGCCTGTTCTCCGGGCTGAACAACCTCAAAGACATCACCGTCGATGCGCGCTACTCGGCCATCTGCGGCTACACCGAATCGGACCTGGACGACGTCTTTGCGCCGGCGCTGGAAGGTATCGACCGCGACCAGGTCCGTGCCTGGTACAACGGCTACAACTGGCTTGGCGAGGCCGTCTACAACCCCTTCGACGTGCTGCTCCTGTTGGACGGGCGCCAATTCCGGCCCTGGTGGTTCGAGACCGGCACGCCGACCTTCCTGGTCGATGTGCTGACCGAGCGCGGCTTCTTCACGCCTCGGCTGTCAAACCTGCGCGCATCGGAGGCGCTGCTGTCGGCCTTCGACGTCGACCACCTGGCGCCGGAGGCGCTGCTTTGGCAGACCGGGTATCTGACCTTCACCGGCGCGCGCCAGACCGGCGCGCGCTGGGAGTACAGCCTGGGCTATCCGAACCTGGAGGTGGAGGCCGCGCTCAACGATGCATTGCTGAAGGGGCTCATGGGCGATGCCTCCCAAGGCGAGCAGGCCGTGAGCCGGCTCTACGACATCCTGCTTGCGGCCGACCTCGACGGATTCCGCCAGCACATCATCAGCCTGTTCCAAGCCATCCCGCACCAATGGCACGACGGCAACCAGATCGCGCGCTATGAAGGCTTCTACGCCAGCGTCTTCTACAGCCATCTGGCCGCCCTCGGTCTCGACCTGGCCTGCGAAGACGCGAGCAGCCAGGGTCGCTTGGACCTTCGCCTGCGCTTCAACGGCCAACTCTGGCTGTTCGAGTTCAAGGTGGTCGAGCTTGCCCCCGAGGGCGCCGCATTGCAGCAGATCAAGGACCGAGGCTATGCCGAGAAGTACCGCGCCGAGGGCCTGCCCATGCACCTGATCGGCATCGAATTCAGCCGCGAGCAGCGCACGCTGGTGGGCTTCGATGTGGAGACGGTGATGCCATAAGCCGCAGTTCAACTCGCGGCAAATTCTGGACCTGATCAGCGCGCCAACGCCTACTGCGCAATTCTGACTCAAGCCCGATCTTCCAGCCGAATTTGGCCCTATTTTGCCCGCCAGCCCGCGTGATTGCTGGGTTTCTTAGCTCTGTAAGTTTTCATAATATAGCCATGCATATGCAATTTTCCGTCTTTCCATAATTGGCAGCATGGTCTATCAATTAGCCGTGCAGACTGCTCATGGTAATTCGCACCTCGAGATTCAGACCTCCCGCAAGCGTCCGGTCGGGATCCTGCGCACCAGGTTTCGCGAGAACGGCAAGACGCGCCATACGCAGCATGGGTGCATCACCCGAAGACGGAACGCGATCCGGGAGGGTCAGCGACGTCATCCGCATTTGCGCGTGATTGATGCGCGAGCGCGATTGCCCGCGGCGCCTGTCCAGCCTTGGAACCAACGACAGCGCAAGCATGCAGTGTCTGTCCGCAATGTGACCATCACCCTCCCACCCGGAGCAAGACCTCCCCAAGAGCCTACACCAACAGCCAAGCACAAAAAAGCGGCCCTCAGGCCGCTTGCTCAGTCGTCTAGGACATCTCTACCCCCAGTAATCCGGTCACCGCGGCAGGGTGGTGCTGCCCATCAATGATTCATCGACCGCCCGCGCGCACTGTCGACCTTCGCGGATGGCCCAGACCACCAAAGATTGGCCACGGCGCATGTCGCCAGCGGCGAATACGCCTTCGACACTCGTTCTGTAGGCTTGCTGACCCTCGGTGCTGCCCTTGACGTTACCGCGCGGGTCGAGCTCTAGGCCCTTGGCCTCGGTGAGTTCAGCGAGCATGCCCTCTTGCATTGGATGCATGAAGCCCATGGCGAGCAGGACCAGATCGGCCTTGAGGGTGCCTTCTGATCCTTCGACCTCGGACATCTGCCAGCGACCGCTGTCGTCCTTGTCCCAGCGCACCAAAACGTAGTTGAGCGCTTTGACGTTGCCACTGCCGTCGTGTTCAAAGGATTTGGTCAGCAGGTTCCAAAGCCGGTCGCAGCCTTCTTCTTGGCTGGTCGAGGTGCGCAACTTGTTCGGCCAGTTGGGCCAGGTCAGTCCCTTGTCTTCCTTCTCTGGTGGCTTGTCGAGAATCTCGATCTGAGTAATCTTGGCGGCACCGTGGCGGTTGGATGTGCCAATGCAGTCAGAACCGGTGTCGCCGCCACCAATCACGATGACGTGCTTGCCGTGCGCGCTAACGAAGTCTTCGTCGGGCACGTAGACTCCTTGTACCCGCTTCGAGTTGGCCCGCAAGAAGTCCATCGCGAAATGGATGCCGTTGTAGCTGCGTCCCGGCACGTCGAGGTCCCGGGGCTTTTCCGAGCCGCCGGCAAGCACCACGGCGTCGTAGTCGTCGATGAGCCTGGACGCCGGCATATCGACGCCAATATGACAGTTGGTATGGAACTCGACGCCCTCGGCACGCATCTGACTCATGCGCCGGTCGATGAGCTTTTTGGCGAGCTTGAAATCCGGGATGCCGTAGCGCAGCAGTCCGCCGATGCGGTCTTCCTTCTCGTACAGCGAGATGGCATGACCTGCGCGGGCAAGTTGCTGAGCACAGGCGAGCCCGGCGGGGCCGGAGCCGACGACGGCGACGCGCTTGCCGGTACGATGCATCGGCACCTGCGGCTTAACCCAGCCCTCCTCCCAGGCCTTGTCGGCGATGGCGCGCTCAATCGACTTAATAGCCACCGGCTCGTCGTCGAGGTTGAGCGTACAGGACGCCTCGCACGGGGCCGGGCAGATACGCCCGGTGAACTCCGGGAAGTTGTTTGTGGAGTGCAGCACATCAATGGCGCCCTGCCAGTCCTGGCGGTAAACCAGGTCGTTCCAGTCCGGGATGATGTTGTTGACCGGACACCCCTGATGGCAGTATGGGATACCGCAATCCATACAACGCGCACCCTGGACGCCGATCTCGGCATCGGAGAATGGCAGCGCGAATTCATTGTAGTGCACGACGCGGTCGCCAGCCGGCTCATAGGCCAGCTCGACGCGCTCGTACTCCATAAATCCGGTTGGCTTACCCACGGTTGGGCACCTCCGTCTTGAGCTTGGAGGGATGTGGCTTGGCGACACTCGGCGGCCGGCTTCGGCTCGATTGCATCTGGGCCAGCGCGTTTCGATAGTCGACAGGCATCACCTTGACGAACTTGGGCAGCAGGCCGGCCCAGTCGTCGAGAATACGCCGGGCCACATCCGAATTGGTGTAGTGCAGGTGTTTGGTGATGAGTTGCTTGAGCCGAATGGCATCGAAGCGTGTCATGTCTTGGCTAATATTGACCATACCGTGGGCCTCTAGATCACCGCCCTGATGATCGAATGCCTCCATTGCATCGTCTTCGGCCGTGATCGGTTCAAGTTCGACCATCGCCAGATTGCAGTGGGCTTCGAAGTCGCCGACTTCGTCGAATATGTAGGCGACGCCGCCGCTCATGCCAGCGGCGAAATTGCGGCCAGTTGCCCCCAAGCAAACCATGATGCCGCCGGTCATGTATTCGCAACCATGGTCGCCGACGCCTTCAACCACCGCGCTGGCGCCGGAGTTACGCACGCAGAAACGCTCGCCAGCGACGCCGCGGAAGTAGACCTCTCCGCTAATGGCGCCGTAGAGCACTGTATTGCCGACAATGATGTTGTTCTCTGCCTTGTCAATACTGGATTCCGCCGGTGGGTAGATCAGGATGTGCCCGCCGGATAGTCCTTTGCCGACGTAGTCGTTGGCCTCGCCTTCGAGTTCTACGGTCACGCCCTGAGCAAGCCAGGCGCCAAAGGATTGGCCGCCGATGCCGCGCGCCTTGATATGGATGGTATCGTCCGGCAGGCCATCAGCATAGCGCTCCGCGACTCGCCCGGAGAGCATCGCACCAAAGGTACGGTTGAAGTTCTTAATGCCAGTCTCGATGCGCACCGGCTCACGGCGCGCCAAGGCAGGTTCGGCTTGGCGGATCAGTTCGTGATCCAGCGCCTTACCCAGGCCGTGGTCCTGGTCCTCACTGTTGTACTGGGCCACATCGGCAGGTACGTCAGGCTTGGTCAGAATGCCCGAGAAGTCGAGCCCTTTGGCCTTCCAATGGGCAATCGCCCGGCGCATCTCCAAGTGATCCATTTGTCCGACCATCTCGTTGAGGGTGCGGAAACCGAGCTTAGCCATCAGTTGACGGGCCTCTTCAGCGATGAAGAAGAAGAAGTTGACGACGTACTCGGGCTGGCCGGTAAACTTCTTGCGCAGTTCCGGGTCCTGCGTCGCCACACCAACCGGGCAGGTGTTCAGATGGCATTTACGCATCATGATACAGCCTTCGACGATCAGCGGCGCGGTGGCAAAGCCGAACTCGTCTGCACCCAGCAAGGCACCGATGACCACGTCGCGCCCGGTGCGCAGGCCACCGTCGACCTGTACCGCGATGCGCCCGCGCAGACGATTCAACACCAGGGTCTGATGCGTCTCGGCGAGCCCGATTTCCCAAGGGCTGCCGGCGTGTTTGATTGAGGTCAGTGGACTGGCACCAGTGCCGCCGTCGTAGCCAGCGATGGTCACGTGATCGGCATGTGCTTTGGACACACCGGCGGCGACGGTACCCACACCGACCTCGGAGACCAGCTTCACCGAGATTCGGGCCCTGGGATTGACGTTTTTCAAATCGTGAATCAGTTGCGCCAGATCCTCAATAGAATAGATATCGTGATGCGGCGGCGGCGAGATCAGACCGACGCCCGCCGTGGAGTGGCGTACACGGGCAATCTGGGCATTGACCTTGTGGCCCGGTAACTGGCCGCCCTCGCCCGGCTTCGCCCCTTGCGCGATCTTGATCTGGATGTCGTCGGCGTTGACCAGGTATTCCACCGTGACGCCGAAGCGACCGGAGGCGACTTGCTTGATGGCCGAGCGTTCCGGGTTGGACGACCCGTCGGCTAACGGCAGATAACGCTCAGGCTCCTCACCGCCTTCGCCGGTGTTTGACTTGCCGCCGAGCGAGTTCATGGCCTTGGCCAACGTCGAATGCGCCTCATAGCTGATGGAGCCGAACGACATGGCGCCGGTGGCGAAGCGTTTGACGATCTCGGAGGCGGGCTCAACTTCGTCGATGGGGATGGGCTCATCGGCCCATTTGAAGTCCATCAGACCACGGAAGGTCAACAGTCGCTCGGTCTGCTCATTGATCAGTCGCGAGTACTCGGCGAAGGTGGAGGCCGAATTGGCGCGGGTCGCATGCTGAAGCTTCGAGATGGTCTCGGGGGTCCAGATGTGATCTTCGCCACGCAGACGGTAGGCGTAGTCGCCGCCAACATCCAGGTGCTTGCGCAGGATCTGCTCTTCCCCATAGCCGCGGCTGTGCCAGAGCACGGCCTCGCGCGAGACCTCGGCCAAGCCGATTCCTTCAACCATGCTTGAGGTGCCAGTGAAGTAGCGCGCGACGAATTCCTTGTTCAACCCGACCGCGTCGAAGATCTGCGCGCCGCAGTAGCTCTGGAAGGTACTGATGCCCATCTTTGACATGACCTTCTTCAGGCCCTTGCCCACCGCCTTGATGTAACGCGTCTGGGCCTCTTCAAAGCTCAGCTTCTCGGGCAAATTCTCCAACTGAGATTCGATGGTATCGAACGCCAGGTACGGATTGATGGCCTCGGCACCATACCCCGCTAAAGTTGCGTAGTGGTGTACCTCCAGCGCCGCGCCGGTCTCGACCACGAGCCCGGAACTGGTGCGCAGCCCCCGGCGGATCAAGTGGTGATGCACCGCGGAGGTGGCCAGCAGCGACGGGATGGGCACATAGTCGGCATTGGTGTTGCGGTCGGACAGGATAAGAATGTTGTGTCCGGCCAGCACCGCGTGCTCGGCCTGGTCGCAAAGGCGATCCAGCGCAGGCGCCATGCCCTCGGCACCCTCGACGGCCGGGTACACCATGTGCAACGTCTGCGTGCGAAAGGCGCCGCCCGAATTGTCTTGAATATGGCGTATGCGCTCCAGGTCCTCGTTGGTCAGAACCGGCTGATTGACCTCCAGACGCCAATGGCTACCCGCCTCGTTGAGCCCTAGCAGGTTTGGACGCGGACCGATCAGCGACACCAGCGACATGACCAATTCCTCGCGAATCGGATCAATGGGCGGGTTGGTGACCTGGGCAAAGTTCTGTTTGAAATAGGTTGATAGATGCTTGGAACGCGAGGAGAGCACCGACGGCGGGTTATCCGCGCCCATCGAGCCGATGGCCTCCTGCCCGGTCAGCACCATCGGCGTCAGCAGAAACTTGATGTCTTCCTGGCTATAGCCAAACGCTTGCTGGGCATCAAGCAGGAAATGCCGTTCCGGGGCCATGGGCGCTACGTCGGTAGGCAGTGAGTCAAGCTGGACCTGGGTACTATGCAGCCATTCGCGGTAGGGCTGAGCGGAGGCCAACTCGTCCTTGATCTCGGCATCATCGATGATGCGGCCCTGCTCCAGATCGATCAGAAACATCTTGCCCGGCTGCAGCCGCCACTTTTTGATCACGCGCTCGTCTTCAATGTCGAGCACGCCCGACTCCGAGGCCATCACAACCAGATCGTCGTTGGTGACCAGATAGCGGGCGGGGCGCAGGCCGTTGCGATCGAGCGTGGCGCCAATTTGGCGACCGTCGGTGAAGGCCACCGCGGCTGGGCCGTCCCAGGGCTCCATCAAGGCTGCATGATATTCATAGAAGGCGCGGCGCTTTTCGTCCATCAGCTGGTTGCCGTACCAGGCTTCTGGGATCAGCAGCATCATGGCGTGGGCCAGCGAGTAGCCGCCCATCACCAATAGCTCCAGCGCATTGTCAAAGCAGGCGGAGTCGGACTGGCCCTCGGGAATCAGCGGCCAGATGGTGTCGAGGTCCTCGCCCAGGACCTCGGACTCCATGGTATGGCGGCGCGCCGCCATCCAGTTAACGTTGCCACGCAGGGTGTTGATCTCGCCGTTGTGGCAGATCATGCGGAACGGCTGCGCCAAATCCCAAGTCGGGAATGTGTTGGTAGAGAAGCGCTGATGCACCAGCGCCAGCGCCGACTCGAAGCGCTCGTCTTTCAGATCAAGGTAGTAGTTACCGACCTGGGCCGCGAGCAGCATGCCCTTGTAGTTGACCGTGCGCGAGGACAGGGAGGCCACGTAGTAGGCGGTCTTGTCATAACCAGTGGCGCGAATCTCGTTGTCCATGCGCTTGCGAATGACAAAGAGTCGGCGTTCGAAGGCATCTTGGTCCGCGCAATTGTCGCCGCAAGCGACAAAAACCTGACGGACCACCGGTTCCGTGGGGAGCACACTCTCACCGAGCTCGGAATTATCGACTGGAACGTCGCGCCAGCCAAGCACGGTCTGACCGCCTTCATCAAGACGGCGCGTGACGGTGGCCTCCATCTCGCCGCGGGCCTGCTCATCGCGCGGCAGGAAAACCATGCCGACACCGTAATGGCCGGTCGCGGGTAGTTCGAAGTCGACGTTCGCGCGGAAGAAGGCGTCTGGGATCTGGACTAGGATACCAGCGCCATCACCGGCCTTGGGATCGGCGCCAACGGCGCCACGGTGCGTCAGCCGCTCAAGGATCTCGAGGCCCTGTTGCACGATCCGATGACTCTTGGCGTTTTTGATATGGCAGACAAAGCCAACACCACAGGAATCGCGCTCGTTGGAAGGATCGTATAGTCCTTGTGCTGGGGGATAGGCACGCAGGCTCATCTGTTGGACCTCGCTGTAACCGAATTTCCGGGGTCGATTGCGTCTCCCGGCTGAGTGCCTGAAACACCCCGGGAAGTTCCGGTTTGGTCAATTGTTATATGGGATCCTGTCCGATCTGGACAACACATGGCTGCCGACCGGTCGCTAACGGGCCGATACGGGCCCGTTGTCCGTTCGCTGTCAGATCATCGGCCGAACAGGGTCTAGCATTCATGGCGTAGCGCCGATCCGGACGATGAATCTCTCTGATGATGAATCTCTCTGATTCAGCATCATTTGATCGTCAAGGGCGCCGACCATCTTGGCTCGACGTGAAATGTCACACTTGGAGCGATGCCAGGCATCGGCGCCAAAGCAGACGCGATAAAGCGCATCTCGGCGAATCCACAATCATACGCATTAAGCACTCTGTATGCCAGATCTGGCTAGTATCCGTAGTCCGAGATATTCAATGGATGCATCTTAGAGCGAACCAGAATCAAGCATGAAGGTAGAATCGCGCACCCAATTTGCGCGCTCCAGGTCGAGCGAGCCAGGCACTAGCGCGAAACTCAGCATGCGCCGTTGATGGTGGCACTCAATTGTTCGGTGCTAACGTCCGCGGTGACTAAGGCATCACCGATAGCGCGCATCAACACGAGTCGTAAAGTGCCGTCGAGCACCTTCTTGTCCAACGCCATCAGTTCGATCCACCGTGCGGTGGCAATGGACGCTGGCGGGTCTACCGGTAGACCGAAGGCTTCGAGCAGGCGGCGGATGCGCTTGAGCGTGGATTGATCGACCCACTTCAAACGTCGCGATAGGTCGGCGGCCATGACCATACCCGCTGACACCGCCTCGCCATGCAGCCAGCTGCCATAGCCAGTCGCTGCCTCAATGGCGTGGCCAAAGGTATGACCCAGGTTGAGCAGTGCGCGCTGGCCAGATTCACGCTCGTCTGCGGCGACCACCTCGGCCTTATTGCGGCAGGAGCGCTCGACAGCCTCGGTCAGCGCAGCAGCGTCGCGCGCAATCAAAGCGGCGACGTTCGCCTCAAGCCAATCAAAAAAGGCCGGGTCGCGGATCAGGCCGTACTTGACCACCTCGGCAAACCCCGCGGCCAACTCGCGATCTGGCAAGGTGTTCAGCGTTTCGATGTCGGCGATGACCGCTCTTGGTTGATGGAAGGCGCCGATCATATTTTTAGCGGAAGCATGGTTGACGCCGGTCTTGCCGCCAACCGACGAATCGACCTGTGCCAAAAGCGTGGTGGGTACCTGCACGAAGGCAACACCGCGCTGATAGCAAGCGGCGGCAAAACCCGCTATATCACCGACGACGCCGCCGCCGAGCGCAACTAGGGTGCAGTCACGGCCGAAGCGTCGCTCTAATAGCGCATCGAAGATTAGGTTCCAAGTTGCAAGGTCTTTAAAGACCTCGCCGTCGGGTAGGATCACCTCGCCGAGTCGGTAATCAGTGAGTGCAGCCTTCACCTGCGCCAGATACAGCGGCGCGACGGTCTCATTGGTGACGACCATGACCGCCGAGGATGCGAGGTGGGGTCGGTAGAACTCGGCGGCGCCGATCAGCCCTGGGCCAATGTAGATGGGATAGGACCTTTCGCCGAGGTCGACGGAGAGGATGCGATGAGGGTTAGACAAGCCGCGGGCTACTCTTATTGGCACAGCCTTGGTAGGGCAATGCGTCAGACTGACGAGAGCACGGCGTCCTGATGCTCGAACTATGGGCTGCTCCAGGAGGGCCCAGCGCCCAGTGCCTTCGGTCGCCGCACGCTGGGATAGGGCTTCTTTGGCCCTTGGCGCTCGGCCCTTGGCGCTTTGTAAGCGGCGTGGCGCTCACAACACTGAATGCATTTGAAGACATCTAACGTTCTCTAGCGATTGATAAGGCAGCCTTCAGAGGTCTTCGTTTTCAAGGCGTCGACGGATCTCTTTAACGACGGACGAAGTGCCGCGACGTTCGGTGGAGACGACCAAGTCCGCAACCTGCCGGTAGATCGGCTCACGCTCCGCCATCAGGTCGCGCAAAGTCTGCTGAGGATCAGAAGTCTCTAACAATGGGCGGTTCCGATCTCGCGCGGTGCGTGCGTATTGTTGCTCTGCGCTACAATGCAGATAAATAACTAAACCGCGCGCGGCAAGCTGCTGCCGATTTTCCGGCGACAACACGGCACCGCCGCCGGTCGCAAGTACGATGTTCTCTTGCGCCGCCAACTCTTCAACGACCTGACGCTCGCGATTACGAAATCCATCTTCGCCTTCGTATTCAAAGATGGTTGCGATGTCAACACCGGTACGCCGCTGGATTTCATGGTCGCTGTCTTGGAACTCATATCCCAGCGACTGAGCCAGCTGCCGTCCGATGGTGCTTTTGCCGGCCCCCATGGGCCCGACTAAAAAAATGTTTTGTGGGCGAATCATGCGCTCCAGATATGCCAGGTTTGCCGGCCATGAGCAAGGCCGGGCGCTCCAAATTCATTGTCTCTGCTTGTATTATCGGTTCGCCATATCCCGCTTCAAGATCTTCGGCGTCACAAAAATCAACAACTCTTCGTTGTTGTCCTGTCGCTGCGTGGTCTTGAACAGATTGCCGACAACGGGCAGGTCCCCGAGCCAAGGGACTTGCTCACGCTGAAAGGTCTTCTCGCGCTCATAGACACCACCGAGCACGACCGTCTCGCCATTGTCGACCAACACCGAGGTCTCGACCGAACGCGTATCCACGGGCGGTACGCCTAACACGTCGCGGGTGAAGTCGGGGTTATCTTTGTTAACCTTCAAGTCCATGATGATGCGATCGTCCGGGGTGATGTGTGGCGTCACCTCTAGCGCGAGCACGGCCTCCTTGAAGGCCACGGTGGTGTTGCCCTCGCCGGTAGCTTCCTGATAAGGGATCTCCTGGCCGACCTTGATCCGAGCCGGGTTCTGATCCGACGTCACCACGCGAGGAGAGGATACCACCTCGCCGCGACCTTCGCGTTGCATCGCGGACAACTCCAGTTGCAGCAGATAAGAACCGACCTTCCCGAGCAGGAAGTTGACCGCGCCGGATGGGGTGGGCGCTGGCAAATTGACCAAGAGCGAGTCGTTGCCCGACCCGGAAGGGATCTCGATGCCCGAGTTGAATGGCACCAGCGGAACACCGGAGTTACGAAAGGGTCCCAGATTCTCCCCGGCGATCTCACTTGGTGAGGGATTCTGATAGAAACTTGGGTCGTAGGCGCCCATGAACGGGCCTTTGTTGACATCAGCCGTACTCAGGTTTCCCGGCTGCCCACCGGCCACCAGCAATTCGTTGTTACCGGTCTGCCCCATTGATGTCGACAAGCCAAAGCGAACACCCAAATCGCGCGCGAAATCGTTGTTGGCGATGACCACGCGCGATTCGATCATCACTTGGCGCACGGGGATGTCCAGCCGAGTGACCAGCCTGCGGACCTCCTCCAGCTTGGTCGCCGTGTCTTGTACGAGCAGCGTGTTGGTGCGATCGTCGACAGTCACGCTGCCGCGGTCGGGCGTCATCAGGTTGTTTTCTTCAGATTTCAACAGTGAGGCGAGCTTCGCCGCCTTGGCATAGTTGACCTGAATGAACTCCGAGCGCAGCGGCGCCAGTTCTTCGATCTGAATCTTGGACTCCAACTCGAGTTGCTCTTGCGCCGCGATCTCCTGCGTCGGCGCGACCATGATGACGTTGCCGGTCTGGCGCATCGACAAGCCCTTGGTCTTCAGGATGATGTCCAGCGCTTGATCCCAGGGTACGTTCTTCAGGCGAAGCGTGATATTGCCTCGTACCGTATCGCTCGCGACTAGGTTCAAGCCGGTGAAGTCCGCCAGCAACTGCAGAACCGCGCGTACCTCAATATCTTGAAAATTCAGAGAAAGGCGATCACCGCTATAAACGATCCTATCGCGCTCTAGTTGCTGCTTCTCCGCAGGCGTCAGGGCGCGAAACTCAAGCGTGAAAATGTTATCAGTCTGGTAGGCGAGATATTCGAATTCCTCGGTCGTCTTGATGTCGACCTTGACGTCACCGCCGATGGCGCGCGACTCCACCGCGGTCACGGGCGTCGCGAAGTCGACCACATCAAGCCGCCGGAACAGGCGCTGAGGCAATTGTGTATTGGCAATATCGACCACGACGTCACGCCCTTCCTCACGAACACTGACGGCGGTATCAGACGATGGCAATGTGATCACCACCCGCCCCTCGCCGTCGGCACCGCGGCGAAAGTCGATGTTTTTGACCGAACCTCTCGGTGCCTGCCGCGTGGCCGCGCGACTCCGGCTCGCGGGCGTAGCCCCAGGGCCCGAAGCCTGCGCGGGCGGCTGCCGCGGGATCGGCGCCGATCGCTCAGGATTCAGCGCAATGGTAACGCGATTGCCCCTCGTCGTCAGTTCATAAGGCACGGAGTCGTTGAGATTGATGACAACACGGGTGCGGTCGCTCGCCTCAATGGCAACCAGACTGTGGGCAACGCCAAGCCCGATATTCATTTGCTTCCTGTCCAGGCCGCTTGTTGCGCCGGGGAAATCAATGGCGATCCGCGCCGGATTTTCGGTGGCAAAGTCGGTCGCCGCCGGTGCCGCGCCCGAAAAAACCAAATCGATCTCGACTTGATTGCCAGGCAGCGACGCGAACTGGACGTCTTCAAGCACGGCTGCGGCGACGGTAGCCGGCAACAACAGCCACATCCCGGTCACAGCGAGCAGAACGGCTACCCGCGGGGCAAGCGCAAACCGTTGTTGCAGGTGCAAAGCTCGGTCCCGATGAGACGGGACGCAATGAGACGAGACTGCAAACATCATTGGACTCCTCGTTGTATCGTCTCCATAGCGGCTAA
>Ga0207419_1002167_pt1 | contig 13307 bp, 12 predicted proteins | sample ElkSloMetagenome_4_FD_184723 | JGI IMG/M metagenome (GOLD analysis project Ga0207419, IMG submission 184723) | Hot spring microbial communities from Elkhorn Slough, Monterey Bay, USA - MD2A (version 2) | ecosystem: Environmental > Aquatic > Marine > Intertidal zone > Estuary: Microbial mat ... | reverse complement strand
ACAAAGGACAAAGGACAAAGAACAAAGGACAAAGGACAAAGAACAAAGGACAAAGAACCAAGGACAAAGGACAAAGAACCAAGAACAAAGAACAAAAAACATTTCAGCCGAAAAAAGTCGATGACTGGGTATTCAGCCAAACTGAGAGCGCGATCGCGCCAAAACCGCCAACCAAACAGCAAAAGTATAATACCAACAAACCCAAACGAGTTCCCCAACTGGCATGAGGCTCTTGATAGCGTTGGGCGATTTCTTTGACCAGGCGATATTTTTGAGCAAAGGGAAGGGTATCGTAGCCGCAGGTTTTGAGGGTTTGAAATAAATGCTGAAGTAACTTGTCATCACTCAATCCCCCTGGCGCATTTTGGTGAAGCCGTTTGAGGATGGTGCGACTGCGAAAGTTATTCGGTAAACTCAAAGCCATCACCACGGTTAAAAAGAGCAAAATGGGGTCTTGGAAACTCCATCCCGCGATCGCGAGGGCGGTCACGGTAAAGAGTTTAAACAGAATCTCTGCGTCGGGATGACGAGAAAACAGCAGTAAATTTAAAACCCTGCCGCCATCTAGGGGCAAAACAGGTAAAAGGTTTAAAAAATTCAATAAAACCAGCCATAAAGTTAAAAGAGTCCAGGCCGTGGCGCGATCGCCCTGAAAAATAACCGCCAAAAGCACCCCCAAAATCAAGCCCGGCATCGGCCCGGCTAATAAAACCACTACTTTTTCGGTTAACGTGGCATTATCTTTGCGTCCCGAAGCCGCAGCCCCCAACAACGGCAAAAAGAAAATCGATGTATCTTGATAGCCAAACCAGCGCATGGCGCTAAAGTGACCGAGTTCGTGTAAAAATAAAACCCCAATCAAAATCGCGACGGTGACAAAATCGAAGAAAAAAGAGCCGAGGAATACAAATCCGGCCAAACTCAGGATTAAGATGCCCCCTTTCCAATAAGGACGGGGTTGGCGTGTTTCCCAAAGATCGAGATAATAATAAGCCTCAACTTCGGCTTCAACGGGAATGGTAATGTCTGGGGGAGAGACTTGGGGGCGTTGACGGGTAAGGGGGGCTTCTTTTTGGGTGCCATTCCCGATTTGAATCGCGGCGGTAGCAGCAGTAGCGAGGGTGAGGGTGAAGTGGTCGGAGTCTTGGGGGCTGAGTTTTTTCTGGGAAAGGGCGTGGGAGAGGGTCGCACTTTCATGGGATGCGAGTAGTTCTAAAAATGAGTCGGGAGATAAAAGTCTGGGGGGATTTTGGGGGGCAAGGGCTTCGACTTTTTGGGCGTGAAGCTGCCATTGTTGCTCTAGGTGGGGGGCGTAGTCATCTTGAATGAGGGTGGCAGGCATGGGCAGAATAATATAGTGCGATCGCCCGTTAATCGTAAGTAGTAACGTCCCATCGGCCAAAAAGGTCTCAAAATCCACATTAACGGCCTGAGTTGGACTGGGGAGGGCGGGAATACTCAACCAAGCAAAGGTTTGATGGCGATCGCAATACCACAGTTGTTGCCAGCGTTTTTCCCCTACAATCATTAAATCCACGCGAGCATAACAACAAGGCTCAAAGCCCCAATCCTGTAACTGTTTCCCCGTCCCTGCAAAAAGCTGTTTGACAAACTCTGGGACTTCCGTCTCAGCTTTGACGCAATAATGGGGATATTGCAACACCGCCCGCCCCAAACGCTGGAAAATCAGGAGGTAGCGCACTCCCACCCATAAAATCAAAAACAATAAAGTATAAATCAGGTATTGCATCTTTCGGGCGATCGCCCCAGGACGGACGAGGATGAGAATTAAATTTTACAAATTTTGAGTTAAGATTTTTGGGAAGTTTGCTCGAACAAGCGTGATTGCTTCGGGGGTAGCGGTAATCCCAAGCGGTCGTGAAAATCTTTTTGTACCTTGTAAGTCAGGCGCGGCGAGACTTGACGCACGATTTGAGCCAACAAGCGATCGCCCGTACTTTGAATTAACTTATGGGGCAGTTTATAGATAAACCGGGGAAACTGTACCTTCACCTTAAGATCGAGATGCCATTCAATATCCGTTAGGGTGGGCGGTAAATCCAACTTTTTCATTTGTTTTCCCCCCCAAGTCACTTCCTGAGTCGGAATATCGCTTAACTGCATCCGAGCGTGATAATCCACATCATAGCCAGGCGGCGTGTAATCGGGAACAGGAATGCTGTGCATATAATATACCCGGTCTTCGGGCGGCAATAACACCACGCCAATTTTCGGCTCGACTTCATAACCAAAAGAGCCAAAACGCCCAATGGTTAGGGTGTAGCCATTATTCCCCAAAGATTCTGCTGTCATGGGTTGAGCGCAACGTACAAACCAGCCCTCATGGGCATCTAAATAATCTGAAACCGCTTGAAATTCGCCATACATCCCCATTGTGCCGCGAAAATGAGTTTCAAACTCATACATCCGTTTATCTTCGCTTTCTGGGTCTTCTGAGGTCGCTGCTTCTCGATCCAAAGCCGCGATATCCACTTCTGACTCATCGAGCCAATCGGCGGTTAAATCTTCGGGTTGGCGATCGCGGGATTCGGACGACATAAAACACCCCTGCACTGTATAAACTGACTCAAAAGGTTAGCCAAAAAGAGGGCATAACATCCCATTCAGTGAATTGCTGAGAATAAACTGAATACAATAAGTACAGTCCTTATGAAATGGCTAACCCTTACTTTAATAACCATAACTTAAGTTTTTTGACTCATTCAAATTTCAATCAGGAGATATCAACATGAAAGCTTTAGTCGCAGGTGCAACCGGACAAACCGGACAACGGATTGTTAAGCAATTGGTCGCTAAAAATATCGCCACGATCGCCTTAGTGCGGGATTTAGAAAAAGGCAAATCCTTACTTCCCGAAGCCGCCGAATTAGTGGTGGGGGATGTCCTCAAACCCGAAACCCTCGACAGCGCGATCGCGGATGCAACAGTCATTATTTGTGCGACGGGGGCCAGTCCCTCCCTTGACCCCACCGGACCCTATAAAGTCGATTACGAAGGCACAAAAAACTTAATCGAGGCAGCGAAAGCCAAGTCCATTGAACATTTTGTTATGGTGTCTTCTTTGTGTACTTCGCAATTCTTCCATCCCCTCAACCTCTTTTGGTTGGTGTTGTATTGGAAGAAAAAAGCCGAAGAATATCTACAAGCCAGCGGCCTGACTTACACCATTGTGCGGCCTGGGGGCTTGAAAAACGAAGACAACGATAACCCTGTGGTCATGTCTTCGGCGGATACCCTTTCGGAAGGGAATATTCCCCGGAGTAAAGTGGCGCAAACCTGTATCGAGTCCCTATTCCAACTGCAAGCAAAAAATAAAATTGTCGAAATTGTCGCCAAACCCGAAGCGCCCGAAAAACCTTGGCCCGATTTATTCGCGAATGTCGCTTAATTTGCTCTCAATGTTACGCTCTTTTCGTTCCTGGCGGCGTGGGTGGTTTTGGGGGTTGATTGTCCTCGTCGCGATCGCGATCGTGACTTTTTCGGGTCAGGGCGATCGCTTCTCTCCCCAAGGCCAAAACGGCACGCAACCCCTAGTTATGTCTGGGGGAGACCCCTATATTCGCGCCCTCATGCGGACGATTTCCGCCAGCGAAGCCAACGATCCGCAGCCCTACACCCTTCTTTATGGGGGCGATCGCTTTAGCGACCTCAGCCGCCATCCCCAACGCTGTGTTACCATTGTCGCCGGGCCAAATCGGGGCAACTGTACCACGGCGGCAGGGCGCTACCAATTCATCAACACCACTTGGTACGAACAAGCAGCCCGCTACCACCCCGAAGGCAAAACGGGCTTTTTGTGGTGGAAAACCTACAGTTTTGAACCCCAATATCAAGACCGGGTCGTATATCTCTGGTTGCGTGACCCGACAGTGTGGGGGGCAGATATACCCCAACTCCTGCGAGACGGCGATCTCGAAACCGTATTGCGATTATTGTCTGAAACTTGGACGAGTCTGGGTTATGGCATTGAAACCAATGTGATGAGTTCCCAACTACCCCAAATCTATCGCCGCTTGCTGCAAGAAGAATTAATGTAAACCCGGTCATCCGGGGGTTTTGGCGATGTTTACTTTTTCGGAGATTGAAACCAGTCCTTAATTTCCGAAATAGCGAACCCCTTTGTAGTATTTATACTACACAAAGGCGAAATTATCGGAGGGTCATCGCCATGTTATTTATTCTCTAGAACGGCGAACCTTTATGTAGTCACGCCCGTAGGGTCGCGACACAGCTAAAATGAGGCTTTAACGTAGGGTGGGTTAGGCGGCTCAAACCCATGCTATGACTGTAATTTAGCTATCCGCCGTAACCCACCGCTTAAGCTGTGTCACGGCAGTAGGGTCGCGACACAGCTAAAATGAGGCTTTAGGTAGGGTGTCGTTAGCGCAGCGTAACGCACCGAAATGTAGGCTCTCAAAGCCCTATTTTGTCGTCATTGGCGCTCACATCATTACCACTTAATCACCAACTTGAAAGTTTTTTTCTTCCCCCTCTTCCCCCTCTTCCCCCTCTTCCCACTCTTCCCCCTCCTCCCCCTCCTCCCCCTCTCAATCGGTAAGACGGAGCGCCAAGTCTAGCACCTTGACTCCGGCTGGGTGGGTTATACCAAATCCGAATAGAGTTACGTGGGGTTAGCCGCATAAAAACTCTGACAAGCTTGCAACATGGGTAACATGGCGCTTTGTTGCTGAAGCAATAACTCTGCATCCTGTTGGGTAAAGCCCCCCGAAGCAATTTGTTCGCTAGGGGCAAGATTTTCAGTGAGGGGCGATCCCGCAGGGATCCGCGTAGCGGCACGCAACTTGTTAATCAGACGCACGATGGCGATTACCTCTTGTTGAGCGTTGACAATCGGACACAAAAGAATGTGACGCGAGATCGCCAGTTGTTGAGTGGCAATTCCTGTGGTTAATAACTTATCTTCGAGATTATTGATTTTGTTATTAACTTTTATCGCTTTTTCTGCGATTACTTTTTGAGCCAAGCCGCGATTCGTCGGCAGACTAAAACGACGCACTCCCCGATGAGATGGGGGTAAGGTAAACAGCGTCAGTTGAGACTGAGCCGGATTCACCAAGAAAATATGGCTGTGTTGACTGTTCAGCAACCGTTTTAGGGACAAATCCAGAAAATTCAGCATCGTGTAAATCGATTCCTGGGGTTGGGTTTGAGCAAAAGTATTGCTACAAATCTGGAGGGTTTGCTCAATTGCGGTTTGGGGAGTCGGACTGTCTTGTTGTTGCTTGAGAGATTGATGCTGCTGAATATATTGCAGGATCACCCCGACTCGCTCGTTAAATACCTGCATCGATTGGCGGTCGTTGCGGTCGAAACTCGCTTTAAAATAATCGGGGACTTCGGGCCATATTGCCGGGTCGTAATCTGGATGTACGCCAGGTTTGCGCTTATTCACCAACTGAGTCACACCGAGTAAATTCCCTTCTGGACTAAAAACAGGCAAACAAAGCAAGCTACAGGTGCGGTAGTGGGTTTTTTCGTCAATTTTCTTCGCGTTTTCGGCGTTAGGATTGTCGTAGAGGTCGAAAGGAATAATTGTAGGTTTGCGAGTTTGGGCGACTTGTCCGGCAAAACCTGTGCCAATGTCGCAGCGAATTTCCCCTTGATTGGGGATTTCTGTCCAAAGGTCGCCTTTTTGAGCATCCACCACCCAGAGGGTACTGCGGTCAGCATTCATCAGCTTTTGGGCTGCGTCCATAATCCGTTGTAGGACGGCGGTAGAGTTGAGGTTAATGCGGTCGAGCGATCGCGTGGCTTCGGCTAAAGCGGCGGTGGCTCGTAGTTTTTTGGTTGCTTGATAACAAGATTGGCAAATCCCTAAAATGCGGCGAATCGGGACAACACATTTAGCCAGATATTCAATATCAAGGGCAGTAAAGCCTTTATGAGAATTGCCCGGTTGCTCGACTTTGTTCAGCAGTTGTATAACGGCGACTAATTCCCCATCGTCATCGAGAATGGGAAACGCCAGAATATTTTGGGTGTGGTAGTTGTATTTTTTATCAAATTCTTTGACCAGTTGCGATCGCGGGTCATTGTAGACATTATCGGGAATATGAATGATTTTCTTAGCTGCGGCCACTTGTCCGGCGATTCCGTCCCCGATTCGCACTTGGATGTCGAGAAACTCCTCCCCTCCCCCTTGCGCGACTAATGACCAAAGCTCGGTTTTTTCGTCGTTGAGTAAAAAGATTGTAGTGCGATCGGCTTTGAGAATATTACTAACCGTAGCCGTCACTTCTCGCAGCACATCATATAAAGTTTGACCCGCTTCAGTATTTTCATTACCTAACTCCGCTTGGGCCAAAATATCCACCTGGGACACCAACAGCTTGCGCTCTAACTCCGCAAACTTGTTGAGAAAATTATCATCCCCTTTGTCTTCCGTTTGGAGATAATTCAGGGTACGCTCAACCCAATCCCGGCTAAAAATCGCTTTGTGGAGACGACTGCGAACCGTTAATAACCCTTGTTGTTGACTGACTAACCCCAACAAGCGCAACTCTTTTTGACTCGAACTGCGATCGGCTCGGACTTCGCCGCGATCGAGAATACGTTTATATTCTTTGAGTAACTCTACATGATGGGGTTTGCGCGTTACCAGGCGATCGCGAATTTGACGCAGAGGCTTTAATTCTTCGACTTTTTCCCAATTATTCAGCCAACGCTGCCGCACCACACGGTCTACCCAAGCCACTTCATCCCCTTCGGCGGGCTTATCGGGAACCTCTGTAATCAGCTTAATCAGCATTTGTGTAAAATATGGCTCTTTGCCCGTCCAATACAAAACGCCCGCGATGAGACGCTTGTAATTCGCTGATTTTTCGGTTAATTTTTTGGCAATTTCCGCGCCACTGTCTTGCTGGTGGGAGGAGGGAGCAGCAAACGTCATAGCACAACCCGGTTATGAATATCTGGTCAAAATTCAGCCTACCACAATCAAAAAATGGCAGGTGTGATTTTCGTCGGTCAAAGATTGTGAATTTCCTCGACTGAGATCAAATCTGATTACCCATAAACAGACGTTGCACTTCTGGAAATTTTGATGAGACTGGAGGTTGGTCGCTCCCCAAACCCCCATATTAGTTAAATTTAAAAAAAATAAACTACTGATATGAGGGGTGAAACAAAATTCATGGAAATTGGTGTTCCCAAAGAAATTAAAGATCAAGAGTTTCGAGTCGGTTTAACACCTGTGAGCGTACAGGCTTTAGTGAACCGAAACCATCAAGTCGTCATTGAAACCCAAGGCGGAGTGGGAGCCGGTTTTACCGATGAAGATTATCTCAACGCCGGGGCCAAAATTGTCCAAACTGCCGCCGAAGCCTGGGATCGGGAAATGGTGGTCAAAGTCAAAGAACCCCTCCAAGCCGAGTATCAGTATTTGCAAAAAGAGCAACTGCTGTTTACTTATCTGCATTTAGCCGCCGATCGCCCACTGACCGAAGCCTTAATCCATTCTGGCGTAAACGCGATCGCCTACGAAACCGTCGCCCTTCCCAATGGCCGCTTACCCTTGTTAGCCCCGATGAGCATTATCGCAGGCCGCCTTTCTGTCCAATTTGGGGCGCGTTACCTCGAAAAACAACAAGGGGGTCGTGGGGTATTATTAGGGGGCATTCCAGGGGTTAGTCCGGGTCATGTGGTGATTTTAGGCGGCGGCGTGGTTGGCACAGAAGCGGCTCGCATTGCTGTGGGTTTGGGCGCAAGGGTGCAGATGATTGACCTCAATGTTGAGCGCTTATCTTACCTCGAAACCCTATTCGGCTCGCGGGTGGAGTTACTTTACAGTAGCTCGGCTCAAATCGAAGCCATTGTCCCCGAAGCAGATTTATTGATTGGGGCGGTGTTAGTGGCAGGAAAACGCGCTCCTAATCTAGTTTCGCGGCAATTGGTCGCCAAAATGAAGCCCGGAGCCGTAATTGTGGATGTGGCCGTGGATCAAGGGGGATGTATTGAAACCCTACGGCCTACTTCCCACAGTCAGCCGACTTATATCGAAGAAGGGGTGGTTCATGTGGGGATTCCCAATATGCCCGGAGCCGTTCCCTGGACAGCGACCCAGGCGTTGAATAACAGCACTTTACCCTATACCCTCAAACTGGCACAACAGGGCTTAGAGGGGCTAAAAATGGACCCAGTGTTGGCGGGCGGTTTGAATGTGCAGTATGGCCGCTTGATTCATCCGGCAGTTTGTGAAGTATTCCCGGATTTGGTTTGATCTTCGGGTCATCTCCAGCAGAAACCCGCTTTCTAGGACATTAAAAATTGAAAGCAGGTTTCTCCACAGTGAATCAAATCGCCATTTTTAAGTTCTTGTTGTTTGACGCGAATCTCGTTAACAAAAATGCCGTTGTAGCTGTCGCGATCGCGCAACAGGACTTTTTCCCCTTCGACGATAATATGGGCATGATAGCGAGAAAAGTTTTCTTGAATCGCGACAATATCATTATCCGGCGCTCGACCGAGGGTATTACAGCCTGGGTGTAATTCGTAGGTGGTGGCGTTGGCCGTATCGGGAGCATAGATTAAGTAAGGCATAAACCGCAAGGAAATCACACAAACGCTGATTTCCTCCTACTGCGATTCGCGATCGCGATCTGGAATTTGTCTTTGGTCTTTTGTCATTCGTCCCTGGTCATTGGTATATAGTCATGCCAATTAAGTTCCATACATTGACGCTTACTGCTTGAGTCCGTGAAAGCGGACTTTGTTACATTGGTTCCCCAGATTTTAATCTGCGGGCGGGCTGTTGGTTCTTATTTAGAATGACTATATAAAAGCGATCGCCAACAACCAACAACCAATAACCAACAACCAATAACCCATAATCAAGAAAGGGCTGAAGCCCTTACTACTAACAAATAACCAATAAAAAAAGACGCATTCCGGTAAAGGAAATTGCGTCTTTTTGCTTCAGACGTTGGTTAAAAGCTTACGGAGCCACATTTTCGATAACTTTATCAATGAGGCCGTATTCTACAGCTTCTTCAGCCGACATAAAGTAATCGCGATCGGTATCTTTCTCAATTTTTTCGATGGCTTGGCCGGTTCGTTGAGCCATAATGCCATTCAATTGGTTTTTGATCCGCAGGATTTCTTTGGCTTCGATTTCAATATCAGAAGCCTGACGGCGGCCTTGAATGCCACCCAAAGGTTGGTGAATCATAATGCGGGAGTGGGGCAAAGCCAAACGCTTGCCTTTTGTCCCCGCCCCTAATAAGAAAGCTCCCATCGAGGCGGCTAAACCCACACAGATAGTCACCACTTCTGATTTGATATGCTGCATGGTGTCGTAAATCGCCATGCCAGCCGTCACAGAACCGCCCGGAGAGTTGATATAGAGGTAAATAGGCTTGCCGGGGTCTTCAGAGTCGAGATACAGCATTACGGCGATAATTTGGTTCGCCAAGCCATCATTGATACCGCGACCGAGGAAAATAATGCGCTCGCGATACAAGCGATTATAAATGTCAATCCAGTCACTATAGGGTTGACCGGGAAGGCGGTAGGGAACTTTGGGAACACCAATAGGCATAAAGCAATTGTGGGTGAAGGATTAAAAAATTGAAGAACAAAAAACGAGAAAGTTGGGTTAGGAAACCCCTGCGGTTGAGGGCAGTTCTTTGCTACTGTCTAACACACGGTCAATCAAACCGTATTCCAAGGCTTCTTGGGGAGAGAGGTAGCACATCCGGTCGGTATCTTTAGAGATTTGTTCGACGGTTTTGCTGGTATTTTGAGCAAAAATTTCGAGCATGGCGTGTTTATTGTGCAACACTTCTTTGGCTCGAATCTGAATGTCAGAGGCTTGACCTTGGGTGCCTTGACGGGGTTGATTGAGAATAATGGTGGCGTTGGGTAGACTAGCCCGACAACCTTTACTCCCCGCCGACAAAATCATCGCAGCAGTCCCCATGGCTTGACCAATACAGATGGTGTGGATGGGAGGTTTGATGTAGCTCATCGTATCGGAAATGGCAAAGGCTTCGGTTTCAAAGCCAATGGCTTCACCACCATACCAAGACGTTCCCGTAGAGTTGATGTACATATAAATCGGTTTTTCGGGATCGTCGAATTGTAGGTACAGCAGTTGCGCGATGATTAATTCGGTGACATCAATCCCGATCTGGTCTTTGTATTCGTCGGGAGAAATCAAAGGCAGTCCGAGATAAACAATGCGCTCTTTTAACAACAGTGAAGGTAAGTCGGGTGGCGGAGTTCTATAGGAAGAATCTCCACGGTAGGGCGCTTGTACGGCTTGAATTGGTGCAGAATCCATCATCTATACTTGAATTTTCTGGCGGTTTGCAGTATTAGGGCTTTTATTATGGCGGCGTTAAGTTTTTTTTGGCAGTACGGCTTGTGACTCTAGGTGCATCAAACCGCCCCAATCTTTACCGAGTCGCCGCTACAGCTTACTAGGATTTGCCGAAGAAGGGATTGAGCCTGAGCGTTTTAGACAGACTCGCGATCGCTTGATTTTGATTGTAACGTATTCTGTTACATTGCTTCGTAGAACGGCTGAGGGGGGATATCCGCCCTCGGGTTATGGCTTTTCGGGGGGTTTAGCTGTCTTTGTCGCCAAAGTTGGGAATTTTGATGTTGTTGAGTTGATTCAGGGCCCACTTGGCGGTTTCTTGCACTTCTGGGTCGGGGTCGTCGATGGCGAGGTACAGTAGTTTACTCAGTTTGGCGATTAACTCGTACATCTGGGTAAGGTCGCGAATGGCGTTTTTACGAACTTGGGCGTTTTCGTCTTGTAAGGCGATGGTGAGGGCGCGGTTCATGGGTTTGAGGGTGCGCGACCCAATTTGAGCGAGGGCTTCAAGGATTAAGCCCCGTTGTTGGGAGTCGGAGTCGATCAGCAGGCCGATGAGGGGTTGGACGGCGCGAGAATCGGCGTGTTGCGCGAGTTCCCAGATGGCTTGGCGGCGTTGGTCGGGCTGCGGGGCTTGTAACTCTTTGATCAGTTCTTCGATCGGGTCGATTTTGGGCAGTGCTTTTTCAGCAGGTAACGCCAGAGAGGATGAAGCTGGCTGAGGGGCTGAAATAACAGAAATGTCTGTTTCGGGAGGTTCTGGGGGCTGGGGCGGCTCGATGTGATGATTTTCTGACGGGGATACCTGGGTAACGAGGGAGTTGCTGTTTTGATGATGAGCGGTTTCGGGTTCGGTGACAAATTGAGGGGGAAGTGGGGGATTTTCGGTAAACCAGGGTTCGGCTAGGTCTTCGTCGGGGTCGTCTTCGGGTTCGGGCAAAGAAGCGGTGGGAGATTCTGTGAGGGCGAGGGGTTCGGGTTCGGGGGGGTCTTCGCTTTCGGGGTCGTCTTCAGGCAGTTGGGGCGGTTGCATGGCTTTGCTGAACAGACTCAGCAGCACAATCAAGCCCAGACTGGCGAGGACAAAGGTGGCGATCGCGCCGCCGAGTAAGAGAAAGCGGCGGTTGTTCCCGGTGTCTTCGGGTTCGTCAGTTTCTTCGGATTCGTCAGTTTCTTCGCTTTCTGCGGTTTCGCTTTCTTCTTGTTGGGCGATCGCGTCGTCGAGTCGTCGGAGGGTAACGCTGCCTGCAATACCGTCCATGGATAAGTCTTGGCTGTTTTGAAATTTGGCCACGGCGGTTTCGGTTTTTACGCCATAGTCACCGTCGAGTTCTCCTTCAAAAAATCCGAGGGTTTGGAGTTTTTCTTGCAAAACGATAACCTCCTCGCCTTGGTCGCCAGGTCGCAGGGTTTGGGGGGTTTCAGGTTCCGTTTCGGTTTCGGTTTCGGTTTCCTCTGTGTCAGCTTGGGCGATCGCACCAGGGGGCAAAAGGGCTTCACTGGGATTGGCGATGATTCCGACACAACATAAGGAAAATGCCAAGATGAGGGGTTGAAAGTAATCCAACTTAAGAAGGCAAAGCAGTGAGCGCATTGTCAAATAAGGGCGTGAGCAAATGGCTGAGGGCAGTAGATACTCGAATGTTGATTTTTGAGTTCAATTCCCCTCGATCTTACTGCGATCTGGATCGCTATCAGCGCGATCGCGTTTCCGGTTCGCGATCGCGCTAAGGACAAAAGAAGCTCTGACCTCTTCGGGAACTTCGATCGTTTGATAACATTTCTGCGAGTTTACCAGCCCTTATTTTACTGTTCCCGATTCTTTAGGGTTCTGTAACGGCAATGTCCAAGTCCATTCACTCCAGTTGCGCCAAAACGCGCTAATGCGATCGCGTTGATTGATTAAAAAGATGCTGACTAGGGTTAAGCTTACCCCCAACCATTGCAATCCTGACAAGACTTCTGAAAGTAACAGATGACTGAATAGTAAAGCGAAAACTGGGGTCAAAAAGGTTAAGGCAGTAAAGCTGGTGAGGTTTTCTTGGTTCGCAATGTAGAAGAAAATACCGTAGGCGATCGCGGTGCCGAAAATGGTGGCATAAGCTAAGGCTAACCCATCAGAAGCTGTCAGGCTTTGCCATTGTTGGGTTTCACCGACGACCGAAAAAGCCAGCAAGGGTAAACCGCCTAAAATCATGTGCCATCCAGTCGCGACGATGGGATCGACATGACGAGCGACATAGCGAATGCTCACGGTTCCGGTGGCCATCGCTAAAGCGGCTAACAGCATGAATCCCTGACCATTATTGAGTAAATGTTGCCAGTTGCCACTAATTTCGCTGGCATTACCTTGGAAAAAATTAACAATCCAGGCATCGGGTAATCCAATAAAACTAATGCCTAACACACCCACCAGCAAACCCAACCCACCCCATAAGCCGATCGCTTCTCCGAATAAAAAGCTACATAATAAGGCGATCGCGATCGGTTGCGAGTCGATCATTACCGATCCTAACCCGGCTCCGGTACGCTCTAGCCCCAAGGCTAAAAATCCTTGAAACATCAAGCCATCCAGCAGGGCGAATAAGCCAATCCACAGCCAGGCTTTCCCGGTTTTGGGCTGCGGTAGCTTCATGTACATCGCCACCAGGAGAACTAAGACTCCGGCGGGTAATAAGCGGATACTGGCAAGAAAGAAGGGACTGGTGTGGGCGATCGCGCCTTTCATCGCGACCATCGCTGTTCCCCACAGGAAAAAGGGCGAAATTAAGAAAAGAGGAGTCAGCAGAAGGTTGAGTTTTGCGTTTTTAAGTGGCATAAAGTTTTGTTAAACGCTGCTTTGATAATTGGATTTGTATATGTACTTTTGTTAAGCCCATTATAAACATCTTTGTTTCAGTGATCAGCATCTAAGGGGCAGTGGGCAGTAGGCAGTGGGCAGTCGGGG
>Ga0207419_1002166_pt1 | contig 13315 bp, 12 predicted proteins | sample ElkSloMetagenome_4_FD_184723 | JGI IMG/M metagenome (GOLD analysis project Ga0207419, IMG submission 184723) | Hot spring microbial communities from Elkhorn Slough, Monterey Bay, USA - MD2A (version 2) | ecosystem: Environmental > Aquatic > Marine > Intertidal zone > Estuary: Microbial mat ... | reverse complement strand
GACATGGGAAGGACCAGAGGCTGACTGGAATCGTCAGTTGATGGGATGTGAGTGGTGGAATTATTTATTTTCTATTGCAGATGCAACTCATATCATGACTTATCGAGGATTACAACTTGCGTGGGGACGCGATTCTATGCAAAGACATTGGCAAACTTTACCAATCTTATGTCCAAAGGCAAAGCCTTTAATAAGGATAGTGAATAAAATTATACAATTAGTGTGACTACTGATTTTTCGTTGCTAATTTATTTATTTTTTTCAAAATTAAAAGAGTTTTAGTTGTATACTTTAAATATTAAACATGACAAAAAAAATAAGTGTTTGTATCACCTCATATAATCAAAAAAACTACTTAACAGAAGCCATTGAAAGTGTAATTAATCAAACGATAGAACCTTGGGAAATAATTGTAGTTGATGACTGCTCAACTGATGGCTCTCAAGAGATTATCGATGAGTATGCGAAAGCATACCCAAAATTAATCCGTCCGTTTTTCCACAAAAAAAACCTGGGAATACCTCTAAACAAGAGATTTGCACAAGAAAGAGCAAACGGTGATTTATTCACCTACTTAGATGGTGATGACAGATTTTTACCCAAAAAGCTTCAAATCGAACTGGAAACTCTAATGAGTAATCCAGATGCCAGAGCTGTATACTCTAATTTCTACTACATTGATGAGTACGGACAACAAATAAAACTTTGGGCAGATGGCAATATTGCTATGCCTTGTGGCAATATCTTCCGTGAAGTTTTCATTTTCGATGATTTCCCAGATAGTATACTGTTACGCAATGAACTTGTTGATTATCAATCTATGAAAGAAGTAGGATTTTATGATCCAGACTTCGCCATTTATGAAGATTGGGAATGGAGAATCCGTTTTGCTAAGCGTTTTAAAATGATCTACTGTCCTGAACCCCTAGCTGAGTATCGTCGTCATTCAAGATGCGTATCAGTTTCACCGACTTTAGAACATTTAAAATATATTAGGAAGGGATATTTTAAAAATTTTTATTTGCTTCAGGATTTACCCAAGCCAGAATATTTAAATATTCAGAGAAAAATACACTATAACTTTGCAAGAATGCACCAACAATCAGGGCTAGAAGAATTGTCAAAAGGAAAGAAAATAAATGCTTTAAATGATTGGATTAAATCCTTACAATTTAACCCCAAAGAAATTGATTGGCATATACCAGCTAAACTTATAATTCCATCCCTATTCTATTCTAGATTAAAGTTTTTATATAAAAAACTGAATAATAAACTGATACGCAATTGAAGGTAAATCTGTAAAGTAGATGGATGAGCGCCACTATGAAAACTCAGTTAAATTCTACCCTACGTAAGTTAATCCCCACTAATGTCAAAGATGTTGTCAAACGAAGTAGACTTTGGTTGCGATATAAATCAAGCTGTAGCAACATATATCACTGCTGTGTTCACAAAACAGCAAGCCAGTGGATACAATCTCTCTTCTTTGATTCAAGGATATATAGGTATTCTGGTCTCACCGTTTGCCCAAATGGAAAAGTACATCGTGGTGGGTATGAAACCAGAGAAGCGAACAATGCAATTGATAGTGATCCTTTTCCGGAGAAAACTATAGCGGGTTCTCTTCATATCAGTTTCGATAATTTTTTAGCTATTCCTAAACCGAAATGTTACAAAGCTTTTTTTGTTATGCGAGATCCCAGAGATATCGTTGTGTCCTATTACTTTTCTGCCAAATATTCCCATGTTCTTGATCCAAGAATTAGTAAAGAAAGAGAAATATTAAATAGTTTATCTCAGATTGATGGTATGGTGTATACAATTGAATCCCTAAATAAATTTGGGTTATTTACGGCTTTGGAGTCATGGATAGGAACACCCATCAAAGATTTAAATATAAAAATATTTCGCTTTGAAGATTTAACCAATCCTAACAATTTTGCGGCATTTAAACAATTATTTTCACACTGCGACATAGTGATGCCTGATAAAATTCTTTCCCAGTTTTTGAAAGATTATACTTTCCAGAGACTCACAAAAGGTCGTCCGTTAGGTGACGAAGATAGAAGATCACACTTACGCAAAGGAGTACCTGGTGACTGGCAAAATTACTTTAATGAGAAAATTGATCAAGAATTTAAAAAGGTTACGGGCGACCTTGTTAGCCGTTTAGGATATGAAAAAAGTATCTAATGTCAAAGCTACTTGTCACTGGCTCATCAGGATTGATTGGCTCTGAAGTCTGTCTGCATTTGGCTAATTTGGGTTGGCAGATTCACGGTCTAGATAATAACTCCAGAGCGGCTTTCTTCGGCGCTCAAGGGGATACGCGCTGGAATCAACAGCGCCTACAGGCACAGATTAAAGGTTTTGTCCATCATGAGTTAGATATTCGCGATCGCAGTGGTATTCTAGACTTAGCTGAGAGTATCAGACCGGATGCGATCGTCCATGCGGCAGCACAACCTAGTCATGATTTTGCGGCTAAAATTCCCTTTGATGATTTTGACATCAATGCGGTGGGGACATTGAATCTCTTGGAAGCCACTCGCCAGTTTACTCCAGAAGCACCCTTTGTCTATCTTTCCACGAATAAAGTATATGGTGACGCCCCGAATGAGATTCCTATGGTAGAGTTAGAAACACGCTGGGACTATGCTGATCCCCACTATCAGCAGGGTATCCCGGAATCGTTCCGCATCGACCAATCCAAGCACTCGTTGTTTGGAGCCTCTAAACTTGCGGCTGATATTATGGTGCAGGAGTATGGTCGCTACTTTGGCTTAAAAACCTGCTGTCTGCGGGGTGGCTGTTTAACCGGTCCCAATCATGCGGGTGTGGAACTGCACGGATTTCTGAGCTACCTGGTGAAGTGTAACCTAGAGGGTCGTCCCTATAAAATATTTGGTTATAAAGGTAAACAAGTGCGGGATAATATCCACTCCTATGACGTGGCTCGCTTCATCGAGGAGTTTATCCAGACACCTCGCTGCGGTGAGGTTTACAATCTGGGAGGGGGAAAAGACAACAATTGCTCAATATTAGAGGCGTTTGAGCAAGTTACTGCCATTACGGGAAAGAAGATGCAGTATGACTATCTTGACAGGAACCGAGATGGCGATCATATTTGCTACTATAGCGATTTGCGGAAAATAAAGGAGCATTATCCCCAATGGTCTGTTACTCAATCGATTGAATCTATTCTTGTAGAGATTATTGACGCTTGGTCAAAGAGACTTAGATATTAGATAATTGATGCGGATTTTGTTCACCATTCCCCACTTCTTTAAACCCAGTGAAGCTGGGCGGTATGGCTCTGTTTGTCAAACTCCGCAACGACGTATTCAGGCTTTGACCTCTAATCTGAGTACCCTACACCAACTCTATAATCAATCCCAATGTATCATTAACATCGCCCAGCGTTTGGCGCTTCCGGCTAACCAATCCCAAGCTCACGAGATTAAAATTATTATCTGTACCAGCCACAATTACCACCTACTGAATCAACTACCCCTGTCACCTCAGCTTTATAGCCATCATCCGACCCAAGCCGAACCAATGCTCTTGGGATTTGAGTGTCAGGCGGTGCTGCGAGATTGTCTGGGTCAATACGACTATTATTGCTATCTAGAGGATGACCTGATTTTGCACGACCCTTGGTTTTTTATTAAACTGAAGTGGTTTACGCAGCAAGTAGGAGAACTAAACCTACTTCAGCCTAACCGCTATGAAGTATCATCCCATGGAGTCGTTCACAAAGCCTATATTGATGGTGACTTAGCTCCCCATGTTACGGCTAAATTTCAGAATGTACAGGAACAACCTGAATTAATTGGCACAATTATGGAAACTCCGGTCACTTTCCGTCGCCCTCTTAATCCTCACTCTGGCTGCTACTTTTTAACGGCAAACCAGATGACTTACTGGGCGAAGCAACCCTACTTTTTAGACCGGGATACCAGTTTTGTCGGTTCTCTGGAAAGTGCTGCAACTCTAGGAATTATGAAAACCTTCCATATTTATAAACCAACTTCTCACCAGGCAGAGTTTCTAGAAATTCAACACTTTGGCATGAGATTTATTAATTTAATCGGCAACAAAGTGAAAAAAGTATGTATATAAGGTTGTAATTTTATTAGATAATTGATGAATTTAGTTTTTATTATGAGTAAATAAGTATGAATAATAGATTGCAAAAAAAAATCAAATATACAGCTTGGAAAATTAAGGAAAAATGGCAAGATATACTATATAAGGGAATTGAATTGCAATGGAAATTGCCATCGGGATTAAATGTGACAATTAAAAACAAGGCTGAATGGGTAATTTATAATGATATTTTCGTAGATGGAGAATATGATCTACCTATTCAGCAAACTCTAGCATCTTGCTCTTATGATCAACCTTTGAATATCTTAGACCTAGGTGCTAATGTCGGTTTTTTTACGATAAGGCTAGCTGACTTCATCCTTCAAAGCAAAAATCCGCAACCTAATTTTAGAGTCACCCTAGTGGAAGGTAGTCCTACTGTCTATAGTCAGCTTAAATATAGGCTCAATCATGAATTCAATTTAGCTAATAAATTAACAATTGTTAAGGGATTAGTTGGAGAACGCCAGGGAAGCGCTAAATTACTCGAATTTGACTTTCATGTGGTAAATTCAATTGTATCAAGTAATTCATCAAGAGGTATTATTGTGCCTTATCTTGATCTCACATCATTATATTCTGAAAGTGATGAGATTGATCTCCTTAAATGTGACATTGAAGGCTCGGAGTTAAGTTTTCTAGAAAATTACAAAGATTTACTTTTGCGCGTCAAGCGTGCTGTATTTGAGTTTCATCATGATCAATGTGATCCAAAACGATGTTTTGAGATTTTGAAAGAAGTAGGTTTTCTGAACCATCAGCAACTCCGTAAGCGACCGACCTTCTCAATAGAATTTTTCTGGAAGTAAAGAAAATATATGAGTTCTTCACCCACTTATCTTGATCCAATCATACTGCCTCTGTTGAGCGGTGCAAGTGTACTTGATGTTGGTTGTGGTTATGGACGTTGGGGTCATTTGATTCAAAGCAATTTTTGGGAAGCTGGCTTGACTAAACCTCCCCATGTTGATGGCTTTGATTCTTTTTTACCAAACGTAGAATTTTGTTCTAAGCATAGTTGCTATCGCAAAGTATGGCATCAAGTAATGCCCTCACCATTGACGGGGACTTGGGATACTGTTTTAGCCTGTGAGTTTATAGAACATATAGAACAAAAAGCTGTAGAAGAAGTTATGGAGATTCTGGAGGGCGCTGCTAAAAAGAGAGTGATTTTCTCAACACCAAATTGGCCCTATTACCGAGGGGGAGGAGATACGATACTTGGGTATAATGACCTAGAAGCCCATCTAAGCTATGTCTCACGAGATTTCTTCGGTCGTCGCCGCTATAAGCTAATAGGCGCAGGTTTTGGTGACCCCACAAATCTCATTGTTCGAGCCGTTAAGAAATTGAAGTTTTCCTGGGAGCCAGCACTTCAATCAATTCCCAGGGCGTTTCCAATGTTAGGACACTCATTAGTTGCTTATAAGACTATTAATTAGACGCAAAAAAATGCTTTTCAGTTTAAAAGAATTTATAAATGGAGAAAATTAAAGTTTTTATTGTTTGCTCAGGTCTTGGTCAAATTCAGCGTGGCTTTGAATCGTTTACCCAAGAATGTTTTGAAGCTTTATCCAAAGAACATTATGTTGATATAACTCTCTTTAAAGGAGGCGGACAGTCTAACAAAAAAGAAATGACGTTGTGGAATTTACCCCGCCATAGCTGGCTAGCAATACAATTCGGTAAAATTACCAGAAGAGGAGCTTATTACATCGAGCAAGCATCATTCGCTCTGAGCCTCTTGCCACACCTTCATCGCCAGCAACCCGATGTCATTTACTATAGTGATGGTACTGTTGGTAATGTGCTTTGGCACTGGCGGCGTTTCACTAAACAAAGCTACAAACTTTTATTTTCCAATGGCGCTCCTTTTTTTCCACCGTTCTTACCTTACTATGACCATCTACAGCAAGTCGCTCCCTCTCATTTACAGGTTGCCTTAGATAGAGGAGTGCCTGCTGCAAAACAAACTCTCATTCCTTACGGAGTTAAAATACCTGCTGAACTAAAACTGTTGTCTTTTCATGAACGAGAGGCACTGCGACGCCATTTAGGATTGCCCGATAAGCGGCAAATAATTTTGTCCGTCGGAGCTATCAACAAGTCCCACAAGCGTATGAATTATCTTATTCGGGAGATAGAAACTTTGTCTGAATCACGCCCTTATCTTTTGCTGCTAGGACAACAAGAGTCACAATCTCCTGAAATTTTACAGTTAGGTAATCAGCTATTAGGAACTGATAATTTTCAAGTTAGAACTGTTGCGTCCCATCAGGTGGCAGATTATTATAGAGTTGCTGATGCTTTCGTGCTAGCTTCTCTAACAGAAGGATTCGGGCGCGTGTTCTTAGAAGCAATGTCTTATGGTTTGCCCTGTCTCGCTCATGATTATGAGGTTGCTCGCTTTGTTCTGGGAAAGGAGGGATATTTTGCCAATTTTGAATTACCAGGAAGTCTGGCTGATCTCAGTTATAAAGTTTTAGTAGAAGTACATGATGAGTCGAAGTGTTATCTGCGGCATCGGAGTGTATATGATCGTTTTAGTTGGAAAAAGTTGCTTTTAAGTTATAGCGACATGATTCAATATGTAGCATGTAAAAAATAGGTTAATGGTTAATTATGATAGAAAGCAGTATAGATGGATCTGAATTAGTATCAGTGGAACTACCCAAAATATTATTAGTTACTGATGCCAGTTTAAGTGCTAAAGGGGGAGGAATTAATCGAACCCTGTTAAATTTATTTGATCAGTATCCTTATGGACGTATAATGCTATTTTCGTCTATAAAAACTATACATCAACATCCAACTATTCCATCTATAAGAAAACAAACTATTTCATTTGATCCTGAATTTATACCTTGTTTCTCCAATAGGTTTGGCACAATAATTAATCCCATATTACAAATCATAAATTTTGAAATATTAAAAATAAACTTACTTAATTATATTCAAGATATTCAAATTTTTAAACCTCAATTACTTATCATCTGCCCAAATAGTATTCAGTTTATCTTGATCGGCTATCATATAAGTAATCAAGTTGATTGTCCAGTTTTGATTTATGCTATGGATGACTGGATAGGAGCAGAACACGTAAGATGGATATCAGGTAGTGCCAAGCAAGTAATTTATAAACTTTTGAAAAAGTCTTCGGCATGGTTATTGATTAGTGAGCAATTGAAAAATTCTTTTTCAAGTCACTATAAGTTAATGCCTAAACACTCAATGATTGTTAATAATCCTATTGACTTATCAGACAAAAAACTGCCAGAATTTAAAACTTTTTACCAAGGAACCTTTAAGATAATTTATGCTGGCTCAATCTGGCCTATGCATTATGATGCATTAGCTACTTTTGCTAAAGCAGTTTTTGAGTTGAGGCAGGAAGGTAAAAGTATTGAGCTAATTTTACATACTCAGGAGTCTTTTTGGTCTAACTATAAAGAAAAATGGCACTACTGGCAAGTATCTTATGGCAAGCTTATACCTTATAATCGGCTTAATCAATGTTTACAATCAGCTAATTTATTGTTAGTTGTTTCTTCTTTTATGCCAGATTATTCATTTTTAACGCGATCTTCTTTTCAAACTAAGCTAACGGACTATATGGCATCTGGAAGACCTATTTTGTCTGTTGGGCCAGAGTATTCGGTTTGTAATCAATTTCTTAAAAAATGGAATTGTGGTTGGGTTTGTGAAATGAATCAAGTTAATGAAATTAAGAAAACATTGGTAAACATAATAAAACATCAATCTAAAAGCAATGATTTCGCTCGCAGAGCATTTGCAGTAGTTCAGGAAAATTTTGATAAGAAACAAGTCCAGGCTAAACTTTATAGTTTTATAAATTATGTGGCTCATAACAGTATATAATTATAAAATCTATATACAAAATATGCTCAATAAAGTTTTTTTTTATGCAAAACATCATTCGTAGTTTTTTAATTCGCAAGATATTAACAAGACACATCTGGTGGTGGGAAACCCATCGAAACTACCCAATTCGAGATCAGGTATTTTGTTTTTCACCGATTGCTGTTAATCCTGAAGCCAGAAACATATTGGCAGTTTTAACAACTACCAATGCAATTAGCGATGCTGCCTGGACTGCTCAGAGTTTACTGCGGTACTTACCTCCTGATACTGGGTTATTAATGGTTATTGATGGTGACTTGCATGGGAGTAAAATCCAAGCTCTTAAAGAGTTGTTTCCCGGAATACAACTGACTTCTACTCTTACTCTACTAGAACAGTTACGATCTATTGCACCCAAGGTTGCCCAGTTAGGTGACTACCATCCCCTCGGTAGAAAATTAGCAGCTATTTTAATTCTTCAAAAGCAATATAATTTGTTATATAGTGATTCTGATATTCTCTGTTTTAGAGAAATACCAGAAATTGTTAATGCCCTTTATGAAAAATCTGGCTTGTATCTCCAAGATATTGTCGGTATAAAAACAGATAAAACTATTTTAAATAAAGTACAAATACTAGGATTAAAATATACACAAACTATCAATACAGGTTTTTTGTTTATCCCTAAAAATTCTCTAGAAGTTGACCTGGCTGAAGAAATCATGAACGATATCAACGAACCCTTAAAATCCTGGTTTTGTGAAACCACAGTTATAGCCGTACTTATGCAGCAATCGCAAGCAAAACCTCTACCCAAAAATAGATATGTTGTTTCTGCTCAAAGACAATTCTACTTTGAAAACGATGTTGATTATGAATATATTGCTCTGCGACATTTTATTACTCCAGTCCGTCATTTGATGTATTTAAAGGGAATGCCGAGGCTAGCACAGGAATGGCAACGGTGAATGCTATGAAGCTTGAAAAAATCATCTCAATGGCAAATCAGAAGGTGCAACTGCGTTTTCTGGCAATGGAGCGATCCCTACGGGCTGCGGGTTGCCAACTACCACTTTTGGTCATTCCCTACGATGATAATCTCTTTGAACTCCCAGAAGGCTCTACCTGGTGGGAAATTCCTGAGATAACAAACTGGTTGAACGCTGAACAAGCTCACCCGACAATGCGTAAGTACCAATGTTTGACAGTAGGAAATTATCAGTTTGTCGATGCCGATGTCTGCTTTTTAAGGAATCCAGAAGCCGTATTGGCATCTCATTCAGATTTTATTACCTCTTGTGGTCACTGGCGCGATCCGTCTGGAACCTGTACCCCAGCATCCCAGCGCTTAATGTCCAGTAAAAGCACCCTTTGGCAAAGGGATGTATTTAACACGGGTCAATTTGCCTGCGATCGCGCCCTATTTACAGTAGAATCTCTGAAAGCCACAGCCCTGCAATCGGACTTCATAGAAACCTGTCTCCGATGTTCCCATAACGAACAACCTGGATTAAACCTACTTGTTTTTGCCTCAGGGGTTGACATTACAAACCTCACCCTACCCCCAATTCACATGGAATCAACGTGGGCGGGTGACTATCCCGGTGAGTATACGCCCTACTGGATAGATCCGCATCGCCAACCCTATTTGATCCACTGGGCAGGAACGGCAATGGATATTCCTCGACCTATCAATCAGATTTTTTACAATTTTCTCACCTCTACAGAAAAAGCCGAGTGGAATGAGCAAGTCAGGCAATGGAGTTGGTTAAATCGGCAGAAGAACTGGTCGGTGCGAGCGATCGCTCAACGATGTAAACGTGCATTTTACCGTCTAGTACAAACCTAAATTGAGAGTTTGCCTAATCACTTGTCCAGCTTAAATGCCCAAGCAACAAGGGCTTGCCCAAGCAAGCCCTGAAATCTAGCTCTGTGTGTACAGCACCAACTTAACCGACAAAATTATAGTGAATCCCTGGAATCAATCCCGTGGCATTCCTGACAATCGCAATGCGATCGCTATCAGACGCACGCTCTATGATGGTATCCGACCCATCTACAAAAATAGTGTAGTCACTGGCAGAACCCGCTAACTGGATTTGATCAACCACACGTTTGCTGTAGTCCAGAATATCGGCAAAGCCATTATCTCCATCATCTACGTAGAAGAATTGACTACCCGTCTGACCGAGAATAAACAGGTCTCTGTTAGATCCACCGCGCAGTTCATCTATCTGATTGTTCACTGCACCACCAGCCAGATCCACACCAATGAGAGTGTCATTACCTGCACCTCCGTCGAGGCTGTCATCACCCAGTCCACCGATGAGGCTATCAAACCCTTGATCTCCGTTGAGAGTATCATTACCTATACCCCCATCAAGGGTGTCATTGTTCTGACCCCCTGAGAGAATGTTGTTGCCTTCATTACCTGTAATCTCATTGGATAAATTATTTCCTGTACCGTTAATATCCTCAGACCCGGTGAGAATCAGATTTTCAATGTTGGCATTTTTTAATGTAAAGTTGGCAGCAGAAGAACGAACCTCATCCGTACCACCATCAAAACCCTCACCAATAATGTCCAATTCATCATCCACGATGAACAGGTCATTCCCATCGCCACCGATTAGGGTGTCAGCCCCCGCACCACCGTCGAGGGTATCATCAGCATTTCCACCATTGAGTGAATCATTTCCTGCACCGCCGCTGAGTGAATCGGCACCCTCATCTCCAACGAGACTGTCATTCCCATCTGCACCACTCAGAGTATTTTCATTGCTATTCCCCAGGATGATGTTATCTTGTCCATTGCCGATTCCTGTCGTGGCAGTGCCTGTAAGGGTGAGGTTTTCTATGTTGGGTGCGTTCAGGGTATAGTCGGAAGTAGATACAACCAGATCTACGCCTCCATTATCCTGTTCTACAATTGTGTCACTGTCGTTGTCCACGAGGTAGGTATCGTCACCATTTCCTCCAACCAGGCTGTCTACCCCTTCACCACCATTGAGCGTGTCATTTCCGTCACCACCTTCGAGGGTATCATTCCCCTCATCCCCAGTGAGTCTGTCATCACCGCCGTTACCGATAAGGCTATCATCACCTACCCCACCTGCAAGTCTGTTATTGCTACTATTACCGACAATAATGTTGTCTTCTGTATTACCGATGCCATTAATGCTACCAGTTCCTGTGAGAATTAGCTGTTCCACATTGTCAGGTAGGGTAAAGAGGACGGAAGATTCCACTACATCCGTACCCTCACCCCCGTTTTCTACAATAATATCCGTTGCATTGTCTACAACGTAGAAGTCATTGCCTTCACCGCCAACCAGTCTGTCTACTCCTACACCGCCATTGAGGGTATCATTACCATCGCCCCCTTCGAGGGTGTCACTGCCTCTACCACCATCAAGTGTGTCATCCCCCTCTCCTCCCCACAAAGAGTCATTGCCACCACCACCGATAAGGGTGTCCGCATTATCTCCTACGCTTCCCACCAGGGTGTCACTACCAAGGCCGCCATCCAGGCTAGCTGTGGCGTAACTGCCAGCCATGAAATTTGCCAATTCATTACCGATACCGACTATGGCATTATGAATTAGCTGCAAGTTTTCTACGTTAGCAGGCAATGTATAGTTCTGCTGACTTTGAACTTTATCGATGCCCCCATCAAACGCTTCAACAATGACATCTCCAGGTTCAACTCCTCGATAGAAATCATCACCACCACGCCCGATGAGAGTATCCAGACCACTGTGACCGATTAGGGTATCGTTGCCCTGACCACCATCTAGACGGTCATCATTGGGTCCTCCAAACAAGGAGTCATCGCCTTCACCGCCGATAAGAGTATCTTGAGCATATCCACCCCTAATGCTGTCTGCTCCGACACCACCGTCTAGCAGATCCCCGCCACTCGTCTCTAAACCTGTGCTAGACAAGGTATCGTTTCCCTCACCGCCTCGAAGGGTGTCATTGCCAATATCACCATTCAAGATGTCGTCGCCATTACCGCCGTCGAGCGAGTCATCTCCTTGATAACCTGCTAAAATATCGTTGCCGTCTAAAGCGATTAAAGTGTCATTGCCTCCAAAACCAATAATGGTGTCGTCTCCGGATGTTCCGGTCAGAGTTTCACTTGCTGGTGTTCCGTTAATAGGTGCCATAGCTCTAGATATCTTCTATAGTTCAACTAAAAGTTCTCTATTGTACAGTAAACGTTGTATGAAGATTGGGTTAACCTTACTCCTAGAGAAGTGAAATTAAACCTGATCAATTTTACTGTGATTTTCCCAATTAAACTCAGATCTGAAATATATCTTGAAATATTGCCAAATAATAGACCTAGATTAGATTAGACCTGACTGAAAAAAATCGTAACATGAACTCAAAGCCTCTTTTCTCAGTTATCGTCCCAACCTATCACCGCAATGAATTGCTAGCCAAGTGTCTTGATTGTCTATCACCTGACAAACAGATCTTACCGATTGACCAATATGAAGTCATTGTCACCGATGATGGCTCCCAGACTACTGCCGCCGCAATGATTCAGGAGTGCTATCCTTGGGCAAAATGGGTAGCTGGTCTAGGGAAAGGTCCGGCTGCTAACCGAAACAACGGTGTGAAGTATGCTCAGGGAGAGTGGTTAGCGTTCACCGATGACGACTGTTTACCTGATCCCCAGTGGCTCACTGCCTACGCTCAAGCTATAGTAGTTGAATCCCCTTGTTTGGTTTTTGAAGGGAGAGTTTATGTTGATCGCCCTAGACGTAGCTTAGCGGAAACTGCACCGACTAATGAGTCAGGTGGGTATCTTTGGTCATGTAACTTTGCCATTCAACGGCAGTTATTTGAATTTTTAGGTGGTTTTGATGAGCGATTTCCTTATGCGGCGATGGAAGATGTTGAGTTGAGGCTGAGAATTACTAAACTCAGACAGTCGTTTGCGTTTGTCGAATTGGCATCAGTCTGTCATCCTTGGAGAGCTAAAGATAGCTGGAAACAACTCAAACAACACCAGCAATCAACATGGATTTATTTGTCAATTCATCCCGAAGAATTATCTAATATTAATTCATTGTATTACTTAAAATTATTTTTGTATAGCTTACTTAAATCTACAATTCCTGGACTTTTAAAATTTAACTGGAAAGGTATTCAATACAATTTATTAGAGCATATATCGTTTTTGCAAATGACCTTGTTTTTAAGTCTTTATTCACTGAAGCAATATCAAAAATGCAAACCATAAAGTATCAAGATAATTGGCAGAAAAGCTGGAAAGAAAGCTACACATACGATT
>Ga0207419_1002163_pt1 | contig 13322 bp, 7 predicted proteins | sample ElkSloMetagenome_4_FD_184723 | JGI IMG/M metagenome (GOLD analysis project Ga0207419, IMG submission 184723) | Hot spring microbial communities from Elkhorn Slough, Monterey Bay, USA - MD2A (version 2) | ecosystem: Environmental > Aquatic > Marine > Intertidal zone > Estuary: Microbial mat ... | reverse complement strand
AAGGAAGAAAAAGGAGAGCCTGAGTTATTTGAATTTCTTTATTCTTCTGTCCATTTTCTGGATGCAGCAGAGGATGGCGTGGCGAATTTTCACCTCATCTTTATGGCTCATTATATCCGGTTTATGGGCTTTTATCCAGACATGAACAGCTATGTTCCGGGTGCCTGGTTTGATATGCGTACGGCTTCCTTTAACTTGAAAAAACCACTGCATCGTGATGTGTTTCCACCTGATCATACCAAGATATTTACGCATTTGCTTACCTTGCCTGTTTCACGTATGGCAGAGCTGTCTCTTTCAACAAAACTGAGAAATGCACTGCTTGAAGATATGATTAAGTTTTACCAGGCACAACAGGAGGGAATTACAGATTTCAAAACCTACCCCATACTGCGCGAAATATTTAGCTGATTTACTGCCCGCAATTACAACACATTTCTATATCACTTCTCTTATGGTGAACTTTCTTCCGAAAAGCGTTGTAGCGCGATGCATTCCATAAGCTAATAAACGATTGATCATTTGTATTGCCCATTTTGTATTGAGAGTCCTTATCAAAGCAGCAAGGGAGTATATCTCCTTCGGCATTTACCACGGCCGAATGCCACATTTTGAAACATGTATTCCGGGTCTGTTTTTTTAAGGTCACCTCCATGGTTCTGCTGTTGTACCTGTAGCGTGAATATTTTTTATTTACAGGCAACAGGGCAGATTTTTCCTGGTAATTATTTAATTGGGCGCTTTTTATCTCCATTTTATTGAATCCTGACTTTTTCAAAAATGTTTTCAGATCTTTTAACTGGTGCTCATTATGTCGGAATACAATAAACTGCCCTGTAATTACCGGAGAATTACTTTTTAAATTATGCTTCCAGTAGTTCAGGTGTTCCACAGCTTCCAGAACCTTGTTCAGGTGGCCACCAATACGGTACTTTTCATAGGTTTCCTGGGTGGTGCCATCAATGGAAATGATAAGTTTTGAAAGGCCGGACTGAACAATCTTTCGGGCTCTTTCATGTGAAATGTTTTGCGCATTGGTGGAAAGGACGGTATAAATATTCTTTTTGTGTGCCTCCTTGATCATTTCTTCAGTTTCTTCATTAAGCAAAGGTTCGCCCTGAAAAAAGAACAAGAGTGATAGGAGTGTTGGATGTAATTCCCCGATAAGCTTCTGACAGGCTTCTGTATTGGGAAAGAATTTTTTCTGCTGAATACTCTTTGTTCCGGTGGGGCATTCCGGACATTTAAGGTTGCAGAATGAAGCCGTTTCCACTGAAAGTGATGCCGGGCCTGAACGGGCGAATCCGGCTGTGGACCTGAACCTGTGATGCAGGCGAAGGGATATATAATTTTTTATTCTGCGGTACGTAAGCGCCCGTACAAAGCCGGTGATATCTGCAATTTGTGAAGTCTTGTCTAAATACATGGATTAGGCAAAAGCATTAATGACGAGAATCATTACTGATGCTCAGGAAATGTGCAAGTTAACTTTTTCCTGGAATTCGTCATGCAAAAAGTAAAGGGTTTCTTTTTCCGAAAGGGCGATATTCAGGATGTTCATGCAAATGAGGCTGGCGAGCACATCTTCGGCATGTTTCCATGATATACCTGCAATTTTGCAAAACCGTGAATGGGTAATCTGTCCGTTTTTTTCAAGGTGGGCCAGCAATATTTTTTCAATTCTTGAAAATTCCAGGAGTACGCCTTCATTTTTATATTTGTTTCGCCATACTTTCATCAACACGCCATTGGCAAGAATGGTCTGGTCGTGCGAGCGTATGTAGGCCATCCACCGGCCATTCTTTCCCGGGGCCATATGTGGTAAGTTTTCCATGTCTTTTTTTATGCTCACTTCAAGCACGGTTTTTCCCTCTATGGTCCACTTTTCTACGGTAAAATCAATGGCCGGACGGCAGTGAATTTTTGCTGCCGCTTCCAGCATGTAATACTCTTCATCTGAACGTACACCGGCAATGGCTCCATTGTCTTTCACGCCTATCAGCAAAGTTCCCCCGTCAGTATTTGCAAAGGCAGCCAGGGTTCGGGCTATTTTTTTTGAATCAGCTATTTCAAATTTAAAATCAAGTGTCTGGCTTTCTCCCTGTAAAATTAGATCCTGTATATGATGATTTTTACGCACGTTATTGCCTGTTTTTGAGAATATGAGAAATAAAAGGCTGCAAAATCTCTTTTTGCAATACGATAAATAGCATTGTTATTTATTAACGATTAGGAAAAGAGAATGTTTTCCTGCCATATGCGGTATAGGGGGATAACTGTAGCAGGCAGACATGACAGCGCAATGATCAGGCTTGCGTTCGGTTTAGAAAATAGTTTACTTTGTTTTGTAAATCAGAAAGTTGAATGGGCTTTCCTAAATAATCATCGAAGCCCATGGCCAGGCATTTTTCTTTTTCTTCCGGCATGGCATTGGCTGTTTGGGCCACAATGGGTAAGCCGGGCTTAATTTGTTTTATTCTTACGGTGGCCTCATAGCCATCCATTTCTGGCATTTGCAAATCCATTAAAACCATGTCAATATGTTGCGATTTTGATATTTCCAGCGCTTCGGCCCCATTATAGGCGCGTACAACTATGGCATTGGTTTTTTCCAGCGTAATTTTAAGAATGCGGAAATTCACCTCTTCATCTTCTGCAATAAGGATGATTTTATTGGAAAAATCATAAAATTCCTTGGCAGCAGGTTGGGCTTTTGGTAATGGTTTATTTTCAACCGGAGTTTCCTCTCCGGCTTTAAACGGGAGGCTGAAATAAAAGGCCGACCCTTCATCTGGCACAGATTCAACATGGATAGATCCCCCCATAAGTTCTACCAGGTTTTTTGATATGGCAAGGCCCAGGCCTGTACCCTTGAATTTTCGGTTATATTCACTTTCTACCTGTCGGAATCGCTCAAAAATGTAGGGTAGCTTATCTTTGTGTATCCCAATACCTGTGTCTTTTACATAAAACTGAATCATCCTGGCATCAGGAAGATCATAACCAATTTCGATATAACCCCTTTCTGTATACTTCATCGCATTGCCAATGAGGTTATTCAAAATCTGCCTTAGCCGGTAAGGATCTGTCTTTATCAGCAACTGGTCGGAAGCAATGGCTTTGCGGATGATGATTTGGAGGTGTTCCTTTTGCCGTTGCTTTTTATTTTCGTTGTAAAATACCTGCAGCTCATTCAGAATGGCGTTGATGTTGCATTTTTCCAGCTTGATATTCGTTTGCCCGGCTTCAATTCGGGCGATGTCAAGAATATCATCTATCAGTGTAAGCAGGGAGCGTCCGTTTGATTTTATATAATCGAGATATTCCGTTTTTTCATGTTGTGGCAGGTCAGTTTCGCGCAGAAATTCTGAAAACGCGATGATGGCATTCATAGGGGTACGTATCTCATGCGACATATTAGCCAGAAAGGCTGACTTTAACTTGTCAGATTCTTCCGCAATTTTTCTTTCTGTAATTTCGCGTTCCAGTGCATCTGTACGCTCTTTTACAAGCTTTTCCAGATGTTTTCTGTACGTCTCCAGCTCTTCTTCAACAATTTTTTTATTCGTAATGTCACGCACAATCATCAATACTGCATTTTCCTGCTCAAAGGTAATTTTACCAATATTGATGGATACAGCAACCTCTTTTCCATTTTTATGAAGCAGGATTGCTTCAAAAACATCGTACTTTTTGTTAAGGTTGTAAAGCTTTTCAATGCGTGACTTAATGAGTTGTGCATGATGATCATCAGTTAAGCGAAAAAGGGAATAGTCGAGTAGTTCTTTCTCGGAATAACCCAGGATTTCATCCAGCATCAGGTTTGAAAAGCGAATAATATTATCGGTAACCACTAAAATAAGATCATTTGCCAGGTTGATGAGGTTTTTATATTTGTCTTCACTTTCCCGCAGCTCCCGGGCATGGTGATCGCGTGCTTTCAAAACTTCATTAAAATCGTTGTGGATAATCCCCAGCGCATTATAAAGGTCAGCGAATACATTTTTATTGTCAAAGTCAAATTCAATTTTTTTATCAAGGGAATGGTCCCATGTCATGCGGCTGGCAATGGTGAAGAGACGGGATATTTCATGTTTTTGAAAGCTACGCATACTTTCGAGATTGAGTTGCTGATCATGAATGATTTCTTTCAGTTTTTCAGGATCGTCTGGCAGGGCATCTTTGGGTTGGCTGTGGTACTTTTTGTTATTGATTTCTTCAGCGGGAATTCCTTTGCGGTGCTGCTTTATGGCAGCCATGGCATCGTTAAAAGTATAGACGATATTCCAGTTCCCAAAATCTGCGGGATAACGGGATTTCATCAATTTAATAAAAATACGTATGAGTGGCGATGGAATTACAAAAAACATAGATGAAGTACCGGGGTATTTTAATTCCATTTCCCGTGCTTTTTGCCTTGCATTCACCGACACCCCGCTTAAGTGCCGCATATCTATCATGGAATAAAAACCGGCTGTGTGTTGGTGCAGCTTGTGTTCCTGAATGATTCGCTGCATCATCTCATAAGTGGCTTCAATGTCCTTAGAGTGGGCAAATCCTCTGATTTCAAGGATTAGAATATTTCCATCGAGCACAGAACAGCGCAGGGAATACTGATTTTGTGAAGAGCTGTAGCACCACTCCGGGCGGCTGACAAACTGAATTTGTTGTTCCATTAACATCTCTTCAGTAATCTGGTTCCAACCTTTTGGATCAAAATCATTCAGCACATCAGTTGTTGAATCATCATTTTCATGCTGAGCCGGGTATGTATTTTTTCTTTGTAACATTTGCAGGGCCTCCTCTCTGCTTCCTGCAAAACCAATATTGAAATGAGGGATGACCATGCGCATCATTTTCCCAAAGTTGCGAATAAAAATATTTGCACCGATAAGTATTACCCCTCCAAAATTCATCTGGGTACTGGCCGCCTGATGCACATAACGTCTGGCAAGCAGAGATGCGCCACTGATTTTTGTAACATCCCATAGTAACTGGTACTTTAATTCGGGGCTTATTTCTGCCAGTTTTTGACGTAATGTATTTCCCACACTGTATTGCGCTTCAATGGCTTCAGAATTTAAAAACCCCTTACTTTCTACAAGAAAAACGCCGTCAAACAGATGTTTAAAGCGAAACCAGTATTTGCCATCCGGTGCAGCATATTCAAGCTTTCCGGGTGGTAAATTAAAATGGGATATGGTATTTTCTTCTTGATTCATTCGGGGTCGTTATCCAAAGGTAAGGATGTATGCAAAGGTAAGCAATTTAACATCAGCTTTAAACTATAGCACACTGATTAAGAACGGTTTATTTTTTTTGATCTATCCGGCAATCGAAAAGCGAATATTGAATGCGAATTTAAAAATAAAAATACTAAAAGATTTGGTTCTGCAAGCATTTTTGTGGAATGAGTCTTGCATATTTCAAGAATCCCTTCTCTTGAATTTCATCTGAGCTAAAGGCAAATTGCTAAAAGGAAGGAATAATAAAAAACCCCGGGATTGACCGGGGTTTTGTAGAGTGATAAAAGTAGAATAATTTTATTACTGAAGTACGAAGTTAATCGGGAAGGTAAACTGAACCTTAACGGCTTTTCCTCTTTGTTTTCCAGGAGCCCATTTAGGAGATGAGTTTACCACGCGCAAGGCTTCTTTGTCCAGCGCTGGATCTACACCACGGACGACTACTGCATCTACCACATTGCCGCTTGAATTTACCGCAAACTGCACAAATACCCTACCGCTAATACCATTCTCAGCAGCAATCTCAGGGTAATTCAGGTTCTGTGCAATGTACTTACGAAAACCATCCTGGCCTTCTCCACGGAAGCTGGGCATGTCTTCAACAATAACAAAAACTTCTTCTTCTGCCTGTTCTTCATCTTCCATTTCAAAAGAAAAGTCAATGGCCATATCCTGATCGGCTTCAATATCTTCGATTATCAATTCGTCTTCAATTTCCACATCGTCTTCAACAATGAGAAGCTCTTCCACTACCTGTGGTGGTGGGGGGGGTGGGGGTTTCACTTCTTCCTGACGGGTTACAGGAATAATTTCTTCTTCCACAGCTGCTTCATCTACCTCCATGGTGGCACCATCTGTGTCTGGTTTACTTGTCCACTCAAAGGCAATAAGTACAGCGGAAAGAACCACGATTAGGCCAATCTGAAAAAAGATGCCTTTCTTTTTCTCGAGGTTTGCTTTGTCTGATTTTTTAATTTCCATAGCTCAAATTTTTAGGCGATAAAGATAACAATTAATCCATTTAGAATCCAAATTAATTCATCTTGTAATAACTGAGAATTTTGGATTTCATTTCGTTGTTTTAGATCAATCAATCAAAAATCATACCTAAGTAAAGTGACTTATGGTTTTATTTTTTCAGTTATAGATTTTCTTTATAAGAACAATACAGGCAGTTTGCATGAGCAAATGTATTGTAAAGGTTTTCGGGTGAGATGCTTTTTTTGATTGACGCAATATAATTGCTCATTTTTACCGATAGTTTTTTTGCCTTTTTCGAAATATTTTCAAATACACCCTTCTTTAGGTATCCTAATTCAAAAGCTATCTCTGTTTTGGCAAACAATTTCCATTAAAGAACTATATTGCAAGTTACCATTAAATTCGTGGTAGAACCTTTGTTTGTATTCAATATTGAAAGCAAAGTATTTTTGCAGGTGCTGAATTTTTTCATTAAAGAGAGCGCAGTATTCAAGTAATTTTTTTTACTTTTGTAACCGCTTTGGGGAATTAGCTCAGTTGGCTAGAGCGTTTGACTGGCAGTCAAGAGGTCAGGGGTTCGACTCCCCTATTCTCCACCAGAATTAAAAGGCTTTCGGTTACATATCCGAAGGCCTTTTTTAATTTGCCATTTATCTGATATTTATTTCCAAATCAGTATTGGGATGACTTTGCAGTTGACAGTTCAATTTTTTCTATTTCAAGCATAAAGCTTTCTTCATTTTTATTCCCGATTAAAAATCCTATTTCTTCCAGGTAAGTTCCATTAAAATCAGGCTGGCTTAATTTGCGTCCCCTGAAAACAGGATACATCTCATCAAACAAAATTTCTATTGTTTGCCATTCCCCGGTGGTATTAAAATAAGATACATAGGCATGTGCACTGTTTGCTTCTTCTCTCACCCTGAACTGGTAACGTTTACCATCGCCTTTAAGGCGGATTTGAAAACTGTTATAATTCTCACTGTTAATTTTAGGAAGTTGATGCCTTACCAGGGAGAATCCACCATTATTTTCCAGTGAAACGGTTCCACTGAAAACACCATTGCCCTCATTATTCAGGTAAAAATCACCTTTTGATCTTCCGCCCATTACCCCGTCATTTATTATTTGCCAGTCTGCGGCATCAGTAACATTATTGAAGTGATAAAGCATTGACTCTTGCATGGGATAGTAGATAAGCAAAACAGCAATCAGATAATACATATATAAAGAAATGTTTTGAAACGTGAAATGGTTCAACGCCACATAAAAAAAAGCTGTAGGGTGTACAGCTTTTTTGTTATCAGTTTAAGGAATTATCTGATTCTAAATCCATTTTACATAATTAAAATCCTGCCTGTGAGGCAATGCAGCATGCCATGGATATAAACGAATGCCAAACTGGAAAATTCCAGCACGGGAAGGTTTATAGGTGATGCTAAAGGTGGCTGTTTTATTTTCAAAACTTTCAAGCTTAAAATCAGCTTTTTCAATAATGTCTATGTTATTTGATTTTGGTACAAAGCTGGAGATTAACATTTCCAGACCCAGATCTTCCGGTGTTAAATTGTCTAGGTTTAACTTCACCGAGCCTTTGTATGTTTCACCAACACTAATGGGTGACTGTGTAAGTTCAGGATGATTAACCTCCAGTACTTCAATCTTATCCCAGTTTTGGCTTACCCTTTTTTTCCAGGTACAGATTTCTTTTACGAGGGCAAAATCATTGTCCTGAATTTTCTGTGACCGGCTGTACATTCCTTTATAGAACTTTTTATGATAGTCGATAAGTTGCCGGTTCATGGTGAAGTTTGGAGCAACCTGCGAAATGGAATTCTTCATCACCTTTACCCATCCTTCCGGAACGTTTTCCTTGTTCCTGTTTTGATAATAAAGCGGACAAATTTCATTCTCCAAAATGTTATAAATAGTTTCTGCATCCAGTTCATTTTGGATCTCCTGGTTCTCGTAATGACGTGTTTCTGTTAATGCCCATCCTGCACCTTCGGTATAGCCTTCAGCCCACCATCCGTCCAGTACACTGAAATGGATGCCGCCATTCATCACCACTTTTTCTCCACTTGTTCCTGATGCTTCCAACGGACGTGTTGGGGTATTGAGCCATATATCCACCCCCTGTACAAGCTGTTTTGCAAGTCCCATTTCATAATTCTGAAGAAATACGATTTTTCCTGTAAACTCAGGTTGGCGGGAAATTTCAATTATTTTTCTTATAAGTTCCTGGCCTTGCTTATCCTGCGGATGTGCTTTGCCAGCAAAAATAAACTGCACAGGCATTTCAGGGTTGTTTACAATTCTGGAAAGACGGGCCGCATCGGTAAACAACAATTGTGCGCGCTTATAGGTGGCAAACCGGCGGGCGAAGCCTATGGTAAGGGTTTTTGGGTTTATTTTTTCCTGCGCTTCAATAATCACCCTCGGATTAGCTGTATGGCTTAGCGCTGTTTCGCTTAGCCGCTGCTTTATATATTCAATAAGAGATTTTCTGAGTTTGTTTTTGGTGTCCCAGATAATCTTATCATCTACTTCATGAATTTTTTCCCATGTGGTGTGGTCATCCTGTTTCTGCAAAAAGTTTTTATCCAGATGCTCTGCGTACAGGTTTAGCCATTCTTTGGAAATCCATGTGGGGAGATGCACGCCATTGGTAACATAGTCTATGTGTAGTTCATCAGGATAGTAACCCTGCCACAGATCTTTCAGAATTTGTTGGCTGACTTTTCCGTGCAGGCGGCTCACACCATTAATTTCCTGAGAGAGATTTGCTGCCAGATGGCTCATGGAGAAAAGCTCTTCGTTGTTGTCAGGGTCTATTTTTCCCATGCTCATGAGTTGTTTCCATGTTATCTGCAACCGTTCCGGGTAGTGTGCAATATAAGTGCGGAGCAAATCTTCAGTGAAAAAGTCATGTCCGGCCGGCACCGGTGTATGGGTTGTAAACAGGCTTGTTGCCCTAACCACTTCAAGTGCTTCAGGGTAGGTCATGTTCTTCTCCACGATAAGTCCTCTTAATCTTTCAAGGCCAATAAAGGCAGCATGTCCCTCATTGCAATGATACAGGTCTGGGGCATATCCTGTTGCTTGCAAGGCACGTATACCACCAACGCCCAGTAGTAGTTCCTGTTTCAGGCGGTTTTCATTGTCACCCCCGTATAAATGGTATGATATGGTGCGGTCAGCATCCTGGTTATCTTCAAAATCTGTATCCAAAAGCAGCAACGGAATACGGCCTACATTTACCCGCCAAACCCTGGCAAAAACAGTACGGCCGGGAAACTGGATGCTGATTTTAATTTGCTTTCCGTTTTTGTCGAGAAAAGGTTGGGCCGGTGTTTTGTCAAATATTTGCATTTCGTAATTGGCAATCTGTTCGCCTGAAGCGGAGAGTACCTGTTTAAAATATCCATACCTGTAAAACAGGCCTATTCCCACCAGGTTATAGTTGTAGTCACTGGCCTCCTTCAGGTAATCGCCTGCCAGCACGCCCAGGCCCCCGGAATATATTTTCAGGGAATCGTGTATGCCATATTCCATGCTGAAATAGGCAACTTTGGCATCCTTTTGATACTTTGCTTCTGCCATGTAGCTGTTAAAATCATCGTAAACCTTTTTCAGCTTGTTTTTGAAGTTGCTGTCCTGGTCCAGGGTGACAAGCTGATTATAGCTTAAGTTTTCCAGAAAATTCAGGGCATTTTCTTCTGATTTTTTCCACAATTCCGGATCTATTTCTTTAAAGAGATCAATGGCTTCATGATTCCAGCTCCACCACAGATTTTTTGAAAGCGCATCAAGTGGTTGAAGTCCCTGGGGTATTGTTTTTTTAATTAAAAGCTTTTTCCAGATCGGTTGATTTGTCATTTTCTGTCGGTTAATGAGTGGGATTTGAACAACACGTTCACTTTTTGATATCTTACCTTTTCGCATCCGGACTTTTTGCAGGGCTGCATCATATGTTTTGAAGAGCATATCTGCCTGATTTTCCCAGAGCGTATCCTTAATAATCAAATTAAGCTGATGAAGGTTGTTGTTGGTTTTTTCCCGGTGATTAATATAAAATTGTTTTACTGATGCTGATATTTTGTTTGTTGTTTCTGTGTAATTTTCCTCTGTTCGTTCTATTATCGCGAGGTATTTGGAAAGACCCTCCTGTCTTTTGCCTGCCCATTCTCCAAATCCTGATAAGTTTGTTGTAATGGTTGGAATGCCATAGCAAATGCTTTCATGTGCGCTGTATCCCCAGGGTTCATAAAGGGATGGAAACACTGACAGGTCAAACGCAGCGAGTAAATCAAAATAGGAACAATTAAAAATTCCGTCTGAACCATTTAGTTGTGCGGGTACAAAAAATATATTGGTGATATTTCGGTGGGGATCATCCAGTTTGTTATCCAGAATTTTCTTCACCACAGGGTTATTATCCTCATCGTGAAGATAATGGGTGATAAAATTATTTTTAAGTTGCGCCGGATGTTCTCTTGATAAATTTATCTGCAAATCCTTGCGGCTGCCATAATTGTTATAGGGCATTTGGATAAAGGCCAGCAATGGCTTATTTATCGGATCCGGATGTTCATTTAAATCTTTTAAAACATCAAGGAATACATCAATTCCTTTATTATGAAAATCGTTCCGGGCACTTGTGCCTAAAATAAAGGTATCTTCAGGATATTTTATGCCTGTCAGGGCTGTGGCTGTCTTGAAAAGAAGCGCTCTGGACAGTGCCCGGGTTTTTTTCCATCTGGCATCAGTAAGTCTGAAGCTTTTATGAATGCCATTGGGTGTGATGTAATCAGCGGGTTTTTGAAGAAATTTCTTTGAAATTCCTGAGCTAAGTTTGCTAACTGTGGTATAACTATCAGCCTGGTGGGCTACAATTTGTTCGAGGGAATGTGGAGCCTTGATTCCCAGGTCAGTCGCTGATGGTTGCTCCTGCAGAATTTTCCCGGAGCTGTAAATGGGTTTGCCGTGCGCTATTAAGGTTCTTCCCATGATGTGACTGTGAATGGTGAAAACATTTGCTACACCCGGTAATTTGTCTTTTACATAAAGCAACCCGGCACCACTGGTCCAGTCATGAAAGTGGGCAATAACTCTGTCACGTGGCGAAAGATGAAACCGGACAAAACTTTCAATTACCTTACCGGTGGCATATCCAAAGAGGGTAGGTTCAATATAATCCCAGCCCCCGGAAATAGAATCTATGCTGAATTTTTCCCATAATCCACTTAAAATAGCGTTTTTTTCAGCAAAGTAGGGAGTGAAATCTACCAGAATGGTGGCTGGTTTACCATGGGTTTTCCAGTACCCGGTACGAATGCGTAATCCTTCTTCCCCTGCTTTTTTCTTCCATTCGGCAAACAAATAATTATCCTCTTCAAACTCAGGATGAACAATGCTCTCTCTGTAAACATCAGGACCAAAAAGAACGTAATGCTGGCCAAATGCTTCTTTCATAAATTCAGCTTTTGTGCTGAGCATGGTATGTACAGCGCCTTCCTGATTACAGACCTCCCAGCCTGCTTCAAGTATAAAATCGGGTTTTGTACTGTCCTGTTTCATTTTTAAAGAATTATTCCCGGTAAAAATAAGTTTTGTGAAATTAAATACTACACCATTTTCGCGAAGGCAAAAATAATCAACAATTTCATTTCCTGCTTAGCATAAGTGTATTTAATATTTTTTTCAGAGATTATATGATGTAAAAAATGTCAATTTTCTTTAAATCCCTATGAATGCATTACAATTTATCATGTAAATTTACAAGGGTAAATCAATTTGAGAGACTTTTGTTCAAATTTTATCACTAGAAAATGAACCAAGATAATCTTTAGGTTAGATGTTTATCATTTTCTACAGGAAACAATGTGTTTTTGTGCGGGTTTAGGTGTAGTATTGTTATTTTTAGAGAAATTTGTTAATTGTATTGTCATCAGGCTAGGCGCTGCTTTTACATAAGCATCCTTCAAACCTTTGTAATTATGCAAGCAGAAAAAGCACGGAAGAAGACGTATACCATCATATTTGAGTCAGATACACCTGCAGGAAAAACTTTCGACCTGATTCTCCTCATTATTATTCTCTTCAGCGTACTTGTTGTTATTCTTGAAAGCGTACCGGATTTACATAGCCGCTACTATGAGGCTTTTCGGACTATAGAGTGGGTGGTTACCATTATTTTTACGGCAGAATACATTTTGCGTATGTGGGCTGTGGGGAAGCCTTTGAAGTATATACTCAGCTTTTATGGAATTATCGATTTTTTATCTGTTATCCCTACCTATGTCGGTTTGATTGTGACAGGTGCGCAGAGTCTACTGATTATCAGGGCTATTCGTCTGCTAAGGGTGTTCAGGATATTAAAAATCACACGATATACAAATGAAAGCCAGATGCTTGGCAAAGCCCTGCTGGCCAGTAAGGTTAAAATTAGCGTTTTTCTTTTTACAGTGCTTACCATTGTATTGATTATAGGTACTATTATGTATCTGATAGAAGGCGAAGATGCCGGTTTTACAAGCATTCCCCGCAGTATTTACTGGGCCATTGTTACTCTTACCACTGTGGGTTATGGTGATATCACACCACTTACAGCCATAGGCCAATTCATTTCCGGATTTGTAATGATACTTGGTTATGCCATTATTGCCGTACCTACAGGAATTTTTACGGGCGAAATTGTTAAGTCTGCAAGAATCACTGAAGGTAAAAAAATATGTAAAGATTGTAATTCGCGCGGGCATGAAAAGGATGCTTCACATTGTAAATACTGCGGAGGCAGGCTATTTGAGTCAACTGATGGTACATCTTAATAAAGGGTTCTACACGAATTTAATGGTAACTTGCAATATAGTTCTTTAATGGAAATTGTTTGCCAAAGAGAGATAGCTTTTGAATTAGGATACCTAAGGGATTGTGCCGAAATAACTTGACGCTTTAAACTTGTTCTTTTGCCCTTTAACTTCCTTGAAAACCCATTAAATAGCTCGCTATTCGCAGTGTTCTCAAGTTGGTAAAGAACAAAATAACTTCGTTAAAACTGTCAACTTATTTTATTACAAACCCTAAAGAAGGATG
>Ga0207419_1002162_pt1 | contig 13327 bp, 11 predicted proteins | sample ElkSloMetagenome_4_FD_184723 | JGI IMG/M metagenome (GOLD analysis project Ga0207419, IMG submission 184723) | Hot spring microbial communities from Elkhorn Slough, Monterey Bay, USA - MD2A (version 2) | ecosystem: Environmental > Aquatic > Marine > Intertidal zone > Estuary: Microbial mat ... | reverse complement strand
CTGCATAGATATACGCATACAAGATCTTTAAAAGAGATGCAGCCTCTTTTGGGCAGCGTACATAACTACGCTGTCTGGGATGACCATGACTATGGGCCTAACAACGCTGAGAGAAGCTATGCTTTTAAAGATGAAACCCTAGAAGCCTTTAAGCTTTTTTGGGCAAACCCAAATTATGAACTTGGCCCCGGTGGAACTATAGGCTCTTTTGCCTGGCAAGATGTAGAGTTCTTTTTGTTAGACAACCGATATTTTAGAAATGAAAACTCACATGCCAATGAAGAACCTACCATATTAGGGCAAGCGCAAATCAATTGGTTATTTGATGCACTCAAATTTAGCCGTGCAAGCTTTAAGTTTGTAGTGATGGGTGGGCAATTTGTTAACCCGGTAGCTACCGATGAGGCTTATGCTACTTTTGGTAAAGAAAGGCAGTATATTATTGATAAAATTCGCGAATTGAGAATTAGAGGGGTTGTTTTCCTAAGTGGTGACCGACATTTCTCTGAGCTTTCAAAACTACAAGAAAACGACAGGGTATACCCTTTGTATGATTTCACGGTTTCACCTCTTACCTCTGGCCCATACGAACCTAAAGAAAACAACTACCTAAGGGTAGAAAACACTCTATACGCCAAAAGAAACTTTGGGATGATGCACATTGAAGGCGAACGCAACAAACGCAAACTCACCATGCAGATTTATGATGTGGCTGGTGAAATGGTTTGGGAAGAAAGTATTTTGCAGGAAGATTTGAGGTAATCATTTTATGGCTATACAATGTTTACTTGTTCAATTAAATACATTTTTTGTAGCAAAAAACAGGTAAAATTCGTTTGGTATGATGGCACAATGCGATTGGCGCAGTGTAATTCCATTGTTTGGAGCAGGACGCTACCGACCAGTGGGTTTTACTCTTCCCGCACAAGGCCATTTTGTTTCAAATAATTATAATATTTTCTATTATTCAATATTTCTTTCATCCCTTTTTCTGAATTTGCAAAACATAAGTAATCTTCCTCAAAAACTATTTTACCGTACTCGTCAAGCAAAATAAAATAATTTTTTGGGAATACAGGATATGAAATATTATATGTTTCAGCAGAAATCAATATTTGTTTACCAAACATCAATTCTACTCTACCATATATTATATCCAACTGATTAAGTTCTTCTATAAAGGACTTTTCAAAGTGATAACATTGCTCATTCCAATTTACGTCTTTAACTTCTATCAAATTTATTACTTTTAAAACTTCGCCATTACTATTATAGAACGTAATATTATTTTTGTCTTTTTTATTGAAATTACATTCTATTAATAATATCATGAGAAATATCAAATATGATTTTTTCATAATTATTTTTTATTGTAAACCTGTTAATCCCACTGGCGCAGGTCTCTGACCTGTGCAAATCATTTCTACTCGCAATGCGGTAAGGAGTCTCCTGACTCCGTTTTTCCACTTTACTTACTCAATTACCGAAGTCAGGAGACTTCTGCGGACTTGACTCTAGCTTGATTTTTAGGTCCAAGTCAAAGACATTGAACCAGTACTTTCTTTTTTAAAGAAGACTTAATCCAGTTGGGAACCTAGTGAGCAGCATTTTTTAGTAATTTGTTTCATCTATTTTATTTTTCAATTTGTCTTTCTATTCCTCTTTGCGCAGTGTAACTAGTATTTATCTCTTAATCAGCATAGCATATGCTACTTTAAATAGATTCTCAAGACCTGCATAATTTTTTGCACTATTATATAAATATCGCATTAAAAATGCTCTATTCCGTTACATCCTCATTACAAATGAGGACGATTAGAACCAGGGGTGATATAATATTATATCCTCAGCCAGTAACTTTTAAAAAAAAGCCCTTATGAAAAAAAGTATTTCATAAGGGCTTTTAAATTGAGGCTTGCAGAATTATTTACCCCCTCTAGAACTGCTGCCGCTTCTAAATGAAGAAGAACGACTGCTACTTCTTGAAATGGTACTTGAGCTACTTCTCCTTGCACTTCTAGAAACGGTGTTATTTACATTAGACCTGAAGGTGGTCATAGAACTTACCCGGGGGGTAGACCCACTTCGGCTTATTCTGCTGTTTACACTACGCTTAAACGCACTTTGTGGCTTAAGAGAGGCTGCATGCCTGCTTTGGGTTCCATATCGATAATTACCACTGCTTGTGCGAGTGCCGTAATAAGAAGACGAGCCTCTGTAGTAGTCTCTGTAGTCGTAGTAATCGTATCGGTAAATAGGCCGGCTAAAACCTAGCATAGTTCTAAGAAAAGCATACTTGCCATAAAACTCCCAAAAAGAATTTCCGCTGCTGTCTTGTTTCCATGTACCATATCTGGTATTGCCAACATAGTTGTTATAGCCCGGCGGCGCGCTGTACTCATTTTTAGCAGAATCGTTAGCCGAAAGGAGCGCCATGCCTACATCATTAATGTAATAATCAAAAGTGGTATCACTTACTTGCACCCAGTTGGTTGTTGTATCATATGGCGTATTAGAGGCATCTTCTAAAATAACCTTGTACTGATGGCTAAAAGTGGTGTCTGAATTCTGATTCTCAACTTTTGCATCTAAAAGCATTACTGTATAAGGCATTTTACCACTTATTATTTGCTGGGTATTTTCTTTCACTTCATTAATAGCATATTTTTTATATGTGGCAAGCTGCGCTTTTTGCTCTTGTAGTTTCTGTCTTGCATCACTCAACTTTTGTTGCGCTACATCATATTTTTCGTAATCGCTATCCACGTTTTGATAAAAGTCCACTGCCAAGGCATAGTCACCTCTCTTCATAGCAGCATCTCCATCTTGTATGTGGTATTGATTTGTTTTAGAAGGAATAAAAATCGCGAGTAAAATGATCAGTACAACAGGGAAAGTAAAACACCAAGCAAAAAAGCCCAATATTGTATAAATTACTTTTTTAGGTGTTTCGGTATTTCTAAGCCAAATACCTATAACTCCTATAGGAAACACAAAAATGATTAAAATTGCTAGTAGTGTTTTATTATCGTACCACTTTCGCTGCATTAGAGTTTGTATTAATTTGATAAAAAAGAAGAAATATATATCTTGAACACAAGATAATAAAAATTTACAGCTGATAAAAAAACTGTTTTATTGATGGAAATATTAAATACCATACCCGAAGAAATAATAAGCTCTGTTAGTTTATTGGTATCTTTTATTGTAGTATTTCTAGTAGCTAAGTGGCTCAAAGATTTACTTACCCCTTTTAATCTTAACAAACAGCTCACCACAGAAGATAACCTAGCGGTTGCTATAAGCATTACAGGTTATTTTATTGGTGTAACCATTATTTTTTTAGGTGCTGTAGATGGGCCAAGTGTAGGCATCATACAAGATTTAATTGCTGTAACCGGCTACTCGTTAGGCGGAGCGATACTCCTCAATATCTCTAGAATATTAAACGACAAGCTAATATTATATAAGTTTTCTACCATTAAGGAAATCATAGAAGACAAAAATCCTGGTACAGGCGTGGTACAGGCAGCTTCTTATGTGGCCTCGGGTCTGATCATTGCGGGTGCCGTACATGGCGAAGGCGGTGGTATCTTATCTGCTTTGATTTTCTTTTTAGTCGGACAAGTCATTCTAATTGTATTCGGGCTCATCTATGAAAAGGTAACTCCTTATTCAGTTCACGATGAAATAGAAAAAGACAACACAGCCGCAGGATTGGGTTTTGCGGGCGGTCTTGTTTCAATTGGAGTAATCATATTTAAGGCAATTTCTGGTGATTTGGAAAGTTATGCAGACCACTTTTCTACTTTGGGTTTTGATGTAGCCTTAATAATTGTATTGATTGTTTTTGTGAGGTTCTTTTTTGACAAATTGATAATACCCAAGGCAGATTTGGCCAAGGAAATATCTGAAGACAAAAACGTTGGAGCAGGGATGCTAGAGGCTTTTGTATCAATTTGTTTTGCTGCAGTGCTTTACTTTATATTGTAAGCATTACTCACTGATACTACTTAAATCTCCGTTAGACAATTTTTTTATTTCAACTCTTCTATTCAATTCGCGGCCTTCTTTTTCATCGTCATTACTGGCAATAGGGAATGACTCGCCATATCCTTTGGCGATTACTCTTGATTTGTCCACACCTCTCTCAATTAAATAAAGGGCTACTGCCTTGGCCCTTCTCTCTGATAAGCGCTCGTTGTAAACTTCAGAGCCGATGTTGTCTGTATGGCCACCTACTTCTACAACAATACCTTCATCGCTTTGTAAAAAAGCTGCGATTTGATCGAGTTCTTCGTAAAAAACCTCGTTGATGATCGCAGCACCAAAATCAAAATATAAGTACAGGTTTGCAGACCTACCGCTTCTTATTCTTGCAACAGCTTTGTTGTCTTCAAATGATTTTTCCCTGTTTAGACTAATTCCCTCAACACTGGGCTGAACGTTTTCTTGCTTATCTGAAGATTGCGAAATAGTCTCCTCAGAGATGTTAGAATTGCTTCGTTGTTTTGCTACTTTGGTATCGCTTGTAGTTTCTTTGGGAATCACCTCTTCTTCCTCGGTCTTTATCTCCATATTATTTGCTATAACCTCAGTATTGCTAGAGTCGCTATTCAACTCTGCTTCTTTTTCCTCTTTGGCTATTATTTCCTTTTCTTCGTCTCTATCCTCTTCTTCTTGTACATCATTTGGAGAAGTATCCAACTTGGTTTTAGGCACTTCACTAGAGAAAATATCAAGTGGTACATCTAAATGGCGCTGTACCGAATTAGAATCACCAAAGTGAAATATTATAACGTTCTCTTTGGCATCGTTCTTAGCTACGTGGAAATAATTGCTTTCAGAAACCGGCACGGTCAAATTATACTTGCCTTCATTATCTGTGGTTACTGTAAAGTTTTTTGATCCGAATTGAAGGTTTTCTGAGCTATTTTCCAACACTTCTCCAGTTTCCTTTTCTATAATTTTTCCAAAGACTTCAATCTCTTTGAAAGGAAGCACACGGTACAAATCCATACCTCCGTTTCCGCCCGGCCTCAAAGAAGAAAAATAAGCCAACCTGCCGTAGGTGGTATAATACAAGTCGTCAAATACTGAGTTTATCGGAACACCTAAATTTTCGGGTTCTTGCCAAGCTTGTTGCTCTTCGTCATACTTAGTTCTAAATATGTCGTAATTTCCAATAGAATTGTGGCCTTTTGAAGAGAAGTAGAAGTAACCGTCTTCACCGATAAATGGTGCGTCCTCATCATACGGCGTGTTCAATCCTACCAATTCTTTGGGCTCGCTCCAAGAGTTTCCTTCTTTATGGGAAATGTAGAGGTTTAAGTTACCGTCGTCTGTATCAAAATTAGAAGAGAAGTAAAGTGTCTTGCCGTCTTCAGAAATAAAACCATGAGACTCATTTGCAGGAGTGTTTATTCCTTTTAAATCCATGCCTTTCTCCCAATAATCTTCTTTTTTGGAAGATATGAGCAAATCGCCATTATGATAGGTTAGTAATTTTGTGTCATTATCAAAAACTTGAATAACCGCATCGTTACCTCTTAGGTGCGGATTGGTAAAATAGTCGGGCTCTTTCCAGTTATTGATGCTGTCAAGTTCTACCAAAAAGACATTTTCGTACAATTTGCGCTGGTTTTTTATGGTATCCTGATCCCACAGATCGGGGCGAGATGTATATAAAAAAGTTCTATGGTCAGAAAAGGCGGCGGTTCCATATTCATGTTGGCGTGTATTAATACCCTCGCCCATATTTAAAACTGTGTAGTCGTAGCTTTTGTCATATTCGGCAATGGCACTCTTAATATTGTTTTTGATAAGGTCTATATCAACATCTCCGCTTAGTGTGGTATCTTTTAAATTATTTATGATTTCTTCAGCATGTTTAAAATCTAAATTTAAATGATAAGCCATAGCTAAATAAGCTGGAAACTCTATTAACTGAGATGATTCATCAGAATCTTTTACAGCAATTAAATACTCTAAAGCTTTTTGTGGAGATTGCAAGTGTAGGTGACAGATACCTGCATATAGTTTGGCCTTTTTATTTTCAGGATCTAGATACAAGGCGTCCAAAAAATAATTATAAGCTATAATATCATTCTTTTCTTCTAACTCTTCTATGCCTTTTTTAATGATTTTATCGACGTCCTGGGCCACACATCGACTATTTATCTGAAAACATAAAAACGAAGTAATTAACAGAGTGAAAAATCGTAACATGCTGAAAAAGTGTTAATTGTAGGGTATTAACGGCATATTTACATGATAAGTGTATAGAGCACTAGCATCATTAGATTTTTATGTTTTGTACTTAAAGAATCCAATAATTGCGTAATATCAGTCTCCCAAAAAATCTTGCTTAATTGTGTAATAAATCATACAATGTGTCGACATACTTAAAAAATATTACACCTAAGGCTTTAGCTATTGTGAATAATATCGAACTTGAAAGAAAATTTACTGAAATCGTTACTGTGCACCAAGGCATCATACACAAGGTATGTGGTATCTATTGTAAAAATGATGAATGTAGAAAAGATCTATTTCAAGAAATTGTTATGCAATTATGGCGCTCATATCCTTCGTTCAGAGGCGATTCAAAAATTACCACTTGGATGTATAGAGTGGCGCTAAATACCGCTATTTCAAGTTTTAGAAAACAAGTAAAAAAGCCACAAGAAGAAAGCATTACAGGAAGTATTTACCAAATACCTGTTGTGAGCAATCGCTATAAACAAGAGCAAGAGGAGGAAATACAATTTATGTATAAGGCCATTGAGCATTTATCAAAAATTGAAAAGGCCATTATTATGCTATATCTCGAAGAGCATAGCTACGAAGAAATAGCAAAGATTACAGGTATCACCAAAACCAATGTGGGTGTAAAAATCAATAGAATAAAAGGTAAGCTTCAAAAAATATTAAAACCAGTTTACGATGAAATTAGATGAGCTAAAAAGCAGCTGGGAAGCTTTTTCTACGCAAATTGTAGAAGATGCTACTGTAGAACAGACCCATATTAGCAAATTGCTAAAAGGCAGAGCGGATAATATCATCGCTAAGATTAAGAAAAGCCTTTATATAGAAATTGCTTTTGTAGCAGTCACATCCTTCATTTTCTTGGGTATGCTGTTTAAAGTAAATGATCCTTTCATGCTGGTTTATAGTTATGCATTTCTAATATTTTGTATAGCTACCATTGTTTCTCTGGTCTTCTATTATAGAAAGTTGAGCTTATTTGACCCTCACTTGCCAAACCTCAAGTCGTCTATATCAGGCATTGTTACTTCTTTGCAAGGCTATGTAAGAACATACCATATTATCAATGTAACCATTGCTCCATTTATGTTGGTCTCTGCGTTTATGTATTCATTTTTTAACCACCCTGAAGCAGAAGAACAGCAGGCCGAGCAGCAAACAACACTCTTCACTAATGAACACATATTCCTTTTGGTATTGCTATACATTGTCGCCCTAGTGGTGTTATACTTCTCATCTAAATTTTACATGCACAAGTTATACGGCGTGCATATAGCTTCATTAAAAGAGTGTCTGGCAGAATTAAATGAATGATATCCCTATAAGTTATTTTCTAATATAAACAGCTATTTTATAACAATAAATTAGTATGATTAAGTATTTTATTTATCATAAGTGGAAAGAGTCTATCCGCTCGACGGTATTTCAAAAAAACCTGGTTATCAATATTATACTTGGGCTTTTTATTTTATACTTTATGGCGTCTTTTGCCTTACTAGGCTTTTTTATAGATGCCATTCTTTCTGAGAATTTTCCTGGGCGCAATGTAATTTATGTATTTAATGGCTTTTTGCTTTACTACTTTGGTGTAGAGCTTATTTTACGCTTACAGTTACAGGAGTTGCCCGTGCTATCTGTTCAGCCATATATGCACTTACCAATTAGCCGCAAAAATGTAGTGCATTATTTATTGTCTCAGAACCTTACTAGTTTATTCAATTACTTTCCACTCCTTGTTTTTATACCCTTTGCCATTAAAGTTCTTTTACCTGAAAGCGGCGCATTAAGCGTAGTACTTTGGTTAGGCAGTGTTATCAGTTTTAGTCTTTTTCTAAATTATCTGTGCACGTTTATCAAAAGAAAAACTGCTGAAGGCTTTTGGATCGTACCTGCAGTGATCTTACTTTTCGCTGCTATTGCTTTTTTAGATTATCAAGGCATTATTGAATTGAGCGCTGTTTCTGAAGCTATCTTTAATGCTTCTTTGAGCAATCCGTTGATATTGGCCATCATTATCGGCTTGTTGGCGCTTACTTACTACTTAAACTTTATGCTCGTTTACAGCAACACCTATCTCGATGAAATCAGTAAAAAGCAAAAGAGTAACATTGCTGTAGGAAATTATTCTTTTTTCGAAAGATTTGGGCAAATAGGTCAACTTATCAGTCTAGAAATAAAGTTGATTTTCAGAAATAAGCGCTCAAAATCTGTAGTACTTACCTCTTCCTTATTCATTTTATATGGCTTAGTATTTTATACCAATGATATTTACCTAGAAGGCAATTACATGTTAATTTTTGCTGGGGTATTTATTACAGGCATGTTCATGATGAATTACGGGCAGTTCATCCCAAGTTGGGAGAGCAGTTATTTTGATGGGATATTAACCAGTGATATAGATAGTGAGCAATATTTTTTGAGCAAATATTATCTTTTTGTGCCTACTAGTTTGGCTGCATATATCTTAAGCTTGCCGTATGCATTTATATCATGGAGGCTGGTAGTAATCAACCTTGTTCTGATGCTCTTTAATATAGGCATCAATGCTTTTGTTATACTGTTCTTTTCAACTTTTAATAATCGCAGAATAGATTTATCTAAAAAGGCCATGCTCAATTGGGAGGGCGTGGGCGCCTCACAGTTCATAATGGTCATACCTGCCTTACTTTTGCCCATAGCATTGTTCTTTCCATTTGAGCACTTTATATCGCCTGTGGCAGGCTATACCTTTTTGGCATCTATAAGTATCATTTGTCTTATTTTCCACAAATTCTGGATTAGACTTATAGCCAAAAGGTTTGAGCAACAGAAGTACAAAATTGCTGCAGGCTTTAGAAAAGAATAAGTGGTTTTCAACTAACTAAAGTCAATCTTCACAAAAAATCAATCATTAATTTCGACAGAAAAAAACTGCATAAACCATGATTCAAATTGAGAATATTTCAAAGAAATTTGGAGGAAATACAGCGGTAAATATTCCTCATTTAGAAATACAGAAAAATGAAAGCTTTGGTCTTGTTGGCAATAATGGCGCAGGTAAAACTACCTTATTTAGAATGCTCTTAGACTTAATTAGACCTTCAAGCGGTAAAGTCATGATTGCGGGATCAAACGTAAAAGGCAATTCTAATTGGAAAAAATTTACAGGCTCTTACCTAGACGAAGGCTTTTTAATAGGTTTTCTTACTCCGGATGAATATTTTAATTTCATTGGTGGACTGCACAACATAAATAAGGCAGAAGTTAACGAACGACTACAAGGGTTCGAGGATTTTTTTAACGGAGAAATAACTGGTAACAAAAAATATATCAGAGATTTATCTAAGGGAAACCAGAAAAAGGTAGGCATAGCCGCAGCAATGCTAAGCAGGCCCGAACTCCTAGTATTAGATGAGCCTTTTGCCAACCTTGACCCTTCTACCCAAATTAGGCTCAAAAATATTTTACGCGAGTACAAATCCAATAACGAAAATACTTTATTGGTTTCTAGTCATGACCTAAACCATGTTACCGAAGTATGCGAAAGAATAGTGGTATTGGAAAAAGGAGAAACCATTAAGGATATTAAAACGGGTGAAACCACTTTAAAAGAGCTAGAGGAATATTTTGCTGCTTAATTTGAACTAGCTTTATTGAGTGATAAATATTATTGTTAATTTTACCATTTATTTATGTTTGCATGGAACCCGAAGAAGAACAAAGTCAAGGAGATGCCCAACTTAAAAAACTAGATCTTTCACTTTCCTTTGATGAGATTGGAGGGTATGCCTTGCCTATTGTTTTCTATATCACTATAATATTTACAACTGCTTTTGTTATTTATCATGGGTTTTTACCTATAATATTCGGGTGGAGTCTCAGCGATTTTGTTTTGTGGTCTCTGCCCATACTTCTAACAGGCATTGTTTTTCATGAGTTGATACACGGAATATGCTTCGCCTTGTTATCGGGCAAACCACTAAGTTTCGTAAAATATGGTTTTGATAAGGCCACACTTACGCCCTATGCCCATTGTAAAACCCCTATTGCTGCTTGGGTTTATAAGGTCGGCGCACTAATGCCAGCAATCATTCTCGGGGTTTTTCCCTTTATTGTATCCATTGCTACAGGAAACCCGTATTTATTTTTTTTTGGTACTTTTTTTACCACTGCTGCCTGTGGCGATTTCATTGTATTTTGGATAATTAAGAATGTAAACAACAAGGCACTTGTAGAAGACCATCCCAAAAAGGCTGGTTGCTACATTTACACAGAAAATACAGCAGAAGTTAAGGAGATTAAACTACCAGGAAAAAAAGCCCATTTCTTTCAAAAGGTTTACAGAATTCCCTTTCTTTTTCTGGTAGCCTGCACAGGAGCTATTTTTGGTTACAGAGTATTTAGGGCTATCAGTTTCTATTTGTAATAGATATTTTAGTATATTATAATTTGAGTAGAAACGCGCCAAATCATTGTTAAGCTTTATTATAAGCGCCAAAACTTCAATTACCAAATACTTCCACTACCTTAGAGATAATAAAGAAGATATACTGTTATGAAACTATTGAGCAGCAAAAATTTATTGATTTTTGTCTTACTATTTTTTGCTTGTAACTCACAAGAAAGCCAAAGTATTATTAATGTTTATACGGGCGACGTAAGCGTAGTTGAAAACAATGCATTAATCGCTGGCACATATCAAAATACCATTATTGACATCGATTACAGCGGCAACATACAAAGCAGAAGCCAAGATATAACAAACCACGGGCACTGCTGGTCTACAGATTCATTACCTTCTTTAAGCGATAATCTGCTAAGCTATGGTCCTATTAACGAAGCAGATACCTTTTACACAGAGATAAGCAACCTACAATACAATACTACCTATTTTGCTCGTGCGTTTATCATTGCCGAAAATACCATCCACTACGGTAATACTGTAAAGTTTAACATTGAGGAAATAGAACAAGAAGAGCCCGAAGAACCTGAAATACCCGAGGAACCGGAAGAGCCCGAAGATACAAAAAGCCTTTGGACAGAGCAGAGCAAGTTTGAGGGCTCTCAGTACAATTTTTCACAAGGTTTTGTAATCGGAAATTACCTTTTTGCTGGATTAAGCAGTAGAAACAACAGAAATGAGAACACAAGGTTTTGGAGATATAATACCAATAATGACTCATGGAGAGAGATTGCTGACTTTGAAGGTACGCCTGTGAATGATGCCGTTTTACTTTCTTATAATCAAAAAGGCTACCTCATAGGTGGGAACAGGCTTAATAACTCAGAACTACCCACAGATCAGTTTTATGAGTACGATGCCGAAGATGATGAATGGGATAAGCTAGAAGATTTTAAAGGTAGACCTAGGCGTTTTGCGACAGGATTTAGATGGCAAAACTATATTATATATGGTTTAGGAGAAAAGAGGGATGACCTATGGGCATACAACATAGACGACGATGAATGGAACAAACTCAAAGTAGATATCCCTGGAAAACTGAAAGATAGAGAGTTGGCCATTTCATTCTCTTATAGCAATAAGGTTTTTATCGGTTTTGGAAAAAAAGGCAACTATAAAAATGATTTATGGAGTTTTGAGCCCAACAAAGACAATTGGGAACAATTGGAAGATTTTCCGGGTACAGGCCGTGTAATACAATGCCTATTTGTCATAAACGACGCCGCTTATTTTATAAGTGGTTATGATGAAAATGGCAAAATGGCCGAGAACTGGAAATACAATATTAATAGTAATACTTGGGAAAAAATTGAAGATGATTTTGAGCTTTTAAACAAAGTGGCCTTCGGACTTGCTATAAATAATAAGGGATATGCCATTTTCGATTCAGAAAAATCCTTTTGGAGCTTTGACCCTAATTTAGATTAAAAATATACTATTATTGAAAGAAAAACTACTCATCTTTCTTTGTTGCTTTGTAGCAATTCAACTTTCTATACATGCACAAGAACTTACCCAAAGAGATAAAAATATCTTAAGGTATGAAGCTGGTGCGTTTGTTAAAGAGTTTGAGCTTTTGCTTAATAATTTAAGCAATGAGGAAGCCGCCAAGTTTGAGAGAGATCTGATCATTCGAAATAGTTTTACTAACTCAGGTAATCAAATTTTTTCTAATCCTGATGTGATTATAGAAGACGATATCAATCCGAATCATTTTAACTATAGGAGGGTGCAGGACTTATATGTTGAAAAGTATCTGAGAAATTTTGATATTTTCTACAAAAAACAAGCTGACAAATCTGTATTTTTTACCAATATTTATGTTTCTGAAGTTAAGCAAGGAGAATACACTTACGTAGAAGTTTTCTTTAATAGCAAATTAAACGGCACGCACTTAACATACAAAGAACCTTACCAACAAACCAGTAGAATTGCTACAATTATAGCCAATCGAAATGGCAAAGTTTGGGACTTAAAAATTGCTAGTATAGTTTTCTACAATCCTAAAGAACACAGAAAACTTTTCAATTTTAACAGTAGCAGCCAATCAAAAATAGACAATATAACTGTGCTGCCACCAAGCAACACAGCTTCTGAAAAAATTGAAAACACCTCCCCCTCAATAACCTCAAAGGAGAAAAAACAATGGGACATTGCAGCAATGGTCAATACTTCTTTTGAATCGAGTATAAATAGAATAGGTATAGGCAGTACTCTTAAAGCAGGTATTAGAAAAAGTAGGATGAGCTATGGCATAAACGGCAGATACCTATTTACAGAAAACCTAAATACTGCAGATACTACATATTCTGTAAATCGCGCAAGCTTATCAACTTTAGTTTTTTATAAGATAATGAAGGCAGAACAAGGCTTGGTACCCTATGCCAACTTTGGCATCAATTACCTTAGTTCTTGGACCAATAAAAATAATTTACTTAGAGAAAACCTAAGTTCTGCTGCGCTTGGTGCCTTAGTAGGTGCTGGCATTAGATACAGCAAAAAGCGAGAAAGCAAACTATTTTTTGATACTAGGCTTGCAGTTATTACCGGAAAAGCTTCTCGATTCTACCTAGGTGTGGGGCTTGGCTACCTTATTTTTCAGCAATAAACCTATCCACT
>Ga0207419_1002161_pt1 | contig 13329 bp, 12 predicted proteins | sample ElkSloMetagenome_4_FD_184723 | JGI IMG/M metagenome (GOLD analysis project Ga0207419, IMG submission 184723) | Hot spring microbial communities from Elkhorn Slough, Monterey Bay, USA - MD2A (version 2) | ecosystem: Environmental > Aquatic > Marine > Intertidal zone > Estuary: Microbial mat ... | reverse complement strand
CGATTATCGCGGTGCTCGGATCGCAGACCGTGGCCGGCTTCGGCGTCGCGACGCGGCTCGAGGCCTTCGCCGTGCTGCCGATGCTGGCACTGTCCTCGGTTATCGGGCCGATGGCCGGGCAGAACTGGGGAGCCGGGCGCGTCGACCGGGTACGGAGCGCTCTGAAGCTGGCCTACGCGTTCTGTGCCGCCTGGTCGCTGCTGCTTGCGGTGCTGTTCTACCTGCACGGCAGGACGCTTGCCGGCTGGTTCGCCTCCGAGGCGGCGGTCGTCGAAGAAGCCGCTCGCTATCTGGCGATCGTTCCGATCAGCCTGTGGGGGTATGGCGTTGCGATCATCGCCGCCGGAGGCTACAACGGCCTCGGCCGCTCGATGACCGGCCTGGGCTATTCGTTGACGCGTACCGCCGGGCTCTATGTTCCGCTGGTCTGGATCGCATCACGGCTCGACGGTTCGACGACGGTGTTCTGGGCGGTGGCGATCGCAAACGGGCTCGCCGGTGTTGTGATCGCTGCGCATTCGCTGTACTGGCTCCGCCACGCCGAGCGGCGCTTCGGGCCGTCTTCCGGTCAGCCGGCGGCTTGAGTCGGCCGGTCAGCTCCTCGATTGTTCGGGAATCGCTACCGGCAGCGGCACAGCGTATGTCGCTTGTTCGGTCGTTCTGGTTCGGGTCAGCATCGATGCAAATACCGCGCTTGCCCGCTCCCAGGAGTGTGTCGCGGCGTACTCCACGCAGTCCTCGCCCGGTACGGCCAGCGCGCGGAATATCGCTTCGGTCAGATTTTCATCGAGTGCACCGTTGGCTCCGTCGACGACGACGTCGGCCGGACCGGGTACCGGAAACGCAGCCACCGGCACGCCGCAGGCCATGGCTTCGAGCATCGCCAGGCCCAGCGTATCCGTGCGGCTGGGAAACACGAACACGTCGGCGGCAGACACCGTGCGCGCCAGATCTTCTCCGTGGCGATAGCCGAGAAAATGGGCGCTCGGGTAACGCGTCCGGTAGCGCTCCAGCATCGGCCCGCCGCCGACGACCACCTGGCTGCCGGGCAGATTCAGGTCGAGGAACGCCTCGAGATTCTTTTCCGGCGCAATTCGTCCCATGTACATCGAGATCGGTCGAGGAAGCGGCAGCGCGTCCTTGCCATAGGGCCGGAACAGGTCGGTATCGACGGCGCCGGGCCAGATTTCCAGATTGCGCAGACCGCGCGCGGCCAGCAGCACGCGCTGCGTTTCGGTTCGCACCAGCGTTCGAGCGGCAGCGCCGTGGAACCACCGCATCAGGCGATAGCCGGTGGCCAGCGGGATCGGCGCGCGCATCCGCAGATATTCCGGAAATCGCGTGTGGTACGACGTCGTGAATCGAATTCCCCGAGTCAGGCACCAGGCGCGGCCGGCCATTCCCAGCGGTCCTTCGGTGGCGATGTGGACTGCGTCGAATTCCCCACGCCCGCAGGCCCGGCGGACGGCGCGCTTCGGTCGTAGCGTCAGTCGGATTTCCGGGTAGCTGGGACACGGCAAGGTGCGTTGCCTCTCGGGCGAGACGACTTGCACCTCGTGGCCGCTTTTCAGCAGATGCTCGCAGGTGCGCGAAAGCGAGCGCACCACACCGTTCACCTGGGGCGCCCACGCATCGGTGATCAGCAACAGCTTCATGCGGCAAGCTCCGGATAGCGCGGATTCATCCGCTTCAGGACCTGCGGTTCGTCGGCCAGCTTCAGCAGCTCCAGCGTGCCGTCGTGATGCTCGACCAGCGCGGTACACGATTCCACCCAGTCGCCGCAGTTCATGTAGGTGATGCCGTCGAGCTCGGTCAATTCGGCTCGATGGATATGCCCGCAGATCAGGCCGTCGACATCCTGACGGCGAGCTTCGTGGGCCACCGCGCTTTCGAAGTTCGAGATGTACTTGACCGCCTTCTTGACCTTGTGCTTCACGGCCGCGGCGAGCGACCAGTAGTCACGACCTAGACGTTCGCGGGCCCAGTTGACGTAGCGGTTCAGACGCAGCAGGAAATCGTAGGCGGTCGAGCCGATCAGCCCGATGAACTTCGAGTTGACCACCGCGCCGTCGAACTGGTCGCCGTGCAGCACCAGGAAGCGTTTGCCGTCGACGGTTTCGTGAATGATCGAGTTCCGGATCTCGACGTTGCCGAGGCTGAGCCCGTCATAGGCGCGCATCGCTTCGTCGTGGTTGCCCGGTACGTAGATCACGCGCGTGTCGTGCTTGGCCTTGCCGAGAATGGAACGCACCACGTTGTTGTGTGCCTGCGGCCAGTACCGCTTCTTCTTCAGCGCCCAGAAATCGATGATGTCTCCGACCAGGTACAGCTTCTCGCAGCGCATTTCGCGGATGAAGTCGAGCAGGTACTCTGCGCTGCAGCCACGAAAGCCCAGGTGAACATCGGAAATCCAGATCGTGCGGACGTTGCGAGTGATCCGCAGCCGGTCGGCGTTCTGCATGGTGTCGCTCCTGCACGGGTTTGCCCCATGCTCCGGTGTCCACCTTGCATCGTGATGACGGGGATTTGAAGCGATGATGACGAAGTCGCGAAAGAAAAATGACAGCCCGATAGGATGTACGGCGTCGGGCTGTGCCCTTTGGGCATCGGGACCAGGTCGGGTATCGGAATGGTCCTCGCGCCGCCTCGCGTTCATGCCGCCCGCAGTTGCCGGCGGCCGGGCATCAGTCCGATCGATCGAGCAGCGCGAGGGCCGTAACCCCGCAGAATTGCAGCATGCCGTGTAACCTCGCTTCTCAACCTCACCGAATTCGACAGTCTGCTATGCATTCCGAATCCGAATCCCACCGCCTGGTTCTGCGCCAGACGAGTGTTGAAGACTACGACGACGTCGCCGAGATCATGGACCGCGTGTACGCCGGGGATCTCGAGGGCGCCTGGACTCGCGAACAGTTCGAGTCGCAGGTCCGTCGGTTCCCGGAGGGGCAGCTGTGCATCGAGGACAACGGCAAGGTCGTCGCCGCGGCGATCTCGCTGGTCGTCAAATACAGCCGCTGGGGGCATGACCACCGGTACTGGGACATCACCGGTAAGGGATACCTGACAACCCACGATCCGAAGGGGGACATTCTCTACGGCGTCGACGTGTTCGTGCACCCGGATTATCGTGACCTTCGACTGGGTCGCCGTCTGTACGACGCGCGCAAGGAGCTGTGCGAGAAGCTGAACCTCAGAGGCATCGTCGTCGGCGGCCGCATACCGGGCTATGAGGAACACAAAAACGAGTTGACGCCGAAGCAGTATGTGGCCAAGGTGCGCGCCCGCGCGCTGGTGGACCCGATCCTGACTTTCCAGCTGGCCAATGACTTCCAGGTCCGCAAGATCATCAAGGATTATCTTCCCGACGATCGTCGCTCCGGCGGCTACGCCACGCTGCTGGAATGGATCAACATCTATCACGAGGAGCCCAGCGACAGCCTGATCGGCGGTCGCCCGTCGGATGTCCGGATCGGCGCGGTGCAGTGGCAGATGCGTCAGACCCGCTCGCTGGAGGACCTGTTTTCACAGATGGAGTACTTCGTCGATGCGGTATCCGGTTACCAAGCCGACGTGGTGTTGTTTCCGGAGTTCTTTACCGGTCCGATGATGGCGCCCTGGAACGACCAGGGGCCGGCAGAGGCGGTGCGCCAGCTGGCCGGTTACACCGAAGCGGTGCGCGAGGAGATGTCGCGGCTGGCCGTTTCCCACAACATCAACATCATTGCGGGCTCGATGCCGGAAGTCGATGGAGATCAGCTACGCAACGTCTGCTATCTGCTGCGGCGCGACGGCACCTGGGACAAGCAGTACAAGGTTCACGTCACCCCGGACGAAGTCAGCTACTGGGGGCTGAAGGGCGGCGACAAGGTTCAGGTCTTCGATACCGACTTCGGCAAGATCGGCATCCTGGTCTGCTATGACGTCGAGTTTCCGGAGCTACCGCGCCTGATGGCCGAAGCCGGCATGGACATCCTGTTCGTGCCGTACTGGACCGACACCAAGAACGCCTATCTGCGGGTGCGTCGCTGCGCCCAGGCGCGGGCGATCGAGAACGAATGCTACGTGGTCATTTCCGGATCGGTGGGCAACCTGCCGCGCGTCGAGAACATGGATATGCAGTACTCGCAGGCCGCGGTGTTCACGCCGTCGGATTTCGCCTTTCCGCACGACGCGATCGCCGCGGAGGCCACGCCCAACACCGAGACGATGTTGATCGCCGATCTCGATCTCGACAACCTTCGCGAGATTCGCTCGCACGGCTCGGTGCGCAATCTCGCCGATCGGCGGCTGGACCTGTTCGAGCTGAAGTGGAAGTAAGTTTCTGGTTTCCAGTTCGAAGTTTTCAGCGAGGCAGCGTCTGAGCGATCGGTCGCTGAAAACTGAAAACTTTCCGCTGAAAACTAGCTTTTCTTCAATCGCGCCACGGTCGCGTTCAGGGCGGCCTGCGTATCCTGGCTGAACCAGAAATCGGCGAACCGTTCGGTATCCAGCGAGTCGGGGTCGTCGAACAGTGCGCCGAGGTCGGCGCGGCACAGTGCGCGCGTTGCAAGCATCGCGTGCTGCGGCGCCGTCAGCCGCGTTCGGCACCATTCGACGGCGCGCGAGACGACCCGGTCCGGCGAAATCAGTTCGTCGACCAGCCCGATTCCGAGCGCCTGGTCCGAGGAGATCATCTGGCCGGCGACCAGATGGCGCTCGGCCGGGTAGGGACCGATCAGGCGCGCGAGCGCGTGCCGTATCACCGGCGGTACGACCAGGCCGACCTGGACTTCGTTGAGGCCGAGCTTGAAGTCCCCGGCGGCCATCACGCGGTAGTCGCCGAACAACGCAATTACAGTGCCGCCGGCCGGGCTGTGCCCGGTCATTGCCGTGGCCACCGGAATCGGACTTCGCGCCAGCGTCTCGAGAAGGCCGAACAGCGAGCTCCAGAACGACACCATGCCGCTGCGCTCGAGGGTCAGCAGCGCCGGCAGGTCGAGGCCGGCCGAGAACAGCCCCTCGCGACCGGACAGCACCAGCGCGCGCGTGCCGTCGGTCTGTGCGCTGCGTACCGCCTCCAGCAGCGTTTCGATCATTTCCGGGTCCAGCGCGTTGACCGGCGGTTTTGCGAGCCGCAGCTCGCGGATCTCGTTGTCGTGGTTCTGAATTTCCAGCATGGGTTCAGTGATGATTCAGGCGGGGCGGACTAGAGTCTAACCGTCCCAATCAATGCAGGAGGTCGAAAATGCGCGCGAGATGGATTCTTTTTGCGGTTCCGTTGGCGCTGTCGCTGGCACTGTCGGGGCCGGCCGAGGCCGGTGGCTACAAGAGCGGCCACTACGGGAGTCCGGGCTACGGCGGCGATTACGGCCACAAGAAGTTCGGCCACGCCCCATACAGGCACAAGGGCTTTCGCCACAAGGCGTATCGACCGGATCATCGAACCGGTTACCGTCACGTAAAACGACACGCCTGGGGCGGCTACGGAAAGCCGTACCGAGCTTACGGGCACGGTTATCGAAAAGGCTACCGGCACGGCTATGGCCACGCCTATCGGCACGGCAGTCGTTACGTCCCGCGGCGTTCCTACTACCCGGATGCCTATCGCTACGATCCGCTGCTGGGTCACGTCCGGGGAATCTACTTTCCGCCGGGGCACGTCTCACTGCATTTCGGCTTCTGAATGCCGCCAAGGGCCGGTGCGTGAAGCCCGGCGGCAGTGCTAAACGATCAGACGGCAACCTCGGACAGGTTGCCGTTTTTTTCCAGCCAGGCACGACGGTCCGCGGCGCGCTTCCGGGCCAGCAGCATATCCATCAGTTCGTGCGTACCTGCGTCGTCGTCGACAGTGAGCTGCAGGAGTCGGCGTGAGTCCGGATCGATCGTCGATTCGCGCAACTGCAGTGGATTCATCTCCCCGAGGCCCTTGAACCTCGTTTCGGAAATCTTGCCCTTGCGACCTTCGGCCTGCACGCGCTCCAGGATCCCGTTCCGCTCGCTTGCATCCAGTGCGTAGAAGGTCTGTTTGCCAACGTCGACCCGGTACAGCGGGGGCATCGCGATGAACACCCGGCCGGCATCGACCAGCGGCCGGAAATGCCGGAGAAACAGCGCCGAAAGCAGCGTAGCGATATGCAGGCCGTCGGAATCGGCGTCGGCCAGCACGATGACCTTGCCGTATCGGAGCTTGGACAGGTCGTCCGAGCCGGGATCGACCCCGATCGCGATCGCCAGGTCGTGGATTTCGGTAGACGCCAGCACCTGACCGGGATCGGTCTCCCAGGTGTTCAGGATCTTGCCGCGCAGCGGCAGGATGGCCTGGAACTCGCGATTGCGCGCCTGCTTTGCGCTGCCGCCGGCCGAGTCGCCTTCGACCAGGAACAGCTCGGTTTCTTCCAGATCGGTGGAGCTGCAGTCGGCCAGCTTTCCGGGCAGGGCGGGGCCGGCCGTGACCTTGCGTCGCGCGACCTTCTTTCGCTGCTTCGATCGCTTCAAGGCATTGTCGATGGCGAGCTTGGCGATCGCTTCGCCGTCCGCCGTGTTGCGGTTCAGCCAAAGTGAGAACGCGTCCTTGACCAGCCCGGAGACAAAGCTCGAGGCCTCGCGCGAAGAGAGCCGTTCCTTGGTCTGTCCGGAAAACTGCGGTTCCCTGAGCTTGACCGACAATACGAAGCTGAGCCGCTCCCAGGCGTCCTCCGGCGCCAGCCGAACGCCGCGCGGCAGCAGGTTGCGGATCTCGCAGAACTCGCGCAGCGCGTCGATCAACCCGGAGCGAAGGCCGTTGACGTGGGTGCCGCCTTGCGGCGTCGGGATCAGGTTGACGTAGCTTTCCTGCACAAGCTCACCTTCGGGCACCCAGCTCAAGGCCCAGGACGCCTCGGTATCTTCTCCGCTGAATTTGCCGACGAACGGGCTTTCGGGGCAGGTCTCGAAGTCGGCCAGCGATTCGTTCAGATAGTCGGTCAGGCCGTCCTCGTAGTGCCAGGTTTCGCGCTCTCCCTTTTCCTCGTCATCGAGCGTGATCGTCAGGCCCGGGCAAAGAATGGCCTTGGCCTTCAGCAGGTGCTTGAGTCGGGGCCGCGAAACGTTGGGTGAATCGAAGTAGGCGGGGTCGGGCCAGAACCGGATCCAGGTCCCGGTGTTGCGCTTGCCCACGTCGCCGACAACCGACAGCGCTTCGACCGTGTCGCCGTGCTCGAACGCGATGGCGTGCTCGGCCCCGGCGCGCTTGATCCGACACTCGAGTCGCCTCGACAAGGCGTTGACCACCGATACGCCGACGCCGTGCAGGCCGCCAGAGAAGGTGTAATTCTTGCCGGAAAACTTCCCGCCGGCGTGCAGCCGGGTCAGGATCAGCTCGACGCCGGAAAGCTTGTGCTCCGGATGCGGATCCACCGGCATGCCGCGGCCGTCGTCGGTGACGGAAACCGATCCGTCGGCCTGCAGCACGACTTCGATTGTTCGTGCGTGTCCGGCCAGCGCCTCGTCGACGGAATTGTCGACGACTTCGGCGACCAGGTGATTCGGTCGGGTGGTATCGGTGTACATGCCGGGCCGCCGACGCACCGGTTCCAGACCCTGCAGCACCTCGATATCGGCGGCTTCATATTTCGACATGGTGTTCGATCTTTGTCCTTCGGATTCACGAAAAGGCGCCGGGAACGCGCCCGGCGCCGATCGCCGGGGCACAGGATCTGCAGTGTACTCGTTCGATGGCTGAGGGATCCGGGCACTGCCGAGCGATGCGCGGCCGCTGTCGCGATCTCAGTCGTTCTTGATGATGTTCGGACCCTTCTTCCCCGCGGTCTTTTCATAGACCCCCTTGCCGATCTTCCGATACTGCGTGAAGCCGGCCTTCTCGATGCTGCTCTCCTTGAGCATGTGAGACTTGCCGGAGATCACGCTGGGCGACGAGATGATGCGCCGCACCGGCGCGGCACACTCCGGACAGCCGTTCAGCGGCGCATCGCTGAGCTTCTGGAGTATCGTGAATCCCGGCAGACAGTAGGGACAGCCTCCATCGGATTCGTGGGCGAGCGCGTACTCGTAGAACGGCATGGCAGCGAAGCGGGTTCCGGTTGGCGATAATGTGGGCATGATGAACCGAATCGACAAGCCGATGGGCGCCGATGAGCCCTGATCGAATTCGCACCGCGCTGATCACCGGCGCGGCCGGTGCGCTGGGCGGGGCTCTGGTCGAGCAGCTCCTTTCGGAGCACTGGGACGTGATCGCGCTCGATCGGGATCGCCGGGCGCTGGAGCGGCTGCACGATCGACTCGCTGCGTCCGGTCCCGCGCCGCTGATCGTGCCGCTGGACCTGGCCGGCTGCGGTCCGCAGCAGTTCGAGGAGCTGGCCGATGCGCTCAAGGCGCAGTTCGAAGCGCTCGACCTGTTGGTCCACGCCGCGGCCGAATTCAAGTCGCTGCGCCCGCTGGCCCATCATCCGGCCGACGAATGGATGCAGGTGCTCCAGGCCGGTCTGACCGGTCCGTTCCTGCTCAGCCAGGCAATGCTGCCGATGATGCAGGCAGCAACCGGCAGCTGCATGGTCTGGGTCTCCGACGACCCGTCCGGCAGGCGCAGGGCCTATTGGGGTGCTTATGGTGTATCGCAATCCGGTCGAGAGGCGTTGGCGGAGATCCTGGCCGCCGAGTGTCGTGCCGACGGACCGCGGATCGTCACCGTCGATCCCGGTGCGTTCTACAGCCCGCTGCGAGCCAGGGCCTGGCCGGCGGAAAATCCCAATGAATTGCCCACTGCCGGACAAGCGGCAGAAAAGGTCCTGGCCGCCGCGCGCAGCGCCTGATCCGGGATGCCGGCGTGCGTTTCGGAACGCACCGCTTTTTTGATATCGTTTCCGCGGAGTGTGGCTGCGTCCACCTTAGATTTCAAACCCCGGAGGGTATCCGTGTCCGAAGACCTGTTCGAAAAAATCGTCGCGCGAGAAATTCCGGCCGACATCGTCTGGGAGAACGATGAACTGCTGGCGTTTCGAGATATCGAGCCGCAGGCGCCGGTGCACATCCTGATCATCCCCAAACGCAAGGTTCGGACGCTCAACGATCTGACGCCCGAGGATGCGGGGCTGGTCGGGCGCATGGTGCTGGCTGCCGCCAAGATCGCGAAGTCGGAGGGCATCGCAGAGGATGGGTATCGGCTGAACTTCAACTGCAACGCCGCCGGCGGGCAGTCGGTCTGGCATATTCATTTGCATCTGCTGGGGGGGCGGCAGATGACCTGGCCACCGGGCTAAAAATCGCCGGAGCGCTGCTGCGCGACCGCGTGAGGACGCCGTTCGGTGCTCGGAATCCTCATGCACACAGGAGTGCACTGCGGTTCCTGCGCTCCGCGCGACGCCCACACGCGGCCGCTCGCTACGCGCTCCGGCGATTTTTCCAATCGAGATCGATTGCGCGACCGAACCGAGGAGGCTGTTCGGTGCTCGGAATCCTCATGCACCCTTGAGTGCACTGCGGTTCCTGTGCTCCGAGCGACGCCCACACGCGGCCGCTCGCTACGCGCTCCGGCGATTTTTCCTGGATCGAGGGCTACTTGTGCGACCGAACCGAGGACGCCGTTCGGTGCTCGGAATCCTCATGCACACAGGAGTGCACTGCGGTTCCTGCGCTCCGGGCGACACAGCCAGCCGCGCGCTTGCGACGCTTTCCGGCGATTTTCCGACCTCAATGAGAATGCGCCTGGCTGCCCTGTCCGGTGCTCGGAATCCTCGTGAGCACTCGGCGGAGAGCCTTCGTCGCTAGAAGCACGGTCGGTGTGACTGCGTTGGGGCCCGGACCTCGATGTCGGTGGCCAGCAGGGCCTCCAGCGCTTGGAGATCGCGTCGTGACGCCGGCGTGCCGCGCTTCGCGGTGCCGTCGGGCCTGATGGTCGCAACGGCATTGAATCCCATCAGTTTCCGGATATGCGATCGATTGACCTGCATGCCGTCCTCGGCCGTCGCAAAGCGCGTTGACCGGATTTCGCCTGCGCCCATCAACGAGAACAGTGCGCCGAATGCGCCTGAGGTCGGACGGCCGGAGATGCCGTGAATGTTTTCAAAGGCGAAAAAGCGTTCGAAATCGATCAACGAGTAGGTGATGATGCGGCTGTGGTGGAGGCGGACATCGGGGTCGGAGAGCCGATCTTCGAGCGTATATCTACCGGGTTTCCCGTCTCGATCCGGCCACTCGATCCGGACGTTCAGCATGCGTCGCGCCGGCGGACCGGTCTGGATCAGGGCCTGCGCCTCCGGCTCGATCGAGACCACGAATCGCTGACCGTACTCGAGCACTGCCGCCATGCTGTCGGGCACGTTGTCCGGCTCCTGGTGCGTGACCTGTAGCCAGGCGTCGATGAACGTGGACGGATCGATCTGGAAGGTTCCCGCATCGGCGAAACGCGGGTCGTCGGCTAGCGAGAACAGCAGTTCGGCAATGAACCGGGTCTGGTTGGTGATGGCGGCGGTGTTGTAGCCGGAAATGGCGCCGATGGTCTCGCGCAGCGTTTGCAGTCCCACCCTGGGATGAGGGCAATCGAGCTCCGAATGCACGGTCTGCGAAGGTGCGACCCCCGGATTAACGAGGAGCATCGATGCGACGGTCATTGCCAACAATCGGAGCATGGGATGCGAGCCGGATATCGTGCTCGAGATCGTACCGGGACCGTGTGATCGAGTTCAGTGCCGTGCCGGGCCGGGTGCCGGCGCATCTGATAGAATTCAGCCCCTTTTGTACGGATTTCGGCAACAACACGGATGAGCGGCAAGCTCTACATCAAAACTCACGGCTGCCAGATGAACGAGTACGACTCCGACCGGATGGCCGAGGTGCTGGCTGAATCCCACGGTCTGGAGCTTACCGAAGATGAGTCCGATGCCGACGTCATCCTCGTCAACACCTGCTCGATCCGTGAAAAGGCGCAGGAAAAGGTGTTTTCTCAGCTCGGCCGCTGGCGGCCGCTCAAGGATCAGCGCCCCGATCTGGTGATCGGCGTGGCCGGCTGCGTGGCCAGCCAGGAAGGCGAGGGGATTCTCAAGCGGGCACCCTTCGTGGACATGGTATTCGGTCCGCAGACGATCCACCGGCTGCCGAAGATGCTGGACCAGGTGCGAGATTCCGGGCGCCCCAGCGTCGATACCAGCTTTCCCGAGATCGAAAAGTTCGATCACCTCCCGGCGCCTGGCGCTCGCGGGCCGAGTGCCTTCGTCTCGACCATGGAAGGTTGTTCGAAGTACTGCACCTTCTGCGTTGTGCCCTACACGCGCGGTGAGGAAGTCAGCCGGCCGCTCGACGACGTGATTGCCGAAGTGGCCGGTCTCGAGGCGCAGGGCGTCAGGGAAATCAACCTGCTCGGCCAGAACGTCAACGCTTACCGTGGTCCGATGCACGACGGCGGGACTGCGGACCTGGCGATGCTGATCCGCTACGTGGCCGCGTTCGACGGCATCGAGCGGATCCGCTTCACGACCTCGCACCCGGTAGAGTTCTCCGATCGGCTGATCGAGGCCTATGCCGATGTTCCGAAACTCGCCAACTACCTTCACCTGCCGGTGCAATCGGGTTCGGACCGTGTGCTCTCGTTGATGAAGCGCGGGCACACGGTGCTGGAGTACAAGGACCGGATCCGGCGTCTGCGCGACGCGCGACCGGACATTTCCCTGTCGTCGGATTTCATCGTAGGTTTTCCCGGAGAAACCGAGGCGGATTTCGAGCAGACGATGAAGCTGGTGCGCGATCTGAATTTCGACCAGAGCTTCAGCTTCGTCTATTCGGCGCGCCCGGGCACTCCGGCAGCGGGCCTGCCGGACACCGTACCGCTGAGCGAGAAAAAGGCTCGGCTGCAGCGACTGCAGGCGCAGCTCAACGAGCAGGCCGGAGCGATTTCCCGGGCGATGGTCGGCAGCACCCAACGCGTCCTCGTCGAGGGCCCCAGCCGCAAGGATCCCGCAGAACTCGCCGGGCGCACGGAAAACAATCGCGTGGTGAATTTTTCCGGACCGGAGTCGCTGACCGGCCGATTTGCGGACCTGCAGATCACCGCCGCGCTGTCCAACTCGCTGCGCGGCCGGATTCCGGCGCGCTCGGCAGCCTGAATGAATCCGACCGAAGCAGCCGTCACCATCGAACTGGAGCCCGCAGACAATCGGCGTCTGGCGAATCTATGCGGCCCGTTCGACGAACACCTTCGGCTGATCGAAAAGCGACTCGGTGTGGATATCAATTCGCGCGGCAATATCTTCGCGATCGAGGGCGAGCCGGATGCCAGCCGCTCGGCGCGCCGCGTGCTGCGCAAGTTGTTTCGCCAGACCGAGCGCGAGGTGCTGACGCCGGCGCTGGTCAATCTGAGTCTGCAGGCCTCGGGACTGGACGAGCCGGAGGAGCAGACTTCCGAGGCCGGCATCCGCACGCGCCGCGGCATGATCCGGGCGCGTGGCCCGAATCAGCGGCGCTACCTGGAGCGGATATCCACCAACGACATCAACTTCGGCGTCGGTCCGGCCGGTACCGGGAAGACCTTCCTTGCGGTGGCCTGCGCGGTCGACGCGCTGGAATCGGATCGGGTGCAGCGCATCGTTCTGGTGCGTCCGGCCGTCGAGGCCGGCGAGCGGCTCGGTTTTCTGCCTGGCGACCTGGCGCAGAAGGTGGATCCCTATCTGCGTCCGCTCTACGACGCGCTCTACGAAATGATGGGATTCGAGCAGGTCGCGCGCTTGATCGAACGCAACGTGATCGAGGTCGCCCCGCTGGCTTACATGCGCGGCCGAACCTTGAACGACGCCTACGTGATTCTCGACGAGGCACAGAACACGACGCCGGAGCAGATGAAGATGTTCCTGACCCGGATCGGTTTCGGCTCCCGCGCCGTAATCACTGGAGATCTGACCCAGATCGACCTGCCGCCGCGATCGCTTTCGGGGCTCAAGCAGGCCATCGGCCTGCTGCGCGGTGTCGAAGGCGTCGCGCAGACCTTCTTCGATGCCCGCGACGTTGTGCGACATCCGATCGTTCGCCGCATCGTCGAAGCGTACGACCGGGCAGCCGACAGCGACGATCCGAGCCACCATGTCCGTTGAAATCCAACGCGAGGTCGATTTCGAGGCCATGCCTCCCGACGAAGATCTCGTTGCCGCGGTCGCTGCGGCGCTCGACAATTCGGACGATGCGGCCATCTGCATTCGAATCGTGGACGAAGCCGAAGGTCGAGCGCTCAACCATCGCTGGCGCGGAAAGGACTACGCAACCAACGTGCTCGCGTTTCCGGGCTCGCTTCCGCCCGGCCTGCCCGAGGGCAACGCGCCGGCGGTTTTTGGAGACATCGTGCTGTGTGCGCCGGTTGTCGCGCGCGAGGCC
>Ga0207419_1002160_pt1 | contig 13333 bp, 9 predicted proteins | sample ElkSloMetagenome_4_FD_184723 | JGI IMG/M metagenome (GOLD analysis project Ga0207419, IMG submission 184723) | Hot spring microbial communities from Elkhorn Slough, Monterey Bay, USA - MD2A (version 2) | ecosystem: Environmental > Aquatic > Marine > Intertidal zone > Estuary: Microbial mat ... | reverse complement strand
CCTAAACAAGAGCCTAAAGTATTGCCCTACCTTGAGTATGAAGGCGATAAAAATATCGATATTAAGCTTGAAGTCTCTATTGAACCCGACGGACAAACAGAGGCAACAAATGTCTGCAAGTCCAATTACAAGTACATGTACTGGAACATGAATCAGCAATTGGCTCATCACACTGTAAATGGTTGTAATATTCGATCTGGAGATGTAATGGCTTCCGGAACTATTTCGGGTAAAGATCCGAGCGCGTTTGGTTCTATGCTTGAAATAACCTGGAGAGGAACTAAGCCGGTAAAGCTATCTGATGGAAGCGAAAGAAAATTCATCAATGATGGTGATACTGTTATCATGAAAGGTCATGCAGAAAAGAATGGAGTACGTGTAGGGTTCGGTGAAGTATCCACAAAAGTTCTTCCCACAAAATAAGAAGTGCTTTGACATGGAGTTGAAAATAGACCTTGAAGAAGAAAAAAAACAAATACTCGCTAACTATCGCGGGTTACTAAGGGTTGCAAGACACTCCAAATCAAAAGAAGATAAAAAGCTCATCAGAAAAGCCTTCGATGTAGCTCTTGAAGCACATAAGGACATGCGGAGGAAATCGGGAGAACCTTATATCTACCACCCCCTTGCTGTGGCCAAAATCGTAGCAGAAGAAATTGGCCTGGGTACTACAGCCATTGTAGGTGCCTTATTGCACGATACGGTTGAAGATACCGAGCTTTCTCTTGATGATATTGAGCATATGTTCGGAATAAAAGTCAGGTCTATTATTGATGGATTGACTAAAATTTCTGACGTTTTTGATACGACCGTAAGTATTCAGGCTGAGAACTTCAAAAAGATGCTTCTCACCCTGTCTGACGATGTTCGTGTAATTTTAATTAAGCTGGCTGACAGGTTGCACAATATGCGCACTCTAGACGCAATGCGAAGAGACAAACAGCTCAAAATTGCTAGTGAGACCGTATTCATGTACGCTCCACTAGCGCATAGGTTGGGCTTGTACTCAATCAAAACAGAACTTGAAGACCTTGCACTAAAGTTCAATGAGCCAGAAGCTTATGACGAAATTTTATCCAAACTCAAGAAAGGTCAAGCGGTAAGAACGCGGTTTATTAATCGCTTTACCCTTCCAATCAGGCGTGAGTTAGATAAACAAGGATTCAACTACACGATAAAGAGCAGACCAAAATCCATTTTCAGTATTTGGAATAAAATAAATAAGAAGAAAATTCCTTTTGAAGAAATTTACGACCTCTTTGCTGTGCGAATCATTCTTGACACAAAACCAGAAAACGAAAAAGCGGAGTGTTGGAAAGCTTATTCTATTGTAACAGACTTCTACCAGCCCAACCCTGATCGATTGAGAGATTGGATATCATCTCCCAAATCAAATGGCTATGAATCACTTCACACTACCGTAATGAGCCCTACAGGTAAGTGGGTAGAAGTGCAAATTCGCACAGAAAGAATGGATGAAGTAGCCGAAATGGGTTACGCCGCTCACTGGAAGTACAAAGATCAGCAGGAAGGTGAGTCTAATCTGGACAATTGGCTGGGAAGGATCAGGGAAATGCTCGATTCAAATAATAGTGCGGCCATTGATTTTATAGACGAATTCAAGTTAAACCTTCTCAGCGACGAGATTTTTGTTTTCACTCCTCAGGGGGAGCTTAGATCGCTCCCGTCAGGTGCTACAGCACTTGATTTCGCCTTTGAAATACATTCTCAAGTTGGAGCGACTTGTATCGGTGCCAAGGTAAATCAAAAGTTAGTGCCCTTGAGTCACAAACTCAAAAGTGGTGATCAAATTGAGATTCTGACTTCCAAGAAGCAAGTTCCAAAGGAAGACTGGCTCAATTATGTAGTTACTACCAAGGCTAAATCAAAAATAAAATCTGCTCTTAAGGAAGAAAAAAAGAAGGTTGCCAGTTTGGGTAAAGAAATGATTCAGCGAAAATTGAAGAGCATGGGTGCTGAATTCAATAGCAACAACGTTTCGGAGCTTGAAACCTATTTTGGTTACAAATCAGCCACCGGGCTATATGAGGATATAGCCAAAGGCAAAGTTTCTCTGAAAAAAATCAGAGACTATGAGATTGAAGTAGGGAAAGTAAAATTTAAAAAGAAGAAAAACCTACCAGATAAAAAAAGTGCTTCCAAGTCGGTAAAATCAGGAGGGCCTATTCCGAAGGACACCTTGATTATTGGAAATGACGAGAAAGATGTTCCCTACAAATTAGCTCCTTGTTGCAACCCCATTCCAGGAGATGATGTTTTTGGCTTTGTAACCATTAATGACGGAATCAAGATTCACCGAACCAGCTGCCCCAATGCTGTTCAACTCAGATCTAATTATGCCTACAGAGTTATCAGGGCTACCTGGCAAAGCCAGAAAGAAAAAGAATTTCTTGTGCATATTTATTTTAAGGGTATTGACGACATTGGCCTGGTAAACAACATCACGCGTACAATTTCATCTGACTTAAATGTCAACATGAAAGCTATAAGCTTTGAGAGCATGGATGGTGTTTTTGACGGAAGGTGTAGCGTTTATGTTTACGATACGGAGCACCTTGAAAATTTGATGAAAAAGCTACGGCGTGTGGAAGGTGTGCTCACCGTAGAGCGTCGAGATAAACTAGAAGATCAAGATTCGGACTCAAACGATTGATCATCTCGCTAATTAACGTAATTTTGTACATTTAAATTTTGTTGGTGGCATCACTGGAGTTACAAGAAAAGGTTAAGCAAATATTTTCAGCTTATTTAGAGCAGAACGGTCATAGAAAAACCCCGGAACGCTTTGCCATACTCAATGAAATTTACGATTACGAAGGCCATTTTGATATTGAGTCTCTCTACATCAAAATGAAAAATAAAAACTATCGAGTTAGCCGGGCTACTTTATACAATACCATTGACTTGCTACTCGCCTGTAATTTGGTAAGGAAGCACCAATTTGGAAAGAACCTGGCCCAATTTGAAAAATCTCATGAATACAAGCAGCACGATCATATCATTGTTACCGATACGGGAGAAGTACTAGAGTTTTGCGATCCCAGAATAGAAACGATAAAAAGCACGGTAGAAGATATATTTGGTGTTAAAATATTACACCACAGCTTGTATTTTTATGCAAAGCGAAATTCAGAAAACGAAGAAAACTAATTACCTGCAAAAAAAACCAAATGGCATTTTCTTACGAGATAAGCAGAAAAGATGATTTTTCCGTACTTACAATGTCTGGAAAGCTCGTTGACAAAGTAGAAGCAATTGAAATCAGCGTAGAAATAGATGAAGAGCTTGAAGAAGGCAATAATCGCTTCATCATTGACCTTTCTGAGCTGGAATACATGAATTCTACCGGGTTGAATATCATCATCAACCTTATGAACAAAGCGCGAAACGAAGGCGGAGAAGCCGTTGTGGTCGGTGCACAACCGAGAATAAAATCACTATTTGTAGTCACAAAACTAGATTCTGTTTTTACCATGAAAAGCACCATGGAAGAAGCAACTTCTCACCTGACTGAACTGAACTAGCCCTACCATGAAATCTACTGTAGATGTACTGCTCGGCCTCCAATGGGGAGACGAGGGCAAAGGAAAGATTGTTGATGTTTTAACGCCGCATTACGACATGATTGCGAGGTTTCAAGGAGGCCCTAATGCTGGGCACACCCTTGAGTTTAATAACATCAAGCACGTTTTACACACCATCCCATCAGGTATTTTTCATCCGGGTAAAAAGAATGTAGTGGGTAATGGAGTGGTTATTGATCCCATTATTCTCTCAAAAGAAATTGAAGCTCTGGAGAAAATGGGTGTTGATATCAATAAACAGTTATTAATTTCCCGAAAAGCTCATATAATACTTCCTACCCATTGCGCTCTGGATGCAGCAAGCGAAGCCGAAAAGGGCACTGAAAAAATAGGCTCTACTCTGAAAGGAATAGGCCCTACATATATGGATAAAACGGGTAGGAACGGTATGCGAGTGGGCGATCTTTTCCTCGAAGATTTCAAAGACCGCTACGAATCTCTCAAGGCTAAACACGAGAGAATTCTTTCTCATTACGAGCATAAAGTAGATATCACAGAAAAAGAGCAGTTATGGTTCAAAGGGATAGATAAAATCAGAAGCTTGAGCATCATTGACTCAGAGCATTTTGTCAATTCAAGTCTTCGAAAGAATAGTAGAATTCTTGCAGAGGGTGCACAAGGCTCTTTACTCGACATTGATTTCGGAAGTTATCCTTTTGTTACTTCGTCAAACACCATTTCGGCAGGCGCTTGCACAGGGCTTGGAATCGCGCCAAATAAAATAGGTGAAGTAATTGGAATCTTCAAAGCCTATTGCACCCGCGTTGGGAGTGGTCCTTTTCCAACTGAGCTCCATGACGAGATTGGTGAAAAAATGAGAAAAGAAGGTAACGAGTTTGGTGCAACTACAGGTAGGCCAAGAAGGTGTGGCTGGATAGATTTGCCAGCATTGAAATACACCATTATGATCAATGGCGTTACCCAACTTAATATGACAAAGGCAGATGTGCTGTCTATCTTTGATGAAATCATGGTCTGCACCCATTACGAAATGGATGGACAGGAAATAGATTATTTGCCATTCGATATCGCTGATGAGCGCCTGAAACCTGTATACAAGTCTCTACCAGGATGGAAATCAGAGCTTACCGAACTCAAGGGAGAAGAAGAGTTCCCTCTTGAACTGGATAAGTATATAGCTTTCCTTGAAGATGAGCTTGAAACTCCTATAACCATTGTATCCGTTGGACCAGATAGAGCTCAAACAATCTTGAGAAAACAGGTTATGGCCTGATTTCTGCTTATGGCAAAAACGCCATGTTAAAAAATATCCTTTCCGTATTGTTAGTCCTGTTTACCTATATGGTAGGTCTGCCGCAGGAAAACAAAATAAAACTGATTCGTGCTGATGCACTGAAGTTTGATGAATCCATAGGAAATGAAGCACAACGATTGATTGGCAATGTGAAATTCAGCCATAAAGGAGCCGTCATGTTTTGCGATAGCGCTTATCTATACAGCGTTTCAAATAGTCTTGATGCCTTTGGTAAGGTGCGAGTAATACAGGGTGACACACTAAATTTAACCAGCGAAAAACTGTACTACGACGGTAATACTCGTTTGATCAAAGTTAGAGACGCTGTTACACTGCGGGATAAGAAAATGACCCTGGTAACCAATACACTAGACTTCAACAGAAATAGTGGTATCGCCGTTTATTACGATACGGGTATAATTACTTCAAAAGTGAATGACAATAAGCTTGTTTCATGTGAAGGGGTGTATAATTCAAATACTGAATTCTTTCATTTCAGAGATAGCGTCAGTCTTATTAATCCAAATTACACGGTAGAAACAGATACACTAGACTACAATAATCAAACTGAAATAGCATACTTCTCCGGACCAACCTTCATTTTTTCTGATGAAAACACCATCTATTGCGAAAATGGCTGGTACGATACGAAAAATGATTTAGCTCAATTTGAAGAAGATGCCTTTATAAATAACGGTACTCAAGTCTTAAAAGGCGATAGTCTGTGGTACTCTCGCAATGATGGTCTTGGAAAAGCCTATTATAACGTAAGCATAGCTGATACTGCCGATAAGTACATTATTTATGGAGATAATGGATCTTATAACGAGATTACCGGTAAAACACTAATCACCGGAGAGGCAGAAATGATACAATACGACGATCAAGACTCTTTGTTTTTGCATGCAGATACACTTGACGCGGTTAGAGATTCCATTCTAGGAGATAAAGTGCACGCTTATCACGGTGTTAAGTTTTTTAGATCAGACATTCAAGGTGCGGCAGATTCATTGGTTTTTTCTGAGCGCGACAGTATGATTTTCATGTATGCTGAACCGGTATTATGGTCTGAAGGCCTTCAGATAACAGGAGATACAATTAGGTTGAAAACCTACGGCGGCGTCATAGAGCGACTTTATGTTTATGAGCATGCCTTTATGATCAATGAAATTGACACTTCCCATTATAACCAGATCAAGGGAAAGCGGCTAACCGGCTTTTTTCAATACAATGAAATTTACAAAATCCTGATTGAGGGAAATGGTGAGTCACTCTACTACGCCGTTGCAGAAGAAGAGGAGCAAAAGCAAGATTCGTTAAACACGGCAACAGATAGCATTCCGTACGAACCTGAGTTCATGGGTGTAAACAAAGCTATTTGCAGTAACATCTTGATATATCTGGAAAACCAACAAGTTCAGAGAATCATGTTTCTCACCAAACCTGATGGAGCTTTTCATCCAATCCAAAAGTTTCCAGATGATGAGAAGTATTTTGATGGTTTTAGCTGGCAAATTTCCCGAAGGCCCAACAACCGATGGGAAATCTTCACATCCAACACATTTGAGTAGCTTAGAAAAAGAAGTTTCCTTCTGTATTCTCACCAAAGGGTCTGTTTCGCTCCAACTTCAAGTCTCTAAGCATGGAAGACTTAATATTAAGAGAGATGCTGTAGCTTTTTCTAAAACCAAAAGGCACAACCCGTGCGTTTAACTCCCAACAATTCAAATCTACTGCAAGCAAAATAGTTGTTGGGGTAAATTCTTTCAAAACGAAATCGTAACCAGAATTCATTGATATTCTGAACCTTCCAAATAGATCTATATCGCCATTAAACTGAATACTTTGAGTAACATTCAAGCTATCATTTACAGCAAAGCCTTCATCTTGCTGTTCTGTAAAGCGCACCGTTCTGGCGTATACGGAGTACCCGAAAGACACATTCCAGGTGGGCGGCACAGCTTTAAAAAATGATTTCTTCCTTTCTATTACTGGTGATGAATTTTCCGTTTCTTCTCCTTCCTGAACTACTTCAGGTTCATTTCGTTTTTTGCTAAAAGAAGAACTCCCGAAGCCACGAGAATTTATAGCTACGGTTCCATTCTCAAACGATGCAAGTCGCATCTCCCGATCCCAAAGAAAAGCGTCCACTCTACGCACGGCTCCATTATTTGTAGCAACATAGGTATAAGGATCAAAACTGCCGTTGAAGTTTATGTTGGCGTACTCAGTTATTTTTGTTCGACCGGAAACGGAAATAAAGGACATCTTTAAAGAATCTGCCGCCATGTTGTAGCTTCCACTCATGGTTATATTCTCCAAAAGGGGGATTTTCTTGTACCGACTTGAAGTATCTCGTCTGCTCAAAACCTTGGCCTCAATGTTATTGACTAAAGAGAGACGAATTAGGTTATTTTCACCGCTAGGAGGCCCGCCATAAACACCGTCTTCGTAAGGCGAGTATGAGCCCAAACCACCATCACTTCCGTAAAACCCATAGATACGTGGATCAAAGTCAGGTCTATACGAATAGCTTAAGGTGGGAGTAAATGTATGCCTTATAGCTTGCACTTTGCCACTTCTAAAGCTGTACATTCCATAAACTTTCGTAGTCAATGATGTACTAAAATTCCAGTCCCAATTTCTATCAAAACCATTAATTGTATCTCTTTCAAACTGTTGGGTATTTGGATCGAATCTTCTCCCCGTCGTTTTAAAATACCACCGCTCCGCATAATTAAAGCTTGGGTTGATACTTACAGGACCAGCTTTGAAGGATGTGGAAGCCGATGTGTTATGCTGAATTCCATTCCTGAAATTCTGTCTAAGTTGATCCCAGTTCTCAAGTGAGAGTTCATCTTCTTTAGCTCTGAGTGTATTTCTGAAGTCCCCGCTATAGTTTACACCAATCTTTTCGTACCACTTGTCAGGTCCGGTTTTTGAAAGACCCTTCAGCGGAAAAATCCTAGCCATATTCGCAGCTAACTGTGGAAGTGTTATATCAAAATTTCCCGTTTGAGAGTTTTGGTTATGGCCCGCATTTAAAGCAAGCGACCACGGTGAATCATAAAAAGACTTATTGTACCTAATATTTGATCTAAATGTATTCGTCAAAAAATCATTTTGACCCGCCAATAAATTGTTTTGAAAGTTGTTGGTACTACCCGCATTTACTTCTGCAGAAAAATTACTATTCGGCTTTGCTTTTCTATCTTGAACATGTCGCCAGTTGACAAAGAAAGTTCTGTTTTCGCTGAAGTTGCCTATTTCTCTATCTCCGTCTACTCTGACATTGTATTCAATACCGAAAGAACCATCATGCTTATACCGTTTTTTATATCTGGTTATATTCTCCACACCATAACTTCCGCGGGTATAGATATCAAAAAGCATTTTTGTGTCCAGGTTATCGCCGATAGGAACATAGACACCCAGGTCGTTCAAGAAAAATCCTTGGGTACCTCCGTCACCATAACTCGGAACGATCAAACCCGCCTGTTTTTGCTCTGCATTCGGGAAAAATCCGAAAGGAAAAGCAAGAGGAGTTGGTATTTTCCCCAAGGCCATATACCCGGGGCCTGAAACAATCTTATCGTCTTGAATAACCTTGAGTTTCCCTATTTTAAAACGGGTCTTAGCATTGGGATCTTGGCAAGGGCAGTACTCACCATTTTTTACATAAATAACTGAGTTATCCTGGGTAGTTTTAACAGTACGACCAGTAAGAGTTCCTTCAATTACGGCCGTTTGAACTTGCTTTACATAAGCCTTTTTACTTCTGAAATTATAGTCCATCTCTTCGGCTTCAAACTCAGAATCACCTTGGGTAAAAACAGGAACTCCTATTAAATTCCCCAAGCTATCTTCAAGACTATATGCACTGACCGTGTAATTTGTAAAATCATAAATTATTATTGCGGCCTTTAAGGTGATGTCTTCATAGTTCACTACAGCATCGCCGTAGAGATATACCTTTTTATTTATAACGTCGTTATCAATAGAGTCTCTTGCACTATAATCAATCTTTGAATTAATTACAGAACCATCATCTTTAATTACTTTTGTAGAATCAGATTGAGCGAGCGAAGTATCGGCTGGATTTATAAGTGTATCTGATAAGACGGAGACGGTAGAATCGGGTTCTTGGGCGTGCAGAAATCCGCAGCCAATTATAAACAAAAGGCCAAGGATAACTCGCTTTCTCGCTATCCATGAGAAATTTCTGATGTAATTATCTTTATTTATTACAATGGATTTTTGACGAGGGCTCAAAACTAAGTAAATCCTTCAGCTTAAATGGGTGAAAAAGTTCAAATCAAAGTAGGTCGGTTCCTTAGCAAAAAAGGAGCCAAACTTGGCATTCTCTCCCTGTCAATCGTCATTCTAGCCTTCGTATATCCATATGAATCGAATGATAGCGCAATAAAAAGAATTGTTATCGATGCCGGTCATGGAGGAAAAGACCCTGGAAACCTGGGAACAGGTAGGTACAATACGACTGAAAAAACCATAGCCCTGAACGTATCTTTACAGGTGGGAGAATACATCAGAAAGGCTTTTCCCGAAATAGAAGTCTTGTACACCAGAAACGATGACGAGTCGGTAAAGCTGCACGAAAGAACCAAGTTTGCAAACTCTAAGTCAGCTGATCTATTCATTTCTATTCATTGTGATGCATTCACAAGAGAAGCAGCCTATGGGTGTGGTAGTTACGTAATGGGACCTGCCAAAACTGAAGCAAATTTGCGTATGGCAAAGAAGGAAAACCAAGCCATGCTGCTAGAAGAAAATCAAGAAGAAAACTACAGCGGTTTTGACCCAAACTCTCCTGAAGGACTCATAGAATTAAGCTTAAGGCAATCTGCACACATTCATCAGAGTCTGAAATTCGCCAAATTCGTCCAGGACCAAATGAGAACGCGAGTTGGACGAAAAGACCGTGGAGTAAGACAGGCTCCCTATTGGGTTATATCATTTACTACCATGCCTAGCGTACTGATTGAATTGGGCTTCTTAACAAACAAGAAAGAAGAAGACTTTCTCAATAGTAAGCAAGGTCAAGAGTATATGGCTTCTGCTATTTACAGAGCATTTAAAGAATACAAGAAGAACATCGAAGAGCTTGAAAGCACCGTCAGTAAGGATACTCCTGATGCCCAAATAGTTGAAAAGCCCGACAAATCAAGCTCAAATGATACTGCAGAATTTGTATTTAAAATACAGCTGGCATCATCATCAAAACCCGTTGATCCAAAACCAGAGAACTTCAAAGGGCTTGAAAACGTAGAAGAATACCGTGATAATGATCTGTATAAATATCTTTACGGATCAGCAAGCACCTATGAAGGGGCAAAAAACCTTCAAAAATCCGTTAGGCAAACGGGTTACAGAGGTGCATTTGTTGTTGCTTTTGATAAGAATAATAATCGTGTAGCTTTGAGCGACGCGCTAGAACAAACCAAAAACAAATAATAAGTGGCAGTTCAAAAAGAAACAAAAATTGGAATCGTAGTTATTGCGGCGATTATCTTATTTGTTGTTGGTTTTTACTTTCTAAAAGGCGTCAACATTTTTGATAATCCGAGAACCTATTACAGCGTTTACGATAAAATCAATGGGCTTGAAACATCCAATCCAGTCATGATAAATGGCTATAAGGTGGGGCAAGTCAAGAAGATAGATATACTTAACGATGGCTCAGGTAGACTCTTGGTAACCATGATGGTAAGCGAAGACGTTGGTATACCCAAGGATTCTAAAGCGCTCCTAAAACCTGGTGACCTTCTGGGATCCATGCAGCTAAATATAATGCTCGGCAAAAGCCTTGAGATGGCTCAAAACGGAGACACATTAGCGCCTGAATTGAGCGGCGATCTTTTTGAAGAAGTGAACGAACAGTTGCGCCCCATAAAGGTGAAAACGAAAACTCTTCTCACTTCCGTTGATTCTGTTTTGAAAGTCATAGAAAGCATTCTGAATACGGAATCTCAGCAGAGTCTTATCCAAAGTTTTAAAGGAATAAATAATGCGGTAGCTAATCTTGAACGAGCAACTTTCGCAATAGACACTCTTGTTAGAGACGAGAAGAAAAGAATATCCAACATATTTAGAAACATTGATGAACTTACAACTGTTCTGAATGCAAATGGTGATCAACTTGAAAACATTGTAACCAATTTTTCACAAATAAGCGATAGCCTAGCTAAAGCTGACGTGGCTGCTACCATTAGACAAGCTAATGAAGCCTTAGTTGAAGTAGATGAGATTGTGACAAAGATTAACACAGGAGAAGGCAGTTTGGGAATGTTAATTAACAACCCCGGTCTCTATAATAAGTTAGACTCAGCTGCAAACAATCTGGATCTTCTTGTTGAAGACCTCCGTGTTAATCCGAATAGATACGTTCAGTTTTCAGTGTTTGGAAGGAAAAACAAGAACGTAGAACTTACGCGAAAGGAGATGGAGCAACTTAAAGAGTACATTAAGGAAACTGAAGGAGGGGAGTAATAAGCGAAAGTAATATGGGAGTATCTAACATTATATTCATTGTTGTTTTAATAGCATCTATTGCGGCCTTCACCTACCAGGTGAGAAAGATTCGCCGGAATATTATGCTGGGTAGAGATAAGGAAATTAACGATCGTAAAGGCGAGCGATGGTCTGAAACACTGCGTGTAGCGCTTGGCCAATCTAAAATGGTAACGCGGCCCCTCGCGGGAATCATGCACGTATTTATATACGTGGGCTTTGTCATCATCAACATTGAAGTACTGGAAATTGTCATCGATGGGGTTTTAGGCACGCATCGAATCTTTTCATTTCTGGGACCCGTCTATGATTTCTTAATCGGAAGTTTTGAGATTCTGGCCTTTTTGGTTCTTCTGGCTTGTGTTGTGTTTTTGATAAGGCGAAACATAGGAAACATTCGCAGGTTTAAAATGCCAGAAATGAAAGGCTGGCCGAAGAACGACGCCAATATTATTTTGATCGTTGAAGTATTGCTGATGATAGCATTTCTTACCATGAATGCATCAGATTCGGTTCTCCAATCGCGGGGTGTTGATCATTATGTGAATGCAGGAGCATACCCGGTAAGTTCAATTCTTGTTCCCTGGTTGAGCAATTATTCAGACGGAACGTTAATTATGATTGAAAGAGCTACTTGGTGGTTCCACATTGTGGGAATTCTCTTATTCCTGAATTACCTTCCAATATCTAAACACTTCCATATCATTCTGGCCTTCCCCAACGTGTTTTACTCGAACTTAAAACCTAAAGGTGAGTTCAGCAATATGGACCGCGTTACCCAGGAAGTGAAACTCATGATGGATCCCAATGCCGATCCTTATGCGGCCCCCGCGCCGGATGAAAATGCAGCGGTTGAAAAATTCGGTGCAAAGGATGTGCAAGACCTGACCTGGAAAAATTTAATGGATGCATATTCATGCACGGAATGTGGTAGGTGCACATCCGCATGCCCAGCCAACATTACAGGCAAAAAACTCTCTCCCCGAAAAATAATGATGGACACCCGTGACCGCCTGGAAGAAGTGGGAAAAAACTTAGATAAACATGGGGCGGACTACGAAGATGGAAAGAGCCTGCTAGGCGATTACATTACAGAAGAAGAACTTTGGGCTTGTACTACCTGCAACGCTTGCGTACAGGAATGCCCGGTCAATATTAACCCATTAGAAATCATTGTCGATCTGCGAAGATATCTGGTAATGGAAGAGTCAAAATCTCCGACTGAGCTCAATGGCATGTACACTACCATGGAAAACAATGGCGCGCCCTGGGCGTTTCCGCAGGCAGACAGACTTAAATGGGCAGAAGAATAAAAATCTATGAGCGAAGCAATAAAGGTGCCGACGATGGCAGAGATGGTGGCGCAGGGCGAAGTTCCCGAAGTGCTGTTTTGGGTAGGCTGTTCCGGAAGTTTTGACGATAGAGCTAAGAAAATCACAAAGGCCATCGTCAAGATCCTTTCAAAAGCCAATGTGAAGTTTGCCGTTTTGGGAACGGAAGAATCTTGTACGGGAGATCCTGCAAAACGGGCTGGAAACGAATTTCTATTCCAGATGCAGGCTATGATGAATATTCAGGTTTTGAATGGATATGAAATCAAGAAAATTGTAACCGGATGTCCGCATTGCTTCAATACTATCAAAAATGAATACCCGGCATTAGGTGGAAACTACGAAGTACAGCACCACAGCCAGTTTATTCAAGGTTTGATAAACGACGGAAAATTACAAATAGCAGGTGGTGGTGCATTCAAAGGGAAGAAAATCACTTTTCACGATCCATGCTATCTGGGAAGAGCTAACAATGTTTACGAAGCACCAAGAAGCCTTTTGGAAAAGTTAGACGCTGAGTTGGTTGAAATGAAGCGGTGCAAAAGCAAAGGTCTTTGCTGCGGTGCCGGTGGCGCCCAGATGTTCAAAGAAGCGGAAAAGGGCAATAAGGAAGT
>Ga0207419_1002159_pt1 | contig 13337 bp, 10 predicted proteins | sample ElkSloMetagenome_4_FD_184723 | JGI IMG/M metagenome (GOLD analysis project Ga0207419, IMG submission 184723) | Hot spring microbial communities from Elkhorn Slough, Monterey Bay, USA - MD2A (version 2) | ecosystem: Environmental > Aquatic > Marine > Intertidal zone > Estuary: Microbial mat ... | reverse complement strand
CTTTCGTAGGTGGCAATCCTTGGCTACCGGTTTATGAAGGTGAAATACAATGCAGAGCATTGGGCTGTGCCATGCAAGCCTACAACGAAGATGGAAAAGCCTTGAAAAATGAAGTAGGAGAGATGGTCATCGAAAAACCCATGCCTTCTATGCCCGTGTTTTTTTGGAATGATGATAAAATGGAACGCTACAAGAGCAGTTACTTTGAAATATTTCCCAACAAATGGCGGCACGGCGACTGGATAGAGATCACCGATAGAAATACCGTAATTATTTATGGTCGCTCAGATGCCACTTTAAACAGGGGTGGCGTTCGCATAGGCACCAGTGAAATTTATAGAGCCGTAGATCAAGTACAAGCAGTGGCCGATAGTTTGGTCACTTGTATTGAAATGAAAGGCGGAGAGTATTACATGCCGCTGTTCATTCAAACCAAAGAAGGTAAAATAGCCGACGAAAACCTCATCAAAGAGTTAAAGAAAACCATAAGAGAAACTTGTAGCCCACGACATGTGCCCGATGAGTTTATCACTGTTAAACAAGTCCCTTATACCATTAGCGGCAAAAAAATGGAAACACCCATTAAAAAGATATTGATGGGAAAAGACCCAGAAAAAGTGCTCAATAAAGATTCTATGAAGAACCCTGAAGCTGTGCAATTCTTTATTAATTTCGCGGCAGGTTTAAAAGATAAATTGGACTAACGATGTACGATGTAATCATTACCGGTGGTGGAATTGTTGGACTTGCCACCGCCTACCGCTTAAAAGAAGCAAACCCCAATCTGAAATTACTATTGCTTGAAAAAGAGGCCGCTTTGGCTATGCACCAAACGGGCAACAATAGTGGCGTAATCCACTCAGGCATTTATTATAAACCGGGCAGCCTCAAAGCCAAAAACTGCATTGAGGGCTACAACCAACTGCTCGACTTTTGCAATAAAGAAGAAATCCCATACGAATTGTGTGGAAAGGTGATTGTAGCGACCTCAGATGCGGAAATCCCTGCCATGGAAAATATTTACAAGCGCGGCGTAGAGAATGGACTGGCGAATATCAAAAAAATTGGCCCTGAAGAATTAAAAGAACATGAACCGCATGTAAATGGCGTGGCGGCCATTCGAGTACCTCAAACAGGTATTATCGATTATAAACTCGTGGCTCAAACTTATGGCAAACGAGTGCAAGATAAAAAAGGAGAAATCCATCTTTCTGAAAAGGTAATAGGCATTCAAGAAAAAACCAATCACTCAGAAGTTGTTACCAACAAAAGCAGCTACCAAACTAAATTGGTAGTTAATTGCGCAGGTTTGTATTCGGATAAAGTGGCGGGATTGACCATTACAAAACCAGATGTGCGCATTGTTCCTTTCCGTGGAGAATATTATGAATTAACTCCCGAAAAACACTACTTAGTAAAGCACTTAATTTATCCTGTGCCTGATCCGAACTTTCCGTTTTTGGGCGTACACTTTACCCGTATGATCAATGGTGGGATAGAGGCTGGCCCCAATGCGGTTTTTGCTTTTAAGCGGGAAGGTTACCACCGCACAGACATAGACTTTGGCGATATTTGGAATGCCTTGAGTTGGCCCGGCTTCAGAAAAGTGGCGGGCAAATATTGGAAAACCGGTTTGGGTGAAATTTACCGCTCTTTCTCCAAAGCGGCCTTTACCAAAGCTTTGCAAAAACTCATCCCTGAAATACAAGAAAATGACTTGGTGCCTGGCGGGGCAGGGGTACGCGCCCAAGCCTGCGACCGTACTGGCGGTTTGCTAGACGATTTTAAAATTTTGGAAGACAAGCAAGTGATCAACGTACTCAATGCGCCATCACCTGCGGCTACTTCTTCTTTGTCTATTGGTAAAACGGTTGCTGAGTTGGCGGTGGAGAGGTTGTAGATTAACTTCAAACTCTCCTTCTGTTTCAATACAAAAAATAAAGCCCACAATTAAATTGTGGGCTCAATAAGTTTATTCCTTACTAAACTTTAGAAAGCATAATTTACACTCAATAAAGCAATCCTAGATTCTCTTTTAAACTCAAATTCTTGGAAAAACCCTTGACCGAAATTCTCTCCTTGAAAATTTCTAGTATCAAAAATATCTCTAATACTTAGGGTAGCATTTGCCTTATCGTTCAAGAAAGATTTCTGAAAACTCAAATCCATGAAGTAACGTGCCAAATCTCTACCTTGCGCCTCAATTTCTGGAGCAGTGTAATTGGCAGTAATCTGCATATCTACTCCCCATGGTAAGCTAAAATCACTATTTAATTTTACATACCAAGATAGGCCACTATTTGTAAAATCAGCATTGAGATTGGTGCCGTCAACTCGCGTTTCAAATAAGGAATAACTGGCATTAATACTCCACCAATTGGTCAATTGGGTTACATTCACAATTTCAAATCCATAGGTTTGGGCATTATTCAAATTAAGTGGCCCTCTATAAGATATTCCGTCTTCAACACGTACAATCCAATCTATTTGTCCATTTACGCTTCTGTAAAAAAAGTTGGTGGTTAACTCTACTTTATCTGATGAGAACAAATGACCCACTTCAAATGAGTTGATAAATTCTGGCTGTAGGTTTGGGTTACCAATCCTTACATTTAAAGAGTCAGAAATGTCTGGGAATGGGTTCAATCTCCAAGGACTTGGCCTATCAATTCTTCTACTATAAGAAAACTTTAAAGTATTACCTTCATTTACTTTGTACTGCATAGAAGCACTTGGGAAAAGATTAAGGTAGCTTTGTTCATTCACCTCATTATTATTAAATAGGCGGGTATCTACAAAAGTTTGTTCACCTCTAACACCTGCAGAGTATGAGAAATTTTCACCCAAATTACCTGAGTAGATAAAATAAGCAGCAAAAATCTTGTCTTCATACCTAAAACGGTTACTCACATCATCACGCGTAACCCAATCGCTATTTGCACCATTTTGAGCTTCGTACAAAAAATCATTATCGATAGTTCTGAAAATTGATTTGTAACCAGTCTCTATCTTACCATTTGCCAAGGGATGCACATAATCTGCTTGCATTACCAAATTATCCCTGTACTCATCATTTCCTGACCTCTCAAAGCGAGAAACTTCTTCTACCTCAAGGTTATCATAAATATCTATAAACTGATTTTCTACGCCATCTCTAAAAGAATGACTTATTAGAGCCCTAAATTCCTGTCCTTTTTTATCGAACATCCTTTCATAAATTAAGGCATTGTCTAAAGAATAATTTTCTTCAGTTTCGTTGTTTTCTCTTCTGTAAGAGAGTATAGGATTGCCTGTAGAAAGCGAACTCAATCTTGTGCGCGTATCATCGTAGTCATTCTCATTTTCTGCATTAAAAGCACCTTCGTAACTCAATTTATTTTTACCAAAGAAGTAGTCGCCACCAAATGTAAAAGTATGTTCTTTATCATTTCGGCTTCTGTCTACATTCTGTACCAACCTTTCATCGGCTTGTTCAATTCTCCTTTCTGTTTTAGAAAAACCTACACCTGGCCAACTTCTATAACTATATCCACCATAAACATTAAACTTTTTAGTTTTTCTACTTAACCTAACAGATGCATTGGTTCTCATACGCGTACCCACAGTTAATTCTGCTTTGCCTGTAGTTCCTGTTTGTTCGCCTCTTTTCAATTTAATATTGATGACACCACCTGCACCTTCTGCATCATACTTTGCATTAGGATTATTTACGATTTGAATAGACTCTATCATACTAGCAGGCAATTGTTCTAAATCTCCAACTAGGTTTGAGTTTCTGCCATCGAGTAAAATATTAGTATTGCCACTACCTCTTAGCGATATAGAACCATCTTGCCCTACATTTACTGAAGGTGTATTTCTCAAAACATCTAGAACGCTACCACCCGCGTTGGAAAGGGTCTGTTCAGGATTTACGTTAATACCTTCTACAGTGGATGTTATCGCACGGCGTACTTCATTGCCTTCTACTACAATTTCATCAAGTTCTAAAGAGGAGGGCATTAAAGAAATGCTGCCGATGGACTTATTGCTATTGACCTTTAAATTTTCAATTTTCTTTTCGTCATAACCTACAAAGACTATTTCTACATTGTAATCCCCTTCTTTCAACTTTACTTGAAACTCACCATTATCTCTAGTTACTGTACCAGAAACTGGTGTTTGTTGTCCATCTTGGTAAATAGCTACCTGGGCAAAAGGAACAGGTTCTTGGTTGGATTCATCTACTACCTTACCACTTATCTGAAAAGCGTCCTGTGCCTGCGTTAAGAAGGATATGAATAATAAAAATAATGTAATTTTCGCTGTACAGGTTTTCATGTTATAATCTTAAATGGGTTTATTCAAATATTTGAATTGTGCTAGTAGTTAATGCAGTGTAATATATGTTATAACACATATTGTTAAACTGGATTGTTCATGAAAATCAGGATTTTCAGTAGCCTATTTTCTAAATTGAGTTTTGTAGAGAGGCATTTTTACTTACTTTTTCATCTCTTATTTTACTATATTGGAAGAAGCACAAAAAAACTAATACATGAAAACTGCCTGCTTAAACATTGTAACTACATTCTTTTTTCATCTACTTTTAATACACATTTTGCAAGCACAACCCATATCACTGCATGCAGAAAACTCTAGGTATCTCAGCTACAAAGGCAAGCCTATTTTACTGATCACTTCGGCAGAGCATTATGGTGCAGTCTTAAATCTAGATTTCGATTACAAAACCTATCTGCAAACTTTGGCCAATGAGGGCATGAACTACACTCGCATATTTACTGGCTCTTATGTAGAAATACCCGGTAGTTTTGGGATTGAAAACAATACACTTGCGCCTGCCACAGGCAAATTTATAACGCCTTGGCAACGTACTGAGGAGATAGGTATTTACGAAGGCGAAAAAAAGCTGAACCTCGCTCAGTGGGATCCTGCTTATTTTGAAAGATTAAAAGATTTTGTAAGTACAGCCCAAGAATTGGATATTATTGTAGAAGTCACTCTTTTTTGTTCTACTTACCAAGACAGTTATTGGGAGAGACACCCTTTTAATCCAGGCAACAATGTAAACAACATTAGCAATACGGATAGAAAAAAATCTAACACATTAAAAAACGGCAACCTCACCAATTATCAAAAGGCCATGGTCAATAAAATAGTGGTAGAATTAAATGAGTTTGACAATGTATTTTACGAGATACAAAACGAGCCTTGGGCCGATGATCCTGTATTTGCCATGCGTACTTTAAAAACCCTTGATCCCCAAAATATGCGCTGGGCCGAACAGTCAGACACTGCATCGCCTGCTATTTTGGCTTGGCAAAAAGAAATGGCTGCTACCATAGATCAAACAGAAATGAACTTGCCAAAAAAACATCTAATTGCTCAAAACTACACTAACTTTTTACACTCCATCCCCGGAGTAGAGGACAATATCGATATCATCAATTTTCACTACGCATGGCCACAAGCTGTTTGGATGAACCACGCTTGGGAAAAACCCATCGGCTTTGATGAATCGGGATTTAGTGGCAGCAGCGATACAACCTACCTGCGCCAAGCTTGGCAGTTTATGTTGGCAGGCGGCGCTATTTTTAACAACCTAGATTATTCTTTTTTTGTAGGAAGCGAAGATGGCACCAAAGAGAACAACGCTCCCGGCGGTGGTAGCACACTTTTTAGAAAACAGCTCACTTATTTGCACGATTTTATTAAATCGGTCAAGTTTATTCAGATGCAACCCGACCGTGAAGTGGTGTACCATGCGCCAGGTGTAGAAGTCCAAGCACTCTCCCAAAAAGGCAAAGAATATATAATGTGTCTCTCAGGACCAAATGCAGTACATCTTAAATTGAAGTTACCTATTGGTAATTACAGTTATGAATTTATCAACCCATTTAACAATCAAAAATTAGCATCGGGTACTTTAAAAGCAAGCGAGGGAATTACTCTATTAGAGGTGCCGGAGTTTGATACCATTGCAGGGCTAAAAATCTTGTTGGAAAATTAAGTAGTAACAAAAAGCAGCATTAATTATTCTAACGCAATATCTGTAGGTTCGGCATCTGATATTTGCATGGGATAAGCCTTACGTGCATCATTGAGTAAAGCTTTATCATTTATTTTTTTTGCATCAAGTTTAAGGTAGTCTTCTAAGCTCAAATGCAAATGGGCTGCTCGCAACTCATTATAACTTAGTTTGAGTTCATCCAATACTGAGAGATAAGTAGCGTAAGTAGTGCCCCTATCTGTTTTAATGGAAATCACTGCTTTAGTAGGAGAGTCTGACGAAAACTCATTTCGCCCTTTGTTATCTATAAATGCTTTTGCCTTTTGCTTTAACTGTGGTAATTCTATCCTTTCATCTTCTGCCAAGATTTCATTGTCTGAGTTGATCAGTATATCGAAAACATTTCTTTTATTTAAAGGCACCTCTTCGGTGATTTTGTTTGGCAGTTTCATCATAATGCCCTTATCTGTTTCTATTGTGGTGGTCACTAAAAAGAAAATTAGCAACAAAAAGGCAATGTCTGCCATAGAACCTGTATTTACTTCGGTATTTCTTTCTCTTTGTAGGTAGCGCATTTTTTTATTAGATTATATTGATACGATACCTATATAATTTTACATCTTTAAAAAGTTACAGTCGGTTGTTAAAAATCATGGCTGATTAGGTTAGAAGCAGTAAGCCCCTAGATGTAAATGTTTTGCAAAAAATTAATCGTTTTACCCGTTTTGCAACGGTGGTAAAACAGTCTTGTTTTAAAGCATACAATTATATAAATAACTGTTTTTCAGATACTTATAAAGTAATTATATTTTTTGTTTTAAATACGATTTTTAAAACTATTTTCGCGGAAAATTTAAACATCAAATGAAAAAACTAGATAAAGGTTTTAGAATTCCAAGTGCCGCCTATACCTTGACCAATAAGGTGATAAAAAGCTACAAACCCATAGATTGTGCACCTAAAATAGGAGATGTGATCTATGGCAAAGTAATGACACTTGGGCAGCACCACTCACTAGAAAACAGTCAAGGGCGCATCCATACCATTCACCAAGGTACTAAGGCGCTGTTTGTTTTCGGCAACCGCTATGCCCCTGATTATTACGAAGGCATAATACCAGAAACCAAAGATTTTGAAACCGTAGATTTATTGGCAAGATCGGGGGTAGTTGGTAAAGTATTGTCTAAGAGTGGAAAGGTAATTTCGCCTACTACCATTAAGCCTTTGGGCTATGTTTGCGATGCTAATGGCGAAGTGCTAAATACTTTAAACCACTGCCTGATTAATCCAAAAAGTAAGGAGAAAAAATTTCCGAGGGCTAAGTTGATTTTATGCATCGGTACGGCCATGAATTCTGGTAAAAGTGCCGCAGCTACAGCTTGTGTGTATGCTTTATCCGTAAACGAAAAGGAAGTGCGTGCCTCTAAGGTGACCGGCACTGCCAGTCTTAAAGATATTTTAAGCATGAACGACGCCGGGGCTACCCACTTTTCAGACTTTTCATTCTTAGGATATCCTTCTACTTACTTAATTGAAGAAAAAGAGGCCGAAAGCATTTTTAACAACTTAGATTTAAAATATGCCAACAACAAAGACAATTATTGGGTAGTGGAATTTGCCGATGGTATCAACCAAAGAGAAACGGCCATGTTGCTGCAGTCTGAAGATGTGCGCAAACGCATCCATAAGTTAATTTTCTGTGCAGCCGACTCATTTGGTGCCATTGGTGGTTTACAAGTACTCAAGAATCGTTTTAATTTGGTGCCCGATGCCATTTCAGGCGTTTGTTCTAGTTCGCCCCTGCACATTAAAGAATTGAGTGAATATACAGATATCCCTGTTTTTAATAGTTTGAACATCAACTCCAACGAGTTATTTAAAATACTCTCTGCACCACGTAGCAGAAAGAGAAAAGAAACTGCCTCATGAGAAACTATGGCATAGCGATACACGGAGGGGCAGGTACGGTCTCCAAAGTAAAAATGACCAAGTGGAAAGCCGAGGCTTACAAGCAAGCATTAAAGCGGGCTTACACTGTAGGTTATTTAACCTTGCATAAAGGAGGCAGTGCTTTAGACGCAGTAACAGAAGCAGTAATTATCTTGGAAAACAGCTATTTGTTTAACGCGGGCAAAGGATCTGTATTTACCCATACTGGCAAACACGAAATGGACGCCGCAGTAATGGAAGGCAAAAAATTAAAAGCAGGTGCTGTGGCAGGGGTGCAGTCGGTTAAAAACCCAGTTCTACTCGCTAAAGCCATTATGAAAAAATCCAAGCACGTTTTATTGAGCGGTGAACAAGCCTTGACCTTTGCCAAAAAGCATCAACTAGAAATAGAAGACGATGCCTACTTTTACGATGAGTTTAGGTACAAACAATGGCAAAGAGCTATCGCGAGCGATACCGTACAACTAGATCACGATGAAGGGGGCAGCACCGACCAAGATAAAAAATTCGGTACAGTGGGCGCCGTTGCGCTAGATAAAAAAGGCAACTTGGCAGCGGCAACTTCAACCGGAGGTATGGTCAATAAAAAATTTGGACGCATTGGCGACAGTCCTATTATTGGTTCGGGCACCTACGCCAATAATGAAAGTTGCGCCATTTCTTGCACGGGTCATGGAGAATTTTTTTTAAGGGCTGTGGTCGCTCATGAAGTTTCGGCTAGGATGCTTTACAAAGGAGAAACGCTGCAAGAAGCCACTCAATTTATAATCCATGAGGCACTACCGAAAATGGGTGGGCGCGGGGGCCTAATCGGTATAGATGCAGCAGGTAATATCGTACTACCTTTTAATACTAAAGGCATGTACCGAGGCTTTAAAAGTTCTGATAATCGAGAATTTGTAGATATCTTTAAGTGAATGTCTTACTTAAGAGCGTTCACTCTTGCATCCATTTATCTAGGCAGTTTGAAATTTCTTCATACTGATAGGGCGCAGGAATATGCTTGCTGTTCTCTAATATATAATGCGCTTTAAATCCTGCAAAAGCGGCTCTTAATTTTTTCAAACAAGCCTCACCTGGAAAGAAGATATCATTATCCACCACCATGGCATACACTGGTTTTTTAAAGGATTCTACCAATTTGGGATCGAGTAAGGGCGGTCTAGTGTAATCCATCTTAAGACCTAGCAGCGTTTCTCTCTGAAAAGCTATTGCATAGCCATCTATTTGTGTATAAAATGCACCAATAAACTTTTTGAGGTGTGACTCACTTTTGGTGAGCATATAACGCATTAGCGGGAAAAATAAATGCCTTATAGATTGGGCAAAATCGCTATTGACCACGCCCCCGGGTACAATAAAAATGGCTTTGCTAACCTTTTCGGGATGTGCCATAATCAGTTTTTGCAATAGAAATCCACCGTAGGAAATACCAACTACCGCAGCCTTGTCCACATTGAGGCCGCTCATTACTTCGCCTAGCCAAATGCCATAGCTGTTGTCTTTAACAGAAAGTCGGGTTTCTGCACTTTTTGTAGCTTGACCGATGGAATCTACTGCAAATATTCTATACTTGGTATACAATGCCTTAACCGCTTCTAAAGCTACGGGAGCGCCTGCATTGATGCCGTGCAATAAAATCATTACAGTTTTGGAGGCATCTCCTGTTTCAATTACATGGGTTTGACCAGCCTTTGTGGCAATATAATGCGATTGGCAATTTGGAAGCGCGCAAGCCTGCAATTTTTGCTCATATAACTTCATGATACTTGCCTTGGCACTAGGTGATTTATATATTCACATATGGATGTTTGATTGATTATTGACAAATATAAGCGACTAGTTGATTAATTAGTCCATTTGGCCTAATTTTATTTGAATGAAAACGAAAGAGTTGATAAAAAGTGCAGGATTGAAGCTGTTCAATACACAAGGAGTAATGCAGGTAACCTTAAGAGATGTTGCCAAAGCCCTGAATAAAAGCTATGGTAATATTACTTACCATTTCCCCAAGAAAGAAGATTTGATCATCGCTTTATATTTCGACATGGTAAAATCTCTGCAGCCTATTTCGAAATCGATTTTTGAGCAAGCGCCCAACCTAATTTCTCTGCTAAAGGCCCCTGCCACAACATTCGATATTTCGTCCAAATACGTCTTCTTGTTCAAAGATTATGTAGCCTTGATAAGGAACTATGCCATAATTGCTCAAACAGCAAAAGAAAGCAACCGACAACGCAAGGAAAGTTTCCTAGAATACCTTTTAATATTGCAAGAAAAGGGCTATTTACAAGCATCATTAAACAAAGATGATTTGGATTATTTAATGGAATTGAGCGGTGCCATGCGCACATTTTTTTTCCTACAAAACAAATCGGAACATTTGCCTTTAAAAGAGCAAAAATCAACTTACATTAATTATGTAAACAAGTTGCTCTTTCCTTATTTAAGTGAAAAAGGACAAAAGATTTACAGAGACCTCGAAGCGAACAATTTTTGCAACTAATCATAAAAGCATCAATACTAATCTATCTTGAAATGCAGAGACGTCAGTTTACTAAAGCAGTGGCAGGTTTAATAGGCGCAGGTGCCTTAACAGGTATTTATGCATGGCAAATTGAGCCTTTTTGGTTAGAATTTGTTAAAGTAAATATGCCCGTTAAAAATCTTCCAAAGCACCTTGAGGGGCGAACCCTCATGCAACTTAGTGATATGCACGTGGGCAATAGATTTGACTGGAATTACCTCATCAACTCAATGAGAAAAGCCCAAGAACTCAACCCCGATTTTGTGGTTTACACAGGCGATTTTGTAAGCTATGAAAACAGTAAACAACTCGAACAACTTAAGCAAGTAGCAGAGCATACGGTAAAAGGGCGATTAGGTACTTTCGGTATTTTGGGCAACCACGATTACGGGCATGCTTGGGCACAAGAAGAAGTCGCGCAAGAAATCTGTATCGCGCTTGAAAATGCCGGTATCACCATGCTCAGAAATCAAAGTGCATCTGCCTACGGTTTAAATTTTATAGGTCTAGACGATTATTGGGCCATCAATTTTAATCCTGAACAGGTTTTGGCACAGCACGATTCATCTCAGGCAAACTTGGTCCTGTGTCATAATCCTGATGTTTGTGATTTGGATGTATGGCACAATTACCGAGGTTGGGTACTATCGGGCCACACCCACGGTGGGCAGTGCAAACCACCTTTTTTAGATCCACCCATTCTTCCAGTAAAAAACGAAAGGTACACAGCTGGTAGAATCGATTTAAAAGATGGTAGGCAATTGTATATCAATCGCGCTTTGGGTAATCTCTATCAAATCAGATTTAACGTTAGGCCCGAAATTACTTTGTTTACATTAGAAATGGCATGAGCTTATTCTATCAAATATCTATTAATTTGATTATTTAAAATAAACTAATAGTATCATGCCTGAATATAAAATAAATAAGCTCTTTATTCATTTTAACCAAATAATATTTGGTGCATAATTTGATTTATGTTAATTAATAGCCTCTTCCTTCTTCAAAACCCGCTTTACCAAAGGGCCTAAGGTTAAACCTTGCCCAATAATGGAAAAGACCACAATTACATAAGTAACCGTTAAGAAAAACTCTCTGCCCATTTGTGGTTCTAGGGAAAGCGCCAAGGCAATAGAGATACCACCACGGATACCGCCCCAAGTCATAACCATACCGGTTTTAGGAATAAACTCTAGCTTGTTATTGAAAAGCGCAATGGGCCCTGAGAGTGCAAGATACCTAGCCAACAAAGAAACAGGAATGGCGATAAGACCAAATAAAATATATTTTGCATCAATGGTTACGATCAGCAGTTCAAAGCCTATCAGCACAAAAAGAATGGCATTTAGAAAAACATCGACCAACTCCCAAAATTTATCTACATAATTTTGTGTGGTTTCTGACCAAGCTATCTCAGGCGATCTGTTGCCAATGAACAAGCCTGCCACCACTATGGCCAATGGGCCTGAAAAGTGCAAGTAACTCGCCAGGCTATATCCGCCCATTACCAAAGCTAGGGTAATCATCACCTCGGTTTCGTAGTGGTCTATGGTTTTCATTAATTGAAAGGCTACCCAACCCAATAATAAACCCAAAATAATTCCACCACCCACTTCTTCTGCAAACAAAAAGGCTACTTCTCCAAAAGAAATAGCTCCTAAACCTTTTTGCGCTATACCAAAAATGACCAAGAAAACAACAACGCCTACCCCATCGTTGAACAGCGATTCGCCTACAATTTTTATTTCTAGTTTCTTAGGTGCATTGGCTTCTTTTAAAATTCCCAATACTGCTATGGGATCTGTGGGAGAAATAAGCGAACCAAAAAGCAAACAATAGATAAAATCGATTGGGTAATTCAACAATTGGGTAATACCGTACATCATACCTCCCACTAAAAAAGTAGAAATAAGCACGCCAATGGTGGCGAACAGGCCGATAGGTGCACGGTAGTTTTTGAGCACATCTAACTTGGTATGCAAAGCACCTGCAAACAACAGAAAGCTTAGCATAATGTCTAGTAAAATGGTCTCGAAATCTATGCTTTGGATGAGTAGCTTCGCCTCTTCTAAAATTTCTTTTTCTACCACGCCCAAACCCAGAACAACCAAGGTAAAAGCTATGGCCATAATCATGAGCCCTATGGTAAAAGGCAATTTTAAAAATTTGGTGTTGATGTATGCAAAAATTGCAGAAAGCACCGTAAGCAGGGTGATAATAGTAAAAATGCCCATTTCAGTTAAATTAGTTAGCCAACAATAGTAAGCTACAAATATAAAGAGCAAGCTTAAATTTCTTTCATGTCTGATAGAGCAGGATACTCGATTAGGATTAAATTTTTATAATTATCACAAAATAAGGCCTTATACATGAAAAGTTTGACCGCAAATAGTTTGACCTTAATTTTATTCCTACTTCTATCTGCCACATTAAATCTGTTCGCTCAAGACGAAAAGCCTAGGGTGATTGTCTCTACCGATATTGGCGGGGGCGATCCTGATGACTTTCAGTCTATGGTGCATTACTTGTTATATGCCGATAGGTTTGACACAGAAGGCCTGATCAGTTCTCCTCCGCTAGATGGTAGGCTTTCGCATATTTATGAGGCGCTCGCTGCCTATGAAAAAGACTACCCAAAACTGAAAAAACACGGTAAATTCCCTAAACCCAATACACTTAAAAAGGTAAGTAAACAAGGAGCAGTGGCTATACAACAAGGTGCTGAACCCGACTCTTTAAGCGAAGGTGCTGCATGGATCATACAACAAGCCCAAAAACAAGATGCAAGGCCGCTGTATGTTTTGGTTTGGGGCTCGATCACCGATGTGGCACAGGCCGTTCATGCTAAAC
>Ga0207419_1002158_pt1 | contig 13350 bp, 10 predicted proteins | sample ElkSloMetagenome_4_FD_184723 | JGI IMG/M metagenome (GOLD analysis project Ga0207419, IMG submission 184723) | Hot spring microbial communities from Elkhorn Slough, Monterey Bay, USA - MD2A (version 2) | ecosystem: Environmental > Aquatic > Marine > Intertidal zone > Estuary: Microbial mat ... | reverse complement strand
ACCAAATTTAAATACAAGACTCACTGAGTGTTGGAAATGCTTTGGCAAATAATCTTCAAAAGAATGCTTATAAGTCGATTGTGCTTCAACACCTAACCTTTCAGAAATCCAAAATCTTAAACCTAAACGACCATTTAATGTTCCTGCACCTACATTATCTAACCAAGTGTAACCACCACCGGCACCTAAGAAAGGCTCCCAGCGCTCAGAGTTAAGAAGCTCCATAAAACTGTAGCTAATAACACCATCTATGGCATAATAGGTTAAATCATCTACTTCGTTTCTTGTTTCTATACCCGTAAAAGGATCGCTAAGCGTTCCAAATTTCTTAATTCTATTTACTGAACCTTCAGCAGTGAAAACAAACCCATCGCTTAAATATCTTGAAAGCGCTAGTCTAGAAACTGAAGGAAAAATATTCCAGTGGTCTTCTGCATTAAAATATTCGTCAAAATAATCACCTTGTGGGGCGTCCTCACCAACTGGGTAAGGATCAACGGCGTTGAAACCTATGCTTACAGCCCATGGATTATTTTTATCTTGTGCATTTGTAGCGCTAAAGTTGAGGAATAGCACTGCAACAAATAGTAATCGGCTAAGATTTTTCATATTCTAATTAATTTAAATTTTAAGTGTTAATGTTGGCAAAAGTAAGTTGTTAAAAATTATTAACAAAGACAAATATATAAAAATATTGTTATCTCGCCCTAAAATAGTACGATTGTTTAAATTTAAATGATTTCAAGTTGTTTTCCAACTTTCTTGAATGCATTTATGGCTTTATCTAGTTGCTCTTTAGTATGTGCAGCAGATAATTGCACTCGTATTCGCGCTTTTTCTTTTGGAACAACAGGATAGAAAAATCCGATGACATAGACACCTTCTTCTAACAACATATCGGCCATACTTTGTGATAATTTAGCATCATAAAGCATGACGGGTACAATGGCAGAATCTCCATCAATAATGTCAAAACCTAGTTGTTTTAAACCGTTTTTAAAATATTTGGTATTTTCATTTAAAGAATCTTTTAAGCGCGTATCACGCTTCAACATATCAAAAACCTTAATAGACGCTCCTACTATTGCTGGTGCTAAGGAGTTAGAGAATAAATATGGTCGAGAGCGTTGTCTTAGTATTTCTATGATTTCTTTTTTAGCAGTGGTGTACCCTCCCATGGCACCACCAAGTGCTTTTCCTAAGGTTCCTGTGATAATATCAATTCTACCAAGAACCCCTTTTTCCTCTAAAGTACCTATGCCAGTTTCTCCTATAAAACCAGTGGCATGACATTCGTCTATCATCACCATGGCGTCGTATTTTTCTGCCAGATCACAGATTTTGTCTAAAGGCGCTACCAAACCGTCCATAGAAAAGACTCCATCAGTTACAATAATTTTAAAACGGGCGCCATTAGCGTTGGCTGCTTTAAGTTGTGTTTCTAAATCTGCCATATCATTATTTTTGTAACGGTATCTGGCAGCTTTACATAATCTTACACCGTCTATAATAGATGCATGGTTTAAAGCGTCGGAAATGATGGCATCCTCTTTTCCTAATAGGGGCTCAAAAACTCCACCATTAGCATCGAAGGCAGCCGCGTAGAGAATGGTGTCTTCTGTGCCGTAAAATTCGGCTATTTTTTGTTCAAGCTCTTTGTGAATATCTTGAGTACCGCAGATAAACCTTACGGAAGACATTCCAAAACCATGTGTGTCCAATGTGTTTTTTGCAGCCTCTACCACTTCTGGATGCGAGGACAAACCGAGGTAATTGTTGGCACAAAAGTTCAACACTTTGTCGCCATTTTCAAGGGTAATCTCAGCATCTTGAGGTGAAGTAATAATACGTTCTTTTTTGTATAAGCCAGCGTCTTTGATAGCATTGAGCTCGTCTTGGAGATGTGATTTTATAGATGAATACATAGGATAATAATTTTTAACAAAGATAAGGTCTTGGCCCTACACTACCATGATATTGATAGGTTCATTTATATAAACTAAGATTTTTTTAACGACTTGTAGAGACATTTGATTTATTATAGATTCGTAATCGTTTAATTGATCTATGTGTCGTTTAGCAACGGCACCTGTTTTGTAATCAATAATAGTTACTTTATTGTCACGAATATTAACGCGATCAGGTCGCAATATCTTTGAGTTGGGCGAAAGAATATCCCATTCATTATATATAAGGTCTTCTGTATTGAAATAAGGGCTGATATCAGACTTTAAAACAAGCTCTCTTATGGTGCGCTCTAATCCAATGAATTGATTTGTGGCTATTTCTCCTCTACTTTTAAGATCATTAAGGGCAAAATCAATATCTGAAGCAGTTTTAATTTTTGACAGGATTGTATGAATGAGATTACCACGTTCTATGGCAAGAGCCTGTTTGGTATTCCATAAAACCCCAGAACGAGTCATAATTTTTAAGTTATGGCTTTCCTTTTTGGTAGAAATTAATTCTAAGGCTTTAGGTTTTAAATCGAGTGTGGTTGTCTGGTAAGGTTCTAAGTTACCAAATTCGTAAATTAATTGGTTTTGAGACCATTGATTTGTATATTGAAGAAAGGCAATTAAAATACCTGCATAGGTTTTTAAGTTAGGTTGCTGCGTTTTACTGCTCAAATCCTTTTTAGAGATGACGAACAGGGCTTGTGATGCTCTGGTAAATGTGACATACAGCAAATTAATGTTGTCTAATTCTTTTTTGCTTTCATGCGTTTCTACAATCTTTTTTCCAGTTTCGTTAAGAATTTCTAATTGTTTTTTATAATTAATAAGAAAGCTACTAAAGCCATTAAAATGCTCTTCCTCTAAGGGGAACCATATTTTTGCATTCAACTCTTTATAAATATCTAGTTCTGCAAACGGAAATATTACGACTGGAAATTCTAGACCTTTGGATTTGTGAATGGTCATAATTTGTACGGCATTCACATCTTTAGGTGTTACGATACTCAGAGAGTCTCTATTTTGTTCGAAATAACTGACAAAAGTATATAAATCAGCGTTTTGCTTTTGTGTAAATTCTAACACCACATCCATATAATATTGTAGATAAGCATCGGAACCTTTATCTAAGGAACACTGCCTTATCAAAGTTTCAACAAGTTCATACAAAGGAAGCTTGAGCAGATCTTCTAAAGAAATAAAATAACCCGTATCCTCTAAGGAGGCCAAGGTAGTGCTTAAATGCGCTTTTAAATGTTGACTAAAAAAACCATGTTGGTCTTCTACATTTATTTGGTCAGCAATAAAATACAACAATTGCATCATTAGACCTTTATCAGTCGGTTCTACCAGCGCACTTAGAAAGTGGTGTATAAAATTTACTCTTTCTGAGTTAATGAGCAGGAGACTCTCCGAAGAAGTAACAGCAATTTGGTTTTCAATGAGATAATTTGCTATAACAACACTTTCTTTCCTTTTACGGACTAGCACACAAAGATCTTTTAAGTTATAGCCGTTTTCTAAACATTTTGTAATTGTTTCTAGTGTATTCTGAGCATATAATAAGTTTTTATCATCCTTAGAATCAATATCTAAGAAACTGAGATTGACGTAGCCTTCTAGCGTTTGCTCTTGCTTTTGGTTGGTGTTTTTAAATAATTTGGCATAAGAAGGTGCATTTAATAATGACTGACCAATAAATGAAAAGAATTTATTATTAAACGAAACGATTTGCTTCGCACTTCTAAAGTTACTTTCTAAAGTGTCTATTTGAGAAGTTAATTGAAAGGGTTGCTCATTTTGATTGTACAGGTGAATAAATTGCTCAGCTACGCCACCGCGCCAACGGTATATAGCTTGTTTAGCATCACCTACTAACATAAGACTATTATTTTTTGACGCTAGGGCATTGTCTATTAACGGAATTAAATTTTGCCACTGTAATACTGAGGTGTCCTGAAATTCATCTATAAAAAAATGCCGGTATTTTTCTCCTAAACGCTCGTAAATAAATGGTGTAGGTTGTTTTTTTATTTCATGATGTATAATTTGGTTAAATTCAGATATCAATAATTTTCGTTGATCTGTTTTAAGTGTGTTTAGGGTGTGGTTTAGGGCATTTAATACCGATACTGGAACAATATTTTGGGCTATATTTTCTAGTAAATATAATTGAGTAATAGCCGTTTTACAGGTTTGGAAATAATCTACTAAATTACTACTTATGTCTTCTATAGCAATTTTTATGTGTTCAGGCTTATGCTTTGGGTATAGCGGAACATCCCCTAACTTTTGCATCCACGCCGCGTCAAATTTATTGGGGTAATTACCTTGCGTTGCTTTTTGGAAAAAGCTGGGTAAAAAAGCCCTTTTACCTCCTAGAAAATCTTCAAAAGAGGCATTAGAATTGTTAATGAGTTGAAGCGCTTGGTTAGACGCATTTTTAATTTCCGCTTCTCGTGCTTTTATTTTGGTTGTAATGAGCTTTTTAAATTTTTTAAAATCGCCTAATGTCTTATCAGATAGGTCTTGTAAATAGTTAGCATGATTTTCTTTATTAAGAAGCTTGGCAATTTCCATAAAATCGTAGCTCAGATCCCAGCTTTTATCATCTGCTGTTTTTGCGATTGCAAAATCTATCATGATTTTGGTTAATAAGGTATCCTCGCCTACCTTTGAAATGAGTAAATCTACAGTTTCGGCAAGTAGTTTTTCTTCTTGCAATTCTACTTCGAAATTAACAGGTAGTTTTAAATCTTTAGCAAATGTTCGTATGAGCCTGTGAGTAAATCCATCTATAGTAGAGATAGCAAAAGCCCCATAATTATGTAAAATATGTTTTAATATAAGTGTTGCTTTTTGTTTGAGTTGCTGCTGGTCTATTTGCAACTCCTCACAGATTGAGCTTCCCATAACATTAAGTTGATCAGAGCTATTAATTGTTGAAAAATGGAGGAGCATGTTAATAATCCTAGTCTTCATCTCATCTACGGCCTTATTTGTAAAAGTGATAGCCAAAATAGATTTAAAGGTTTCAGGGTTTTTAGACTGCAACAATATTTTGAGATAGTTTTTTGTAAGGGTAAAGGTTTTACCACTACCTGCAGATGCATTATATATAATGAAAGAAGATGTATTCAAAATAAAAATTTATACCAAAATAGGGAATCTTAATAATTAATTTAGATTTTGTTAAATTCTAAATTGTAAATTTGTTAGAAATCAATTATTAATCTAAAAAATTAAATATTATGGCTTTTGAATTACCAAAATTAAAATATTCATACGATGCATTAGAACCACACATAGATGCAAGGACTATGGAAATACACCACTCAAAGCATCACAATGGTTACACTACAAAGTTAAATAATGCAATTGAAGGTACAGCTTTAGAAGAAAAATCAATTGAAGCAATATTAACCAATCTAGATATGTCTAACAGTGCTGTGAGAAATAATGGCGGTGGCTTCTATAACCACAGTTTGTTTTGGGAGGTCATGAATCCTGAAGACAGAGGATATCTTTCAGGGGAATTAAAAGACGCTATCGATGATGCCTTTGGCTCTAAAGAAGCCTTTATGGAAGCTTTTAGTAAAGCAGCTGCAACGCAATTTGGTTCTGGTTGGGCATGGCTTTGTGTACACAAGGGGGGTAAAGTTGATGTGTGTTCTACACCTAATCAAGATAACCCATTAATGCCTGGTATTGGTTGTGGCGGTACACCAATTTTAGGATTAGATGTATGGGAACATGCCTATTATTTAAAATATCAAAACAGACGTCCAGAATATATTGACGCATTTTTTAATGTGATTAATTGGAATGAAGTTGAAAGACGTTACGCTGAAGCGAAGTAACATGTAGTCTATTCATTAAAAACAAAAAAGCCAAGCATATTTCGCTTGGTTTTTTTATTTAAATCTTAAAATGAAAAAGGATGAACAGATGTTCATCCTTTTTGCCCCAAATCTACCATAAACTTAACCTACTTATGTTATGGTGACTCAAATATAGAATGACTCATGGTCTCCGCATGAATTTTTTGGATAAACGACATATATATTAGTCTAAGGGAGAATATGAGGATTATGAAAATCGTCATTTTTTGTAAATAAAGGCCATAAAAAAAGGTGAACAAGTGTTCACCTTTTTTTGCCCCAAATCTACCATGAACTTAACCTACTTATGTTATGGTACATACAAGGTATATTTATTTTAGACAACCTGAACAATTAATAGATGAAGTGCATTTTTATCCGATAATCGGTTATTTTTTTCGGATAAAGAGAGAATTTCATCTAATAAGCACGAGCGTTATTTCCTTCGTAAAAATTTATAAATGCTTTATTTACAACCCTGTTGCCACCTTTTGTAGGATAATTACCGGTGAAATACCAATCGCCTAAATTTTTAGGACAAGCTTTATGTAAATTTTCAATACTTTGAAAAATAATTTTAACCTCAGCGTTCACATCGGTATCATTTAATAATTCGGCGATCTTGTCGGATATATCTTCAGCTGTAAATTTTTCATATATGTGTTTTACGTAATTTACAACCTCTTCATCTTTAAGGTGTTCTTGTTGCTTACATTTTTTGTAAACTTCATTTACCAAATCATAGGCATCGTGATCTTTAAGCAATTCTAAAGCAGCTCTAAATGCTATTAAGCTTCCTAAATTAGCCATGTCTATCCCGTAGCAATCGGGATATCGTATTTGTGGCGCGGAGGATACAATAACTATTTGTTTAGGGTTAAGCCGATCTACCATTTTAATAATACTCTTCTTTAAGGTTGTTCCTCTTACAATGCTATCATCGATAATAACCAAATTGTCTGTGGGTTTAATAACACCATAAGTTACATCGTAAACATGAGCCACTAGGTCATCTCTACTTTCATCTTCAGTAATAAATGTTCTTAATTTTACGTCTTTAATGGCAATTTTCTCTATTCTGGGGCGCTCAGATAAAATTTCGGTAACGTGTTCTGCAGATAACTGCCCACTACCCGCTAGAATTTGCTCAGTTTTCTTTTTATTTAGAAACTCTTCTACAGTATCAATCATACCATAAAACGAGGTTTCAGCAGTATTGGGAATATAAGAGAAAACGGTGTTTTTTGTATCGTTATTAATACTTTTAAGAACCTTTGGCATAAGTAATTTACCCAACTCTTTTCGTTCTTGATAAATTTCGGCATCACTTCCTCGAGAAAAATAAATGCGTTCAAAGGAACAGGCTTTTCGTTTCAGAGGTTCAATAATTTTTTTGATTTTTGATTCACCAGATTTTTTAACAATAATGGCGTGACCTGGATCTAGCTCAACAACATCTTCAAACGCCACGTTAAATACGGTTTGTATCACCGGACGTTCTGAGGCTACAACGATAACTTCATCGTCTTTGTAATAATAAACCGGTCTAATGCCAGCGGGATCTCTTAAGACAAAAGAATCTCCATGTCCCAAAAGGCCAGCCATGGCATAACCACCATCCCAATTTTTCGAGGCTCTTTTAAGAATTTTGTGAACCTTAAGTCGTTTCGCAATTAAGGGAGAACATTCTCTTTTAGAATAGCCTTCCTTTTTTAAATCTTTATAGATTTTACCAACAGCATCGTCTAGAAAATGGCCAATCTTTTCCATCACTGTAACGGTGTCTGCCATTTCTTTGGGGTGTTGACCGATGTTTACTAGACTGTTAAATAAGTCTGAAACATTAGTCATATTAAAGTTTCCAGCAACAATTAAATTGCGATGCATCCAATTATTTTGTCTTAAAAACGGATGCACACTTTCAACACTGTTTTTTCCAAAGGTGCCATATCTAACGTGGCCTAAGAGCACCTCTCCTAAATAGGGGGTGTGTTTTTTAAGTAAGTGAATATCATCCTGATATTGAGGATGGTCTTTAATAACCGAATTAATACGCTGGTTAATTTGGGCAAAAATATCTTGAATAGGTTGTTGCGCGACAGACCTAACTCTACTGATATACCGCTCGCCAGGCTCAACATCTAATTTTATACTTGCAAATCCTGCCCCATCTTGCCCACGATTGTGTTGTTTTTCCATCATGAGGTACATTTTATTTACACCATAAAATGCACTACCGTATTTCTTTTTGTAATATTCTAAGGGTTTAAGAAGTCTTATGTGTGCAATCCCGCACTCGTGTTTTAGCGCATCACTCATCTTATGTTTTGCTTATATTTTGATAAAAAAACGCTCAAAATTTTTGAGCGTTTTTCATCAGGTTAATTCTATATCAAATTGAGTTAAACTCTTAAATTGATTTAATCGTTCGTAAATTAATTCGTCGTCCAGATTCTGCATCCGTTCGGTTCCAAATTTCTCTACACAGAAGGAAGCCAAGGTAGATCCGTAGATGATGGCTTTTTTCATATTTTCAAAAGAGTAATTTTTTGTTTTGGCCAAATAGCCCGCAAAACCACCAGCAAATGTATCGCCAGCACCTGTGGGATCAAAAACTTCTTCTAAAGGTAGAGCAGGAGCAAAGAAAACATTATCGTCATCAAAAAGTAAGGCTCCGTGTTCACCTTTTTTAATAACCACATATTTAGGACCCATATCGTGAATTTTTCTGGCAGCCACTACTAGCGAGTATTCACCAGAAAGTTGTCTTGCCTCTTCATCATTAATGGTTATTACATCTACATGCTTTAATACATCATGAAGTTCTTCAAGAGCACAGTCCATCCAAAAATTCATCGTATCTAAAATCACCATATGAGGCTTATTGTTCATTTGGCTCAGTACGCTAGATTGTATGTTAGGATGTAAATTACCTAGCATAACGACTTCTGCCTCTCTATAGTTTTCTGGTACAACAGGGTTAAATTGTTCTAACACATTAAGATCTGTTATTAGGGTATCTCTTGAGTTCATATCGTTGTGATACCTGCCACTCCAAAAAAACGTCTTCCCGTCTTTAACGACTTCAATGCCTGATACATCGATATATCTATCTGATAAGAGGTCTAAATATTTTTGCGGAAAATCACCACCTACAACAGAAACGATGCTAGAATTAATATTAAAATTTGAAGCTGCTAAACCTATATATGTACCAGCACCACCAAGGATTTTGTCTGTTTTTCCAAATGGGGTTTCTATGGCGTCAAAGGCTACCGTACCAACAATAAGTAATTTGCTCATAAAGGGATCTTCGTTTTAAGGTGCAAATTTACACAAAATAAATGCCATATAAAATAAGTAGTTAGCTTAAACCAGTTCTTATTTCTTTCTGCCAAAGTCTGCCGGAATCTCACCCCAGGCTTTGGTCTCCCATTTTACAATTTTAGTTTCGTAGGTGTTATTATTTAACCAGCTTACCGCCCGATCTACAAGTTCAAATACAGGAGCATTTTTTGATGTACGCTGTAATTTAGAGTTACATATTTTTTTTCTTACCCAACTCATGGCCGTTCTGGAGTCGGTATATATCATACGGCTACTATTGTGCTGTTTCAAAAAGGCGAGGCCGTGAACAATAGCTAAAAACTCTCCAATATTATTTGTGGCATCATTAAAAGGGCCTTGTTTAAATAGAATTTTTTTAGTTCTTGTATCAACACCTTGATATTCCATTTTTCCAGGGTTGCCAGAGGAGGCAGCGTCAACTGAAATTGAATTATAATTGGGTGATCCTATCTTTTTAAGTTCTTCAGATGAAAGCGCACTTTTAAAAGTTTTAGATTTTCCTAGGTAATCTTTTGGTCCATCCTCAAAGGCCTTTTTAGCCGCGTCAAAAGAGGCAAATGATTTGTATTGTGCACCGGTATAGTTTTTGGTTTGAGCCTTGCAGTCATTCCAAGATTCAAATACACCTGGATGGTGACCCTTCCATACCACGTAGTATTTCTTAGTTTTTTTGCTCATTTAAAAGAGTTTCAATCACTTTTGGAAAATAAGCCATTTCTAAACCGTGAATTTTATTAGCCACATCCTCTGCCGTATCCGTAGCTAGGACTTGACAGTGCTTCTGAAAAATAATTTGGCCTTCGTCATAATTTTCGTTCACATAATGAATGGTAATACCTGTTTGGTCTTCCTTATTATCTACAACGGCCTGGTGTACGTGTTTTCCATACATGCCTTTGCCACCGTATTTTGGTAGTAGAGCCGGGTGAATATTAATTACTTTATTCGGAAAAATATCGAGCAGATGCTCAGGAAACTTCCATAAAAACCCAGCTAAAACGATAAGGTCGGGCTTTCTGTCTTTAAGTAAACGCAAAACAATGTCTGCTGTGTAAAAGGCTACCCGATTAAAATACAAGGCGCTTACACCTAAAGCATTACACCTTTTAATAACGCCTGCATTGGTTTTATTGGTAAGTACTAAATCAACGCTAATATTGGGCTTGGTTTCAAAGTAAGATATAATGTTTTCAGCATTACTACCAGATCCAGATGCAAAAATAATAATACGCTTCATCAAAAATTTTATGAATACTTCATTTAAGTTAGCACAATATTAATTAAATTAACGCCACAAAAGAGATCGCTGCAATCGTTTTTTATTTTAAAAAGCACATTTTAACGGTAAAAATGTTTTTTAATATAAAGTTTTTTATTTTTGCGGTCTAAATAAACTTAAAAATAAACATTATGTCAGACATTGCATCAAGAGTAAAAGCGATTATTGTAGACAAATTAGGAGTAGATGAAAATGAAGTTGTAGCAGAAGCAAGCTTCACTAATGATCTAGGAGCAGACTCATTAGACACCGTTGAATTAATTATGGAATTTGAGAAAGAATTTGACATTCAAATCCCAGATGATCAAGCTGAAAATATTGCAACAGTTGGTCAGGCTATTTCTTATATAGAAGAGGCTAAATAATATATTTTTATGGAACTTAAGCGCGTTGTAGTAACCGGTTTAGGGGCTTTAACACCTATAGGAAATACCAAAGACGACTATTGGAATGGTTTAGTTAATGGCGTTAGCGGTGCTGCTCCTGTAACACATTTTGATGCTTCAAAATTTAAAACGCAATTCGCTTGTGAAGTAAAAAACTTTAATGTTAACGACTTTATAGATCGTAAGTTAGCAAGAAAAATGGATAAGTTTTCGCAGTATGCCATGGTAGCTTCAGATGAGGCTATCGCAGATGCGAATCTTAATATTGATGCACTAAACAAATATAGAGTAGGAGTTATTTGGGGCGCTGGTATAGGCGGTCTTGAGACCTTTCAGCAAGAAGTTCTCAATTTTGCTGCTGGCGACGGAACTCCAAGATTTAATCCCTTTTTTATACCTAAAATGATTGCAGATATTGCCCCGGGTAATATTTCAATTAAACACGGGTTTATGGGACCTAATTACACAACAGTTTCGGCTTGTGCGTCTTCTGCCAATAGTATGATAGATGCCTTAAACACAATTCGTTTAGGTCATTGCGATGTCATTATAACAGGAGGTAGTGAAGCCGCGGTAACTATTGCTGGTATGGGTGGTTTTAATGCTATGCATGCCATGTCAACAAGAAACGATAGTCCAGAAACGGCATCAAGACCTTTCGATGCTAACAGAGACGGTTTTGTTTTAGGTGAAGGTGCTGGGGCAATTATTCTAGAAGAATATGAGCACGCTAAGGCAAGAGGTGCCACCATATATGCCGAAGTTATTGGCGGAGGATTATCATCAGATGCTTATCATATGACAGCACCGCACCCAGATGGAATTGGAGTTGTAGCTGTAATGAAAAATTGTTTAGAAAATGCAGGTTTAAACCCAGAAGACGTAGATCATATCAATACACACGGTACATCAACTCCATTAGGTGATGTGGCAGAATTAAAAGCTATATCTGAAGTGTTTGGGCCTCACGCAAAAAATATTAATATCAATTCTACCAAATCTATGACTGGTCATTTACTTGGTGCTGCTGGTGCTGTAGAAGCCATTGCTTCTATATTAGCTATTCAACACGGAGTTATTCCACCAACCATTAATCATGAAACTGTAGATGAAAATATTGATCCAGAGCTTAATTTAACCTTAAATAAAGCACAAAAACGAGACATTAAAGTTGCAATGAGTAATACCTTCGGGTTTGGTGGCCACAATGCTTGTGTATTATTCAAAAAATTAGATTAAAATTCTGAATGAGCATCATTCGTAACATATGGAATTCCCGTTCTTCAAAAGACGGGAATTTTTTTTTAGCACTTCAAGAAATACTAGGATATAAACCTAAAAAATTAATTCTCTACGAAAAAGCATTCACACATCGTTCCATGAACCTTAAGGACGATGACGGTAACCCATTTAATTACGAACGTTTAGAATTTGTAGGAGATGCCATGTTAAGCCTCGTCATAGCCGCCTATTTATTTGATAAGGTGCCGCAAGGCGACGAAGGGTATTTAACCAAGATGCGATCTAAAATTGTAAGTAGAGAACACCTTAATGAGTTAGGTAAGGAGCTCAACCTAATAGATTTGGTAAAATCTAAAATTTCCACTTCAAGTTTCGGTAATAATATACACGGTAATTTATTTGAAGCGCTTGTGGGCGCCATTTTCTTAGATAAAGGGTTTAAAACTTGTGAAAAATTTATCTACAAAAAAGTAATACATCCACATGTAGATATCGAAACCCTAGAAGGCAAGGTTATCAGCTATAAAAGTCTACTCATTGAGTGGTGCCAGAAAGAAAAGAAAACCTTTAATTACAACGTTTACGAAGATACGGGCAAAGATGAGTTAAAGCATTTTTCGGTTAAATTAAGTATAGATGATAAAGTGGTTTCAAAGGCCAGAGCTACGTCAAAAAAGAAAGCCGAAGAAAAAGCCTCTAAACGCGCATTTTTTGCTTTTCAACACCAAATCACAAAATTTATTTAATATAGAACTTCACTAAAACGTTTTCGTAGGTAATGAGCCTTAAGATTAGATTAAACTTAACGAAATAAAAGTTTTAAAATCCTATCTTTACTTTTCAAAGTTGTAGTTGGTATGGCTTTTCATAGATTAGAGGTAGATGATTTTGGCAATGATGAATTTAAGCTTATAGCAATTCATGCCACAATAGAAGATTATAGGTTAGCCTATTTAATCAACAAGCATTTACAATTGCAATTAAAGCGTTTAGATCACGATTTAGATTTCATTAATAAAAATATTAGGTTTAGTTTGTACGAGTACAAAAATGAAGCTTATCAATTATCTTGGCATCTTATATCTAATTTATGTAAACGTGAAGAAGACGTTTTGTATAGCGCAGGTTCATTGTTTTCTAAAAGCGATAAAGTATTAAAGAACTTTTATCTTTTAAACGAGTTTAAAAACGTAGAATATTTTTTAAAAATATCCGAAGAAATCCATCAAATCAGTGAAACCAAAATCGTACAATTACTT
>Ga0207419_1002157_pt1 | contig 13355 bp, 10 predicted proteins | sample ElkSloMetagenome_4_FD_184723 | JGI IMG/M metagenome (GOLD analysis project Ga0207419, IMG submission 184723) | Hot spring microbial communities from Elkhorn Slough, Monterey Bay, USA - MD2A (version 2) | ecosystem: Environmental > Aquatic > Marine > Intertidal zone > Estuary: Microbial mat ... | reverse complement strand
ACAAGGAGTCAATATGATTCTGCGGAATTTAATGCAAAAAAGGCCCTTCAAATAATGGAAGAGATAAATGGAAAAAGTCATGCAGATAATTCTGAGGCAACATCAATATTGGCAGCAGCTTTATATTATAATGGCAAAAACGAAGAAGGAATTGAAATGATGCATGAATCCATAAAATTATTGGAAGATAATGGAGTATTAAATCATCCTGATTTAGGCGTAAAATATAGTTTCTTAGCTACTTTTGAAATAAATCAAAGTAATTATCGGGAAGCAATTAAACATATTAGGCACTCTACTAATATTTATGACCAAGTTTTTAAAGAATCCCATCCGGAAATAGTTTTAAATTACAACATTCTTGGTACAATTTATAATAATTTGAGGCAATATGACTCCTCTGTTTATTTTCTTACAAAGAGTTACGAATTAGGAAGATCTCTTTTTGGGGAAAAACATCATTTCAACTCAGGTAATCTAAATCTTTTGGCACGAATTGAATTTGAGAAGGGAAATATTCAGGAGGCTAAGAAATTACTTTTAGAAGCATTAGATATTGTAAATAGTAATTTTAAAAAGGACCATCATAAAAAAATTGTTTCGCTGACGAATCTATCGATTTTTTATCGTAACCTGGGTCAGCAGGACTCTTCCTATTTATTTTTGAAAGAAGCAAATGATATGACCGAAAGGGTTCATGGAAAATTTAGCAGCAGAATGGCGTATAATAAATGGCGTATGGCTAGTCATTACGTATATTTTAGGAAGTATGAAGAGGCGATCATGCCATTTCAACAAGCCATACAAATATATGACTCGTTATTCAAAGAGCACACCAATGAAATAGTGAGGTGTAAGCTTGAACGTGCAATGAACTATTTGAACCTAAAAGCGGGTGATAAAACAATTGAACTTATAAATAAGCTAAAGCGGAAGGTTCTTATTGAAAATGATACTTTTACCTACGCGGTTGCAGATGCCAACTCCATGCTGGCACAAGCATATATTGAAACTAATGAAAAGAAAAAAGCCAGTGAATTATTGCAGGAAAATATAGAAAATATAGAAAAGTATATATCACACGAAAAAGGGATTTTATCTTTCAATCAAAAATTATTGGCAGGAATTAATAATAAATAACTGAAGTTTCGCACCCTTAAAAATTAAAATAAAATGCCATAAAATCCCCGCCGAATCTTCGGCAAGAGGGGTAAGAAGAGTGTTTATCAATAAAATATATTTTATTTTAATTTTTAAATTGCATTTTAACCCCATATGGGTAAACCTGAGCTTTAAATTTGTAACAAATATGGAAATGAAAAAATAACCCCGAGACTTAGGCTTCGGGGTTTTATTTTACACCCTACTTTTCCTCTCCTGAAATTTAAATTTCGGGAAGCCATAGGTGCTTTATTTTTTCAATTTCCATATTCACCAAATACGATTCTGGTGCAAAACTTGAGTAAATAATTATTTCCTTAACCTGACCTAGTTTTCAAAAAAATCTTGTCTTCATAGTTAAAAGTTAGAATCATTAAATAAATGTAAAACTATGAAAGCATTATTTGTAACAATCACCTTAATATTGATTGCAATAAACAGTATTTTTTCTCAATCATTTGAATTGCGATACGAAAAAGAATTTCCTTCAGACTTAATGGAGTATATCATTGGTGCCAACCAACGTGATTTTTACGCTAGTGCCAATGGACAATACCTAATTTACAATACTGACAAGGCATGTGTAGTACTGGATGGACAGGGCAACACTATTTTGAAAAAGCAGTATGTAGCTAAATCAAATAAAGCTTCCGGATTTGCAACCGACTTCATCCGAAATGATGTGCGTAATCCTATGGTGGCTGCTAGTTTACCAGATATTTCCTTTGAGGAAGGAAGCTCTTTTTATACATTTGAGGAAGAAGGCGTTATCGTGTTGCTCGACTATAACCTGGAAATAAATGAAATAAGCGCCTACAGCCTGGCCTCCGGGGAGGAGCTTTGGAGTACACGTGAATTACGCTATACAGCTGCCAAGAATGATCAATTGGCTAAAATGCTGCTTTCAGTAGCTGTAAATAAAATACAACAGGATATTAGTTTTGGTGGTGCTGGATTAGCTACCGGTGTAGCATTTGGCTCAATTGCACAAAATACTATAAGGAACGGGTTTGGGGCACCTTTTGCCGAAGGTATCATGGCTACGCTGCCGGGTACCGGTAAGTTTATCATTAAGGTACAAGATGAGCTGGTTTGCCTTGACCTTAAAACAGGACAGGAGCAATGGCGATATAGCGACTATGATTTTAATATCGGATTTCACCAGATGGTAAATAATGGCCAGGACGTGGTCATGCTACATTTTAACCCCAGCTACCTGAAAGGCAATAAAAGGCTGATGGTAAATATTGACATTAACACTGGCTCGGTAAATTGGCAGACTGAGTTTATCAACGACTTCAAGGTGGACAGGACTTATGTGGTAGATGATCGCATAATTTTGGATTACTTCGGCACAGAAGTGTATGATTTAAATTCCGGAGAACAGGTATTTCTTTCCGTATCAGAAAAAAATATGAAAAGGGCCAATACCATGGGCACCATGTTTATGAATAATTCTGACGGAACCCGAAGTACCCGCTCCATGGTATCCCCCAGTTTTCCCGATCCTGAATCCAATGCATTATTTACTTCTACCTGGAAGATGGGTAGAATGGAAATGCCCAATGATGGCTCATCTAAACCACTTATTCATAAATATGATTTGCAAACCGGAAAGAAATTATGGAGCAGTGAAAAGTTGAAAAAGGGAACCAGTCTGGAAATGCTTACCGATAAAGCGGTGATTTGCAAACAAGATCGTGGAAGCGGCAATTTCATCTATTTTGTCTTGGATAAAGCTACTGGTAAAGTAATTCATGAAACTGATAAACTGGATGGCTATGCATTTCGCAATGGTGCAGGTACACTATTTCATAAAGGTCACTTGTACGTGGGCGTTAAAAATGGTGTGCTTGTATTTGATACTAATAGTTGGCGTATAACCAACCAAATTGAAACTAAGTCAGCCAGGATAGGGAAATTACAATCGATGGGGATTACAGGAGAAAATTTGATGATAATTGGAGATAAAGGTTTGGCCTTTTATAATCCCGACGGTGAAGCAATAGGAAATGTATCTATCGATGATATAAAAGGATCTGTTTGGAGCGATCAATTATGCTATGTAATTACGCCAAACCAGATTTCAGCAATTGCTATAGAAGATAAAAGTATGGCGGGTAATTTACCTTTTAGCCCCATGAACAAGAATAATGAAATTTTCTTTTCTGATAATGGCAAATTTATTACAGTAGTAGAGAACCTTAAGGAGGTATTGCAGTACAGCACTGATAATCTGTAAATACGAGCCTTGAATATTTAATGAGTAAAACGAACGTAGCCATCCTAAAGCCACTTGGTTATCTTAATTTTTTCCAAGTGGTATTTTTTTAATGGCCCATTTTGGTTTTAAATCTTCAATGGAAGACTGTATTTCATAACATGATATATCAATTTACGATTTTTTCCTTCAAGCATTGCAAATGCAGTGGTTTTATTCGTTCGGGTTACAATTATTGCTATTTTTGGTTTTTTGATAAAAACCAGGTAGCCAAAACCTAATTTTTGAAGTTATTTCATTAAAAATTATAACTAATTTTTTCCGTTTTAGGGCATTGAGAATTTATTTTGGGTAAATAATGAATTCTTATTTTTACATTTTTTGGATAATATTTAATAAATTGTTTAAAAAACTTTTGTAATTTGAAATAATATAGCATGATCGGATGAAAAAAAACAACTGATTTATGGCAAATAATATTGATATAAATATTGAACAACAGCTGAATGAATCTAGAATTTAGAATTACCTACGAGTGGATAAAACGTGACGTACCTGGTACTTTCTTAGAAATAGTAGATGCAAGTAAAATTGCTAATAGTTTAGATTATTTTCTTACAATTTATCAAGGCTACTTTACCCTCAATATTCAAGGGTACGAGCTTCACTTCGATTTAGACCCTGATTTATCAACTATTTTTGAAATGATTCCTAATGCATTAATCACACTTACAAAAAATACTGATCAACCTGTTGAATTGGATTTTTTTGAACAAGGGTCAGATATTGGAATTTTAATGCAGCGTCTCGATGAGCAAATTATCATAAGTTTTGATACCGCCCCCGCTTCAGGTACGAGGTTTAAATTTTTACCGGATGTTCCTCTTGCGGTACCTGCTGATCAATTTTACAGGCAGTGGTTGCACTTCACAAGAGCGATTTTAAATTCGCTCACCGAAATGAATCCCGAATTGGCAAATGATGAAAGTTGCCAAAAATACTTTTCTCAATTAACCTATCTGGAATCACAAATTTAATTTTTAACTCCCGGCGTCAGCGAATTTAATTAAGTATGTTCTTAAGCAGTTATTTTATTATCCTGCTAGATCATTACTCTTTAGGATACTCCAGTTTAACATATCCTGATTCTTCACCATCATTGGTGGTGGATCCGTAATATTAGAAACCTGTCAATGTAGCTTTAGCTTCATAGGTATTGTTTGATCAAAAAAGCAATCATTCATTAAATCAATTAATAGGACGATTTTTGAATAAATATGGATCATAAATATTTGTAAATCAAACATGATTTGCTTGACTATTTATTTAACATATTAGATGGTTATGATTATTCCGGAATTACTTTTTTCAGTTTATCAAAAATTTTATTTACTGCCGGGCAGATCAAAGTATTTTTTAGGGTGCGATTTAAAATTTGATGCTGATTTTTTCTATTGGTATGGGGGTATTCGCGGCAGGCTTTGGGTCTTACTTTATAAATCATGCAATAGTTGTCTGCCCCGAGAAAAGGGCATGGCATGCTATGAAAAACATAATCGCCATCTTCATCGATCTTGATATATTCTTCAATAAGTTGTGCAGGCTTTTTTTTAAGATGCTTTGCTATTCTTTCAATATCGCTGTTAATCAGCATGGGGCCTGTAGTTTTACAACAATTGGCACAAGTAAGGCAATCTACTTCTTCTTCAAAAATTTTATCATGCAAAGGTTGAATTTCTTTGTCAAGGGTTTTCTTGTGTTTTTTCAGCTTCTTGAAGTATTTCTGATTATCCGACAATTTTTGCCTGGCTTTATTCAGGATGTTTTCTTTTTCTGCTAAAGTCAAAATATTACTTTTTGTGGTTTTTCATAAGAATTATTTTGCATTACCTTTAGGTGCAAAATTAACTCATCGAACCCATGAATTATAAAATACCTGTATTTATTCTGATTCTATCGCTGTTTTGCGGATGTAAAAACAATAGTGAATCTAACAAAACCTCATCAGCTAAAGCAAATGAAGCTGACCCTTTGTTACAAAAGATTGACCTCAAGGAAAGGCCAAATATTCTCTGGATCAGCTGTGAAGACATAAGTCCAAGAATAGGTGCCTATGGCGACTCTGTGGCCATAACTCCAAACATTGATCAGCTGGCTGCCGATGGCATGAAGTTTACCAATGCCTTTACCGTGGCTCCCGTTTGTGCACCCAATCGCTCAGCCATTATTACCGGCATGTATCCTACCACTATAGGTACCCAGCACATGCGCACCGGCCACAGTGGACGAACCGGTGAACTGCCAACGCCTTATGCATCAGTTCCACCACCTTATGTAAAGGCTTTTACCGAATATTTGCGTGCAGCCGGCTATTACACCACCAACAATTCAAAAACGGATTACCAGTTTAATACTTTTGGCACCCCGATCACTATCTGGGATAAAAATGGTAAGGAAGCACATTATAATGACCGATCAGACCCGGGACAGCCCTTTTTTAGTATTTTCAATTATACTTTAACTCATGAGAGCGGCAACTGGCCCAATCCTGAATATTGGGACATTAGCACCGTGAAGGTGCCTCCGTATTATCCGGATACTGAAGAAGTAAGAAAAGACATTGCTCGTACTTATGAGAATATTGCCCGCCTGGATACTATCGTGGGTGAACATTTAAAAGCATTGGAAGAAGAGGGGCTGGCAGAAAATACCATCGTATTTTTCTGGAGTGACCATGGTGATGGTATGCCCCGAGGCAAACGTTGGACTTATGACAGTGGTACCAAAGTGCCATTTATTATTCGCTGGCCTGGCAAAATTAAGCAAGGCTCTGTCAACGATCGCCTGATCAGTTCAATCGATTGGGGACCCACAGTATTGTCATTGGCCGGAGTACCAGTTCCTGCCCATATGCAGGGTCGTCCTTTCCTGGGTCCGCAAGTAACTGATGAGCCGGAATATCTGGTCAATACCCGCGATCGATTTGACGAATCGTATGACATGATACGGGCGGTTAGAGACGAAGAATTTAGATATGTACGTAATTATTATCCCAACCAACCTTATGTACTCTGGTTGCCCTATCGGAATAGAAGTAACATAATGAAAGAGCTGTTGCGCCTGCAAGCAGAGGGAGGTTTAAATGAAGTACAAAAGCTTTGGATGAGCGATACGCGTCCTCCCGAAGAATTGTATCACAGCAGTGAAGATCCTCATGAAATTAATAACCTGGTAAATGAACCTGAATATCAGGAAAAACTAGTAGAAATGAGGCAGCGCCTGGACCAATGGCAAATTGAAAGTAAAGATTTAGGGGATGTTCCCGAATCTCGAATGGTATGGCAAATGTATGAAGGTGGTGAAAAGCCCAAAACTACTACACCGGTGCACTTCATTCCCAACTCGCCCGATGATAGAGCAGGCTCACTGGCCGATGAAGGGGGAGCATTCAAAGGTCCTATGACGGTAAAACTATATTGTGCCACCCAGGGCGCTTCAATGGCTTATACTTTGGAGGAAGGCGATGATGCCCGCTGGCTGCTCTATACAGGACCTATTCATCTGGATAAGGGAGAAGAAAAAACCATCAGGGCCAAAGCAGTCCGTTATGGTTTTACGGAAAGCGATGAAACAAGGGCAACTTTTAGTGTTAATTAAAATATTTAAAAGCTTTGAGTTTCACTACTAGAGACTCAAAGTTTTTGTTAAGTAAGTCTATTGCTCCTCCATAGGTATTGATTAAAATTATTTTCTCCTCCACATCTTCTGCCCCTACCATTTTTATTTCTATTTTTGGCATTCTAAATTGAAGACCATGACTATTGATAATTGGCAAAATAAAAAGGCTTTCCCCTGGTTGTTGAGTGTTTTAAGCGGTATTTTACTTTGGGTAGGCTGGCCCACATCACCGGTACCCTATTTTTTATTCATAGGGTTGGTACCTCTTTTAATTTTACAAGATTACTTACAGAAAAACAGCCACAAATCAGGCAGGAAAGTATTTGGGTTCGGTTATTTAGCCTTTTTTATATGGAATGTGGCCACCACCTGGTGGGTATGGAACTCTTCGCCAGCAGGAGCAATAGCCATGCTGGTATTCAATACATTATTCATGGCGGTTGTTTTATGGTTGTTTCATCTTACCCGAAAAGCAGCCGGCGATTTGTTTGGATATTTGGGGTTGGTTTGCTATTGGTTAGCTTTTGAATATATACACCTTAATTGGGATTTAAGCTGGCCATGGTTAAATTTAGGCAATGGTTTTGCTATGATACCCGAATGGATTCAGTGGTATGAATACACCGGTGCTTTTGGTGGAGCTCTCTGGATTTGGCTTTTCAACCTGGCAATATTCTTTGCATTATTTTATCAAGGCACCATAAAACAGCCCGAAAAGAGATGGCTTTCTTTTGTAGTTGCCTTGGTCGTGGTTCCGGGTGTTGGTTCCTATCTCATCGGTGCCTACCATGAAGAAAGCAAGGAGTCTGTTGAGGTGGTAGTCACACAGCCCAATATAGATCCTTACACGGAAAAGTTTATTGGTAGTGATAATTTTATACCTTACCGTCAGCAGGTAGAAAAATTCATAAGCATATCACAACAAAAATTAACTGCGGAAACAAGTTTTCTGTTGTGGCCCGAAACCGCGATAGACAACGTATTTAACGAAGATCGATTGGAAAGTTACCCGATTTTGGATACAATAGCCGGACTTGAAAATTTGTACCCTAACCTTTCACTACTGAGCGGCATTACCAGTTATCAGCAATATTTGAATGTAGATAAAGCAACCCCTACCGCTCGCTATCGGGAAGATCTTGGCTATTATGATGTGTTCAATGCTGCCTTATTTATGAATGAAAGCGGAATTAAGAAGACCTATCACAAGTCCAAACTTGTGCCGGGAGTTGAAATTCTGCCATATCCAAAGGTTTTCAATTTTCTTACGGAATGGATTTTTGACCTGGGTGGTACAGCTGGCTCCCTGGGGAGGCAAAAAGACAGAACTGTCTTCTTTAATGAGAAAGGAGTAGGGATAGCCCCGGCAATTTGTTATGAATCGATCTACGGTGAGTTTATGGCTGAATTTATTAGAAATGGTGCGCATTATATTTTCATCATCACCAACGATGGCTGGTGGGGCAATACTCCCGGTCACCGTCAGCATTTGCACTATGCTACCATGCGCGCTATAGAAACCCGTCGCAGCATAGCACGCTCTGCCAATACCGGTGTTTCAGCTTTTATCGATCAAAAGGGCAACATTAGTCAGGCAACACAGTATTGGGAACCAGCGGTAATAAGTGCAGATTTGAATGAAAATAAAGAGCTAACATTTTATGTGACATATGGTGACTACCTGGCCAGAACATCTTTATGGCTTTCTGTATTTATAATGCTAGCAGCAATTGTTAAAAAAAGAATGAAAAGATGAACTTAGAATTAATAACCAAACAAGTAGTAGAGCTAAGCAGAGAAGTAGGAGATTTTATACGGCAGGAAAGAAAAAATTTTGACCACGAGCGGGTAGAGCAAAAAAATGGCTTTAATGACTTGGTATCTTACGTGGATAAAGAAGCCGAGGAAAAATTTGTGAATGCTTTACGAAAAATAGTGCCGGAAGCAGGCTTTATTGCTGAAGAAGGTACGGCCGAACCGGCACAAGAATATAATTGGGTGATAGATCCTATAGATGGTACCACAAATTTTTTGCACAACTTGCCAATTTATTCTACCAGTGTGGCTTTGATTAAAAAGAAGCAACTGCTAAGTGGAGTGGTGTATGAAATAAATGCTGATGAATGTTTTCACGCACATCAGGAAGGTGATGCCTATCTCAATGAAAATGTAATTAACGTGTCCGCTATAAAAAATTTGAAAGAAGGTCTTTTAGCTACCGGCTTTCCTTATCATGGAGAGCTTCAAATGGATAAATTCATGGATATGTTTCAATATTTTATGGCCAATTCTCACGGAGTTCGTCGATTGGGTAGTGCTGCTGCTGATTTAGTTTATGTGGCCTGTGGCCGACTTGAGGGCTTTTATGAATTTAATTTAAACCCCTGGGACATAGCGGCTGGTGCTTTGATTGTAAGGCAGGCTGGGGGAGAGGTTACAGATTTTTCAGGCACGGATAATTTTTTATTTAGCGGCGAAATATTTGCTTCCAATCAACATATCCATGTGGAAACGTTGAAGGTGCTTAAGCAAATGTGGACGTAATGTAAATAAAGGTATTAATCATTCAAAAAATATACTATCAAATAAATGTTTACTTTTTCTACCAATATAAGAGTTCGGTATGCTGAAACCGATCAAATGGGTTACGTGTATTATGGAAATTATGCAACCTATTATGAGGTAGCCAGGGTGGAAATGCTCCGTAGCCTTGATTTTTCTTACAAATCACTAGAAGCATCAGGAGTGATGATGCCGGTGTTGGAGTTAAAATGCAAATATATACGCCCGGCTAAGTATGACGACATGCTTTCTATCAATGTAAAAATTGAACAAAAGCCAACTACTCGCATGATATTTCAGTATGAAATCTACAATGAAGAAAAAACCTTGTTAAATATTGGAGAAACAACACTGGTATTTATTGATATGAAAACAGGTAAAGTATGTGAGATGCCGCCAGTAATGCAGGAACTGTTAAATAAGTATTTTGAGTAAATTAATGGCTTTTAGAGCAACTCCGATATAAAAAAGGCAACGTCCAAAAGTATGATGTTAAGTAATATTTATCATGCAAATTATATTTTTCAGTTCTTAATATACCCTTAAATCGAACGAGTTTGATAAAGCTGTGTATAAAATCTACAATACATTAGCAATATTGAGTAACGATCGGTAGTTTATTTAATATATTTCATGTGTAAGGTTTATTAACAATTGCCCTTAAACCCTCTCATTATTTTCTTCTATTTTTGTACAAGCTCTTTGTTAAACATGTGTAAGAAACTTTCGACAGTTGAAAAACAATTTTTCAGCTGTTTTTTTTTGCCCACAATTTCAACAAGAAATTTTTATTTGCTCATCTTTGCCAATAGCGGCATATTAATTGCGTTAATTGCTTAGTTTACTTAAAGCTGGAAATGAGTAGTAAAAATCGAAACAGACAACCATTAAATTCTACTAACAAGCAGGCTCGCGATAAGAAAAAGCGCAAGAAAAAAAGCATCTGGCAAAAAATTTATTACTTTATGCTTATTTCGTCAATTAGCTTGATAGTGCTGTTATCCATAGCAATTGCTATCGTTTATAATAATCGTGATAAAGTGGTAAAGCTGATTCTTGATGAGACCAATAAACAAATTAATACTCCGGTAGAAGTAGCTGACATTGATTTGTCACTATTCGATAAATTTCCTCAAATTGCTGTTCATTTTCATCTGGTAAATGTAAAAGAAAGCCTGCCCGGCAATGAAAATCCTTTGGCTACCCTGCAAAATGTTTACTGTACTTTTGGTTTTTGGCAATTGTTTACCAGCAACTACACCATTGATCATTTTTACTTAGAAGATGGCTCCATTAATTTGAAACGACTAAAAGATGGTAGTATTAATTATCAGTTTTTTAAAGAAAACACAACTGCCATTGAATCAAAAAATAACAGTAAAGTATCTTTTAAATTTGAAAATGTAGATTTAAAGAATGTTACGCTTTATTATTTGGATGAAGAGAGCGATTTTTTTTTAAATGCTTATTTCGAACAATTCAATAGTCAACTGAAAATAGAAAATCAAATATATCACGTGGCCAGCAAAGGCGATTTGTTAGTGAAATCGATGTTGATAAACGAGGAAGAATATGCCAACAAGCGTAAAATGTATTGGCAAAGCGATTTGGATTACTTTAATCAGAAAAAGGAGTTATTCGTACGAAAAGGTGAAGTTGAATTATTAGGGGCAAAATATCATTTCAATGGTGATGTAAAAATAAATGACAATTGGCTCGATTTCTATGTAAAAACTGACAAAACCAATATTGAAAGCTTAGTATCACTATTACCGGAAAATACGGCCAAAGACTACCAGATATATCGCAGTAAAGGTGAAATGGAATTGGAATGCACCATTAATGGTAGCTATGCCAATAGTCAAGTACCGTTGGTTGATATAAAGTTCAGTAGTACCGATGCTACTTTTTACCATCCGGAATATAACAAATCGGTTGATGATGTTTCACTGACTGGTAGTTTTACCAATGGGCAAGCCCAATCAGCAGCCACCAGCCAATTAATCTTAAAGCAAGTACGTGGCAAATTTGAAGGCAAACCATTTACCAGTAATTTAAAAATTCAAAATTTTGATCGATATCTGGTAGATCTTCAATTGAAAGCCGACTTGGAAGTTAATTCCTTTTTGAAGTTTTATCCTGTCAAAGAAATATACAATGCGAGTGGACGTATAGTTGCTGATATCGATTTTTATGGCTACTTAAAAGATATAAAAACTGCAAAAGATTTACGGAATAGCCGGTCGGCCGGAGAAATAAACTTACAGCAACTCAATTTTGATCTGGCAGATTTCAATTTACCGTTTCGACAACTGGATGGTAATTTTTTATTTAAAAATGACGCCTTAGCCATTAGTAATTTTTCTGGTAAAGTAGGCCAAAGCGACTTTCTACTTAATGGCATGTTCAAAAATGTAATGGCCTACCTTTTTCTTAAGTATCAACCAATATTAATTGAAGCCGACCTGGAAAGCAGGTTTGTCAATTTAGATGAATTACTTTCGGGTCAGCAAATGACCACAGCTGCAGCATCTGGCCAATCCACTTATCAATTCAATATTTCTAAAAGATTGAATGTGGATTTTGATTGTAAAATTGGTCGCCTGATATTAAAGCGCTTTGAGGGCAGAAACATTAGTGGAGATTTAACATTGAGGAATCAAAGAGCTACTTCCAAAAATCTGAAGCTGGCCACCATGGGCGGTCACTTAACCATGAGTGGATACCTCGATGCCCGTAAACCGGTGATTGAAACCTACACTACTACTCGACTTAACGATATTTATCTCGATAGTGCTTTCTATGTGTTTAAGAACTTCAATCAGAATTTTTTGCAACAGCACCATCTCAAAGGGCAGCTTTTCGCGGAGGTTAGGACTTATCTGGAGATGGACCATCAGCTAAAGATGAATTCACAGAGCTTGATAAGCAATATTGAAATGACCATTAAAAATGGTGAACTCAATAATTTTGAACCAATGCTTGAATTGTCGAAATATGTAGACAAAGACCGGTTGAATAATCTTCGGTTTGCTGATTTGAGAAACGAGATTTTGGTACACAACCGCCAGGTATTTTTACCTAAAATGGAAGTAGGCACTAACATAACAAAACTGGAAGTGAATGGCACCCATACCTTTGATCAGCACATTGACTACCATGTGAAAATACCGGTAAAGAGATACCGGGTACAGGAAAGCAAGTTCGGCACTATACAAGAAGACGATCAAGGTAATTTAAATATGTTCCTGAAAATACAAGGCACCACTGACAACTACAATATAGCCTACGATACCCGTGCCTGGAAACAAAACTTCGACCAAAACCTGAAAAATGAAGGTCAGGAACTGAAGCAAATTTTTAAAAATAAAGGCAAGAAAGAAAAGAAAAGTAAAGAATTAAATGAAGAAGAAGTGTTTGAATGGAATTAATTGCTCATTATTTGGACAAGAATGATAAAATATAGCTGTTGAAAAAATCAACTCCGGCTGTTTTACGAGTCTGCATTTAAGAATCTCTCCAAAACAAAAGAAGGCTCACGCGAGCCTCCATTTGTCATCATTATCATGGATAAAACTAATTTTTTAAATTTTGAAGATTCTCTTTACCACTTCACCAATTATAAATATCGTGGGGTTACCACTTTATTTTTATAAAAGGTAAATACGTAGTTGAGCATGAATTCATGTGAACCACTATCAAACTGGCTCAGGTCATTGCTTGACATTCCGTA
>Ga0207419_1002156_pt1 | contig 13362 bp, 10 predicted proteins | sample ElkSloMetagenome_4_FD_184723 | JGI IMG/M metagenome (GOLD analysis project Ga0207419, IMG submission 184723) | Hot spring microbial communities from Elkhorn Slough, Monterey Bay, USA - MD2A (version 2) | ecosystem: Environmental > Aquatic > Marine > Intertidal zone > Estuary: Microbial mat ... | reverse complement strand
TGCGTGTAAGTTCGGCTATAGAAACAGTATTTTTAAGCAAGAACTTAAAGGTAAATACCTAATTTACGAAGTAGTATTTAGGTTAAACAAAATACCAAAATATAATATTACCTATGCCCCACTCAAAGCTGTATTACAAGAGATTGACCAAGAAAAATTATCTGCAAAGCACATTAGCGATGCTGTAATAAAAATAAGGCAGAGCAAGCTTCCTGATCCCGAAGTTATTGGCAATTGCGGCAGCTTTTTTAAAAATCCGATAGTAGAAGAGGCTATTGGGCAAGCACTTTTAGAGAAATATCCACAAATGCCAAATTATGCTGTAGGGCAGGGAGCAATGAAAATACCAGCTGCTTGGCTTATAGAGCAAGCAGGCCTAAAAGGTAGCCGCGAGGGGCAAGTAGGTACTTATCAAAAGCAGGCATTGGTTATGGTAAACCACGGAAATGCCACGGGGAAAGAAGCCCATAGTTTTGCTAAAAAAATCATAACCAAGGTTAATGATACTTTTGGTATTACACTTGAACCTGAAGTGAACATACTTTAAAATCTTCTTTTATAGTGTAAAATAAGTACTTTTTGCTTGTGTGTAATGTTTGGAGCGTTACCAATAAGCATAGCTTAACGGAGCGCTTTATATTAGTCAGGCTTTTCAATTAAACTAAACTTACTTATTATGCACACAACTTCAATTGCCATACCTAAAGAGGAGGTCGGGAAATTCGCTTTTTATCATAAAGATGTTTACGAGTGTTTGAGAGAGAAAGCGAATAGAGTTAGCCAATTACAAAGGGCTATGCAGTTAGGTAACCTTTACCAACACAAGGTACGCATAGAATACCAACTAAATACAGGAGAACGCCATAGTGTTTATACCACTGTTTGGACCATCTGCCCAGACTATGTGATTTTAAAAGGAGGCAGAGGCATCCCCATAAAAGCAATTACTAACATACGCTTGATTTAACAAGTAAACCTGTTTTTCAGCCACTTTAAAAAGTGGCTGTTTTTTTTTATGAATGCAGTTAACATGGCAACTTTGTTATGCATCTTACCGTAATAAAGTTAAATTATCTTTCTTTATTAGTCAGCTCAAACCATTTTGCCATTTTGCTTTAAGTTAATTTGAGGGTCGCCGTTGAGGCGGCCTTTTTTATTGCCCATTTTCTAGTTACTAAGCCGACAATGTTTTTATCTTTACCGTTTAAGCATTTAGCCACATGCTATTTTTTAAAAATCTTTTTTTTACCCAGCGGTTTTATGCGGCGCTCATCGCGATCATCTTTTGTATGCTCATAGGTTTCGGAGTGCCAATCATGTTTGCCATTGCAAAAGCCTTGTTGTTTTTGCTGCTTTTACTGCTTGTATTGGATCTGCTGCTGCTTTATGCGAGCAATACCGATCAAAACTCTTTGCAGATGAGTAGAAAAACAAGCAATAAACTCTCAAACGGAGACGAAAACCCTGTTTTTATTCGCGTTAAGAACAATTTTCGTTTTGCGGTAAAGCTAACCATTGTAGATGAGGTGCCTATACAATTTCAACTCAGAGATTTTGGTGTAAAAACTTATCTCAAACCAAGGGAAGAAAAGCAATTTACCTACCACCTAAGGCCAGTTACGCGTGGAGAATATTTTTTTGGGAACATCAATGCCTTTGTTAGCAATGTAATTGGTTTGGTAGAACGCAGAATGGTGGAGTCTGCAGAAAGTATGGTGCCTGTCTACCCTGCTTTTTTGCAGCTGAGGAAATATGAGATAATGGCCATTTCTAACAGACTTGCCGATGTGGGCATAAAAAAAATCAGGAAAGTAGGCCACAACATGGAGTTTGACCAAATTAAAGAATATGTTGTTGGAGATGATTATCGCTCTGTAAACTGGAAGGCCACGGCCAGAAAAAACCAACTCATGGTCAACCAGTATCAAGAAGAAAAATCGCAGCAGATTTATAGTATTATAGATAAGGGCCGTATTATGAAAATGCCTTTTGAGGGCATGACCCTTTTAGACTATGCCATTAATGCTAGTTTGGTTTTGGCCAATATTGCCATTTTTAAGCAAGACAAAGCGGGCCTAATTACTTTTAGCCAAAAGGTAAACTCATTTATTTCGGCCAATAGCAATCGCTTGCAGATGCATAAAATCTTAGAAACGCTCTATAGGCAGGAAACAGACTTTAAGGAATCGGACTTTGAAAAGGTATATATTAAGGTAAAAAGAGAGGTCAATCAGCGGTCTTTATTGGTTTTGTATACAAATTTTGAAACCATTTCGGCATTAGAGCGCCAACTGCCTTACCTTAAACTATTGGCCAAGGCCCATTTGCTGGTTGTTATTTTCTTTGAAAACACCGAAATGACCTTGCTAGCTGCACAAAAAGCGAAAAATACAGAAAGTATCTACACAAAAACAATTGCAGAACAGTTTATCCACGAAAAAAGGCTTATCGTAAATGAGCTCAGCAAATACGGAATACATGCTGTACTCACTAAACCGCAGACATTAACGGTAAATACTATTAACAAATACCTTGAGCTAAAGGCGCGGGGTTTAGTCTAACTCTGTCTTTTTAAAGATTTTTTCCCCAGCTTCAATCTTTACCGTAAGGTTATTTTCTTTCGGTGGCAAGGGGCATTCATAAGTAGAATTATAAGCGCAATACGGGTTATACGCCGTATTGAAATCGAGTATGATTTTATTGTTCCCGCTCATTTCTGCATCTAGGTAACGGCCTGCACCATAAGTTTCCCTTCCCGAGGTTTCATCTGTAAAAGGGATAAAGAGTATCTTAGAGGTCAACCTGTCGGTAGATTTGAGTATCAACAACTCATGGGTTTTATTATTGAGTTGGAAAGTGGCTTTGCCATGCTTTTTAAAAACTCTTGATACTCCGATGTTGGTCTGTATTTTTATGGCCTCTTGCAATGGAAAAGTCTCAAAATCTGCCGTAATTCTATAAGCCTGGTCTACAGGATAGTAATTTAAGCCTTCAAATACCTTTTTTTGCTTGCGGTCTAACGGAGACTCTTTGCTGTTGGCAAATAATTCGTCTTTCTCCTTTCTGTAAGCTTTGATCTCTTCAACATAAGAATCACCAGCTTGCTGACTGCTAAATGAGTATACCAGAATCAACAATACGATAACCACGATACCACCAAAGAATAAATTGTTGAATTTCATAAACGTATTTTAGATATTGACAACAACAATGTAATTAATTTCTCAACTACTTAAAAAGGAAAGTATCTTAATTGTTAGAGGCATTTTATTTGGTGCTTATGCTTTATAATAAGCCTTCATCTAAAAAGCTGAAATATCCTTTGTCTGTAAAAATGATATGGTCTAATACGGGAATGTCTACCAATTTACCGCCATCTCTCAATTTTTTGGTCAACTGTATATCGGCTTGGCTGGGCTTGGTATTGCCCGAAGGATGGTTGTGCGACAAAATAATGGCACTGGAAGAGTTTTCGATAGCCGCTCTGAATATAACTTTTGGGTCGGCCAAAGTGCCTGAAACCCCGCCTTTGCTGATTTGTACAGGACGAATCACTTCATGTGCGCGGTTTAAGAGCAAGACCCAAAACTCCTCATGGCTCAAGTCTGATAAATGTGGCACTAAAGATCTATAAGCAATGGCAGAGCTTGTAATCCTAATTTTTTCTTGCTTTTCGGCATCTTTTCTGCGCCTGCCCAACTCTAAAGCACTAATGATGGTAATGGCCTTTGCAGTGCCTATGCCCTTAATGGTTTTTAGCTCTTTTAGAGAAAGTCGGGAGAGTTTGAATAAGTCGTTGTCTACACTTCTTAAAAGCATTTTACCTACATCCACAGCACTTAAGGATCTGGTGCCCGAGCCTAATAAAATACCAATGAGTTCAGCATCAGAAAGGGCTGCCTTGCCTTTTAAAAGTAATTTTTCTCTAGGCCTGTCTTCTTCGGCCCAGTGCTTAATACTAAACTCGTTTTGCTTGTACATCTGCTTTTTATTTGTCTGGTAAAATCCAAGTACAATTGCTGTTCTTTAAAATGCCTTAAAAGGATTCTACTGGTAATATGAAAAATCAGCCTAAGTTTAAGTGACTTAGATTCACATTTTTTAGATAGAAAATTAAGAGTTTGGTTTAAGTATTATTCACTGCTTTTAATCTATCTATTTCTTTCTGCTTTTCCTTAAGTTCATGCTCCAAATGTTCTTTGGTGTTGCGCAACTCGGTCTGTACCCTTTGCATTTCTTCTTGTGTTGCTTGCAATTCTTCAAAATTTTGGCGCATTTCCTCTTCTTGCGAGCGCAGCATTTCGGTCTGTTCCTGAGATTTTGCCAGTAATTTAGCCGAGCGCTCGTTTACTCTGTTGTTGATGATAAATGAGGCCAAGTTCTCGCTAATCCTTTTCAGAAATGCCAGAATGTGCTCGTCAAATACTTCAAATGAGGCCAACTCTAAAAACCCGGCAACTTCATCATTTAACATGAGTGGTATAATAGCAATTGCTCTAGGTGTGGCTTCGCCTACGCCGGAGGTAATGGCAACGTAATCTTCGGGTATTTCTGTGAGTAAAATGGTGCTCTTTTCAAAATAGCATTGGCCTAAAAGCCCCTCGCCAGGTTCTAGCGTTTGCTCAGTAAATTTTTTTCTGGAATAGGCATAGCAAGAAACCTGCTTGATCATCACATCTTCTTTTATGCCTTCGTCTTTGGTTTCTACAATATAAAAAGCACCTTGATTGGCCTTTATGTATTTTATCAACTCTGAAAGAACGCGGTCATACAAGGTCTCTCCATTGTTTTCACTCCGTAATATTCTTGCAAATTTTGCAATCCCCTCAGTAATCCATAATCTCTTTTGCTCTTCTAGTTTGCTTTCATCCAGTGTTTTTAAAGACTCTTTAAGAATGGTTTCTGACTGTTGCAGTTTTGCATTTTTTTGGTGCATCTCTTCTACGAGCTGTTGCTGTTTCTTTTCTGCATTGTAATTATAATTACTTAAAATCCACAAAAACACATAGATCATTAAAGATGCGGAAATGATGCTAAACTCTTTAGCAGCACCATATTTTAAAAAATCTATAGAGCCATGGGCTAGCTCGAGAAAATCTATTCGGTATTGTACCAGGCTGATAAAAAGCAAGGAAAAAGCGGTAATACTAAAAAGTGCCTTTTTTTCTTTTGGATGAAAAACAATAAAAGGCAGCAAGGAAAAAGCAAGCTCATAAGCTACAGAAGCCGGTAGGGGTGGCTCACCTGTTTCTACCATAAAGCCATGTATGATCCCAACGGTCAAGGTTCCATTTAAACCGGCCAAGGTTCTTCCCAAAAGCTGTAAGCCCACTTTATTTAGTATAGGGATGAAAGCGACAATGAGCGTTGATACAATAGGTAAAAACACCATTGTAGGCAAATGGAAATAGAAAATTACGCTAAAGGGTACACCCGCTACCAGCACGCTAAACAATGCAACTTGGTTACTTATCCGAATTTTGCTGTTGATGTATTCTGGATACGCTTCGCTGACTCCTAGGGAGAATATATTAAAAAATTTAAACGACATAAAAATAGAGGTTACCGATAATGAGTAACTAAGCCGATAATATGTTTTAGTGACCTCAAGAAAAACCGATATCACTCGCGAATATTGTCTGATATCTTATTTTTGCCAAAGTTGATTGCACTCTTCAAAATTGATTTTACCGGGAGGTTTTTTTGACTTATTTTACTGTTCTATTATTCTCAATTTAAATGTGGAAGGTCATTAAGGAAAAAGCTAAAACAGGCTTTACAAAATTATTGAAATGGCGAATAAGACACCTTGATGATCATCGCTTTATCATCTTATTGAGTATTTTTTTGGGGTTTGAGATTGCTGTTATCGTGGTCTTGCTCAAAAGTTTGGTCTTGTTCATAAAAAAGACACTAGATGCACAGCAATTTACCAATCCAGATACTTTATTTATTTATGTGCTTTTGCCGATTATTGGCATTGCACTTACTCAGCTTGTAATAAAACTGATAAGCAAGGAGAAACTCGATAAAGGAATCTCGTTTGTACTTTATGCCATTGGGAGAAATGCCTCCATTATTAAAGGCAAGCATAGGTTTACCCAAATTATTACAGGGGCTCTTACGGTAGGCTTTGGGGGTTCTGTAGGTTTGGAGGCACCCGTGGTGGTAACGGGCTCTGCTTGGGGGTCTTACTATGGTAGGCTATTCCATTTAAACAGCAGGCAGACCACTATATTGATTGGTTGCGGAGCAGCAGCAGCCATATCGGCCATATTTAATGCGCCTGTTGCAGGGGTCATCTTTGTAATGGAGGTCATTATTACCAATATCAACATTGTGTTTGTAGTGCCTCTCTTGATTGCTTCCGTAGTAGGTACTTTCACTTCTAGTCTACTAATGTATGAAGAAGCCCTGTTTAAAATAGAAGCCATTCAAGATTTGAGAAATTTCGAATTGTTTTTCTATGTGTTGCTTGGTATTATTTGTGGGTCAATGTCTATATATTTTAATAAGGCAATCTATTGGGTGCAGCAAAAAATAGAAAGGATAAAGCAAGTAAAGCATAAAATCTTATCAGGAGGGCTTTTGTTAGGCCTCATTATTCTAATACTGCCCGCTTTATACGGTGAGGGATACTTTACACTTTCCTTACTAACGAGCAAGCGTGAAACAGAAGTAATTGGCAATACATTTTTTGCTTTTTTACCGGCAGGGCAATGGGTGCTGATCCTTTTTTTGTTGCTATGCATGTTTTTAAAAGTAGTGGCAACAGGCCTAACCAGGGCTTTGGGCGGTATAGGTGGTGTATTTGCTCCCGCCATGTTTACAGGGGGCATTGCGGGGTTTTTATTCGCAAGATTGCTCAATCTTGCATTTCCCGAGTTGGCGCTACCAGAAATCAATTTTCTTTTAGTAGGTATGGCGGGGGTAAGTGGTGGTGTTTTGCATTCTCCGCTCACAAAAGTGTTCTTGATCGCAGAGATTACCCAAGGGTATGAACTGTTTATACCTCTTATGATGGTGGCCGCTGTGTCTTTTGCCATTAAGTATTACTTTGATTCCTACTCATTTTATACAAAAGAATTGGCCAAACGAGGCGATTACATTTTGGATGATAAGGACAAGACCGTACTGCAAGACATTAAAATGGCTGCCGTAATAGAAAGAAACTTTGTGACTGTAAATGAATCAGACAAGTTAGGCGACTTGGTGGAGGCCATAGCGCGTTCAGAAAGAAATATCTTTCCTGTGCTTGGAGAAAACAGGATTCTTAAGGGCATCATCTTACTCAATGATGTACGCAAATTTATTTTTAAGCCAGAATTGTATGTAGAGAAGGAAGTTAAATATCTAATGAGGAAACCGCCTGCTGTTATAGAGATCAATGAAGATATGGAAGCAGTCATGGATAAGTTCGATAAAACCAATGCTTGGAATTTACCAGTAACAAAGGGCGGCATTTATGAAGGCTTTTTGTCAAAATCCAAAATCTTTTCCATTTACAGGAGCCAGTTGAAATCCATTTCTAGAGAATTGGGCTGATGCTTATTGCCTAGTAGGCAACAAAATAGTAAAAGCAGTACCTTGTTCTTCTTGGCTCTCTACAGAAATTTGGCCCTTGTGCTGTTGTATAATGCCATAAGAAATAGAAAGGCCCAGCCCAGAACCTTTGCCAACCTCTTTTGTGGTAAAAAAAGGTTCAAATATATGGCGCTGAACTTCTTCACTCATTCCTGAGCCGTTGTCCTCAAACTTTAAGGAAACCATTTCTTTGTCTGATTTTTTAAGGAAATCACTCGTAATGGTAATACTTCCTTTACCTTCAATAGCATTAATGGCATTATCTAAAATGTTCATGAAAACTTGGTTGAGTTGCCCAGGATAACACTCGATAGGCGGCAGGCCCTCTCCATAGTTTTTAATGACCTCTATGCGCTCTTTTATTTTATTATTGAGTAGTAGTAAAGTATTATTGATGCCCTCATGTACATCGCTTATTTTAATTGTGTCTTCATTTAACCTAGAAAAGCTTTTCAGGCCGGCAACAATTTCTTTGGTTCTTTTTGCACCTATTTCAATGCCATTTAATAAATCCTCGGTTTCTTTAAGCAAGTAAGGGGCGTCGTATTGTTTACTTTTTTTATGGGCCTTACTCAAATTCTCGCCAAGTCCGTTTTCTTCAATTTTGAGTTTCATGTAGGTATCTAAGAGTTCTCTTAGCTCCTTAAAATCGGTTTTGAGAGGTTTTACATTAGAAGATACAAAATTGATGGGGTTGTTGATCTCGTGGGCAATACCTGCCGTTAGCTGCCCTAAAGAGGCCATTTTTTCAGAACGGATCAAAGATTCTTGAGCGGCTTTCAGTTTTTTATAGGCGGCTTCGGCGGTGTCTTTTTGCTCGCGTATTGCTTTGTTGGCTTTTCTTAGGTCTTTAGACTTTTTAAGGACCTCTGCTTTCTGCGTCTCGATTTCTTGCGTACGTTCTTTTACCTTACCCTCAAGCTCATTGGTAGCTTTGGCCTGTAAAAGCTCGTTTTCTCGCAATTGTAAGATGAGTTTTTCCTGATATTGCTGCTTTTCTTTTTCGTTTTTCCTGATTCTGTAGCCCAAGCCAATTGAGAAGGTCAAAATCTCGACAACCACACCAATCTGAATAAAATAGCCCGATGCTGCCCCACCAACGCCCCAAGGTACTAGTAGGTCTGCCCAGCCTAGCGCCGCCAAAAACACACTAAAGTACAGTGCCAATGTGCCTATCAAAAAATACTTGGCCATGTAGCTGCCCTTTTTATAAATAGAGATTAAGATGATAAAATTAATGATGCTCTCTATAAAAAATATGGTTTCGGAGCTTTCGTAAGGAAAGTGCACCGCATGGCGCGAATCAAGAAAAACCAATCCTACGGACAAGAATAGAATCCTGAAGTAAATCCATCCTTTGATTACCTTGTCCCACTTGGGTAGGAGCTCTTTAGTTTGTAAGAAATGCCGCAGAAATTGGAAATAAAGCGCTGTTATTAGGTTTGAAGAACCAAAACCAAGGTATATGCCCAACCTAGGATGCTCATTCAAGATAGTAACAAAATTGAAACTGTGGTAACTGTAAAAAAGCAGCGAGAGAGAAAACAGGTACAGAGCATAAAACAAATAGGTTTTGTCTCTGAGTGAAATAAAAATGGCCAAATTGTACAGTAGCATGATCCACACCACACTTTGGAAAATGCCTTGCAGCGTGTTCCTTTCATATATAAATGCATGCCACTCGTCGGGGCTTTTTAAGGCGATGTTGAAATAGTTGAACATGTTTGGTGCAGGCTCAAGTCTTATAAATAAAGTGACGGTTTCCTGTTCTTCGGGAATCAGGATTTTTACCTTATTACCCCTTTCTATTTTTACATCTCTTTCAGATACTTTTCTAAAATCGCCTGTTTTTTTATGTTGGTAGCTTAAATCTTCTGCCATGAAAAAAACATCGATAATGCTGCCGGCGCCAACTAATAAAAACCATTCAGCATCATATTGCAGCTTGTTATTGACAGTTACTTTGGCCCAATGGCAACCCTTAAAAGGCAACACACGGCGATAAGCATCTTTTAGGGGCACTGTCTGGTAACTAGAAAAGTTTTCTTTAAAAGCATTGGCTGCTACATTTTCTATTTGGTAAGTACAAAGGCTATCGTAAAAGTATTCAATGTACTCTGTTATATAAAAAGTGCCTTGTTTTTCTGTAAGGCTAAAGATTTCTCCAGGTTTTACTTTTTGTTGATTATAAAAACCCTGTTGAGCATGCAATCGGGACAAGCACATGATAAGGAAAAAGAAAAAAATTGCCCTTTGCATATGGGTACAGCTCAGTTAAAAAAGTTGAATTTGCCTAAAGTAAAAGTATCTTCCATTAAAATACAATAAGTAATTGATGTTGGATACTTACACAAAGTGCTCAATTTACAGAATTTCATAAAATAAAAACTACTCGCTGCAGGCCACCACACCTAAAGAGCTAAATACCCCAGCTGTGTGGTATTGTAAATGCTTTTAGCTATCTTCAAAAAGCATTAATGTTCACCACTACGATTTAGATTATGTCAGCACTATGGTATTTTGAAAATGTAAACCTTTATCATATTCTTTGTCCTCATAAAGTAAATAGGTACCAAAAGGAGCACCAGTTTAAGGCATATAAAAAAGGAGATTTTATTTATTTTAAAGAAGCATACAGTAGGCATATTTACCTTATTAGCGAAGGCAAGGTTAAGCTTGCCACTTACACCGAAGATGGCAAAGAGATGATCAAAGCCATTTTAACCAAAGGTGAGATTTTTGGGGAAATGGCGCTCTTGGGAGAACAAAAAAGAAAGGATTTTGCCCAAAGTATTTCTGCCAACACAATCCTTTGCCCTATGAGTGTAGAGCAGATGTATGAGTTAATGCGAGAGAACCAGCAGTTTGGCTTGGCAATACATAAACTCATTGGACTTAGGATCAGGAAACTAGAACGCCGCTTAGAGTTGCTTTTTTTTAAAGATGTAAAAACCCGTTTAATTGAGTTTATTAAAGAATTGATGGAAGAGCAACCTGATTTTCAGAAAACTGAAAAGGTAATTATACCAATGGTCTATACACATAAAGACATTGCCGATCTAATAGGTTCTCGCCGCGCTACGGTTACTTCTTTGCTCAATGAGTTAAAAGAAGTGGGTTATATAGATTACAGCCGAAAAAAAATCACCATTTTAAATAAGGATGTTTTTAAAGAATTAGCCGGGGTGAGTGGGTGATGATTTTGGAAAAAAAGTTACTAAGATAACTATGCCTCCAAAAACTCCACCACTGTTTCAATCACTTCCCTGTCTTTGATAATTTTGTAATGTCCTTTGCCCTTGGTTACACAAAGCTTTACAAAAGGATTTTTTGAGACTATGCGCTCACTGTAAGATAGGGGGATCACCGTATCTTCATCATCATGTATCAATAAGCATTCTTTAATTTGGGTCTCTTGCATGCGATCGGCTATCTGAAAATACTCTATTGGTTTGTTAGCAATGGAGGCTAACTTCAATTCAAAGTGTTTTTGCACTTTAGAGGGAAGATCCAATATTGTATAAACCTCATTCAATACATCTTGCAGCCTGTTTGGCGAGGTAATCATGGCCAATTTTTTTATATTGAATTGAAGTTCTGCTTGAGAGCATGCATATACTGTAGCCCCACTTCCCATAGAGTGTGCGATAACATGATCTATACCACCTACTTGTTTGGCTACCTCGGCAATGGTTTCGCCAAAGTCTAGCAAATTGCTTTGTTTGCCCGTAGAGTTACCATGCGCAGGTGCATCATGGGCAATAACCTGATAACCCATTTTTAACAAAGGAGGCACGAAATTTTGCATATGGGCTGCTTTGGATTCCCAGCCGTGTGCCAAGAGTACTTTAGGACCCGTACTACCCCAGGTGTAAACTTGTATGTCTCGGTTTTTAAAGTCAATTGCAAATTGCCGGGCCTCGTCCATAATGGCTGAGTTTTTACCACTGCTTTTTTTGTTGCGTGGTGTAGCAAATAGCTTAAAAGCATAGTTGGCTGCTAAGCGAGGAAAAACAGGTCCCACAGTTCTAAATCCAAACTGAAAAGCCTTGAGTAAAAAAGAGGTTGACTCAGCATGAGATTTTTGGACTTTGCTGCTTTTTTTATCATTATTTAAGGTTTCATTCATAACAAGTTTATTTAATATACCGACCAGTATATTTTTATTTAAAAAAATTAGATTTTCAATTCAGTTTGTATAATTCTACGGTAGTGGCGCATTACCTTGTGCAGTGGTTCTAAAGATTTGTAGGTTTTGCCCAACATTACCCCACCTTCAATCATGGCAATAAAGAGTACTGCATATTCTTCTGCATTTACTTGAGGTTTTATCTGCCCATATTTTTTGCCCTTTTCAATTATAGAGATGATAGAATTTTTCCAGTTTTCTATGGCAGCGATTACCCTTTCATTCAATTTTGGATGGGTGTCATCGGCTTCGATGGCCGTATTTAAAATAGCACAACCGGCAGGTAAGCGATGGGCTTTCATACCCTCAAAATAATAAGTTTCAAACACCAAAAGTTTGTCTATGGTATTGTCTTTTTTGGCTATCTCTTGCCTCAGCGCCTCATTCATCTTAGCAATGTTGTGGTCAAAGGCTGCTAATTCTATTTCTTCCTTATTATTGAAGTTGCCATAAAAACTTCCTTTAGAAATATGCAAAGCTTCAGTGATCTGAGGGATAGAAGTAGCCGCATATCCTTTTTTATTAAAAAGGGCAGCGGCTTGTTTTATAATAGCTTGCTTGGTGGCTTCTGCTTTTCTCATAATATAAAAATATACCGACCGGTATAAAAAAGCAAATCCATGTAATTTTGGTTATCTGCTTTAAAGAAACAGAAAAGGAATATCTTTACTCTATTAATGGCTTTTTTTAAAGAGACGAATAGAAGATGAAGAAAAAACTGATTACTTTTCTAAATATAATTTCGGAGTATGGACAAATTTTAATTGGGGTTATATTGGCCAGTATAGGCTTAAAGGCCTTTTTGCTACCCAATGGTTTTTTAGATGGGGGCGTTACGGGCATAGCCATTTTAGTGAGCAAGCAAACAGACTTCAATATCTCCATTCTCTTATTCCTGATAAGCATCCCTTTTTTGATCTTGGCTTTCTTTACGGTTTCTAAAAGAATAATTTTTAAGTCTTTGCTGGCTATTTTGTGTTTGGCCATTTCTATTCAACTAGAAACCTTTGAGACCATTACAGATGATAAATTACTCATTGCCATTTTTGGTGGTCTTTTTTTAGGAGGAGGGATCGGCATCACTATCAGAAATGGCGCAGTGCTAGATGGCTCAGAGATTTTAGGCATATTTTTAAACGACAGATTTGGTATTAGCATAGGCAGAACGGTGCTCGTTTTTAACGTGATTTTGTTTGCCGTTACAGCAGCCGTGCTCAGCGTAGAAGTGGCCATGTACTCCATATTAACCTACTTGGTAACAGCCAAAGTAATCGATACTATTATAGAGGGCTTTGAGGATTTTATCGGTTTAACCATTGTGTCTAAAGATCCAGAAAGCATGCGCCAAGCCATTATTGAGCGCGTAGGCACAGGACTCACCATCTACAAAGGAGAGTCTGGCTATGGAGGTAGGGGGCAAAGGCGAGATATTCGTATTATCCACACGGTAATCAACAGAATTGATATTAAAAAGATGCATAGGGTGATCAATGATGTAGACCATACCGCATTTGTTATTGAATTTGAAGTCAGTAATATAAGAGGCGGGGTACTAAGAAGGTACTTTGACAGAAAACATAATAAGAAGA
>Ga0207419_1002154_pt1 | contig 13367 bp, 9 predicted proteins | sample ElkSloMetagenome_4_FD_184723 | JGI IMG/M metagenome (GOLD analysis project Ga0207419, IMG submission 184723) | Hot spring microbial communities from Elkhorn Slough, Monterey Bay, USA - MD2A (version 2) | ecosystem: Environmental > Aquatic > Marine > Intertidal zone > Estuary: Microbial mat ... | reverse complement strand
GGGAGACCGCCGTATGCCGACGGGGTGTCTTATCGGGCATCCTAGTCGGAGGTCGGGAAAGCCGGCCAGCAGGCGTAAGGACCCGACGGGAGTACGCAGCCCGCAAAGGAAACTCGTGCCGGACATGCAGGATCGGGTAGACACGAGCAAACCTCACCGCGGGGACTAAACAACTGGACCGTGAAACGGGTCACTGTGACGGTCCGCTTGATAAGTTAGTGCAACCGAGGAACCGGGTGCGAGAAAACCGCGGGTCCGGGTCTGTGGCGGGGGCTCCGGGTAACCGGAGTCCCTACGCCGGAGGCGACGAACCAAAGCTACTCCACGGACACCACGATCAAATAGAAAATCACAGCGCCGAGCTACAAGCAGCATTCAAACCTCCTTAACAACGTGCCAAAGAAGATCCGCGAGCTCAAAAGCCTTCTCTTGAGAGCCGGCTGCAAAATGGAAAAGGCTAAGGGCAGCCACACAAAATGGTCTCACCCTACCGTTTCAGACAAAATCATCTTGTCTGGCAACGACGGTTCCGATGCAAAGTCTTACCAAGAAGCAGCCGTCGCGAACTTTCTCGACGAGGTATCAAAAAGTAAATGAAAGCTGAATACTCAATCGTGATTCAGTGGTCTCCGGTGGATCAAGTATATGTCGCCTCACTCCCGGAGTTCGGTCCGTATGCCCTTACGCATGGTGAGACCTATGCGGAAGCAGTTCGGAACGGGGAGGAAGCTCTCTCGCTCCTCATGGAATCGACAGCTCCTCTTCCCCAGCCGGATGTTTTTGACAAGCGTAAGCCAAAAGCCGCCTAACAAGCGCAAAAGCTGCGACGCCTTGGAGCAGTCTTCGCTATCGCTCAGGCTGCTCCAAGGCGCGCGCTTTGCGTAACGTTATAGACATTCGAGGCGGACTATGAGAAGCAGACTTGCGGCGTTGACTGCCGCCGCGCTCTTGTGCTTGTGGCTACCGCCGGTGCTGGCCGACGAGCGTCGACTTTCCAATGGCGATACTGCACGGCGATCGGCTGGCCAAGCCCGCGACCTTCCCGCACATCCTAGGGATCTGACAGATTCGAGGGTGAGGAATCGCATTGAGGCCAACTCGGGCGGCACCCCGGTGCCCGCCAACCCCGCCGTGCGTCAATACTGGTCCGACCGGTGCGTTCAACAGCGCGCCCGTGGGTGGGGGCACACCGGCGATTGTGAAAGCCCCGCCTATCATGGGGGCGGTGTGAGGAAGCGCCATCGCTGGTATCGCGGCGGTTGGCCGCCTAAAGCAGCGCCACGGCCTTGATCTGAATCGATACCGCGCGCTGAGGCTCCAATCCAAGCTGTGCCGCGGACCGGCGGGTGACACGGGCCAGGATCGCGGAGCCGGCCGTATCGAGCTTGACCAGCGCCAGGGCCGGGTGACCTTCGTCGGCCAAAGAGACGACCCGGGCCGGGAGTGTGTTCAGAATGCTGCTGTCCGTGTTCGGCTGTCGCGTGATGCTGACATCTCGGGCGAGGATGCGCACCCGAACATGATCTCCGATCTGGGCACCTGTGTCGCGGACCCATAGGGCCGCTCCGCAGCATTCGACCCTCAGTAGATGCCAGCGCTCGTCGCGTTCGGCAACCTGTCCGTCGAGCACGACGCCCGCTTCCTCGCCCAGGCGAATCGGCAGGTCCAGCCGCGACAGGGTCTCGTTCAGCGGCCCGCTTGCTAGCACGCGCCCGGCGTCCATGACCACCAGATGATCCGCCAGCCGGGCCACCTCGTCCGGGGCGTGACTGACGTAGAACACTGGGATTTGCAGTTCGTCGTGCAGCCGCTCCAGATAAGGCAAGATCTCCTGCTTGCGCTTGAGATCCAGCGCCGCCAAGGGTTCGTCCATCAGCAGCAGCCGTGGATTCACGGCCAGCGCGCGGGCGATTGCGACACGCTGGCGCTCGCCGCCGGACAGGCTGCCGGGCTTGCGTTCGAGTAGTGGACCAATGCCGAGCAGTTCGATCGCATGCTCCAGGCTAAAGCGCGTCTCGCCGCGATCGGTCGGCTTGGGGCTGCGGCGCTGCCCATAGCGCAGGTTGCCGAGTACGTGCAGATGCGGAAACAGGCTCGCTTCTTGAAAGACATAGCCGATCGGGCGGCGATGGGTCGGCACCCAGATGTTCTCGTCCTGCCAGACCTCGCCGTTGAACGATAGTCTGCCCCGGGCGGTATGTTCGAGGCCGGCAATGCAGCGCAGCAGCGTGGTCTTGCCTGAGCCCGAGTGACCGAAGAGCGCGGTTACCCCGCGCGCTGGCAGTTGCTCGTCGAGGTCGAGCTTGAAGCCCGGCCAATCGACGTGGAAGCGTGCGCTGATGCCTAGTGGTTCTAGGGCCATCTTGTTGCTGGGATCATCTTGTTCTTGGGGCTATATCATTCTTGCAGTCATGGTTTCTTTGGATTCGGCCGCCAGGAATAGAGCGCGAGCAGCACCAAGAATGAGAACACCAGTAGCACGGCAGACAGGCGATGGGCGTCACCATATTCCAGCGCCTCGACATGGTCGTAGATCTGCACGGAAGCCACTCTGGTGACGCCAGGGATGTTCCCGCCGATCATCAGCACCACGCCGAATTCGCCGATGGTGTGCGCGAAGGTCAAGATGCTGGCGGTGACAAAGCCAGGCAGGGCCAGCGGCAAGGCGACGGTAAAGAAGCTGTCTAACGGTGAGGCTCGCAGCGTCGCGGCGGCTTCGAGTGGACGCTCGCCGATGGCCTCGAAGGCATTTTGAACCGGCTGCACCATGAAGGGCATCGAATAGAACACCGAGCCGACCACCAGCCCCCAGAACGTGAAGGGCAGTAGGCCGATGCCCAGCGCCTGGGTCAGGTGCCCGATCGGCCCGTTTGGCCCCATGGTCACCAGCAGATAGAAACCAAGCACCGAGGGTGGTAGTACCAGCGGCAAGGCGACGACCGCCCCCACAGGGCCCTTCCAGCGAGAGCGCGTGCGCGACAGCCACCAGGCGATCGGCGTGCCGATGAACAGCAAGATGATGGTGCTTACGGCCGCCAGACGCAGGGTCAGCAGGATCGCCTCGATATCGGTGTCGGACAGGTGCATGACGGATACTGCGTTCTGAGCCAGAGGTTTTTCGCGGGACGGAGCAAGGGATAAGGGCTGAGGGCCATGGTTGCCCGGTCTTGTTGTGCCCAGCCCCTTGGCCCGCGGCGCTTGGCGCGCTTGAGCAACGCTTGGGCCAAGCAACCAGACGCAGCGCTCGTGTTGGTCTGATGCCTCACGTCGCTGCTAGTAGGTCTCGTACCCGAAGTCTCGAATGATCACGCTGGCCTTGTCGCCCTGTAGAAATTCCAGCAGCGCGCTGACCGCGGGCTTGCCGTCGCCGCTCAACAGCAGCACGGCGTCTTGATGAATCGGCGCGTGCATGTCGTCGGGCACGATCCAGCCAGACCCCTTGATGATCTCGCCGCCGGCCATGACCTGCGATAGCGCGACGAAACCGATATCGGCATTGCCGGTATCGACGAACTGATAGGTCTGAGCGATGTTCTCTCCCATCACGAACCTTGGCTTTAGTGCGTCCTTGAGGTCGAGCGCCTCCAGGGTCTCAATGGCCGCTTCACCGTAGGGCGCGAGCTTTGGGTTGGCGAGGGAGAGCTTGTTGAACTCGCCGTTCTTCAGTAGCGCTGGGCCATCTTCAACCACGCCGCGCTTGGCCGACCAGAGCACCAGCGTACCCACCGCATAGGTGAAGCGGGAGCCGGGAACAGCCACGCCCTCTTCTTCAAGCAGTTTGGGCCGCTTTTTGTCGGCCGCCAGCAATGCTTGGAACGGGGCGCCGTTCTTGATCTGTGCATAGAGTTTTCCGGTGGAGCCATAGGACGCCTTGACCTGATGGTCGGTCTCCTGTTCGAAGGCTGCGATGATTTGCTTCATCGGGGCGCTAAAGTTGGTGGCCACCGCGACTTGTGCCTCGTCGCTCAGTGCGGCTACGGAGGCGGATGCCAGCGCCACGGCTAGGTAGAAGGATGCGCGGACGGATGGGCGGAGAGATGGGCGGACGGACGGAGAAAGGGACAGGAAAGGCTTCATACGCTTGGTTTCTTGAGTGGTCATACTGTGGAAGCAGTCAGGCTTCGCGGTTGGTCATATTTTGACCATCTTTCTGTGCCGAGGGTTAAAACGCTGGGCTCGATTCCGAGTGCAGCTCTGATTGCTCCGAGCGCTAGTCTATGTGCAAAGGTCGCGCCAGTTCAGCAATCGCAATGAGCGATGGCGCCGAGGTGCATGCCAGCATCACCCATCAGGGAGCGATGGCACTGGGTCTGAAGGAAGGCGCAACGGCATCGGCAGTGTTCAAGGCGTCAGCCGTGATCTTGGGTATCCCGGCCTAATCGCCTTTGGTGCACCAAAATATAGCGTAAATCGGCGTGACGCCCTGATGTTTGCCCTGATGCGGGCGCGGTTGGGCCAGTCTCGAGCACTGCTTAAGCTTGCTTAGATGGCTTGATGGCGCCAGATACTTGCGGTTGGGACTGATTCTCTGCTGTCTCGTGGGCCTTGGCGGCTAGCGTAATGGAGTCTTGCTCGCCAATCTGCTCAAACAGCGCGATGCGCTCGCACTGGGTTGCGGTTGATTCCGCTACCTCGGGCGCGCAGACTGCGTTGGTTGATTGATTCGATCCAGTTGCTTGAGGCCATGTTGCTGTTGTCTTGCCGTTATTTGCGCGCGGGCTTGATACTGACGCTGTTCGCGGCTTACTGCCAGGCTCAGTCTCATTCTGAGCCTCTGCGTCAGGCCGGCGTCCTGGTCGACCTCCAGGCTGATGTCCAGACTGCCGTCGAGACCGGAGCCGCGACCGATGTCCCCACGAGCGCCGCGGATGCCGTAGAGCCGGCACAGACGCTGCGCTTTCTCGCCATTGGCGACGTACCCTATTCCAACGCGGAAATGGAGTATCTGCGCATGCTACTCGACGGCACTCTGGCCCAGCGTCCGCCCTTTGTGATCCATATCGGCGACATCAAAGGCGGTAGTCAGCCCTGCAGCGATGCGCGTATCCAAGGCGTCGCGGACCTGTTTCAGGAGCAGCCCGTGCCGGTGTTGTATACGCCCGGCGACAACGAGTGGACCGATTGTCACCGCAAGCGTGCCGGCGGCCGCGATCCTCTCGAACGCCTCGCCGCGCTGCGTCGCATCATGTTCGGCGAGCCGTCGGTGCTGCACAACACCGGCCTGAAGCCGGTGGTGCCAAATCCCAGCTACCCCGAGAACCTCTATTTCCAGCGCGATGGCGTAGTCTTCGTGCTGATGCACGTGGTTGGCAGCAACAATAATTTCAAACCGAACAGCGCTGCCGCCATGGCAGAGTTCAGGGCGCGTAACGCAGCCAATCGAACCTTATTGGACCGGGCCGCGCGGGTGGCCAATGTCCTGGACGCGGGGGCCTTGGTGATCGCCTTGCACGCCAATCCGTCGTTTGAGGAACAGGGGGCACGGCGTGGCTTCGAGTCGCTGAAACAAGACCTCCGGCGCCTGCTCGCGAGTTATTCAGGGCAGGTGCTGCTGATCCACGGCGACACGCATCGGTTTCGGTTCGACCAGCCGTTGAGCGACGCGGATGGCAAACCCATTGAGCGCTTCCATCGGCTGGAGGTGCCGGGTTCGCCAGCGGTGGCCGGCGTTTGGGTCAGCGTGCAGCCGATCGCGATGCCGGCATTCGCGGTCGATCTTGTCTATCCCAATACCTATGATTCGCTGTTTTGAACCGGCCAACTGGGCTCGGGCTGGATGCACCCCGCCAAATCGCGGCCCGAGCGATAGCGGAGGCCGAGGTTTGCCGTCAATTAATTCGGTGGAGCGCATGGTTTCGCGGCAAGGCTCAATCATGCATCGACCATGGTTCCGGCCAGTGCAGCCCACCACCTGCCAGGTCGGGCCATCTTGGCCTGATACCCTTAAGGCGGGAAGCCCTGGCTAGGCATCAGTCCTGCGTAGCTGGTCGGGACAATGACCAAGGCCGAAGATCACCAGCCTCTTGCCAGCAATGGCTTCAGGAATTGCCCTGTGTAGGACCGCGCGCTCGCGGCGATGTCCTCGGGCGTGCCGGCGGCGATGATCTGGCCGCCCTTGTCGCCGCCCTCCGGTCCTAAGTCGATGATCCAGTCGGCGGTCTTGATGACGTCGAGGTTGTGCTCTATCACCACCACGGTGTTGCCGGCGTCGCGCAGGCGATGCAAGACCGCGAGCAGGTGTTTGACGTCGTGGAAGTGCAGGCCAGTGGTGGGTTCGTCCAGGATATAAAGCGTTCGGCCGGTGTCGCGCTTGCTGAGTTCGCGGCTGAGCTTGATGCGCTGCGCCTCGCCGCCGGATAGGGTGACCGCGCTTTGCCCAAGGCGCACATAGCTTAAGCCCACGTCCATCAGGGTTTGTAGTTTGCGTCTGAGCACCTGCACCGGGGCAAAGAACGCTAGCGCGTCCTCGACGGTCAGGTTGAGTACCTCGTCGATGGTCTTGCCCTTATAGCGGATCTCCAGGGTCTCGCGATTGTAGCGCCGGCCGCCGCAAACATCGCATTGCACATAGACATCGGGCAGAAAGTGCATCTCAACGCGGATGAGTCCATCGCCTTTGCATGCCTCGCAGCGCCCGCCCTTGACGTTGAAGCTGAAGCGCCCGCCGCTGTAGCCGCGTGAGCGTGCCTCGGGCACCGCGGCGAACAGGTCGCGGATCAGGTTGAACAGGCCGGTATAGGTGGCCGGGTTCGATCTTGGTGTGCGACCGATCGGGCTCTGGTCGATGTCGACCACCTTATCGAAGTGCTCCAGTCCGACAATGCTTTGGTGCGGGGCAGGGCGCAGGCTGGCGTTGTTGAGTCGACGCGCCGCGACCGGATGCAGGGTGTCGTTGATCAGCGTCGACTTGCCGGAGCCGGAGACGCCGGTAACGCAGCACAAGGTGCCGACCGGGATGGCTGCGTCGATGTCGTGCAGGTTGTTGCCGGTGGCGCCGAGAATACGCAGTTCCTTGGCTTCGGCTGCAGGCTTTCGTTGGCTGGGGATCTCGATGCGCTGAATGCCGGCCAAGTATTGCCCGGTCAGCGAGACCGGGTTAGCGGCGATGTCGTCCGCGCTCCCCTGGGCGACGATCTCACCGCCGTGCACGCCAGCGCCGGGGCCGAGATCAACCACATAGTCGGCCGCGCGGATGGCGTCTTCGTCGTGCTCGACCACGATCACTGTGTTGCCGATATCGCGCAGATGGGTCAGCGTACGGAGCAGGCGCGCGTTGTCGCGCTGGTGCAGGCCGATGGAGGGCTCATCAAGGATGTACATCACGCCGACCAGCCCGGCGCCGATCTGGCTGGCCAGGCGGATGCGTTGGGCCTCGCCGCCGGACAGGGTCTCGGCGCTGCGGGTAAGGCTGAGATAGTCCAGGCCCACATCGACCAAGAAGCGCAGCCGTTGGGCGATCTCGCTGATGACCTTGGCGCCGATCTCCGCACGCTGTCCGCTCAGTTGCAGCTGGTCGAACCAGCGCAGGCTGTCGCCCACCGGCAGACCGGAGAGCGCGGCCAGGTCGCGACCGGCGACCAGCACGTTGCGCGCCGCTGGGTTCAGCCGGGTGCCGTCGCAGGTGGGGCAGGGGCGGGTGGCGATGAAGCGGGCGAGTTCCTCGCGCACGGCGGCGGAATCGGTCTCGCGATAGCGCCGCTCCATGTTTGGCAGGATACCCTCGAAGCTGCGCAGCTTGCCGCTGCCGCGCTCGTGGGGCAGCTTGAGCTTGAATCTGTCGGTGCCGCTGCCGTGCAATACCCGTTGCCGGGCGGACTCGGTCAGGGCCTGCCAGGGTGTCGCTGGGTCGAAGCCTTCGTGCTCCGCCAAGGCTCGGATCATCTGAAAATAATAGCCGTTGCGCTGGTCCCAGCCGCGGATTGCGCCAGCGGCCAGACTCAGTTCCGGATGGCCGACGACCTTGGCTGCGTCGAAGAATTGCTCAACGCCGAGCCCGTCGCAGGCCGGACAGGCCCCTGCCGGGTTGTTGAACGAAAACAGCCGCGGTTCGAGTTCCGGGATGCTGTAGCCACAGATCGAGCAGGCGAAGGCGGCGGAGAAGGTGACGGGCCTGGCTTGCGGATCATCAATGGCCGCCACGCGCACGATGCCGCCGGAGAGCTTGAGCGCGGTCTCAATGGATTCCGCCAGGCGCAGGTGCAGATCGCCGCGGACGCGGAAGCGGTCGACGACGACTTCAATGTCGTGTTTCTTCTTGAGGTCCAGATCGGGCGGGTCGTCCAGCTCGTATAGATCGCCGTCGATGCGTGCGCGCACGAAGCCCTGCGCGTTCAGTTCACCGAGTAGCTGATGGTATTCGCCCTTGCGCGCGGAGACCACCGGTGCCAGCAGCATCAGCTTCTCGCCCTCGGGCCGGGTCAGGATCTGGTCGACCATCTGGCTGATGGTTTGGGCATCCAGCGGCTGGCCGTGTTCGGGGCAATGTGGGGTGCCGACTCGCGCAAACAGCAGGCGCAGATAATCATGTATCTCGGTGATGGTGCCGACGGTGGAGCGGGGGTTGTGCGAGGTGGTCTTTTGCTCAATGGAGATGGCTGGCGACAGGCCCTCGATATGGTCAACGTCCGGCTTGTCCATCATGGACAGAAACTGCCGCGCATAGGCCGACAATGACTCGACGTAGCGTCGCTGGCCCTCGGCGTAAATGGTATCGAAGGCCAGCGATGACTTGCCGGAGCCCGATAACCCGGTCATCACCACCAGGCGTTGCCGCGGCAGGTCGAGGTCGATCTGCTTCAGGTTGTGCGTGCGTGCACCGCGGATGCGGATGCTGTCCATCTGAGTCCCTTACCTAGCAGGTTTTTAACAAGCCGTCGACAAACGCTCGTTGTCGTTGTTGTCGAAGTCGTCGTCTTGCGGCAACTCTATGCGGCAACTCTATGCGGCAACTTTATTTTGACACCGACACCGACACCGACACCGACACCGACAACGACAACAATCACAATTCCGCCTGTGCCGGTTTAGGAGGCAAGCCTGTGCCAGATGCGCCATCAACGGCTGTTGGCGAGTTCCTGGTACAGGGCGTCGGCCTCGGCCTTCTCCGGAAAGGAGCGGGTCTGCGTTTGCAGCAGCACGCGGCGTGCGCCGTCGCTGTCGCCGGTCGCCAACAGCGCCTTGGCGTAGCGAAAGGCGATGCTGGGGTCTGGCGTGCCGGCGTTGGCCTTGGCCAGCAGGTCGCGCGCCTGTTCTACCTCGCCAAGCGCCAGCAGGACGGTCCCCATGGTGTCAATGAAGGAGGCATCATTTGGCCGTAGCTTCAGTGCGCGCTCGGCGTAATCGCGGGCCTCCCGCGGTGAGGTGTTGGCAATCAGCATCGCGAGGTTGTTCAGGGCCACCGGGTTATTGCCGTCAACTTCGATGATTTGTCTGTATTGCTCCGCGGCCGCCTGGGAGTCCCCCGCCTTAAGCTGTAATTGGGCCAGCATCAAACGCGGCCTTGTGGTCTTCGGATGGCCCCTTATCCAGTCTCCCAAGACGCGCATGGCTCGGGGCTCGCGGCCCGCGGCGCGCAGCGCCTCCGCGAGGTCCAGCACGTAGACCTGCGCGTTCGGATAGTCTTGGCGTAACCGATCAAAGTCTTGGATCGCCTGATCGAACTCGCGGCGCTGAACGGCATAACGTGCATTGACGGCGACCACCGAGGGGTGTTCCGGCGCGCTCCGCAGCAGGGCACCGATCACTTGTCCGCGTTCCGACGCGGTTGGGACCTGGGCGAGCAAAGCGGCGAGTCGATTGACGCCGAGCACTTGGCGCTGGTCCAGCGCCAAGCCTTCGGACAAGTGCAGTTGCATGGCCCTGGTGTCGCCACCCGCGGCGCTTGCCGTGGCCTGCATGAAGCGAACCTCCGCCGACTGCGGTCTGATCTCCGCGAGCCTTCCCAGCGTCGAGGATGCCTGTTCTGGGTGCCCCGCGGTCAACTCGGCCTGGGCGCGTAGCCTGATTAGTGTCGGTTCGTCCGCCTGCGTGGCCGGGGCCTGCGATAACAGTTGCAGTGCCTTGTCGGTCGCCTCTTGGGCCAGGTACAGCCGTGCCAATAGGCTGCGCAGTTGGAGGTTGTCCGGGGCGGCATTGAGCCCCGCGTCGATCTGCGCGATGAAGGCAGCATCGCCGGATGTCCCCCGCTCTATGGCGGCCCGGGCCAGCACGGCGCTGGTATTGCCCGGGTCCTGGGTGAGCAGGTCGTCGAGCACCTTACGGGCGGCGTCGGCACGATCGTCGGCCAACTCCAGGGCTGCGAGTGCAAGCGCTGCCCGTTGGAAACTCGGCTCGACCTTCAGCGCCTTCTCAAAAGTCGCCCTCGCGGCGTCGCGGTCGCCTTGTTGGGTCAGCATGGCCGCCTTGGCCGATAGGGCCATCGCGGAGCTCGGTGACTGCGCGACGAAGGCGTCCGCGGCGGCGCTCGCCGAGTCCGTGTTTCCGGCCAGCATTTCGGCGCGGATCAGGAGCATGCGTGCGCGCTCGTTGCCTGGCTGCTGCTCAATGACCCGGCGCAGTATCGCGGCCGATTCTTCCGCTTTGTTCTGCTGCTGGAGCGACTGCGCTCGGGCAATCTGCGCGGAGATAGCCTCCGGGTATTGGCTTGCCGCGCGTGCGATCAGCGCCGATGCTTCATCCCTGCGGCCCTGCCTCGCCAATGCCTGTCGCATCAGCTCCAGCATCGCGATTGAAGCGTCGGCGCGTGCGATAAAGGGTTCCATCACCGCCTCCGCACCCGCGGTGTCGTCGGCGTCGAGGCGGACCTTGGCCAAGAGCATTGCCACTGTGGCGTTATTGGGCTGGCTTGTGTGCAGCCGGACCAGGTATTCTTCGGCCTGGGCGTTTCGTTCTAGCTGACTCAGGGCGAGCGCCGCGAAATAGATCGCGCGCGGGTCGTCCGGGGCGGCTAGAAGATATTGTTCCAGCTGATTGAGCGCTTGTTCTGGCTTTGCATCAATCAGCAACAGCCGGCCCCTCAGATACTGCAAGCCGGGGAACTTGGGCATGGCTGCTTGCAGCGCCTTGACATCGCGCCACGCCCTGTCTGGGGCCTCGGTTTCAAGTTGCGCCAATCCCCTTTGATAATGCAGCATCCATTTGCTGCCGGCGTACTCCAGCGCCTTGTCATAGGCCGCCACGGCCTCGTCGTAGTTTCTGGCGCGATACTCCAGTGTGCCGAGAGCCTTCCAGCCGTCACTGTGCTCGGGAGCGGTTTCGATGGTCTGATTGATGAGTGCGCGCGTCCGCTCCATGTCGCCTGAGCGCAAGGCGAGGCTGGCAAGGCCCAGCAGCGGCTGCGATGCTTGCGGATCGGTCTCGTTGGCCTGCTGGAATGCCTTGCGGGCCGCCTCAACATCGTCCATGCTCAGCAGTGCCGAGCCGCGAAGTGCCAGTAATCTCGCCAGCAGTGCTGGCGGTGCGTTTTCCGGGGCCTCGGTCAACGCTAGGACCCGCCTGTTCTTCCCCTGGGCCAGCAGCGCTTGCGCCAATGGCGCTAGCAGGTCCGCATCCTCGGCGCCATTGACTCGCGCGCGCTCAAGCTCTTGTTGGGCGGCCCTTGCGTCGCCGTTGTCCAAATAGATGCGACCCAGCAACAGACGGGCAGCGGGATCATCCGGGTTCTCTTGGAGCAGGCCCTTAAGGCGGATCAAGGCACTGCTGAGGTCTCCGGCGGCCCAAGCCTCTTTCGCGTCATCAAGGTCCGCTGCCATACTGGGCAACGCGAGCAGCAAGGTCAACATCAGGGCGCAGCGGCGCAGGCTGCAAGGACGGAGTCGGGAGACGATGCGCGGCATAAGGTCACCAAGATCGCTGTTGGATGCCATCTGTGGGGTTTCGCTTGGCATCATATCGGCATCATAACAGCGAGACGGCGCCCATCGCGCTGCCTTGAGAGATGAAGATTGCGTCAGTCCGCGCTGAGAGCGGCGCGAGATGCCGACATCGGAAGCGCATACCCTGGCGCCAGCGCGGTACGGCTGGGCCTTAGGTTGAGCCTGAGTCTCGTACCGAGCCAGCTTTTAAACAACTCGTCAAAGGACTCTCGTTGTCTGCAGCGCCGCGATGCGCTCTTCCAGTGGCGGATGGCTCGCAAGCAGTTTTTTCAGGCCGTCGCCGATGTTACCTGAGATACCGAACGCGGCGAACTCGCCCGCGGGGAGGTCTTGGGGTTCGTGCTCGCGTTGCAACGCACGCAAGGCGCCTATCATCTTCTCGCGCCCGGCAAGACTGGCGCCGCCGGCATCGGCGTGAAACTCTCGGTAGCGCGAGAACCACATCACGATCATCGATGCGAGTATGCCAAGCAAGATCTCAGCAATGATCGACACCACGAAGTAACCGATGCCTGGGCCCCCCTGATCATTCTGGCCGCGCATGGCCGAGTCGACAACGCCGCCGATCACGCGCGCCAGTACAATGACAAAGGTGTTCAGCACACCCTGGATCAACGCCAGCGTGACCATATCGCCATTGGCTACGTGGCTGATCTCGTGGCCCACCACGGCCTCGACTTCGTCCTTGTTCATGTTTTGCAGCAAGCCGGTGCTGACCGCCACCAGGGCGTCGTTGCGGTTCCAGCCGGTGGCGAAGGCGTTCGGCGCTGGCGAATCGAAGATACCGACCTCCGGCATGCGGATGCCGCTGTGCTCGGATTGCCGACGCACGGTCTCGAACAACCAGTGTTCGAACGCCGTCGAAGGCTGCTCAATGACCTGCACGCCCATGGAACGCTTCGCCATCCATTTGGAGATGAACAGCGAGATCATTGAGCCGCCAAAGCCGAACAGCAGGGCCATAATCAGCAGCCCGCTGCCCTGGTTGGGGCTGACACCCAGGATGCTCAGAACGATAAACAGCACGGCCATGATCGCGAAGTTGGTCGCGACGTAAAGTAAGATTCTCAACATCTCGAACGGACTCCGAATGAGTGAATTTGGGCGCCCATAAAATGGACGCGCACACGGGATTACGCAAGTGTTTTCGGCAGCCTGCTCGTCGGCCTGTCGTTAAGAGCATATTTGCATCAAACGCGGAGGCTGCCAAGCGGCGATGCGCGGCGAGATGCATGGCGCTGAAAAAAGGGCTGGACAAGCGGCGGTATGCCCCCTAAAATGCGCGGCTTCTTGAAGTAGACCAAGCGGCTTCTTGAACGGTCACCACCGAATGAGTCCATAGAACGGGGCCATAGCTCAGCTGGGAGAGCGCAACACTGGCAGTGTTGAGGTCGGCGGTTCGATCCCGCCTGGCTCCACCAATACGTTATCCGGCTCGCCCGTCAAGACGACGGCTAGCCGGAATTTTTTTCTAGGTCCGCCTTCTGTCCCCAT
>Ga0207419_1002149_pt1 | contig 13376 bp, 10 predicted proteins | sample ElkSloMetagenome_4_FD_184723 | JGI IMG/M metagenome (GOLD analysis project Ga0207419, IMG submission 184723) | Hot spring microbial communities from Elkhorn Slough, Monterey Bay, USA - MD2A (version 2) | ecosystem: Environmental > Aquatic > Marine > Intertidal zone > Estuary: Microbial mat ... | reverse complement strand
GGTACACAAAAATGACTCGCTGAAGAGATTGTTATGACCAAAAAAGAATACCTAAAGAAACTTGTGAGTTTTGCGGCACAGAGTGATTTTGTTCGGCAACTTCCACTCGAAGAATTGGGGTATTCTGACGATCCTGTTGTCAATGAATTTATTTTTGACAACGATCTCGCATTTGTGTACGGTCTCTTGTTTGATCAAGGGATGCGTTCTGTTGATGCATGGAAATCACCCTTTCTTTTGAAGAAACGACTTGGAAGTTTGGATGTTCTCCACATTTCAAGAATGGACACCGAAAATTTAACAAGTATTCTCTCACAAAAGAAAGCGCTCCACCGATATCCGAAAGTTATGTCGCGCAATCTTATCAATGCGTCGAAAACAATCGTTTCGGATTTCTCCGGGAACATATCACGCCTTTGGGAAGATCATCGCACCATCGAAGATGTTCGCAAAAACTTCCTCATGCTCTGTGGCATCGGACCAAAGAAAGCGGACCTCGCCCTCCTTATGCTTGTGAGGGATCGAGGCGTAGCTCTTGAAGGTTGTGAACAAATCGGTGTAGCGTTTGATGTACACGTGAGTCGGGTGTTTTTAAGAAGCGGTTTTTATACTGTTCTCGACAAAGAAGAAAAGAATACGTTGCAAAACGATATATCCACTTTGCATGCCCTTCCGGCTTTACTCGGGACGGCTGTTTGGGACATCGGTAGGCACTATTGCCATAAAAGCTCCCCTGCATGCGATAGGTGCCCGCTTGCAGAAAAGTGTCAAAAGAGGATTGAAAGATGACCAAAATGATGACTGATCTTGTTGCATCGGGCTATGATGAAGGTCGCTACCATGAAGTATATAGGGAACGACAACATCCAACGCCCTTCGAAAAGTTATTTCTTGACGAATTTGCGGAGGGGTTGCTCGCGGGATCTCGAATACTGGACGTAGGCTCCGGTCCCGGAATTCCTTATGATCATTACCTTCTACAAAAAGGTTTGGTAATCACGGGAATAGATCTCTCCAAGAAACATGTTGATCTGGCTCGGTCGTATGTTCCCGAGGCGCAGTATATCTGCGGGAACTTTCTTGACCACGCCTTTGCTCCTGAAAGTTTTGAGGCGGTGATATCCCTCTATATGCTATTCCACATTCCGCGTGATGAGCATAGAGAGACACTCCTCAAAATGTACAACATTCTGAAACGAGGGGGCGTGCTACTTGTGACTGTTGGAACGGAGGATGTTCCCTATAAAGAAAAAACGGACTTCTGCGGTTCAACGATGGCGTGGAGTTACTTTGATGCCCAGACCTATTTAGACATCATCTCCTCCCTCGGTTTCACCATCGTTCTATCCCTCAACGAAAGGGATTACGGAAGTGATGAGAAGCATATGTGGATTCTCGCAAGGAAAGAATGATCCCACAAGAGAATGCTGTTATACTAAAGAGGGGTAACGCGAATTGCGCGACACCCCTCGTATTATTTAGAAAAAATGATGACTCAAAACGAAATAACTGTGGCAGCGATTGATGTCGGTACGTCGCGAATAAAATTTGCAGTGAAACGATTTGACGAACAGTGTGCCGAGAGTGTTCTTGCATTAGCAAAAACGAGGGTACATCTCGGCGACGATATTGCGCAAAGCGGAGCATTCTCGACACAAACGATCGAAGATATTTGCAAAATTCTTCATCAGTATCTCAAGATCGCCAAAGACCACAACACTTGCACACTGCGATGTGTTGCTACCGAAGCGTTCCGAAGTGCCAAGAATGCGAGCGAAGCAATTGGATATATACGCCAGAAAACAGGAATTGAATTGGATATACTCTCCCAACACAAAGAAGCTGTATTGTTTTTTCGTGCGGTGTCGGAAGATTTCCCAAACGAAACGATCGCGGTAGTGGATGTGGGTGGGGGAAGCGTGCAAATAACGATCGGCAAAGACAAAAATGTTTCCCAATCATATCTTCTGAAAACAGGAACGGTGTTTTTGAAAAACACTTTTATTCGATCACCAAAACCGAATTGGTCCGAAGTTGTGGCAATACAAAAGCATATCGATGACGCACTTTTGAGCTGTAAAATAAGAAAGGTTCGCACGACGCGTTTGATCTACGGTACAACCAACGTTATTGATTTTTTGGAAGCGATGAGTGTTGATTTGATTTCTTCTTCCGATACAAAAAAATCATCGTCGCGCAACAATCGATTTTGTTATCCAAAAGATTTGCGCATGTTATGCAATCGTATCCTTGAAACGCCATACAAACAACGCGCGGCACTCTATCCGAAAGAGCCTTTTTTTATGTACGGCGCCGATCTTGCCCTTTTAAATGTTTTGAGTATCTGCAACGCATTCAACATCGAAAAGATCCACCCGACCAACGATAATACCCTCTCGGCAATTCTTCGCGAATTGGCAGAAAATAAATGCACTTCCTTCAATGACGTAAATACTTAGGATAATTATATATCTGACAAAAACGTTGTGGAGACAATCCCTCTGTCGCTTGAAAATTTTCGAACACTCCTCAAAAGTGGAAAAATGACCGATATTGAGGTTGGGCATCTTTGTTTGGACTTTTTAGGATTGTTGTAAGTCCTGATATTTTTCGGCATATTTTCCAATTTCCAAGAATATCCGCATTTCATCGGCAACTTCCTTCCAATTTAAAGTTCCGAATGCATCTAATATAAGCCCAGCAAAATATAAACCTCTCTCAAGGGGGTTTTATACTACCCTCATTACTCATCTTGCATAACTTCTACTTTTATACCCAGGACACCATATTCCTTCTCTTTCTCGGGAGTGTAAGAACGATGTACTCCACGCAAAAGAGATTTTTTATCTTTTCCACCAAATACCTCGGGAGGAAAATCATCGAAAAGCTTTGAGAAAGATTCGTATCGAAGAAGCGCAGATACCCGAGTGCGAAGCGTTTCCGATTCTTCTGGTTTTTTTTGAAATTCAATCGTATCTCCAAGAGTAATAGCCTTTCTTTTTTCATCAAAAAGTCGGAGTTCTATTGTCTTTGTCCCTGCTTTTATTTTTTCAAACGATTCTGGCTGGAGCCCCATGATGTGTATTGCCATAACGGTAAAAAATGTAAATAGAATATTCTCCCTATTTTTAACACACTTTCCATATCTCTCCAATATTTCTCAATGAGGAGAAATGTGTTATTCTCAATATAATTCTTAAAGATATATTCCCTACAAATAAAACCCCCGATTCTATGAATCAAAATACTCTTTCTACTCTCGATGTAATACGTACTTTCTATATAAATGAAGAGCTTCTTCCAAAAGTTTTTTCCAAAAAAAGTTCTCCAGAAATATTCGAAAAAGAACTTATCCTTTTGTGTGAGAAAGCACAATCCCTTACAAAGAAAAAACTCCTCTCTTACCATATGGATAATTGGGGTATGCGTTACTACCATTATCTCAATGCTCAATGGGAATTACGAGAAGTTTCTCTTGATGAATGTGGGGTATGGCCCAAAATGAGCAGTCTCCCGAGCAAGATGACTTACGGATCTGCTTTGGATACAGCTAAAGAAGTTCGTGAACTTCTCGATAACAGGAAAAATCTCACATGGAAAAATCATCGGGTACTGTATATAGAAAAACTTCTTCCCTTTGCAGAAATACTCACAAAACATCTCCCACTCATTCTTCTTGAAGGTGGGACATTACGAACTATTGAAATCTCAGAACTCAAAGACAAGCAATATTTTCGATCATTCCCTTATGATATTGATGATGGTAATAATCGAGCAGTGGCTCTCTCTTTACTCGGTCACACAAGAGTACAGGCTTTTGTAGGGACTCCTCTTTATAAGAATCCTCTTCTTCAAAGTTGGTATTAAAAGCCATTCTCTATGAGACTTGAATTTCCCTCACAAAAACAAGCGCTCTCCTATAAAAAAGAATACAAGTAAAAAGCTCTTTCGGGTCCGTTGCCGAAAGAGCTTTTTTTGTTTTCCAAGAAGCACTTCTCTACTTCTCATGCTTCGAAAAAAGAATTCTTCTTTTTATTTAGTTTACCTTCACCACTACCCTCTCTCCATTTCTCCCGTGCAAGAAAGAGCAAATACCCATTGATTGGAATGAGCATGAGCACCATTGCTTCTTGCTCTGTGAATCCGAACCATGAGACACTCCACAACCCAAGGAGGGTAAAGATCACACCGATAATCTTCCACATCATCCACCTCTCAGAAGTCTGATCATGATGAAAATGGTATCGCTCTTTCTCGTTGTCACTCAATGCCCTCCATCGAGCAGTTATTTTCAGATAGGAAATGAGGCTCATTAAAAAAATGGCCAACCGGAAATCTTTTAACCATTCAAAAAAGGCTTTCATCTTTCACCTCGCGTGGTAGATACCGTAAAGAAAAGGCACGCTTCTTTGTTAGTATACAGCATTACGCTCACCTAATGCGAGTCACCCTGGAGAGAAAATTTTCTATCAAAGGCCCCCGGGTCCGTTGCCGAGGGGCTTTCTCAATTCACGATTCTTACTATGATTCTTCTTTGGATGCTTCCCTCTTCCAGAGGAAAAGACAAATAAGAATCGTGAGAATGGCTATTCCAAGAACGCCAAGATGGGCATCATTCCCCATTTCCTTGGAAATCTCCAGTCCAGCAAAGACGAGAAAAAAGACATAGCCAAATACCAATGGGTTCATCTCGATATCCTCATATTTTGGGTACTCCTCTTATACCTCAAAAAAGAGAGAAAGGCAAGTTTTGTACTGTTGCATAGTCAAGGTTACATTTTGAGGATTTTCATAATTAATGTTACTTAATGAATAAAACAGTGTTGAGGCAATCTTTTGTTTGGGAGTCATTCTTTTCATACCATAGCCTCCGTGCCTTCTCTTGGTATTGTAGTGATAGAGCCATCCTTGGTATTTGTATTCCATTTCTTCCATAGAGTCATGAAATGATACATATTTGTAGAAGAATTCTTTTTTCATAGTTCTATGGTATCTTTCAATTTTTCCGTTTTGCTCGGGACTATAGGGATCATTCTCTATGACTTCTATACCAATGGAATTACAGAATATTTTGAACTCTTTTCCATATCTATTGTCTACACGGATACGCTCTACTCTGAAAGGAACTCTTGGAATCATATGCTGAATAAAGTTAATGGCATTTCTGGCATTTTCTTTGGTATAGAGCTTTGCAACGACATATCTTGAGCAATCATCAATAGCATCAAAACTCACTATTTTCTTTTGTCTTCCGAATGGATAACTTCCATCCATTTGAAGCTCTATTCCTGGTTTATCAAGGCAATAGAGTGTTGGTTCTTTTTGTATCCATCTCTTATATTCATGAGTGTAGCGAATCTTTTCTCTTTTAAGAATTCTGTATATCGTTGATTGGTTTCGTTTCACACCATATTCATCAAAGAGTTGTTCTGCTATACCGAGAGGTCCTTTATGTCTTTGGGTAAGAGTTATGTGGATAATGAGGTCCTGGATGTGTGTGGGAGTTTTGTTATGGATGGGTTTGAAGCTCTTTGGTCCTGGCTTTTGTGGGATGAGAGCGTTCTTTCCTTCTTTTTGGTATCTCGATGTAAGTCTAGAAACGGCGTTTGGATGCATATGCAACATATGTGCGGTTTGAGTTCTGTCTAAGAGTCTTTGGATATATTTTTTCAAGATGCTTTCTTTCATATGGAGAGTTTCCTCGAGGGTGGATCGTTTCATAGTGGTGGAAATGATTATGTAAAAAATCATTCCACCATACTACGTTAGATCTAAATCCAAAAGGTAACCCTAATTGCTGCAGTTGTAACAAGAGAAAGGCAAGTTTTTATTTCTAAAAAAAGAGATAATGAATATATTCATTATCCCTTTTTTACAATAATCAAGATTTTTAGTTCCTTCCCTCAAAAACAACGTTTATATCCTCGATTTCTCCTTCCTTCCAGACCTTTAACGTAACTTCATCGCCTACGTTATACTGAGAAATAATGACATCAAGAGGCATTTCTTCTGTTACTCTTTCTCCTCCTATCTCTAAGATAATATCATTTTCTTCTATTCCAGCACGATCAGCAGGAGACCCAGGAACAACAGCAAGATCCGTTCTATTTTGTCCACGAAGAACGAGTGCTCCATAATCAAATTCCAAATTATTCTCACGAGCAATCATTTCTTCGATAATAACATAGCGAACTCCCAAATAAGGGACCGTTATCTCTCCTGTTTCTCGAACCTGTTCTATTATCTTGGCAACGGGTGTTATAGGAAGGGCGAATCCAACATTTTCTGCATCTTGAGCTACGGCAACATTTACCCCAATAACCTTTCCTTGAATATCAAGAAGAGGTCCTCCTGAGTTTCCAGGATTGATGGCGGCATCTGTTTGAATAATATCACTCAATCGTTCAGAATCTCCGTAACCCGATCCTGCTAAAATACTTCTTCCAATACCAGAGACAATTCCTTTACTCACTGAGTTTGCAAATTCTCCCAAAGAGTACCCAATAGCCACAACGGTCTGTCCTGACCTTAAAGAAGAACTATCTCCAATTTCTACAACAGGAAATCCTGACCCTTCTACCTTAATAACAGCAATATCTCGGATAGGATCAAGTGCGAGAACCTGAGCTGGATATTCCGTCCCGTCTTGAGTAAGCACTGTGTATTCAGCATTCGCATCATCCACAACGTGTTTGTTGGTAACAATCATGCCATCTTCGGTCACGAAAAATCCCGTTCCTCCACCAACACGTTGTTTTTGAGTTCCCCCATCTGAACCAAAATCTTCTTGAGGAGAGTCAAAGAAAAAATCAAAAGGGCTTCGAAAAAATTGATTCCTTTGCGAGACATCTTTCATAACAATAATACTTACTACGCTAGGAGAAACGCGATCCACCACATTAATCACCGCTTCATCTTCCTCCACAAGAGTAAGGGGAGCCGTTTGACCATCTGAAGGGCTATTCACTCCCAAAGAAGAAAGCCCATCTGAAGGAAAGGGAGCACCCAAGACAAGCACAATAACTCCCCCGAGTATCCCTGCCAGAAGAGATACAACGGTATGCGTAAGAAGTGTCCCCGAAGAACCCCTTCTTTTCATTCTTTTTTGGGAAAACAAAAAAGTGTCTCTTAAAAGATATTTCTTTTTCATATATTCTCTATTATAAAGATAAAAATACACCCACATTCTATCATACTTCTTTCTTCCTGTCTTTCTTTCAAATTTACCTCTTTTTATCTCTATGACCCTTCTTGAAGAGATTCTTCAAGATACTCTTTTTCAAATGCTTTCATTTCTTCATCGGTAAAAACAATCAATCCCTCTTGAGAATCCCATTCATACCCCTCTAAGAAAATACGAACATTCATTTCTTTTATAGCGTCTTCTAGCCATTGGGCAAACGTCATTTTTCGTACAAATATTTGACTCATCTCATAGAGAGCTCCTGTAGTATCCTTTTTTGTGTCGTGAATCTTTATAATATGATATCCGAGATCACTCTCGATAACATCACTTATTCCCCCCGCCTCCAAAGAAAGTGCTCGACTCGCGACTTCAGGTTCAGCCATTTCTCCTAACGATAACCAACCAAAGTATCCCCCTTTATCCGACGTGACTCCTTCTGAATATTCTTTGGCAACTTCCTCAAAGCTCATGCCTTCATTAAGCTTCTTCTTTGCCTCATTTATAATTTCTTTCGCCTGTTTGTCAGGATCTGAATTTTTTCTCTCTTTCAAAAAAGCGGTTTGTGCCTTTTCTCGATACAAGGCCGGCGTAACAACGAATTTTTTGAAATCTTCAATATCCCAATTATATAAACGTTCGAGATCTTCTTTTACAACCTCGTCTGTTCCGAATTCGCGAAGCTTCCTTTCGACATTCACATTCACCTCTTCTTTGGTGACACGCATATCAGCATCACGAACAAGCCGCTTCATAACCTCTTGTTCTACAAAGATATTGAGTAATTCTTTTTCTCGTATTTTAAGACGCTTCTTTCCATCCTCTGTTGAAAAATCGACACGAAGGCCAACAGAAGAAAAGTCTTGATTTTCATAAAAAGAATAGATTCCCCCGAGTTGCTTCATAAGCTCTCCATAAGAAACAAAAGAAGTGGGTGAAATATACAAAGCTGGATACCAGACCAATCCCGATGAGAAATTTTCATCTAAGTTTCCACTTGTTCTATAGGTAAAAATCCAAGAAACGGCTACTGTAACTACAATAAGGACACAAACACTTGGTATAATAATAAGAGGTTTAAGAAGAAATTGCATTGATCGAATATTCATAGAAAAAATTTATTCTTTATTTGGTGCAAAAAAAACATCCCACCATTTTTTGTACACAGGAACAAAGTCGTCGCTTTCAGAAACTTCTCCTCCAGAGATAACGCTTACTCGAGGACCCTCCTCTTGAGGAGTCTCCACTGACCTGCCCTTTACCGCAACTACCTTTTCATCTTTATGTTTCAATTGAAGTCTCTCTTTTGCTTCTCGTTCAGTGAAATCATCCGTCTTAAAATACATAATTTTTCGCTCCAAGACTTCATTTTCTGACGAAAGTCTTTCAGCTTCTTTTTGAAGTTGGGTAATTTCCTCTTCTATCTGCTTATTCCTTCTATACGCATCATATCCAGACCGACCGACAAAAAAAGCACCTACAAGCACTCCTACGACAACTCCTATCAATAGTAAGGAAGCAAATCGTCTCATATAATAATATAGTACTCTGGAGAGCTATCAATACAAAAAAGCTGGCGCAAGAGTAAGCCCTACCATAGCCAAAATAATCATACCTGACATAATAATCCAAAACACTTTTACAACTTTTTTCTTCATTTTTCGATTCATACGTATTTTCAGTATATCATATATTACGAGCTTGCTATAGCCCAGAAACCTCTCAAAATTTCTCTTCCCTCTTTCGCATCCTCTTTATTTTTTCAAAACCTCCAGAAAAGCCTTGGAAGGGATATGAACACGACCCGTTGATGCCATTTTTTTCTTTCCTTTTTTTTGCTTTTCCAAAAGCTTCCTTTTTCGCGTAATATCCCCTCCGTAGAGCTTGGCAGTAACATCCTTTCGAAAAGGTCGAATCGTCTCTCTAGCAATAACTTTCCCACCGATAGTAGCTTGTACGGGTATCACAAAGTTTTGTTTTGGTATAGCATCTTTGAGCTTCTCAACAACACGCTTTCCTTCCATAAGTGCCCGTTCTTTCGGAACAATCCGAGAAAGTGCTCCCACAAGATCTCCAGCGACTAAAATATCAAGTTTTACCAAAGAGCTCTCTCGATACCCAATAGCCTCATAATGCATAGAAGCAAAGCCAGAAGAAATACTTTTTAAGTCATCATGAAAATTAACAATAATTTCTGACAAAGGTGTTTCAAACTCAATAACAACTCGTGTTTCATCGAGATACTGGGTGTTTTTGTATATACTCCTTGCTTTCGTAGAAAGCTCCATGACACCACCAACATACTCTTGTGGAGTAATAATCTCAAGCTTAACAAAAGGCTCTCTTGTGGCATCGATCTCAGAAGGATCAGGATAATCCATAGGGGAATAGATTTTCTCCATTTCATTATTTTTCTTAGCCACTTCATATACTACGCTTGGGGTGGTTATTGTTGGTTCAAACTCATATTCTCTATGGAGTCGTTCTCGTATAATTTCCAGATGAAGCATACCTAAAAATCCACATCGAAAACCCCTTCCTAAGGCAAGATTACTTTCCGGTTCAAATGAAAAAGCAGCGTCATTGAGCTCGAGTTTTCCCAAAGCATCCCGCATAGCGTTATAATCCTCTCCATCCGTTGGGTAAAAGCTTGCGAAAACCATAGGTTGAACCTCACGATATCCCGAAAGGGCCGTAACGTCCTCACTGTACTGTGTCAACGTAATGGTATCCCCCACTCGACACTGATCAATGCTTTTGAGTCCTGTTGCAATATAGCCAATAGATCCTGTCTCAAGACTTTTTTCTCGAACCAAGCCAGGAGAAAATATCCCCACTTCACCAGCTTCTGTATCATTGTGCACGGCAAGCATCCGGAGGCTATCTCCTCCGCAAACCTTCCCGTCAATGATACGAACGTACGCAATAACTCCCTTATAATCATTATACTGACTATCAAAAATCATAGCTCTTAGTGGTTTTTTAACATTCCCTTTTGGAGAGGGAATATCGCGCACAATTCTCTCAAGGAGCTCCGGTACGCCCGCGCCTGTTTTTCCTGATACATTCAAAATAGCGTCTTCGGGGCATCCAAGTAATTGAATTATCTCTCGCTTCGTTTTTTCCACCTGAGCGTTGGGAAGGTCAATTTTATTGACAACAGGTATAATCTCAAGGTCTTGTTCTATGGCAAAATAAAGATTGGAGAGTGTTTGTGCTTGGATACCCTTCGTAGCATCTACCAAAAGCACAGCCCCCTCCACCGCAGCCAAAGACCTCGAAACTTCATACTGAAAATCTACATGCCCAGGAGTATCTATAAGATTGAGCGTATACTCCTTGCCTTGCTTTTCGTAAAACATGCGAACAGGCTGGAGCTTAATAGTAATACCTCGCTCTCTTTCTAGATCCATCTGATCGAGAAGTTGTTCCTTCATCTTTCGTCCTTCCACTGTTTTCGTCATTTCCAAGAGACGATCGGCAAGCGTGGACTTGCCGTGATCAATATGCGCAATAATACAAAAATTTCTAATATCTTCCATATATACCTTTATTCTCAAAATCTCCCTATTGAGTCAATCAAACATACCAAAAAAAGAGGAAAAAAGCAAAATTTAAGATAAAAAATATCTCCTATTTCTCAAAAAAATCATTCTTCTTATGATCAAACAAAAACCAGGTTACCCTGGTTTTTGTGAAAGAAGTCTCATTTCTTTTTAGATGAAGTAGATATCCTTTTCTACCCAACAAATCCTTTTCGCTTTGCAAGCCTAAAAAGAAATGAACCAATTAGGCCTCCTCCAACGATCCACATAATCCAACTCCAAAACGATGAGTTTTGTTTCGATTGCTCTATCTCATCTCCAAGAACACTTCCTCCTTCTTTGTTTTCATTGTCATCGCCAACTTCATTGTTATTCTCTTGAATTTCTCCATCTGATTGAGAAAGTTCTTGCTCAGAAGGATTTTCAGCTGTATCTTCTTGACCAGCTACAATTCCGTCAGTTATCTCGATCCCTTCATCTACCACTATAATCTCTCCGCCCTCCTCTTCAGGGATTTCTACGGAAACAATTCTGGAATTACTCGTATTCCCCGCCTCATCACGACTCATCAGCTTATAGTAAAGCTTGTCTCCGGGTTCTACATTGTCATCATCATATTCATCCTCATCACCATCGATTTTTGCTGTAAGCGAACTTCGATCTTTGGTGAAAGTCTTTTCTCGCCCACGATAGAGATAGACATCGTGAATATCAGAATCATCCGTATCCCAGCGAAGCTCTATAACACCATCCTCATAGGAAACCGTAATATCATCTACTTCATTTGGTTCTTCGGTATCCACTTTCACAGATTTTGTGCCAGTGTCACTCGTGTTTTCGGCTTTGTCAATCGCTCGGTACGAAAATGTTCGCTCTCCATCAGGAACACTTACCGGCTCCGAGTACACTGTCCAATCTGCATCGCCATCAAACTTGTACTCGATTCTTTCGAGATCGAAATTATCCGATGCCGTGAGGGTAATCTCAGGCGTGCTTACATACCACCCATTGTCTCCATCAGGACCGGAAGGGTCAATTGTCAGCACTACCTCGGGAATCGTCTTGTCATAGACGATGGTCACAGAATAGGTATTTTCCACATTTCCGGCATTATCTGTTGCGCGAGACGTTATGGTATAGGAATCTTCAGGAAGAGATCCTAACGCATAGCTCCACGTAGTAGTGCCGGTTGCTTCTACCTGCACTTCGGCACCTTGCCATGACGCACCATTGTAATAATTATCATCACTTTCTCTTTGAATGGTAAGCATAACTTTCTCCACACCACTCAAAGCATCTGATGCTGTTCCGGTAATGTTTCCGTCCCAAGCACTCTCATAAATAATTCCATTATTCTCTGCTCTATCAATAGTGCTTTCAGGATCAGTAAAGTCAATATTCGCTCCGTTGGACATTACTTCAGCCGTATTGCAGTTTCCCGCCTCATCACACACACTTGGCGTCACAGAACACGTCTGAGAAGCACCTTCTGTTGTAATATCACATGTTGGATCCGTATATTCGGATACTAGATTCGGATCAGAGTAAACAAATACCGAAGTTTGTGAAGTTCCATACCACATCGAACCAAAGTCGGTTTTACTTTCCAATGTCGGAGCAGTGTTATCTACAGTAAACGGTACATCCACACCACTTTTTTTGTTGCCGGCAGAATCAAACGCTCGGATACGAGCAATATAATTACCATCATCCAATCCAATTATACTGACAGATTTTTCGATTGACTCTTCTTCGCTATCAAAATTTCCATCAGTTGCATCCATATCTACCCAACCAAAACCATCCACCTTACTCCCATCTTCTTTATGGATACGATATTGAGCTCTCGCAACATTACTGCCAGTACCATCTACATCCGCACTTAGCACCGGGCTATCACTATCTTTTACAATGTCTTTAGAGATATCAGCATTGGTAATGATCGGATTGACATTATCTACCAAAATATCTACATATTTCATTGTTTGGTTTCCGGCTCCATCTTTCGTGATCAATTGAATAGTGTATTCTCCATCATCCGGGATACTCGTTGTATCAAAGCTTCCACTCCATCTATTATCATCTCCTTCGGTCATATGCATTTTTCCGGACTTGTAGATATCTGTCCGCGAACATCCATTGGAATTGACTTTGCGGATAAAGTAATGAGTGCTAGTAACGTCAGTAAGATTATCCTCAATAAACGCTTCAAAATCAATTTCGCCACTCACAGGATAAAATTTCTGAATTGCCTCACAGTTATCGTTGCGAATATCAGTTGATGTAACTGTTTCGCCATTCAATGCAATGTCACTGACTACGGGATCGGTGTTGTCGACAATAACATTTCTTATAACACGAGAAACGGAGTTATCTTTGTTGTCAGCAGAATCCCGAGCCGCCAATCGGATTTCATACTCTCCATCAGCCACTTTTGTCGTATCCCAGTCAAAGAATTTTCCGGAAAAGTTACTTGTATCAGGCACTTCTCCCGGTCCGGCAATATTTTTACCGGAATCATCTTTGATTACGAGATAATAGTGATGAGGATTTGCATCCGTAACCGTCCCTTCAATCGGCACTGTTCCAGAAACATATCCCTCAACTGGAGATGCTAGCGTAACTTCGGGTGGAGTAGTATCGTATGT
>Ga0207419_1002147_pt1 | contig 13383 bp, 8 predicted proteins | sample ElkSloMetagenome_4_FD_184723 | JGI IMG/M metagenome (GOLD analysis project Ga0207419, IMG submission 184723) | Hot spring microbial communities from Elkhorn Slough, Monterey Bay, USA - MD2A (version 2) | ecosystem: Environmental > Aquatic > Marine > Intertidal zone > Estuary: Microbial mat ... | reverse complement strand
TGCTGCGGGAACTTGGTTTGTATATTCTGAATAGCTTGTTGTATTCCCTATCTTTAACTAATTTCATTTGATTGAAGAACTTTTGGGTAGGCATAACAATACTGGCTTTAGCATGCGGTTGCAAAGAAGATGAACCGGATGCCCCTGTTGTATCCTACGACCCCACACCTTACCAACTGGATTACGGCTATTTTCCGGAGCCCTTTTTACCACCTGATAATCCATTAACGGAGCAAGGGGTTCATCTGGGAAAAATGCTCTTCTACGAGCCTTTACTTTCAAAGAATAATATCCAGACTTGCAATTCCTGTCACAATCAAAACAATTTCTTTTCTGATACGGCGCAATTCTCCATCGGTGTGAATGGCCAAGCCGGGCTGCGCCACTCCATGCCTATTTTTAATATGGCCTATCATTCGCAAGGTTTTTTTTGGGATGGTCGGGCAGATCTTCTGCGCCACCAGGTACCTTTTCCCATTGAAGATTCTTTGGAAATGGATGAAACTATGGAGAACGTGCTTGGCAAGCTCTCAGCAAAAGCCTTATATCGCGACCAATTTAAGCGTGCTTTCAATACAGAAACAATAACCGAAGAGTATTTGGCACTCGCCCTGGAGCAGTTTATGCTGTCTATTTCTTCTTATGAATCAAAATACGATCGGGTGCAACTGGGTCTTGAATCTTTTACCGAGAGCGAAGAGCGAGGACTCCAAATATTTAACGGTCCGGCAAACTGCGATCAATGCCACGTAGGTGTCAATTTTGAGAATAGAGGCTTTGAAAATAACGGGCTAGACGCGGAAGAAGACATGTTGGATTACGGTCGCGAACTAGCCACCGGCGATCCGAACGATCGAGGAAAGTTTAAGGTACCCAGTCTACGGAATGTTTCATTAACAGCCCCATACATGCACGATGGACGTTTTCAAACGCTGGAAGAAGTGGTTGAGTTTTACAATTCGGAAGTTGTTTATTCCCCAACCATCAATCCATTTTTCTTCAGTAATGCCGAAGGCGGTTTGGGGCTTAGTGAACAAGACAAAGAAGACCTGGTGAACTTTATGATGACTCTGACCGATGAGTCCTTTCCGGATAAGGAAGAATATCAGTCGCCTTTTTAAAATTTGACATTGGGAATAAATTAATTGAAACTATGCTTCAATTATTTTTAGGATTCCAACTCAAATAAATCCTTTTTAGCAAGATCTCGCACTTAATCCTATCTTTAAAGCTCTTTTGAAATCAATTATTTCCATATTTTTTGCCTGCCTCGTCCTTCTTACGAACTTGAGTTTATCGCTGGCTACCCATTACTGTGGCGGGAAACTTGTTAAGCAGGAAATAAGCTTTGGAGAAAAGGATCTTTCCTGTGGTATGACAACAAGTGATTCGGAGTTTTGCGAATCATCCAAGCTTATGGGACGAATTGTGGAGACGAGTTGCTGTGAAGATCACCAGATTTTTTGGGATGTTGAGGATCGATATAGGCCGGAAAGTATGGACTTCACTCCTGGGTGGTTTCAACTTTCTTTTAATCCACCATCACCTACCTACAATTCAATTCCCAGACAATCAGGCTCTTTTATTCTTAGGGTACCCGATCCCCCTGGAGTTTCGCTCCAAATATTGAACCAGGTATTCAGACTTTGATTCTGTTTTTTCTTATCTCACTTGGATTCACTTGCACTTTAGAAGATTCTCTAAATGCAGGGCAATTCATAAATTATTTAAAAACAAAAAATTATACGTTTAATATGAAAAATACTTTACTCATTTTATTACTCACTCTTTTCACTGGAACCCAGGCTTTTGCTCAATGTGAAGCCGGTGAAGTAGAAGTCGAAATACTCGTTTACACCGATGACTGGGGCTATGAAGCCTATTGGGAACTTCTTCCCAACGGAAACAACTGCGGTGAAGACCCCATTTTCATCGGTGGAAATGATAATGTTGGCTGTAACGGCGGTGGAGACCAGAATCAATTTCCCGGCGGATACGGAAATAATTTAACCATCAATGAAGGCCCGTGGTGCCTGGAAGAAGGTGCTCAGTATGATTTAATTTATGTGGATGACTGGGGTGATGGAGGCGTAAACTTTGACGTGGTAGTGAATGGTTATACAGTCGAGAGCTTTAACGGGCTTGGAATAGGAGCCACGTTTACCTTTACAGCCGCAGAACCCCAGGAATATGACCTTTCTGTATTCGAATCAAATCTGTACGCCTACGTTGCAGGTGGAACATTCGATATTGAAGCTGGATTATTTAATTATGGAACGGAGGACGTTACATCCTTTGATTTAAACTATGCTGTAGACGGTGGATCGCCACTTGTACATTCTCTGAATGATGTTGAATTTCTGAGTTATGAGAACCTGAGCGTTGAACACTCCATCCCTTGGGATATCTCAGAATTCGGTGTTTACGAATTGGCTATCTGGGCAGATAATATCAATGGAAATGAAGATCAGGCGAATGAGAATGATACCCTTTATATTACAGTTGAAGCCGGACCTGGAATTTCAAATATTATTGATGAATATGTAGACTCACCGACCGGAATTGTTGAGATAGCAGGTGCAACAGAAGATGTGAACTTACCTACCGACCTTGATTTTCACCCTGTTCTTAGCAATAAAGAGCTGTGGGTAATCAATAAGGATACTGAGAATACAGGAGGAAGTACCGTAACAATCTACAATGCCGGTGAAGAGAACCAGTCTGAAATCTGGAAAAGAGATGGAAATGCCTGGCACTTTATGTCTCTTCCTACGGGTATAGCCTTTAGCGAGAATAGCAATTTTGCCAACTCTCCGGGTGTTTATGATGCGAATCACAATGGAGGAGATGCTTTCACAGGTCCCGCTCTTTGGTCAAGTGATATGAGTATTTATGCTGAACCATCAGGAGGAAATGGAAGTCACCTGGATATGACGCACGCTTCGCCTTATTGCCAGGGTATTGCCTACGAGCGCGATAACGCGTTTTGGGTCTTTGATGGATATAGCAATGACATTGTAAGAAATGATTTCGTTGACGATCACGGTCCCGGAAATGACTACCACGCCGATGCCATCATTAGAAGGTATGCAGATGATGTGGTATTAAAGGACACCGACGATGATGTAGTAAGTCATCTAGTACTCCATGAAGATGAGCAATGGCTCTACGTGGTTGATCACGGGAATGCCCGTGTTATTAGAATTGATATTACTACAGGAGAAATTGGCGGTACACCAGAATACCCCGACTATGAAGGGTATGCAGAATATACTATGGTTACTGGCTACACTCAGGAAACAGTTGTGCCTGAAGGAGCTTTGGAAGAACCTGCAGGAATTGATGTCATTGAAGACAGGATGATCGTTTCAGAACATGAGTCTGGTGATATCATCATTTATGACATCAGCGTTATACCGGCAGTAGAGCTCGATCGTATTGAAACTGGATTTTCGAGTTTACAAGGAATCAAAATCGGTCCTGAAGGAATGATTTGGGGAGTTGACCACGATAGCCACTCCGTATTTATGGTACTTCCGGAAGCCTTGAGTACGGAAGAGCTTGCCGAAAGAGATATTAAGCTTTACCCTAACCCGGTGAGAGATCAATTGAATATTCGAAACATGGAGATAAACTCGTTTATCCAGGTTTTTGATGCACAAGGAAAACTGCTTCTTTCTCAGAATATGAATACCGAGTATGGCATGTTGAATATTTCATCTTTATCTTCTGGAGTTTACACCGTGAAGATTAAAGGCGATACCAGCTTGACCACCCGAAGATTTTTAAAGCTATAAGTATAAAATTGAGCCTTATTATAAAACCGCCTGCCAAATCGCAGGCGGTTTTTTACTATTAAAAGGCGCCTTAGAAGTGCTATTCTTGTTTTTGGCAATTGTAATTTGTGGGTAGTTAACTGAATTAATATCTAGCTACATTCCTGGCTAATTGCGCAGGTAAAGCTCTCAAAGTAAATAGACTCTCGCATTTACTGAGTAGGCAAGACTTGAAGCGCAGGCTTATAAAAACTACGTGGCTTGGACGAGTTCAACCTATCTATTGGAAAAAGCTATTCAATTATTAACGCAATTGACAAATACACCATCTTTACCGGTTAATAGTACCGGTATTACCCAATCAGAGCGGCGCAGTGAAGGAGATCTAATACCAACTACTGAATACAATCTACTCAGTACTCAACACTACCTCACCGCCCGTCTCGGAATAGCAGCCGGTAATCGACTCATCATTTCCTGGTTTCGGAGCTGGGTGGTTTGTGTGAAGGAAGCTACCCCGATATGGTTGTTTTTCTGTCTACCAATCAGCACCACTTCATCTCCAACTTCCACATTAGGTATATGGCTTACATCAACCATGAATAAGTTCATATTAATTAATCCGGTAATTGGAGCTTTCTTTCCGCGGATCAATACATGTCCCCGGTTAGACAATCCCCGCGGATAGCCGTTGGAATAACCGAGCGGAAGTACGGCAACCTTCATATCCCTCATCGCCTGGAAAGCTGTTCCATAACCTATAAACTCCCCTTCGTCTACATGCCTGATGTCCATGATGTCGGTCTTCCAGGAAAAGATTCTCTTTAATCCTGTCTCAGAACGCTTTCCTGTTTCATTGAGGTGATGGTAGTAAACATCGGGGCTGGGCCAGTATCCGTACTGAGCTACGCCAATACGAACCATTTCATATCTTGATTTGGCGAAGGAGAGAGCTGCTGCAGAAGATGCCAGGTGCCGCATTTTGGGCAAAACCTTTCGTTTTTTACAAATAGCGTAAAGCTCATTAAAGGTTTTGAATTGCTTTTGAATCTTAAAATCGTTGGCAAAAGTTTCTGCACCCCCGAAGTGGGTGCAAAGCCCCACAAACTCGATGTTGTCAGAACACTTTTTGATGAGCGTTAAGCATTTAGATAACTCTTGTCGCGTAATTCCTGTTCTGTTTGCACCGGTTTCTACTTCCAGATGGACATGGGCTGTTTTATTCAGCCTTTTAGCTTCTTCACAGACGAATAACATTCTATCGTAATTGTAAACGTAGAATTCTATTTCGTGCTCTATGGCCCACTCTATATCTTCATCGTAAATAATACCCATGATCATTACACGAGTATCGGGCTTTTTTACTTCCAGAACTTCTTCAGCTTCAAAGGAAGATGCCACCGAAAAGTGATTGATACCACACTTTTCTGCGATGGGTACATAATCCAAAATTCCATGGCCATAGGCATTTGCCTTTACTACGGCTGAAATCAAAACATCTTCACCTATTTTCTTTTTTAAAAAATTAAAATTCGCTTTGAGCGATGATTGGCTTAATTCAATTCTCGATGAGTGTCTTACCATTGTTTTGCAATCTTACTCCAGGTATATGATTTTCCCCAGCTCTCTTGAGCCAGTTTTGTAATAGCTTCAACAATTTTTGGCGACACATCGTTCAAATGTGCCATAGCATTTAATTTATTGAAGTGAAAGGCGTATACCCTCGCCAGAAAGTGTTCAATAGGTAAAGATGACTCCCCATGTCTTTCGTCATGCCCGTAAACAGTCGGTTTAATTCCCTGCCCCCAGTCTTGACGGCCCTCGTTATTGGGATTGAGAAAATAGGCACGCACATCACCATTTTCTTGTTTCTTAATTCTCAATAATGAAACGGCATGAAAACCGAGCATATCGCCTTTAGAAGATGTAATAAAGATACCTATTGGATTGGGGTAAACCATTTCTCTACCCCCGTTAAAATCGGGATGAAATGCAGCCAGGAACAACTTTATAAATCCTTCGTAATCCTGGATTGAATCTGTTAAATAGGAATATGCCGATGCAAATCCAGTTTGAATCCATTGACCGTAAAGTGCAGGATTCACCCAGCGGTGTGGATCTTCTCCACGGCCGGCAGCCCTCCGCATCATTTCATTGTAAATTTTGTCCAGGTGCGGAACAAGTACCACAGAAACTGCATCGAGGTTGTGATCGAGCTTATCTACCAAGCCTTTACCCAACTTAATTGATTCCAGGTCGCTGTTCTCAAAGCGCATGATCAGGTTGTTGGCTGTGGCCACTGTTGTGATCATATTGAGCAACTTAGCCGGGGCGTGTTGCGCCCACATATTAATTCCGCGAGCAGATTGGCACGTGGCATTATTACCCTGACCAATTCCAAGTGGCTGACCCAATAAGCCTATCACTCCGGCCAATAGATACTGCATGGCATCTATATTAGCCTTTGGGTTACCTATTGACTTTAAAATTCTCTCTTCAACTTTTGAATTTAGGCTAACCAGCTTCAGATTGGTAATACCTGCACAAACAGCTCTTCTTGAAAATAAATTTCGTTCAAGCATTCTTTTAAGGCCGTATATTCCCTTAAAGTTGTCAGCTTCGAAGACTGTCTCAATCAAATCAGTAACGAAGGTTTTGTGTTTTTCCCAATCAGATTTTCCTTTGTTAGAAAGGTGTAATAAAGTTGAAATAAGGTTGGGATGATTAGAAACACAATGCCTAAGGAGAATGGCAAGATGTGGATTGGTAAGACCTGTTTTGTGTAAAAATTCCCCAGTTGATTTCACCTCGGCCTCCAGGGCTTCTAAAGACGCTGTCTCAATTGCGTTCTGATAAGCCTTTAAATCAGAATGATTTCTCGCAATTTGCCCCGGATAATAAAGAGCATTGACAAAAAAGTTTAAAGCCCTTTCTGGTTCGCTATCACCTGAAATATCTATTTGCTGATGAACTGTGCCTATTAAGTTTCGGATGCCCGTTGTAACCAGTGGGCGCTGTTGACATACCAACTCAATTTCTGCCGCGAGCTTATCTTTAATATTGTCAAGCTCCATATTCGACATCAAAAAGTCAAAATGATTAACGACTTTTTTTCGTTCCTGCTCATTCAGTTTTTGACGACTCACCTCGCTTAGCTCGTCAAAAGCAAATTCCAAATTCAACACGAGTACTTCTTCAATAAAAGCGGCGGCTTCTTCTTGCGATATTTTATCAGTACTACCATCGCCCCGAGCATAGTAGAGTGTACGAAGCTCGCTCAGTATTTCTGTGCTTGAAGTTGGGTGTCCGGCTAGCAAAGTTCCCTTTACGAGGGAAGGGATCTGCCTTGAAGGGTCAGCCCAGGGCGACCCTTCGAAGAATCCGGCAGACTCTACTTCTTTTATATGTTTATATAAGTAACTAATACCGTCAGGAGTAAGTGCTAAAATATCCACCTGACTCGTTAGTTTATTTGCTGCAATAGGCTTTGAAAGCGATGTTGCAGCTTTAAGCTCTTCGAGTCCATTTTTAAAATTTTCATAGACTCTCTCGGAAACTATCGTCATTTAGTTCTATCTCTAACCTTTTTTAAATGTAAAAATCAACATTTTCATAGTGTAGCAGAAGCTCTGTCATCCGGTCGGGGTCATTCCCTTTGAAGTTCACAGAACCAAAATGGTTTCCAAAACCTTCTCTGCTATTTATTTTCTGAGAGCTTAAGGGGGGTACCAAATTATGATCTAGAAAGTAAGGTTCTTCCTGCAATTCTTGAGGAATTTCCAGCTTTTCAATTTTATCTTTTCGCGGATATATCATCACATTTCCATAAAAATCATCTGGTCGGTAATCCTTCGGTGGAAACATAGCGTCAAATTCTTCCTCGGTCATAGATGGATCGTGCGACATAACAAAAGCTGCCAGTGCATCAAATCCATAAGCTTTACTAGCTAGTTCCAATATATGTCCTCCGGGAATCCTACAGGCTGTTTCACCAAAACTCAGCACATCGTTTTCGCTTAAAAACCATTCTGGGTGAACCATTCCGAATTCAATCCCAAAAATATCAATCATTTGCTGCACTTTATCCCAAATGAGCTTCCTTTTTGTATTGAGAAAGTTTCCTTCCGGGATAAAATTTGAATACCCGAGCTTTACGTACTCGGTAATATTTAGCCAGCGCAATTTTCCTTTATGCACAAAACCTTCACAAGAAAATTCGCGGCCACCGAGATGGCTTTCAGCCAGACATGGAAAATCTCCATCTTCTGCTTTTTCATCTATGTCGCTCATAGAACGTAAAAGTCGGTGACCCACTGTACCTGCAGATGCGAACGGTTTTATGTGAACCCAACTGTCTTCTTCACCATCCAGCTGCAAATTTGCTTCATTTAAGCGCTTCATAAATTGACGCACTTCTTCGCGGTTATGAACTTCTTCAAACAAGCCTACTCTCAATCCGCCAATTAGGGCTTTCCTTTTCATCATTGCCTTGTTTCTGAAAAGAAAGGCGCGATTTAAAACGCGCGGATCATCGCGATAAATGGAATTTAAGGCTCCTGCCCATTCTACAGTTTCTTCAAAAAGGGGTACAGCTACATCAACATTGTATTCCTTCAGTTTCTCGTGAAGGTCGAGCGAGTTTGAACTGTCACTCCACTCATCTAGTTGATAGCTTACAAAAGGTATATCGTTTTCAGCTGCATATGATTCAAAATCGGGGAAGGAGACCACCACAAAAGGTTTTCCGGTTTTCTTCATACTTTCTATCACGGGAATACTCCATCCGAGTAATGCAAAACTCTTGGCCATTTTTCTATTTTTTAGATTTAATAAAAATTTAACAAATTCACTTGGCATCGTCTATTATACGATTTAATCATTACTAGACAAGTTCTGTGCCTTAATCATCAATTTGATTTTAGAATCAATCTTTTAAGGATGACAATTTTCTTACACAACAGAACTTAAATTTTCTAGATCACATTTTCTGAAAGCGAAAATGCGTAATGTATTATCTATAAAGAAAGCTTGCTGGCATCAGGTGCAAATGAGCAGGTTTTAAACGGCCTTTGCTATCTCGCCATTCTTTGGAAAAGAAACGCTCACTAAGCCGCCACCTTCCGGGTGATTTGTGATGATTAATTCACCTCCATGTGCGTCGATAAAGTCGCTAACAATCCTGAGCCCTATACCTGTGCCCATTTCTCCAAATGAGCCTTTAGTAGAAATAGTTCGTTCTCCTCTTCCCAGGTTATTTAAAACATCTTCTGAAAAACCTGCGCCAGAATCGCGCACGAAGAATTTGATTCTATCTGCACTTTCCTTCACGCCAATTTTTATAAGACCTTTATCATAGCTGAACTTTACAGCATTTGAAATCAGATTATTAGCAATACTTAAAAATTGATTAGGATCTGCTGGCAGGGTTGCTTGTTGATCAAAGTCTGTTTTGATTTCAAGAGATTTGTCAGCTATCCTGTCCTTGTGCAAGGAAATAATATCATCTATAACTTTTTGAAGTCTGATGTGTTCAATTTTTGGATTAGAGTCGCCTGCTTCTAATCTTGACCATTCCAGAACCATATCAAGTGACTTCAAACCAGAACTGGCTTTTTCATCAAGCAATTTGATGATTTCTTCGAACTCTTCTCTACTAATGCTCTTATCTTTTAGAAGCTCAACTACTCCTGAAACATTAACAAGGGGTCCGCGTAAATCATGACCTAAAACTGATACAATATTGGTCTTTAGCTTATTGAGCTTTCTCAGCTCTTCTTTTTGGTCAATTATTTGATTCCGGCTCTCGTTTAGGTTTGCATTTAAAATAGCCAAATCCTTGTAAGCCCTGTGTTTGGACTTGTAAGCATTAAAAATAACCAGAGCCAGTACAATAAGAACCAATAGAAGTGCCGTCATACCGATTTTAATGAGCCGGTCAATTTCTTTTGCCGCTTCATTTGCTTCTTGCTTTAATTTAAGCCGTTCGTTTTCAGCTTTAGCCATGTTAGCTTCATACTTTGCTTTTGTAGCATTCAGAAAAGACTGATCGCGGGCACTCTCCAGGGAGTCACTTAAAAGATCATATTTTTCGAGGTAAATAATAGCTTGATCAAAGTTCTTTTCTTGCTTATTCGTTTCATATAGCCATTCGTATACTTCAGCTCGGAGGCTGGGAGAGTTCATTTCAAAAGCAACATCGATTGCCTTCTGAGCATATTTTTTTGCCGTGACAAATAGATTTTGATTTCGATATAAGTTGGCTATACCAAAGTTTGCGTAATAAAAGCCGGGAGCGATGGAAAATTCTTCGCTTATCGAAAGGGTTTTTTTGTAATAATTTATTGCCTTATCGAATTCGCCTGTAGCGGTATAAATATCTCCAAGAACGCAGTAATCTGAAGCCACCTTTCCTCCTTCACCGGATCGTTGGCGAAGATCAATAGCATCATGTATATATTTCAAAGACGAATCTGGTTTTTCAAGGTTCAAATAATTCAGAGCAATATTATGATAATTCATAGCCAGACCAGACAGGTTTTCAACCGACTTGTTAAGGCGAACGGCTTTGAAGTAATGATTTTGCGCCAATTCAAAATCTTTGAATCGCTCACGGTACAATTCGCCAATATTGTTTTCAATAAGTGCCAGGTTCTTATTACCTCCGATTTTTTCGTAGTAGTTTTTGGCTTTTAGGTAATAGGCTAGAGATTTATCGTATTGCTGAATGTCGTTGTAGGCTATTCCCAGGTTGGCCACCAATCCATAATAGGCTGAACTGTCGCCATTTGTAAATAGGTCTTTAGCCGTTTCTTGAAGCTGTATAGACTCATAGACTTCACCTTTGAAGGTACTCAAGGTTGCCCTTCCCGAGAGAGCTGCAATAATACTAGATGTATCGCCCAGCAGGTAGGCCATATCAAGGGCTTCTTCGAAAACAGTTTCTGCTTCCGGTATTTTCCACTTTGACATCAAAGAGTGCCCCAGATAATATTTATATCGGAATACATCTTTTTCAGAAGCATCTGGCGTGATTAGCGAGTTTGCTATTCGCAGTAGTGAATCAACTTTGAGCAATTTTCCCTGAGCTGAATACTCACTGACGCGGTCCATCGTGGAGGACAAGTCATTATCTTGCGCGCAGCATAAACTCGCATACAGAAGAGCAAAAACCATGGTCAGAGCGGCAATTGAATATCGAACCATATTTTAGATCTTGATCGTATAAATATAAGCGAAACATCTGCGACAACCCGCCGCTTTCTGTGATTTTATATACACAGAGTTCTTTTGATTAGAAATCCAATCTGGTATTTGGTAATTGAGTGCAATTCAATTGAGCTCAAGCAGCTATCTTAAGAACTACAGATCTTAAATGATCACGAACCCGAGAAAATTCGCAAATGGGTAAAATTCAAATAACAAGGCTGATCTATTGATTTCTAGAGTTAGAGAATAAATCAGGCATAATCTTTTCTCTTAGAATGCAGAAAAGATTTGTTCATCAATGACAGACGGTAAATCAACCTGGGTATTCAAATATGGCGGTAACGCCATGACTGATGAAAGTTTAAAAGAGAAGATTGTAAATTCTATATCCAGGCTTTCAGCTAAAGGAGAGCGAGTAGTTATTGTGCATGGGGGAGGACCTTTCATCAAGGAAGCTCTTGCAGAAGCGCAGATTGATTCGGAGTTTATTGACGGTCAGCGTAAAACTTCACATGAAGCCATGCACCTTGTAGAGATTACACTTAAAGGAAGGGTAAATACCAATCTGGTTACGCTCTTCAACAGGGCCGGAGCAAAAGCTGTCGGCCTCTCCGGGAAAGACGGCCAGGTAGTGACAGCTAAGAAAAGAATTCACATAGAATCTAATACCGGAAGAGAAGTTGATTTAGGTCAGGTGGGCGATGTTGAAAAAGTAAATCCACTGCTCATTAATAATCTGTTAGATAATGGTTTTCTGCCAGTATTGACCTGTGTTGCGGCCGATAATAGAGGAATTGATTACAATATAAACGGAGATCTATTCGCGGGGTATGTCGCAGGAGCATTAAGAGCAGATCATTTTGTAGTTCTCACTGATGTTGATGGGATCATGATGGATAAAGATGACCCGGAGACACTAATTAAGAAAATAGAGTCTGGAGAATTAGTGAAATTAAAAGCTACGGGAGTTATTCAGGGTGGTATGATTCCGAAGATCGATGCCTGCATCGTGGCATTAAAAGAAGGTGCAGTAGAGGCGCACATTTTGAACGGAACTAAACCAGATGATTTAGAACGAATAATAGAAAAAGATAAAGCAGGTACAGCAATATTAAAGTAAATATGACAGATTTAAATACATTGACTAATACCTTTTACAACGAACGAGATCAGGAGCATTATCTCCCCACCTTTAAACGCTTCCCGGTCGCTATATGCTGCGGACAAGGTTCGCGTGTGAGAGATATGGAAGGAAAAGAATATATTGATGCTCTGGCGGGAATTGCCGTCAACAATGTGGGGCATTGTCACCCCAAGGTGGTGAATGCAATCCACAGGCAGGCGAGTAAATTAATGCACATTTCAAATTTCTTTGTAAGTGCTCCCCAGGTGGAACTTTCTGAACGCCTGACAGCACTCTCAAAATTAGAACGCGTGTTTTTTACGAATAGCGGAGCCGAAAGTGTGGAAGGTGCAATCAAGATTGCCAGAAAGTACGCGCACAGCACAGGACGTGGCGGAACCATCATAAGTTTCCATGGCTCTTTTCACGGACGTACCATGGCAACCATAGCTACCGGTAAAAAGAAAATGCAGGAAGGTTTTGACCCCATACCTTCTGGATTTATACAAGTACCATTTAATGATTTTGAAGCAGTTGAAAATGCTGTGACGAATGAAACAGCGGCTATCCTAATTGAGCCCATCCAGGGTGAAGGGGGTATAAACGAAGCCGATCCGGAATTTCTCCAAAACCTCAGATCTCTTTGCGATAGGGAAGATGTAGTTCTGATTTTCGATGAAATTCAATGCGGAATTGGGCGAACCGGAAAATTGTTTGCCAAGGATATTTATGGAGTGCATCCCGATATTATGACTCTGGCAAAAGCTCTGGGAGGGGGAGTACCTGTCGGTGCAATTCTTTCTAATGAGAAAGTCAGTTCGGCTATAGATTTTGGAGACCATGGAACAACCTTTGGCGGTAATCCCTTGGTTTGCGCTGCAGCGCTGGCTACGTTAAATGTAATTAAAGAAGAAAACCTGGTTGAAGAAGCGAAGGAGAAAGGAGAGTGGTTCGGAAAGAAAATCAGGCAGCTGAACGAAGACTCTATCGTCGAAATTCGGGGAAAAGGCTTGATGATCGGTATTGAATTCGATTTTGAAACCAAGCCGTTGGTTATGGAAATGTTAAAAATGGGAGTAATAGCCAATGCCACTTCAAACAATGTTTTGCGCATTGTGCCGCCACTGAATATTTCATACGAAGATTTGCAATCTATTATAGATGTTATTTTGAAGGCCATCGAAAAAGTTAAAGCACATGCCTAAACACAAGATAGCCATAGTTGGAGCTACCGGCTTTACAGGCTCTGAATTAGTCAGAATTCTTATCAATCACCCT
>Ga0207419_1002146_pt1 | contig 13385 bp, 8 predicted proteins | sample ElkSloMetagenome_4_FD_184723 | JGI IMG/M metagenome (GOLD analysis project Ga0207419, IMG submission 184723) | Hot spring microbial communities from Elkhorn Slough, Monterey Bay, USA - MD2A (version 2) | ecosystem: Environmental > Aquatic > Marine > Intertidal zone > Estuary: Microbial mat ... | reverse complement strand
CGGCCCGGTGCTCGCTCGGGTGGCGCACGCCTACACCCGCGAGGGGGAGGTGGACGACGCGGCCGAGTTCTATCGTCGAGCGGTCGAACTGGATCCGGCGTGGTCGTCGCAGGCGGTCTCCGACCTGATGCTGCTTGCCGAGCAGGCCCAGGCGTCGGGAGATCGCTTCCGGATGGCCTCCGCCGTCGACGCGGCCCGCGGGATCGAGCCGGGCGTGGGCCTGGAGGGAATCGCACTTCCGCTCGCTCGTCATCACTTCCAGAACGGCGAATACGGGCAGGCACTGCCACTCTATCAGCGCGCCCTCGCCGCGGGCGCGGATTCACTCCCCGACGTGATGTTCGAGGTCGGGCAGGCCCACGAGGAGATCGGCGACTGCGAGCGGGCGTTGATCTTCTTCGAGCAGTTCCGCGAGTCGGTTCCCGCCAGGGAGCGGGACGAGGTGGACTGGTACATCGGCAGCTGCTCCTTTCAGGTAGCCGAGGGGCTGCATGGGTCCGATCGGCTCACGGACCGCGTCCTCCTGGACGCGCTCTCCGCCGTCGATCGAACGATCGAGATGGGGGAGCCCCTAAACCTCCAGGGGCGCGCCTGGTTCGAGCGCGGTCAGATCCTCGCCGATCTGGGCCGATGCGACGACGCGATCGACTCGTTCCGGCAGGTGCGCGCCGCCGAGGGCAACGTGCAGAGTGCCCTCGCGACCCGCGCCCAGGAGCGCCTCGATGATCTTCGCTTCCGCAGCGACGTGCGCCGGCGCCTGAACCAGCAGGGATGCTGAGTCGCGCCCCTTCGATCTCCGAAGATTCGACGTACCTTTCGAGTCTGACCATTTCCCCGCACGCCGGAGCTCGCTCGTGGCCGTCCCGCTTCTCGATCTGAAGGCTCAGTACGACTCGATCCGTGAGGACCTCGACGCTGCCGTGATGGACGTCGTCGAATCGCAGTGGTTCGTCATGGGTCCGAACGTCGAGGCGCTCGAGGCGGAGATCGCCGAATACCTGGGCGTGCCCCATGCGATCGGCTGCGCGAGCGGCACCGATGCGCTCCTGCTGCCGATGAAGGCGATCGACCCCTGTGTGACCGGAGAGGGGGTCACCGACGACCGCCGCGAGGTGATCGTGCCCGCCTTCACCTTCTTCGCCACGGCCGGCGCGGTCTGGAACGCCGGGTTCAAGCCCGTCTTCTGCGACGTCGATCCAGTCACCTTCAATGTGACGCCGGACACCCTCGACGAGGTCTGGACCGAGCAGACTCGCGCCGTCGTGCCGGTCCACCTCTTCGGCCAGATGGCCCCGATGGCGGAGATCAACGAGATGGCGGCCGAGCGGGACGCGATCGTCTTCGAGGACGCGGCCCAGGCGATCGGTGCGCGTCAGGAGATCGACGGCGAGCCGGTCATGGCCGGTGCCGCCGGAGAGGTCGGAGCCATCTCCTTCTTTCCGTCCAAGAACCTCGGCGGATTCGGAGACGGTGGGATGGTGACGACGCACGACGACGAGATCGCCGAGCGGGTGCGGAAGCTCAGGGTCCACGGCGGTCGCCAGATGTATCATCACGAAATGGTCGGCACGAATTCGCGTCTCGATGCCCTTCAGGCCGCCGTGCTTCGCGTCAAGCTCGGCCACCTGGACGACTGGGCGGATGCGCGCCGGGCGAACGCCTGCCGGTACCACGAGCGCCTCGCGGACGTCGAGGGACTCACGCTTCCAACGACTGCCGAGGGCAACTGGCACGTGTACAACCAGTACACGATCAGGACGTCCCGACGGGACCGGTTGCGGGAGTTTCTGACCGAGCGGGATATCGGCTTCGGCGTCTACTATCCGATGCCGCTGCATTTGCAGGCCTGCTTCTCGGGCCTCGGCGTCTCGGCGGGCGACCTTCCCGTCTCGGAGCGGCTGTGCGGCGAGGTGATCAGCCTTCCGATCTTTCCGGAACTCGGCGAGGATCGCATCGACCAGGTCGCCCACGCCATCCGAGAGTTCTTCGACGCCGATGCCGCCGCGTGAGGGCCCGACGCACGCCGGGTGAGCCCCGGACGACGCGAAGTCCGGCGCGCCCCCTGAACACGGCGACCCGAAATGGGTACGTTCAACGGATGTTCAAGCGAATCTGCAGCGCCCGAATCACTCTGACCGCCACTCTGGCCGGCACCGTCGTGCTGGCGGGTGCCTGTGGGGGTGCGTCCCGCTACGAGGGGCTCCAGGGTCCCGACCTCTACCAGCTCGCGCAGCAGGAGATCGAGCAGGACGATCTGGGGGACGCACAGGAGACCCTCGACAGGCTCCTGCTGAACTATCCGGAGTTCGACTCCGTCGATGCGGCGTCCCTCCTCCTCGGGGACATCTACTTCGAGGACGAGAGGTACATCACGGCCGCCGCGCAGTATTCGTCCTTCCTCTCGCGGTTCCCCAACCACCCGGAGGAGGCACGCGCGAATCTCCGCATCTGCGAGTCGTACGGGCGCCTCTCGCGGGTCTCGCAGCGCGACCAGTCGGAGACCCGGCAGGCTCTCGAGGTGTGCAGATCCGTGGCCCGGAGCTTCTTCGGGACGGAGCTGGCCGACTCGGCGGCGTCGATCGCTGGCGAGATGATCGCCACGCTGGCCAAGCGGGAGTACGAGATCGCCGACTTCTACGCACAGCGGAACGGCTTCGACGCGGCGGTCCTCTCCTACGAGAGCGTCGTCGAATCGTATCCCGAGACGGAATACGCTCCGAAGGCGCTTCTCGGCATCATGGAAGCCTACGGTGAGATCGCGGAGGACAGTCCCGGCCTCGGATACGAGGAGGAGGTCGAACTGGCCCGGGAACGGCTGCTCACGCAGTATCCGCTTTCGCCCGAGGCCGAGCAGGTTCGTACGCAGATGGCCGAGCAGATGGGGGGCGAGGTGGTCGACACGGTCGCCGCGGCCGCCGGGCTCGGGAATCGCGGCGCACGCACCGTCCCGAGCGGGTAGAGCGATGCGGATCGGAGTCTTCGGGGGCACATTCGACCCGCCGCACACCGGCCACGTCGCAGTTGCCGAAGACGCCCGAGCCCACCTCGACCTCGACCGGGTGCTTCTGGTCCCGGCGCACGTCTCCCCCTTCAAGACGGGAGAGAGCGGGATCACCGATCCGGAGTTGCGTCTCCGGATGACGAAGGCTGCCGTCCGCGGAATTCCGGGGTTGTCGGTCGACCGGATCGAGCTCGATCGTGAGCCCCCGAGCTTCACCGTGGACACCCTTCGCGGGCTGCGGAAACGAACGCCCGATGCAGAACTTCTTCTGCTTCTGGGTGCCGACCAGTGGGCCTCATTCGCGCGCTGGAAGGACCCGGAGGAAATCGCGCGGCTGGCCGAGATCGTCGTGATGGCCCGCGAGGGCACCGATCCGGCGGGCATCGATCCCGGCTTCGAGCCGGGCAGCGAGGTGCCCTGGTCCCCGCTGGACGTCCGTCGGGTGGACGTATCCTCCACCGAAGTCCGCCAGCGAGTCCGGGAGGGCCGGTCCATCGAGGACCTGGTCCCCGCCGCCGTCGCCAGACTGATCGAAGAGAACGAGCTGTATCGAGCCGCATCCGCGGCGAACACCGCCTGAGACCGACATGCTGAAGAATCTGATCAAGAAGGTCCTCGGAGATCCCCACGAGCGTGAGGTGAATCGCCTCCAGCCGCTCGTCGACGAGATCAACGAGTACTACGAGTCCTACGAGTCGCTCACCGATGACCAGCTGCGCGCCAAGACGGACGAGTTCCGGGCGCGCATCGCCGAGGCGACCGCCGATGTCCGTGAGGATGTCGAGGAACTGCGGAGCCGGAAGCGGGCCAGCGAGGACGCGGACGAGCGGGAACAGCTGTCGGTCGAGATCGGGGAGCTCGAGGCGAGGCACCTCGGGATCCTCGAGCGGACGCTCGAGGAGATTCTCCCGGAGGCCTTCGCCGTGGTGAAGGACACCTGCCGTCGCCTCGTCGGCCAGGAGGTCGAATTCGCGGGTACCAGCGCCGTCTGGAACATGATCCCGTACGACGTTCAGCTCGTCGGGGGCATTTCGCTGCATCAGGGCAAGGCGGCCGAGATGCAGACCGGTGAGGGAAAGACGCTCGCAGCGACCATGCCGGTGTACCTCAACGCCCTGACCGGACGCGGCGTACACGTCGTCACGGTCAACTCCTACCTGGCCCGGCGTGATGCCGAGTGGATGGGTGCGATCTACCGCTGGCACGGGCTCGAGGTCGACGTGGTGGACGGTCACCAGCCGGGAAGCGCCGAGCGCCGCGCGGCCTACCACGCCGACATCACGTACGGCACCAACAACGAGTTCGGGTTCGATTACCTGCGCGACAACATGGTCCACACGCTCGAGCAGCGAGTGCAGCGGGAGTACGCCTACGCGATCATCGACGAGGTCGACTCGATCCTGATCGACGAAGCGCGGACGCCGCTCATCATCTCGGGCCCCGTCGCGAAGGACTCCTCGGACTCCTTCAAGCAGTTCAACCCGCTGGTCAGCTCGCTCTACAAGAAGCAGCTGAAGCTCGTGAACGAGCTGGTGAGCGAGGCGGAGCAGGAGCTCGAGGAGGAGGGTGAGACCTTCGAGGCCGGCGAGAAGCTGCTGGCCGTCCGGCGCGGTGCGCCGAGGCACAAGAAGCTGATGAAGATGCTCGCCGACGAGCCCTCGCTGCAGGGACTCGTGCAGAAGGTCGAAGCCGACTACATGCGCGAGAAGCGCCTGTACGAGGTCGACGAGCTGCTCTACTACGCGATGGACGAGAAGGGGCACAACGTGCACCTGTCCGATCGCGGCCTGGACGAACTCAGCCCGAACGATCCGGAGGCCTTCGTGGTGCCGGATCTGTCGGCGGTGCTCGGCAAGATCGAGGACGACCCGTCGCTCGACCCCGAGGAGAAGCGGGAGAAGCTGGCCGAGGTAGAGGCGGGGTACGCGGCGAAGAACCGCAAGCTGCACGTCATCCACCAGCTGCTGAAGGCGCACACGCTCTACCACAAGGACGAGCGCTACATCATCGGCGACGACGGCGGCATCGTCATCGTCGACGAGTTCACCGGCCGTCAGATGGCCGGGCGCCGCTGGAGCGACGGGCTTCACCAGGCGGTGGAGGCGAAGGAGGGTGTGGAGGTGAAGGGCGAGACGCAGACGCTCGCGACCATCACCATCCAGAACTATTTCCGGATGTACGACAAGCTCGCCGGGATGACGGGAACGGCGGAGACGGAGGAGAACGAGTTCCACCAGATCTACAACCTCGACGTGCTCGTCATCCCCACGAACCGGCCGATCGTCCGGGACGACCGCAACGACCTCATATTCCGCACGGTGCGCGAGAAGTACAACGCGTTGATGGACGAGGTCGAACGGCTCAACAAGCTGGAACTGCCGGTGCTGGTCGGTACGACGAATGTGGAGGTGTCCGAGACCTTCAGCCGCATGCTCAAGCGCCGCGGTATCAAGCACAACGTCCTCAACGCGAAGCAGCACGAGCGCGAGAGCGAGATCGTCGCCGAGGCGGGTCAGCCCGGGGCGGTCACGATCGCGACGAACATGGCCGGCCGCGGAACCGACATCAAGCTGGGGGAGGGCGTCACCGACTCGCGGACCGTCGCCTGGTGCCGCGAGCGGGGTCTCGACCTGAACGAGGTGCAGCCCGTCGATCCGACGCGGTGGGACGACAAGATCGAGTCGCGGTCGGACGACCACGAGGTCGAGTGCGGCGGCCTGCACATCCTGGGCTCCGAGCGGCACGAGTCGCGGCGGATCGACCGTCAGCTGCGTGGTCGCGCGGGCCGTCAGGGCGATCCGGGCGCGTCGCAGTTCTTCCTCTCGCTGGAGGACAACCTGATGCGGTTGTTCGGTGGGATGGAAAAGATCGCGAACGTGATGGAGAAGATGGGTGCCGAAGAGGGCGAGGTCATCACGGCCGGCCTGGTGACCAAGTCCATCGAGCGGGCGCAGAAGAAGGTCGAGGGCAACAACTTCGAACAGCGGAAGCGTCTCCTCGACTACGACGACGTGATGAATCAGCAGCGCGAGGTCGTCTATGACCTTCGCCTGTTCGCGCTGGAAGGGGGCGAAGATCTGAAGGGCGAGGCGTTCGAGATGATCGAGGGCGCGCTCGAGGATCGGTTCGCGGATTACATGCCCGAGGAGTCGATCCCCGATCACTGGGAACTCTCCGGGTTGAAGGAGCGGCTGGTCCGCGACTTCCTCCTGGTCGTCGACAAGCTCCCCGACGAGGACGACCCGGCTCACGAGCTCGAACGGTGGGAGATCGAGGAGTGGGTGACGGAGGCCACGCGGGAGCACTTCCATCGGAAACTCGATTCCTTCACCAACGCGAACCCGGAATCGGAGGTCGACGTCGGGGAACGTGTGCTGGCGATCGTGCTGCTCACCACGATCGACGAGAAGTGGAAGGATCACCTCTACGACCTCGACCACCTCAAGGCCTCGATCGGATTCCGCGGATGGGGTCAGAAGGATCCGCTGGTCGAGTACAAGCGGGAGGCGTACGACATGTTCGTCGACCTCCTCGAGGACCTGCGATCGACCTTCTCGACGCGCTTCTTCCGGGCGCAGCTCAACGCGCCCCAGCAGCAGCGGATGCGGCCCACGGGGCGGATGACGCTGTCCGGCCCCTCCGAGGCGGGAACGGGTTCGAGCGCCGGCCCGACGCCGGAAGCCGGCGGCCGGATGCGTGCATCGCAGAAGCCGAAGGTGGATCCCACCGGGATCGCCGCTGCTGCCCGCGCCGACGACGCGACCGCCGCCGCGGGATCCGCCGGCGGGGTGACCGCCGCTCTCGGTGGGGGCACCGACATGTCCCGCCTGCAGACCAACCGGCAGAGTGGCGACGGTGGGAGCACGAACGAGCCGATCACCGTCGAGGACGAGCCGGGTCGCAACGACCCCTGTCCGTGCGGTAGTGGGAAGAAGTACAAGAAGTGCCACGGGCGGTGAGCGGGCGGTGAGCAGGTGGTGAACGGGCGGTGTGAGGCATCCGCCCGTGATCCCGCCCGCCGGGCGACACGTCAGAAGAAGCCCAGGCTCACATGCCAGGTGAGCTGAGGGACGCCACGCGGGTCCGCCCTGCCTTCCTCGGTGACGAGAAGCAGGGCGACCTCGGGACCGGTGATGATGCGCCCGATGACGTACTCGTAGCCGAGACCTCCGTAGACGCCCACATGGTCGGTTTCCCGAAGGAAGTCGTTCGCCGCGGTGGTGGTGACCCAGGCGGCACCGGCGCGCACCGTCCAGCGGCGCGACGATGAGGGCGGGAACGTCGCCCTGGCTCCGATCCGCACCTGAGCCCACTCTCCCGGCTCGTTGAAGTAGAGACGGTCGCCTCCGTTCTGAAGGGCTACCATCGCCTCGACGGACCAGGTCGCCCGCACCCCGCGGTGCAGCACCTGTCCGAAGTGGAGTCCCCACCCGAGTCCCGGAGAGAATCCGCCGGACCCCCCGATGTACACGTCGCGGGGCGCAGGCGAGTCGTCGGGCGGCGTCGGGGTCACGGCCCCGTTCGGATCACCCGATTCGGCGCGGCCCAGTCGAACCGACCCGCGCCAGTTGACCTGCGGTATGGGGCGAACCAGGGCGAATCGATCGGTGTGGGTCACGCCCATCAGCGTCGCCTCGGGGCCCATGGAGATGGTGGGAGTCAGGTCCGCCACGAACCCCACGGCGGCGTACAGTCCGGCGTAGTCCCCCGGCTCCTGGATCCAGTTCGGGTCTCCCTCCGCCCGCAGCCACACAGCCCCGAACGCCGTCGTCACACGTCGATCCTCGTCCGGGCTCGATGCGCGCGCGAGTCCGGCCCGCACCTGATACCATGGGCCCGCCTCCGGGTCTCCGTCGTCGACGATCGCCTTGTCGTCCAGAAACTGATTCATGATCCGAACCTCAGCGGACAGGATCGAGGTCGAGGATCTTCGAATGACCCGCTCCATACCCAGTTCGAACCCGAGGTTCGGCAGGAAGGAGCCGGCGACGCCGATGCGCAGGTCTCCTGGAGCCGGACCTGCCTGAGCCTCGGCGATCGAGGGCAGGAGGGCCACCGCGCACACGACGGCTGAGACGTGACGGATTCGGCGTGGAATCTTCGGCATCATGGAATCGACGGAGTGCGCATTCGAGCGCGGAGCGGAGCGCAGAAAGCTAGGTGACGCGCACCCACCCCGATAGCTGCGCCGGTCCGGTTCGCACCGCGGACGCCAGGGATTCCGCCCCGCCCGCCGCCCGCGAGTCCGTCCCGGCCGCCGCCCGCGAGTCCGTCCCGGCTGACCATGGGCTCGCCCGCCGACAGGTTCGATCGTGGTGCCATGTCGAGATCAGCCACCTCCGCCGTGCACCACGTCGTCCGCGAACGCCCTCGGGAACGTCTCGTTCGCCTCGGTCCGCGTGCCCTCGCGCCCCGAGAGCTGATCGCGGCCGTGATCGGCAGCGGGACGGCCTCCGCCTCGGCGCTCGAAGTCGCGGACCGGGTGCTGGCGGGCTGCGAAGGGCGCCTGGGCGTGCTCGCCCGCCGGTCCGCCGACGCGATGGCGTCGATCGACGGCGTCGGCCCGGCCACTGCCGCACGGCTCGTGGCCGCCCTCGAACTCGGGCGCCGCGTCGCGACGGAAGACGGGATAGAGGGAGACCGGATCCGGGGTCCACGCGACGTCTGGGCGCGGATGGGCCCGTCCCTTCGGCACCTCGCCCAGGAGGAGTTTCACGCGCTGCTCCTCAACGCCCAGCACGTGGTACTTCGTGAGGTGCTGGTGACGCGGGGGATCCTCGACGCGTCGCTGATCCATCCGCGCGAAGTATTCCGGACCGCTGTAGAGGTGGGGGCGGCGGCGATCGTTCTTGTCCACAACCACCCGAGCGGAGATCCGTCGCCCAGCGCCGAGGATCGGGCGGTGACGCGTCAACTCGCGGCGGCGGGCCGCGCCCTCGGCATCCCGGTGCTCGACCACGTGGTCGTCGGCGACGGCACATACCGCGCGTTCAGCGACGAGCCCGGAGGCGTCGGCTAGCGCCGGGCCTGCGTCGGCGCTGGCGTCGGGGCTGCCGGCGGGTGCGCTTCGCGCCGGTCCGGCCGCAGCCCGCGCGATGATCGGACGGGGGGTTGGCTCAAGGCCTTCTTGCCGGTGTACGTTGGTGCATGGCCACCTCCACGACCCAGACGCCCTCGGTAACGATTCGCGGAATTCCACGCGGACTCGCACGCGCGTTGGAAGCGTATGCGGGACGCCTGGATGTAGAGAAGGTGAAGACCGCGCACGATCTCGCGGTCGAGGCGCATGCGGGCCAGCGCCGCGCGTCGGGCGAGGACTTCGTGACACATACGATCGAGGTCGCGACGATCCTGGCGGGACTCCGTCTGGATACGGCGTGCATCGTGGCGGGCCTGATCCACGACACGGTGGAGGACACGGCGATCACGCTGACGGATGTACGGGAGCGCTTCGGCGAAGAGATCGCGACCGTCGTCGACGGTGTGACCAAGATCGGCCGCGTGGAGTTCCGGTCACACACCGAGCAGCAGGTCGAGAACTATCGGAAGCTGCTGCTCTCGATGGCGGAGGACGCACGCGTCATCCTCGTGAAGCTGGCGGACCGTCTGCACAACATGCGGACTCTTCATCACCTGCCGGAGAACAAACGCCGTCGGATCGCGCTAGAGACGCGCGAGATCTACGCGCCGCTGGCTCACCGCCTCGGGATCTTCTCGATCAAGTGGGAGCTCGAGGACCTCTGTTTCAAGTACCTGGAGCCGGAGGCGTACGACGAGCTGTCGAAGAAGGTGCAGCAGCGCAGGCGTGAGCGGGAGCGGCAGATTCTGCAGATGCGGATTCCGCTGGAGGAAGCGCTCGATACCGCGGAGATCCCGTCGGAGGTCACCGGTCGCCCGAAACACCTCTGGTCGATCTACAAGAAGATGCAGAAGCGTGGCGTCCCCTATGAGGAGATCTACGACCTCATGGCGATGCGGATCATCACCGACGACATCCAGAGCTGCTACGCTGCGCTCGGGGTGATCCACTCGCGCTGGGCACCCGTGCAGGACCGTTTTCACGACTACATCGCGACGCCCAAGTCGAACATGTACCGTTCGCTCCACACGACGGTGGTGGGGCCGGGCGGTCGGCGGTATGAGATCCAGATCCGCACCGAGGAGATGCACCGGACGGCGGAGTACGGGATCGCCGCGCACTGGAAGTACAAGGAATCTGCCACGGACGCGGAACGAGCCGGGGGCGACGAGGTCGACGAGGCGCTGACCTGGTTCAGGCAGGTACTGGAATGGCAGCAGGACACGGAGGAGCCGGAGGAGTTCATGGAGTTCCTCCGCATGGATCTCTTCCAGGGCGAGATCTTCGTGTTCACGCCGAAGGGTGAGGTCAAGCAGCTGCCCGCGCTTTCGACCCCGATCGACTTCGCCTTCTCGGTCCACACCGAGGTCGGGCTGCACTGCGCGGGCGCCAAGGTGAACGGTCGGATCGCGCCGCTGTCCCGTGAGTTGGAGAACGGAGACACCGTCGAGATCCTCACCAATTCGAAGCAGTGGCCGACGCGCGACTGGCTCGCCTTCGTGAAGACGTCCCGGGCCCGGGGCCGCATCCGTCAGTGGATTCGGCGTCAGGAGTTCGAGTCGGCCCACGAGCTGGGGCAGGAGTTCCTGGACCGCGAACTCAAGCGTTCCCGCCTGACCCTGCCGGACGGCGAGGCCCGCGAGCGGATCGCGAGCGACCTCGGCTACCCCGACTTCGAGCACGCCGTCGCCGGGATCGGCCGCGGAGATGTGGGTCCACAGCAGATGCTCAAGCGGCTCTTCCCGGAGCACGAGCCGCAGGAGCTGAAGGAGCCCTCCGCCCTCAAGCGGCTGGCCCAGAAGCTGGTGCGGTCGAACAAGGGCGTGCGGATCCAGGGGATGGACAACCTCATGGTGCGCTACTCGCAGTGCTGCCAGCCCGTCCCGGGCGACGACGTCGTCGGATACATCACGCGGGGGCGCGGCGTCAGCATCCACCGCACGGACTGCCCGAACGTGCTGTCGCTCCCGGATGCCGAGCGCCGCGTCGAGATCGAGTGGGCGGCGGAGAAGGACGAGCGGTTCATGGTGCGGATCCGGATGGTCGGCACCGACCGCCGCGGCCTCCTCTCGGATGTCGCCAAGGCCATCACCGACACGGGAACCAATATCCAGCATGCCGATATGAACGGCTCCGACGGCGGGATGATCGGGCAGTTCGTGGTGGAGGTCCGCAACCTCAACCACCTGCACAAGGTTCTCGCCAGAATCAAGCAGGTGAACGGCGTGCTCAGCGTCGAGCGCCGCGAGAGCTTCTCGGAGGAGGACATGGAGGCGTGAGCCTCTTCGAGCTTCACAGCCCCTACGAACCCGCCGGCGACCAGCCGAAGGCGATCAGGGAGCTGTCGGACGGACTCGACCGGGGAGACACCCATCAGGTGCTCCTGGGCGCGACCGGAACGGGGAAGACCTTCTCGATCGCTCACGTGATCGCCGATCATGGGCGACCCACGCTCGTGATGAGCCACAACAAGACGCTCGCGGCGCAGCTGTACGGGGAGCTCAAGCAGCTCTTCCCGACGAATGCGGTCGAGTACTTCATCTCGTACTACGACTACTACCAGCCCGAGGCCTACGTACCCTCGAGCGACACCTACATCGAGAAGGACTCCTCGATCAACGAGGACATCGAGCGCCTCCGACTTCGGGCGACCTCGTCGCTGATGGAGCGGGAGGACGTGATCGTGGTCGCCTCGGTGTCGTGCATCTACGGGCTCGGGAATCCGGCCGACTACCGGGGCATGATGCTGCATCTCGGGGTAGGCGACGAGATGCCGCGGAAGGAGATCCTCCAGGCGCTCGTCAACATCCAGTACCGGCGCAACGACTACCTCTTCGAGCGCGGTACCTTCCGCGTCCGAGGCGACACGGTGGAGATCCATCCCGCCTACGACGAGCAGGGGATCCGAATCGAGCTGTGGGGGGACGAGGTCGAGCGCATCACGCGGTTCGACCCGATCACCGGCGATACGATCACGCGCATGGAGCGCACCGCGATCTACCCGGCGTCGCACTACGTGACCCGCCGACGCACGATCGAGCAGATGGTGCCGCTCATCCGCCGGGAGCTCGACCAGCAGGTGAAGAAGTTTCAGCTCGAAGGTCGGCTGCTCGAGGCCCAGCGGATCGAACAGCGTACCAACTTCGACATCGAGATGATGCTCGAGATCGGCACCTGTCCGGGCATCGAGAACTACTCGCGCTACACCTCGATGCGTCAGGAGGGCGAGCGCCCCGCCTGCCTGTTCGACTACTTCCCGGAGGACTTCCTCCTGGTCGTGGACGAGAGCCACGTTTCCGTGCCGCAGATCGGTGGCATGTACAAGGGCGACCGGGCGCGAAAGATCACACTCGTCGATCACGGCTTCCGGCTTCCCTCGGCGCTGGACAACCGGCCGCTCAAGTTCGACGAGTGGGAGAGCCTGGTGAATCAGGCGCTCTACATCACCGCGACGCCCGGCGAGTGGGAACTCGAGAAGGCGGGTGGCGTCGTGGTCGAGCAGATCATTCGCCCGACCGGACTCGTCGACCCCACGGTCGAGGTCCGACCGGTCAAGGGGCAGGTGGACGACCTGCTGGACGAGATTCGCAAGCGCGAGAGGCGGAACGAGCGGGTGCTCGTGACGACGCTGACCAAGCGGATGGCGGAGGATCTGTCGGAATATCTGCACTCCGTGGGGGTGCGCGTCCGGTACATGCATTCCGACATCGACTCGATCGAGCGCATGGACATCCTGAGAACGCTTCGGCTGGGTAACATCGACGTGCTCGTCGGGATCAACCTGCTTCGGGAGGGACTCGACCTGCCGGAGGTCTCGCTGGTCGCGATCCTGGATGCGGACAAGGAGGGGTTCCTCAGGAATACGCGCTCCCTCATCCAGACGATCGGAAGAGCTGCGCGAAATGTGAATGGAGCCGCGATCCTCTACGCCGACCGGATCACGCGATCCATGCGGGCGACGATCGATGAGACGGAGCGCCGCAGAGAGATCCAGATCGCGTACAACGAGGAGCACGACATCACGCCGGAGACCATCCGCAAGTCGATCGACGAGATCCAGTTCTCGACTCGCATCGCCGACGCTCGGGGTGAGAAGACGCAGAAGGTGGCGGAGGAGGTCGCCGAGTACGCCGACGAGATCGAGATCGAGGAGGCGCTCAAGATCCTGAACGAGGAGATGAAGCAGGCCGCCGAGTCGCTCGATTTCGAGCGCGCGGCCTCACTGCGCGATCAGATCCGCGAACTGCAGGAGAAGCAGCTGCAGGAGGGGTGAACCCTCCGCCGGGTCGGCGGGTCGCAACCGGT
>Ga0207419_1002145_pt1 | contig 13392 bp, 8 predicted proteins | sample ElkSloMetagenome_4_FD_184723 | JGI IMG/M metagenome (GOLD analysis project Ga0207419, IMG submission 184723) | Hot spring microbial communities from Elkhorn Slough, Monterey Bay, USA - MD2A (version 2) | ecosystem: Environmental > Aquatic > Marine > Intertidal zone > Estuary: Microbial mat ... | reverse complement strand
AAGATGGTAAAAGAAAAGTACGCGGCGGAGATGGCTGGCAATTGGCCGTAGAGTTCAGCGACCCACCCAGGGCCTATTCTATTTTAGCGTATGGGCAAAGCGACAATCCCGAATCAGAACACCACACCGACCAACTGGAAATGTTCTCCAAAAGCCAAATGAAACCGGTGCGCTACACTGAAAAGGATATCAAGAAAAACATGATACGCAGTTACCGGCCCGGTGAATGAGGATTAGTAGATTACTGGTTGGACACTTCGGTATGTACCTGACATATCAGAACAAATTCTGCTGTAATTTTAGGCATTTAGATTGGCTATTTTCAATTCCAGTGTGATGCGATTAAAAGGTCAATCGCGCTCAGCTCCCCTTTTTCGCGACGCGAATTTCAACTCGTAGCAGTCCAGTAAAATGGCGGTTAAAGCAGTAATGAACTGATTTAAATGCGAAGTTGAGCCTCCTATTATGTTCCCGACATTTCCCACCCCTAGTTTTAATTTTCGTTATTTATTTGAAAATTGGGAAATTTGGTGTTTGAGCGAAGCGAGCGACGGTCGCATCGTTTCAAATTTCCCCACACGGCGGCCGCTAGATTTTTTGCATACGGCCAGGCCGTCCTGTTTTTCATCACAGCGTCGGCTGCCGATGGAAAAAGCCGCTTGGAAAGTATGTGCCCCGCAAGGGTTATTATTGGCTTTTGAAACAAAGTAAAAATTAGCCTTTATTTTTATTAAATAGGCTTTTATAAGAAAAAAAATATTTTTTGCTTTTGTGGTGGGAAATGTCAGATGTTCGATGGCAACCAAGGATTTACAAAACTCCTCTTTATCTCCCTCAAAAGACTCTATTTCTAAGCCAATCGCCTATCCTTCAAAATCATCATAACCACCACCCCTACTCCTGCTAGGTTTTTTCTTTTGGTTGATCCTGTAAATGAATGAAAAAGTGAGCTGGCGTTCACGCCATTGAAATTCGTTGTCTGAGGTAAAGAAAGGGGTCTGGGTAAAAGACATTCTCTTGCCAGAGTTCAAGAGATCCCTTGCACTCAACGCAAGGGTCGCCTTATCCTTTAAAATATCTTTACTAAAGGCCAAATCGATAGAAAAAATACCCTTGGTCTTGGTCTGTGCGTTCTCTCTGGGGCCACGATAAAATGCATTCGTTTGCCAATCTATCTTGCCCGGTAATGTTACCTTAGAACTAAATCTGGCGAACCAACTAGTGTTTCTGGCACCAAAATCTACTTCATTGAAAACTCCCTCTGTATCGAACTGAAAGAAATTGAAACTACCACTCAGTCTCAACCACCTTTCAGGATTGTATATCATGCCCATTTCGGCTCCGATGCGCTCGTTGGTAGAAAGGTTGATAGGGATGCTACGGATAAGTACAATGCCATCTGTCGTAACCTGCCCAGTTTGCTCTTGTATCCTTTCAAAAGAATTGGATTCGATCTGATAGTAGACAGAAGAGGTAAAGGTAAGGTCGTTCCAGCTTTTGAGGTAGCCTATTTCAAATGCATTGGCAAATGCAGGATCGAGGTCAGGATTACCCTGGAAAATGTTCGTACGGCTCGATCTAGAAGGAAAAGGGTTAATAAAATAGCCACGCGGACGGTTTATCCTCCTATTGTATCCTGCCGTAATATTCTCATTTTCGTTTATCTCAAAAGTAAGGTTGAGCGTAGGGAACAGTCCAAGATAGTTCTTATCAAAATCTAGTTCTACTCCATCTCCTATAAAGTCCTGAAGGGCTTCAGGATCAAAACTGGCCACATTTCCTTTAAGCCTCGTGTTTTCCAGTCTCAAACCTGCCAGATAAGAAAATCTTCCGTGCTTTTTACCGTACTGTACGTATGCCGCTTGTACAATCTGATCAAAAACAAATCTGTTGTTCAATCCAAGATTTTCTACGAATTCCCCCGTGTCGGTATTGAGTTGCTCTAATGCAAAGTCGGTATCGGTCTGCTCCCAGTTGCCCCTATATCCAGCCTCGAATTGCGCATCTCCAATAGGCAATACGTAATCTACCTGAGCAAGAAATTCATTCTGTAACTCTACTTCATTAATGTTCTCACTGGCTATAAGTGCCCTTTCAGGGAAGACATTCTCCTCTAATATCGTTATCGGTTTGATCTCTTCGTCAGAGGAATATTGAAGGTCGGCAGTAAGCTTATGGCCCTTATCATTAATATCGTTATTATAACTGAGTGAAAACTGGTAACTGGTTTCTTCCTCAATCTCTTCCTCGGTCCTAAACGTTCTGCTATCTATAACATCGGAGATAAACCTGATGGAATTATTGTCCGTAATGTCGCTCCCATCATTGATTCTGCCAAAGGCACTGGCAGTTACCGAAGAACTCTCCGTGATAAAGTATTCTATGCCAGTGTTGAGGTTAAAACCACTGTTCCTTCTACGGATGTCGCGGTCTTCTATGATCCTATCGAATGTACCACCTACATAAGTATTATCAAAAAAACCATTTCCGGGTGGTGTGCGATAAGAATAACCTATAGTATTAAAAAAATTGAACTTATCTTTTCGCCAGTTAAGGTTGGTAGTAAGGCTTGCGGCATCTGGATAACCGAGACCAACATTGACCAGTCCGTTGAATCCCCTTGTTTTTTCTTGTTTTAAAACGATGTTCAGTAAGCCGGCGGTACCCTCGGCATCATATCTTGCAGATGGGCTTGTGATCACTTCCACTTTTTCAATGGCATCGGCAGGGAGTTGGCGCAAGGCCTCTGTAGAGCCAAAACCTGCAAGTGCCGATGGCCTGCCATTGATCAAGATCCTAACATTGCTGTTTCCTCTTAGTGCAATGGTCCCGTCCACATCTACCGTAACGGATGGGATATTACCGAGTGCATCACTCACGGTACCACCACTGTTGGTAAGGTCCTGTCCAATGTTATATATTTTTTTGTCTAGTCTAACTTCTACTGTGGTCTTTTCCCCTTCTATGACCACAGCTTCCAGTTCCGTGGCATCTACGCTCATTTCGATAATGCCCAAATCAATAGATTTCGTTAGTTGCTGATTCTTCAACTCATAGGGCTTGTAAGCTATGAAATCTATCCGAATGTTGTAGGTGCCCGATTCCGCTTTCACTTTAAATTTACCTTCTGCGTCGGTAACACCACCTGAAACATTTTCTGGATTATTTACGGGTTGGAGCAAAAAAGTAGCATATTCTATTGGCTCACCTGTTTCTTGGTCTATGACATTTCCTGAGATAGTAACGTTTTTGGATTGCGCAAAGACTGCAATGGTAAAAATAGTTAGTAATAAGGTAGATAAAGCAAATTTTTTAAGCATTAGACTAGGTTTTTTATAATGTTAGATTGTGTGCTTCGAACCCTGAGTAGAGAGTCAATGTTTGATCGTATCATGGAAATCCTGTGAACTGCAAAGTTTATCCCTTGAAAGGGAACATGTTGCACATAAGAGAAGCTATATTACTTAACTATCATGCATTTTTATCTTACTACTGATTAAAAGGCTTGCTACTAGACATTTTTCTGTAGGGATGACACCATTAAATCTTTTTTGTATAGTAGCAAGTAGCAATAATAGCTAAAGCAGCTATGGCTAAACAGATAGCTGAAATCAGCCAAACGGAAGGCAACGTTCTTTCAATTGAAATTTCGCTATCCTTACCCATGAGTACCATTCCGCCCCAATAAAATGGAGAGGCAAGCGTACCTTTGGCAGTTTGTAAATAAGCTAATTTAGCATTCCTAAGTGCTTCGCTTTTGGTTTTACCCTGCGATAGTTGTTCAAAAAAATCCTCTGTTATTTTAGTGTTTACTTTTTCGTCGATTTTCCAGAGAGACATTACGGTGCTTGGGCAGCCTGCATATTGCATGCTATATGCCAATGAAATCATCCCCTCCCCCTTTTTGATGCTTCCCAATCCACTTTCACAGGCATTCAATACAGCCAGTTCTGCATTTAACTGCAAGCCGAACAACTCATAGGCATGTAAATAACCATCTTCTTTTTGATCTCCAATTTCTTTAGCAAGCACCAGTTTTGAACGAAGTGGATCCACTGCATTGGTTATGGCATGGGTACCAAAATACAAAATACCTGCTTGATTTATATTTTGTTTTATATTGCTCTCGGTAGCTTGTAAACCAGTAAGTATGGTGTTATCAAATTTATCATTTAGTGAATTGGCCAGCCTTACTGTCCATGGCTGTCTAACGGTTTTTAAATATTCCTCATCGATCATTTGTAGTGTATCAAAGCTCTCTTGATACGCTGTTTTCAATTCCTCTTCAAAACCGGGGGCTACAGAAATGATTTTTCCGTCAGCTTTATTGGAATCCTTTATAAAATAAGCATTGAGAGAAAGTGCATAAGAGATATTATAATCATAGACGAGAAATTCGTCTTTATCGACTGATTTCGATAAGGTTTCTAAATTAAGGTAGAACAAAGGACCAATAGGTATGGCAATTACTCGCTCTCCCTGCAATTTAGCAATAAATGGTTCCCATAATTTTTTATATAGCTGAAACCCATTTTCCCTTATTTTAGCCTGGTTTTGTGTTACAATCGCCTCTTTCCAGTTCTTTATTTCTGTATCGATTTCTTTTGTATTACCTAAATAAACCGCGTCTGCTTCCTCTGTATTGATTAAAATAGCGTAATAAGCCGTATCACTCTGCATGTATTCCACTACATTTTCGCCCTCCTTCAAATTGGCTTGTACTTCATTTAAAGAAATGTTCTCAGTAGCAAATTTTAATTGATGATACTTGGGGTAGCTTTCTTCTAAATGAGCAATATAATTGTTAAGTGCTTCTTTGGCTTCAAATAATTGTTGCTTGTTTTCTGCTGTAGCATTGCCCTCTACTATTTGTTGGTTGAGCTCGCGCACTCTGCGTTTTAAATTATTTTCTTCTCGAGTTACCGAATCTGGCACGCCTGCGTAGTAACTGATTTTCTCATCTTGCATATCGCGTAACATAGCTGCTCTGCCATACTCAGAAAACCTGTACAGCATTGTGAGATGATCTGGGTTAATCGTTTTTTTGTATAACTGATAGTAGATGCCCACCATTTTGTTATACAATTGGGCATTGTCTTTTACTAAAATGCTTTTGCTATAGGGATCAATAGACTGCTTTCTCAGATTTTCAGAAACACTTAAGTATTTATTGGAATATGTTTGAAAAGTAGTTAAATCTTTATCTTTTTCTAAAGCAATGTACTTTTCGTAGAGATAGCTAATGTATTCATTTAAAATCGTAAGATTGTTAGGCATGGCCACTATGGATGAATCTGAATCTTGGATCTTTTGCAAGGCTTGGTCGAAATACTTGTCACCCATTTGCCAGTCTTTTTCTTGGGCGGCCATCATACCTAATGTAGCCAAACTTTGGGCATATTCAGTGGAGTTAGCCATACCTAGGTTTTCATAAATCTTGTTTGAAGTGGCAATACTCTCCTTTGCTTTTTCTAACTGTCCTTTTTGTCTCAATACACTAGCATAAGTAAAATGATGTGTGCCTAGTTGATAGGCATTGCCACTAAGTTTTTCTGTAAGGATTTTATTAGCAATTTTTACGTAACGCCAAGCCGAATCCAACTCTCCAAGCTTTTGAAAGCAAATGGCCATATTTTCGCTATTGAGCCCTTCTTGCAAACTAGCTGCTCCAAAATTAGCTTTAATAATGGGTCTTGCTTTTTTTAAATAAAAAAGTGTTTGTTCATAATTGCCTGACTCTTCTAAAGCAATGCCCATTACTTCATAAGGATTGATCAATGTATAGTGTTTAGGATGGTACAGTTCCTCCCTAAGCGTAATACAGGCCTCCATGTAGTCTTTGGTTCTACCGTAATCTCCTAAAAAATAGTAAAACACGCCTAAAGAGTAGTAAGAAACAGAAATGCCTTTTTTGTCATCCAATAGCCTAAATATTCTCAGGGCTTCTTCGCTGTAATCTATGGCCTCGTGGTAGTTTTCTTCTGTTCTCGAGATGCTAGAGAGGTTGCCCAAGACCACTGCCAGATCACTTGAAACTGGGCCCAAATGCTTTTCGCTTACCTCTTTCGATTTTAAATAGTAGGTTTTAGCCTTTTTAAACTCGTTTTTGCGGTAATAGCTATTGCCTAACCCATTATAAATCTCTGCAAACTTTACGGAGGTAGTATCTAAGGTTGCTTTATAGAGTTGATAAGCCTTTTCTATATAGGCAATGCTGGAATCGTATTCGGTGAGTCTCTCAAAAGTTAGTGCCGTATAAAAAAGCGCATCCGCATGGACAACCTTTCCTTGTTCCCAGTTTCTGGTTTTACTCACTACAGCTTTTTGCAGCTTTAATGCTTTTTCTAGTTCTGAGTTTTTTTTGTAGAATTCCCCTTTCCATATTTCATAGGTACAGACTGCATTTTTATCCAAGTCTTGGGTTAAAATCACATCAGCTAATTGAACCAAAGAATCTGATGCGGCCATATCTGAACGGAGCAAAGCTACTTTAAGCAAACCGGTAATGGCCCTTAGTTTTATGTTAGAATCTGTCTGTTTGTAAGCTTTCCCAAAATAGTAATCTGCAGAATCTTTCTTATCAAAAGTGTAGCTTCTTTGGCCTAGTTCGAGTAGTTTTTCGGGAGATTGCGCAGCCAATCTAGTTACGCAAATAAAAATCAAAAGCGTGCTATATTTTATCGTATATGTGCTTATTTTTCTGATGTCATTTATTATGGTAGGGCTCATTTTAATATCAATCTAGTTCTTGAGACAGCTCTTGTGCCTCCTTGTAGAATAGGTGTTGCTCATTAGATAAAATGTTAGACAACGAAGCCTTTGCTTCCTCTAGCTGTTCATCTTTTATATATGCCAACAACAGCAGCCATTCTGATTTTTGCTTAAAAGCAGAATTGGCCTCACTGACTTCATTTAAATATGGAATCGCTTCATTGGGTTTATCTTGATACAATAAACTGGCCCCTAAATAGTAGTTAGTGGTATCTGTAGCCCCGGTTTCCTCTTGTAAAGTTTTTAGTTTTTGGGCAGCAACTACGTAATTGCCTTCGCTGTAAAAAGACATAGCATCATAGAGTTGGTACTGTTCAGATTGGCTCATTAAAACAGGAAGTCCGGGGTCTTTATAGAGATGCTTTTCGTAAAGGCTTGATTGGTCATTGATGTAAACTCCCCAAAATGCTACAAACAAAACTACGAGCGAAGCCGCGATCCAGTAAAGTTGGCGCTTGTTGCTGTAAAAAGAAACAACCTTAGTCTCTTTGTTCTTTGCTTTAGGCAGGGTCTCTTTTAGTTGTTGGCGAAGGCCCTCGGCTTGTACGGCAATTCTGCTGTTTTTTAACCACTCTATATCCTCCTCAAGTGTAGCAAGTTGATCAGGTGTTAGTTGGGCTTCTAGTTCTTGTTTTGTGATGTTACCGTCTAAGTAAGCTTCTATATGTTCAAATGATGTTGGATTCATGGCGTTGTACTTCTTTTATTATATAGTTCTTTCAAATTCTGCATGCATCTGTATTTGTTGTTTTTGGCCGTTTTTTCTGTTATACCCATTACAGTGGCTATTTCTCTTAAAGAGCTTTTTTTATAGTAGAACAGCTGCAGTAATTGCTGGCAAGAATCGCCCAATTGCTGCATTACCTTGGTTAGTTGGTTGATCTGTTCGTATTCTTCTTCAAGCGCATGTAACTCTGAAGGGTCTATGCCAACCGTTTCATTATCCACTTCTTTTGTAATTTTTCTCTTTCTCAATCTGCTGATCCAAATGTTGCGGCATAAGGCAAAAAGATAAGTGCCTATTTTTGCATTTTCTTGAAACTGAAACTTGCCCTTTTCTATGTTGGTCCATAAGGCAATAATACCTTCTTGAAATATGTCCAATGCATCTTCTTCCGTTCCACTGTTTTTACTTACCATGTTAATGATGCGTCCTTTGTGGTTTTGATAAAGATATAGAAATGTTTGATTGTCTTTTTGGGCAATGCCTTGAAATATTTCCTTGTCGGTCACTGTAAAACTAAATTGATTGATAAAAAGCGTGCTTCCAATTTAGTTTTATCGTAGTAAATATGCAAAGCATTTCCTGCCCGTAAAACAAGCAGGAAATGGAAATTGGCTGTTTTTAATAGTTGTAATTATTGTTTGATGGCTGTACTTGTTGCCACTCTGTATTATTTAAATTTGGATCAAGGTTCGGATTATATAAAGAATTATCAGTACCAATGTACTCGTTATTGTTGTTCATGTAGTACTGGTCGTAGTAACCATCTACTTTTACATTTTCTCCTGTGTAAGGATCCACCATGTTCTGTTGTTCCCAAATACCGTCTACATATTGTTCTTGCATCCTGTTAGAAGCGTTGCTGTTGTTCCAATAAGTGTCCATAGACATTTGGTTAATTGAATTATAAGAGTCTACGTGTGCTTTCTGCCTTGCTTGAAAAGCCGCTTCGTTATTGCGCATTCTTTGATTATGGGCTGTCCAGCTGTTTTGTGATTTTTGTTGCTCTCTCTGATTATGAGCAGCAATATATTGTGGGTTTACTTTAACATTGGCCAGTCCATAAATATATGCTTTTTTGGCTTGCTCATAGTCTTCTGCTTTGGTTGTTAACTGGCTTAGGTAATAAGAAGCCATATTACCAAATCGAGACCTAGAATAAGTAAAGTGGATGATGGCCAATGCTTTTGTGCCATCTGGGCCATCTGCTTCTATGCCCAAGGCTTCATAAGTATTTTGAGTGGGTGATACCTTCCAATATTGCTCGCCTAAATTTCTATTATAGTTGGCAATTTCAGGAATCATAAAGGTATTGGTAACCCTACCGCCCACTTGTTTAATTTTAGGAAAGATATCTTCTTGGGCAACTTGCTTGGCAGAAGTTAACCTGCGTTGTTGCTCTAAGAACATGCCTCCTTTTAGGTCTCCCGCTGTAATCCCGTTTGGCCCTTTTATAATGCCATTTTCTAATTTCCAATTAGCAGGGAGTGGTATGTGACCGAAAAGCATCCCTGGTTGCTGACTACTAGGAATGGGATGCATCTTTATTTCGCTATTACTTGTAAAGTTTGCGCCAGATTGGTCATTATTCATGGCAAATTGAGGTGTGTTCATCTCTTCAGTATAAGCTTGGCCGTATGTGTCTTCGTAATAGGCCTCTTCTTGGTAAGCGTCGCCACAGGCTGACATAAATGCAATAAAAGAAGTGATAGATAAAAGAGTGATGAGTTTCATAATTAAAAAGTTTTTTATTGTTTACTCCTGTATCGCGAGGAAAGAAAAAAGGTCATCAAAAAAATTTTATTTTTTTTGGTGACCTTTAGATTGATCGTTCACAAAACTACATTGAGTATATAAAGTGTAGACTACAGATAGGCAGCCAAGATTTCATATAAACATATAAAGTGTTAGAGGTTTGGCTTTTATCCGTTGATAGATTTGTTTTACGTTTACCTATTAAGATATGTTTCTTTGTTATATGCCATTATTTTGATATTATTTAAAACTCTTTTCATATAAATTGGCCAAAACACCTTTGCAAAAATCCAGTTCAATGGATAGAAAAAGGGTTTGTTTGCAAATAGTGAATATTGATACTCGATTAAGACTTTCCCCTTTTTTATTTCAGTCGTTTTCCATTCGCCAACAAATTTATGAAATCTGGCCATCCATGATTGGAATCCATCAACTTGTATTTTCCAATACTCATTCTCTATTCTATCAAGTATTTTATCCATAGAAGCGAAACCTCCTTTTTGTATTAGCGACTTTCTAACATATGTTTTTTTACTTGAGCCTATTTGCCCCCAATTTTCGTCATCGGTTGTATGAGTAACTTTTGGAGTCAATCCATATCCTGTATGAATTTTGGTAATGTCACACAACATTGGAGTTTTAAATGCTCTCTCTAAAGTACATTCATATATAGTAGAAACTTTTACTTCAAATTTCATAAAATCTCGTTTCGATTTTTTGTTTGTGCCCAGCATGGGCATCTTTTAATTTATCGTAAGATAGATTATTGAACTAGAGGGTGTGAGCTTTTGAGGTCCGGTCCCTTATGGGAGGGAGTCGTGTCCCTAACTATTAGTAAGCCGCTTGGAAAGAGCTTCAATCTGAGTCATTTGATCAAGTCGGGCTACTCGATTATGCGGCATTCTAAAAATCTGCCCAGCGTTTCTCAACGCCGAGCAGCAAGACACCTGCAAACCTCTACTCAGACGGCTCGGCTAGGTGTCGGTCAAAGTACTCGATGAGCTTGCCAAACAGGTAGCGATTGTAATTCCGCTCACGGCTCCATCCATGCGTTGCTCCTGGGGCAAACGCAAAGTCGAAGTCCTTGCCCTGTTTAATCAGTTCTTCGGCTAACACTGCCGTGGTTTTGAAGGGTACCACATGGTCCTGTATGCCGTGAATGAACAGGAGTTTATCCTCCAGATTCGCTGCATGGTTGAGCGCTTTTCTTTCGAAGATTTCAGGGTGTGTCTGTGGTCGACGAACAATCGCGACGTCGTCTGTGCCAAAGAACATCGGGTCAACAGCCGCCGCTGCAGCAACACCCACCTGGAATAAGCCCGGCTTCATCAACAGCGAATAAACGGAGAGTGTGCCACCGTAACTGCTGCCCCAGATGCCGATGCGATCGGGATCGACATAATCCAGTGACTCCATGTAGGCAACGGCACTCGCATAATCCTCAATGTCCTGGTCGGCAAAGCCCAGCAGAAACTCTTCACGGAATGCCCGTCCATAACCGTTGCTGCCACGTGAATCCACTTGCACAATAATATATCCCTTCTTAGCCAACAACTGCTGTACGAGGCTGTAGTTGCCGGCCCAGCGATTCCTCGCTGTATTCGAATAAACAGGTCCAAACAGCACTGGATACTTCTTTCCGGGCTGCATGTTGGTAGGTTTCAGAATCCGGGCATGCAGCGTGTAGTCATCTACAAGACTGGGAAAACTGACGTATTCTGCCGCCGCCCAGCTTCGCTTGGTGAAGGCGGGCAAGGGCGAATAGGTAATTCGCGTAGCGTCATCACCCTGGCTGCTGACCACGTAAAGCTCGAACGGGGATGTGTCGTTACTGTGCATGAACGCCAAGTGCCGGCCATCCGGCGAGGGGTAGCCAACATTCCGGCCAGGGAGACGTGTCACCTGCTCAGGATCGCCTCCGGACAAATTCAAACGATACACGTGTTGTTCGTAGGGATTAACGCCATTGCCGGCATAAAAAATGGCATCACCCGCAACGGTCGGGGCGGACAGCACATCGTAGCTCGGATCAGTCAGGAGCTGCGGACGATCCCTGGACGGTGAGGCATCGATTGTATAAAGGCCGTAGCGATCACCCATATCGCTTAAGAAAACGACCTGCTCCCCATCTGGATGCCAGGTAGAACCAAACGATGTATACATGCGGCTCTCCCGAACACCTCGCCAAATCTCGCGAACTTGGCTTTCTCCGGGTGCAAGGACAAATAACTTACGTTCAACCGCCGTGTCGGATGCGGTATCCACCAGCAGCGCACCGTCCGGTGACCAGTTGAAGTCGATGACCTGGTTGGCGTGTGGTTCTGGCAAATCGAGGTACGTAATTTTACCGCTTTCTACATCGAGCAGACCAACTTTACGAATCTCGTTTGGATCGCCCGGGTAACCTCGGCGTACCTCGTTGGGATTGGTTTCGTCTGCGAGGTAATTCGGGAAGGGCACCTTACGCATCTCGCGTCGGTCAACAACATGAATCGCGATGGTCTTGCCATCTGGCGACCACTTGTACGTTGGCCCACTCCAGATGCCTGGACCTATTTCACGTTCCGGTCGGCTGTAGCGTCCCTTCCCTAAGCTCGAGAGACTGGCGATGCCGATTTCGGTGAGCTGGCGATTCTGTTTGGAAGAGAAGTCAGCAAGCCACAGGTCACCGTTCTTAATATACGCCGCTTGCTTGCCGCTTGGCGATATCGACAAGTTATGTGCTCCTGACTCCACGGGCATCAACTGGAGGTCATCTCCTTGGCTCAGCGATGTCTGCCATAGGTGGTTACCTCGCAGGCTGATGATTGTATTCGCGTCGGTCCAGGCAATATCGCGCACTGAGGCGGATGCCGTATCGGAACTGAGGCGTACTTCCTTCCCATTGCTTGTGGATACCCAGAGGCCACGCCCAGGATTTCCTGGTTCACTCCAAGAAAAGGCGAAGTGTTCACTGTTCGGTGCCCACACAGGCCGAGACGGGGTTGTTCCTGTCAGTTTCGGTGTTGCGAACAGGTCGTCAAGTGTGAGCTCATCTTCCTGTGCTGTGACTGTTGCGGGCATCGCCATCAGTAAGCCTGCCACTATCCATGTTTGCCAAAAATAGATTTGTTTCATCTGTTTGCTTTAGTAACTGTCTAGTAAAATAATTTTATACTGCTCAAATATAACTCTCGTCATTGGAGCATGCGCTTTCTGAAGGTCTTTCGAGTCGGATTTTTTTCTCATCACCTCTTATATGGTGTAGAGCGTTCCGTGCATGGTTTCGTAGCATCCCGCAGGGTGCTATGATTTCATATACAGCTTTGTACGCTGGCTATTTTTTGCTATTCTCTTAATTAGTTTTTGAGGATCAATTGCTTTTTAGTTTTTTGGCTACTTCATCATAGTATTCTTGTGTTACTACTTCAGTCCAAGTAGTTGGTTGTCCACCGCCGTATAAAGCTAAATAAGTTACATCATTAAACTTGGTTGAAGAATGCCAATGTTCCGTATCTTTCTCACATTTGATTACATCTCCTGTTTTCAGAATAACAGGTTCTTTTCCCCTCTCCTGATAATATGCTTCTCCATCAACAATAATTAAAACTTGTGCAGTACCGTGTTTGTGCCAATCCAAGGTTGAGTTGGCTTTAAAGGTTGCTTTTGTGATATTATAACCTAATTCAGTATCATCGTGAATGATTGCATTCAGCCAAGCTTCTCCAATGAAATGGGTATTTGGTGCTTTGGCTCCTTCTGTCAGATATGAAGAAACTTTATATTCAGAGTCTTGGGAAAATGCCGATAGTGAGGCAAAAAACAACAGGACTGAAATTAAAACTCTCATTTTATACATTTTTAATTAGTTAATGTTTCGTGTTCATTGCTTACGTTCAACGCCAAGATAAAACCCATGCTGGCTAAAAAGCCAGTACCCGTGTCCACCAGACAAGATAAGGCTAAGTTACCAAATGCCTTCCAGTCCAACCAAGCCCAGCATGGGCATCCAATAATTTATCGTCACACTACTATACATTTTTTTAACTACTATACATTTCTACAAAATCCCAAAGGGATGATATAATCATTAGCCGATTAAAGGCGACAAAACGTAAAAATCCCAATAGGGATGACACTATAAAATCATTTTTGTGTAGTAG
>Ga0207419_1002141_pt1 | contig 13401 bp, 9 predicted proteins | sample ElkSloMetagenome_4_FD_184723 | JGI IMG/M metagenome (GOLD analysis project Ga0207419, IMG submission 184723) | Hot spring microbial communities from Elkhorn Slough, Monterey Bay, USA - MD2A (version 2) | ecosystem: Environmental > Aquatic > Marine > Intertidal zone > Estuary: Microbial mat ... | reverse complement strand
ATGGCGATTTGGGGGCAAATCGCATCCGGTTCGGCCAGTCCCAAGCAACCATCCCAAGTGTGAGAAAAGGCGTTAGTAATTTCGATTTGGTTGCGAGAAAGGTTGAATTGTTGCGCGGCTTGTCGAATTGCGGCGTTGCGGATATTGTTAGGCAAGACCGCAAGGCCATTTTCGAGATAAACGGTTCTACCGTTGCTGTCGGTACGGTAAACAAGATTATTCTCCCCACTTTCGACGATCGCCGACCAACCGGAAACTAAGGCTTCGGTACAGCCTGTATTGGGGAAGTCGAGACCTAAACAACCATTCGACCAGGTTTCCTCCTCAGAAGCTACAATTTCAAGCTGGCTGATGGGTTGATTGGTCATCATGGCCGCTTGTTGTTGGACGGCGTTGGCCACGCTGTCGGGAAGACTAGCTTGAGCGATTATTGGGGATTCAGGATTGAGGGGGAGTTGTTGTAATTCTGCTTGGGTATTTTCATTCCAAGGACGAGTCGAACCAAACGCCCCATCATACACCGCTTGGAACAATCCGTTTTCTCTGGGTTGGGCAAAAAAGATGTATTGCTGACCCGGTTCGGTGATAAAATCCGAGCAGGAATGGCTATTGAAACCCGCCACGACAACAGTATTATCTCCTTGGCCTTTGAGATACTGTTCGACGCGAACGGTAACGTATCCACGATCGATTGCCGTTACGGTTCCGGCAAAGACGTAAGGAGCGCTGCTGATGCGTTGGGATAGGGGGGCAGGACGAGCGCCCGGAATGGGGCTACAAGCTTGGACAGGAGAGGCGATCGCGATTCCCATTGCTATCACCACAGGAGAGAGCGCGATCGCCCACCGAGAGTTTTTACCGTTAAAAAATCTAGAAGTTGTCATAAAGGTAACAGAAGTTAATCGCTTTCTATGCAATAACTCTGTTGACGCAATAAGACAATTTTAGGTTTCTTTGGGGGTCGCGCTCGCGTAGTTACCAAAAAACACGCCATACCCCGCAATCTCAACCGTTTTGCCATATTTGCGATTGACAAAATCCGATTCGTCTGACTCGACACAGTTCGGAAACTGCGCCAAGTCAATATGCACCGTCATGGGGCTGAGATTAAACAAGCACAAGAGTTTCTGCTCGTCGCATTCCCGACTAAAGCCCAAAATCGGGTCAGGAGTATCGACTAATTTTAAGTTCCCTCGGCGTAAAGCAGGCTGTTTTTTGCGCCAATCAATCAAGCGACGATATTTATTCAACAAGGAAAACTCGCTTTGCTCTTGTAAATCTACCGCATGGGCGCGGTGTTCAGTGGGGAGTGGCAGCCAAGACTCTTTGGCATCAGAAAAGCCCGCATTGGGCGCATTTTGTTGCCAAGGCATGGGGGTACGACAGCCATCTCGTCCCAAGACTTGCGGATAGTTGGCTAAACCAAAGGGGTCTTGCATTTTTTCATAGGGAATTTCGGCTTGGGTTAAACCGAGTTCGTCCCCTTGGTAAATACAACAACTGCCACGCAAGCACATCAGCAACGCCGCAAACATGTGGTCGAAGGCTTCGTGGGTAAATTCATCGTCGATGAGATATTTGCGCCAGCGAGAGGTTTGTCGGGGGAAGTCGTGAGTCCCACCCGTCCAGCAAATGGTCCCATTGCCTAAGCTGCCTTCTACTTCTTCGATAAGTTCGCGCAATCGTTCCCAAGTGAGGGGTTCGTCGGTCATCAAGGAAGAATTGTAAGCCATGTGCAGGCGGTCTTCTCCTTGGACATATTCGCTCGAAACGCCGATGGTGTCTTCTGCCGAACTGACTTCTGCTAGGGTTGTTGTGCCTTCGTAGCGGTCGATAACATTACGAATTGGTTTGAGCAGTTCGATTGTAGCGGGCTGACAGAAATTATGAGTATTAATAAATTCAAAATAAGGGTCAGTTGCTCCTGCACCTGCCGGACGGGGTGTATCTTCAGGACGGGGAGGATTATCGCGCAACAGGGGGTCGTGGGTGTAGAAGTTGACGACATCGAGGCGGAAGCCATCTACGCCCATATCTAGCCAAAATTCGGCAGTTTCCGCGATCGCGGCCACGACTTGCGGGTTGTACCAGTTTAAATCCGGTTGCTGTACCAGGAAGTTATGTAAATAATACTGCTGGCGGGTTTCGTCCCAAGTCCAAGCACTGCCGCCAAAAGTAGCCCGCCAATTATTCGGAGGGGAACCGTCTTCTTTCCCATCGACCCAAACGTACCAATCGGCTTTGGGATTGTCTTTACTGCTGCGACTTTCAATAAACCAAGGATGTTCTTCGGAGGTATGATTCCAAACTTGGTCAATCAGGACTTTGAGATTGAGGTCGTGGGCTTCGTTGAGGAGGTTTTGGAAATCATCCAGGGTGCCAAAGATCGGCTCAACGGCGCGATAATCGGAAATGTCGTAGCCAAAATCGTGCATGGGGGATTTGAAAAATGGCGAAATCCACACGGCATCTACGCCCAAAGAAGCAATGTAATCCAGCTTTTGCCGAACGCCGTTGAGATCGCCAATCCCATCGCCGTTACTATCCACAAAGCTGCGGGGATAAACTTGATAAATCACGGCACTGCGCCACCAATCAGCGTTTTTGGGGGTGAGGGTGACTTGTTTTGGAGTTGAGGTTATGGTCATTTCAGTTATCAGTTATCAGTTATCAGTTATCGGTATTTAATGCGGCTATGTCGGTAGCTTGAAATTAGGAAAATTTTGAGTATTGATAAAAAAGGCAAGTCTCGACAGATACACAGGCTACACTGTCTATTGTGGCGAAGATGGGGATGGGGTTTTTACCGCCTTATAGGGGAAATTAGGAGTTAAAGTTGGCTTTTTTCTCTATCTTTTGGCCGAAAAACAGCGATCGCCCTCTGGGGAACTTAACCCCAAAGATGTGCGTCTTAGAAAACTTGGATTGTTGTCTCTAGTAGTTACCGAGGCAACATCAAAGCAATATTGTGGGTAGTCTCGTCTTTTTGTGTCTGATTCGCTCTTAATCTTGATTCACTATCCCTAACAACACTTATGCGTAATATTCGGTTGATTCCTCGGAAAGCTGTAACTCTGGCCCTGTCCATGACGGTGGCAGTCACGGCGAATTTATTCGGGTCGGCGGCTTGGGCTGGCGATCCGTTTCGTAGTACAAATGCTCGCGACATTGGCGATCGCACCGAAGCCACCATCGAAGCAATTTTTGTAGAAGGCAACTACACCAGAGCCGAAAGCCTCGCTCAAGAAGCGATCGCGGCTGAACCCAACGAACCTCTAACCCACGCGATCGCGGCGGCTTTGGCTTATAGTAACGAAGATTGGGAAGCTCTGCGCCCCCATGCTCGCGCTACCCTCGAAGCGGCGGAAAATCTCATGGCTTCTGACCCCTTGCGGGGCAATATTTACATGGCAGTGGGGCATTTTATCGACGGTAGTTACACCATGAAAACCCAAGGCCCCCTCGGCGCTGTGAGCAAGTTGCAAAAAGTCTTGCAATATATCTCCGAAGCCGAAAAAATCGATGCCAATGACCCGGAATTAAACCTGCTCAAAGGTTATATGGAGTTAATGCTGGCGGTGAATTTGCCCTTTGCAAATCCTGAAAACGCGATCGCCAATTTCCGCGACAATGCTGCCCCCACTTATATGGTCAATCGGGGGATCGCGATCGCCTATCGGGACATGGAAGACTACGACCAAGCCCTCGAATACGTCGAAAGAGCTTTACAAGAAGCCCCCGACAACCCCGAAGTTCATTATTTGCAAGCGCAAATCTTGTATAAACTTGGCAAAGAACGCAACGATCCCGATTTAGTGGCTCAATCTGCCGAATTATTCGAGTCCGTGATTGCCCGTCAAGACCAACTCCCCGATTATCTCGACACGCCCCTTCAGTTTGAGTTGGGATTAGCCCGCAATTGGTTAGCTGAAAACTCCTAAAACAGCGTAGTGGCGTAGGATAGCATCGCCCACCATCTCTAAATTTGAGCCTATTTGAAGGGAAACCCAACAAAATCTTGATGTTTGTTGGGTTTCCGCTTGTCAGGGCTAAAGCCCCGACTACGAACAATTAATATTACAAAATAAAACAATATTGCTAAAACAACTTGACATTCAAGCTAAACATTATCAAAACTTTCAAAACTGAGAAAATCAATTATAGCAACCGCCAAAACGGTTAAGACACCATATCCATCCTCAGCAAATCAGCCCCTCGCCCGTGGGAGAGGGGTTGGGATAAATTTTAATTATTTTTAAAAATTGACAACAACTTTTAGTCAATTCAGTCACCGACCTTTATGGTTTAATTTTGACTGTCACCTCTTTATTTGATTGTTGCGGATTTTTGCTTTTCAGGAATACAGTTTCATTTCTCTGTTTTAATACAATATGAACCCTGAAATTAAGGGATAAAAACCACCCAATAACACCGATTACTCATCAGGAGAAACATTATGAAATACGGGATCGATATGGGACATAACGCACCACCCGATGTAGGTGCAGCTTCTCGATTTGGGCGGGAAGATGACTTAACGAAAAAAGTTGGGACGCAAGTCATGGACAAGCTAAAAGCCCTCGGAGAAGAAGTCGTTAACTGTAACCCCAGTAGTGCCAGCAGCGTCCTCAATTCCCTGATTCAACGAGTACAAAAAGCCAACACCGAACGAGTCGATGTTTACGTTTCCATTCACTTTAACGCTTTTAACGGTAGCGTCAACGGTAGCGAAGTATTTGCCGTCAGCGATTCGGGACGACGCATTGCCCAACCCGTCCTCGACAATATTGTGGGCTTAGGATTTTTCAACCGTAGAGTGAAAAATGGTTCTCATCTCTACGTTTTGAAAAATACCGCCATGCCTGCCATTTTGGTCGAATGCTGCTTTATTGACTCGGAAAAAGACATGAAGCTGTTTAACCTCGAAGCCATGTCAAACGCCATTGTCAAGGGATTGACCGGAAAACTCCCAGTCACCAAGCCCCCCGAAATCCCGACTCCCACGGATAAAGAACAAATCCTGAAACTGCAACAAACCCTCAACCGCTTGCAAATTCGCGACAGCAACGACAAAGCCCTCGTCGAAGATGGCTTGATGGGGCCAGCAACCGCATCTGCTGTTGAGAAATTTCACGAAATTATGGGGGTTAATGGGGGCAAAACCGCCGGGGCTGTGACTTGGCAGCTATTTGCAGAAATCGAATCTCAACCCACGTTACGCCCCAATCACGCCGAAGGGTCAGCCGTCCGTTATGTGCAGTTTCGCCTCGGAGATACGATTGACGGGGTTTATGATGAGTCTTCTGCCGATTTTGTGCGGCAGTTTCAACGGCAGCAAAACCTAGTTGCTGATGGTATTGTCGGGCCGAATACTTGGAGTCGCATTGGCGGTAAAATCGAGTACGATTTGTCCTTAAAAATTATTACCGATACGGTTCTCAAGCAAGAACCCATCGACAGCAGCGAAATTAGCGATTCTAACCTTAAATACCCGATTACCGCCGGAAATGAACTGGCGTTGCACAGTTGGGGGGAAGAAGGCAATCATATCAAAGTCGCCTTTTTGGGTCAGACCTTCAACGGTTTTAATACTTGGTATGCCTTTAGCGATCATGTGGAGATTTGGGAAAAAGGCGAACCCCTGGAAATGGAACCCGAAGGGGAAGACCCCCAAGTTGAACAACGGTCTGATAGTTTTAAACTGCCCGGTTATGTCAGCACCTTTTACCTCAGCGATCCGATTTTACCGGGGGGACATTTCTTTTGGCGAGAAGCAATTCACAACGGCGATCGCATTCCTCAATCGAAAGCCCATGTTGAGAATATTTTAGCCCTAGCGCGACGTTTAGAAGAAGTGCGCGATCGCCTGGGGGGATTTCCCATGACCGTTACCAGTTGGTATCGTCCCGAACCTTGGAACTCTCAAGTCGGCGGTGCGAGATTTTCCCGTCATCTCTCCGGTCAAGCCATAGACTTTATTCGTCCTGGCCTCACCGGACGACAAATGGCTTCCCGACTGCAAAATTGGCCAGGAGGAATGGGCATTTATCGCCGCTACCCTAACTTATTGCATCTCGACATTCGTCCCTATCGCGCTCGTTGGGGTGGGGCTTAAAATTGGGATATCGATCCTGATTGAGTCGCCCTAATGTCTATTCTTGAAATTACCAATATTATCTTAGGGATTCTCGCGATCGCGCTCTCATTGCCGATCGCGGTTTTCGTCCTTGAATGCGGGGCCGCCCTATTTCCCGGCATTCGCGACCCCAAAACCAGCAATCCCCCTGATTTTAACGTCCTCATGCCCGCCCACGACGAAGCGGCAGTGATTAACGAAACTCTAGATTTCCTTCTCCCGCAACTTCCATCCCCCGACCAACTCGTTGTCATTGCCGACAATTGCAGCGACAACACCGCCGAAATTGCCCGCAACCGAGGCGCAACCGTCCTCGAACGCTTTAATACCGAACAACGAGGCAAAGGTTATGCCCTCGATTTCGGCTTGAATCACCTCGAAGCCAATCCCCCGGAAGTGGTGGTTCTGGTAGACGCAGATTGTCGCTGTTTGCCCGGTTCGATTGCTAAAATTGCTTCCCAAGCGGCTACCCAAAACCTCCCGGTACAAGCCTTGTATTTGATGGAACAACCCCCCAACCCCCAACCGAAAGACTCGGTTTCTGCCCTGGCTTTCTTGGTGAAAAACCTAGTGCGTCCGAGAGGTTTAAATCAATTCGGGCTGCCCTGCTTACTCACCGGAACCGGAATGGCCTTTCCTTGGCAGATTATCCGCCAAGCGCCCCTCGCCAGTGGTAACATCGTCGAAGATATGCAGTTGGGGTTAGATTTGGCGATCGCGGGTTCTCCCCCCCAATTCTGTCAAACGGCTAAAGTCACCGGGATTCTGCCCCCTCAAGGTGAAGCGGCAAAAAGCCAACGCACCCGTTGGGAACACGGTCATCTGCAAACCCTTATCACGCAAGTTCCCCGCTTGAGTATTGCAGCGATAAAGCAATTCCGGTTTGACCTGCTTGCCCTCGCCTTAGATTTAGTTGTACCGCCCCTTTCTCTGTTGGTAATGGCCTGGGGTGCGGGGTTGATTGTGGCAGGGTTGGGAGCGTTTTTCGGTGCGTCCTGGCTACCGTTCGGGGTACTCGCGATCGCGGGAGTTTTAATTTTTCTCAGTATTATCAGCGCTTGGGCAAAGTTCGGTCAAAAAGACATCCCCGGCAAATCCCTTTTGGCGGTTCCTTTCTACGTCCTAGGGAAAATCCCCCTTTATTTCGCTTTTCTGATTAAGCGTCAAAGCCAGTGGGTTCGCACCGAACGTTCTCCGGTTGTTCCTGATTCTAAACCCAAGGCTTAGTTTGGTCATTGGTTATTCGTGACAAGTTAAGGTTGGGTTGCCATTGTCAAATTCCTCGTAGGGGCGGGGTTTCCCCGTCCAAGTTTACGTTTTAGCGCCGCCTCAAATTTCTGTATTCAAAGGTTAGATTGGGCAAGGAAACCTTGCCCCTACGACGGTTTTAGGCTTTCTTGACATCCAGATTGTTACTTTAACTTGTCACGACTGGTCATTTATGAAAAGGCGTAGGGTGGGCAATCGCCCACCATCTCTAACTTTGTTGCCCATTGATTCGGTCTAATATTAAATCCGGCGCGCGATGCACCGTCTATTCCGATAACCCGCCCACGGATTAAAATCCGGGGCTAATGAGGGCAAAGTCCGCCCCAAGCGGACTAAATTAGTGCGTAGTGCTGCGACACACCTTAAAGGGTGGGTTACGGCGGATAGCGAGATTGCTGTCACAGCGCCCGCTTTTAGCCGCCTAACCCACCCTACGCGCTTAGCCTCATTTTAGCTGTGTCACGGCAGTACCAATGACTAATGACAAAGAACAAATGACCAATACTAACGATCCGCTAAAATCGCTTTTGCTTGACTCAGGGCTTGGCGGACTTGCTCGAAACCCGTACCACCGTAGCTATTGCGGGCAGAAATGACTTGAGTTGGCGCGATCGCGTCGTAGATATCCTGCTCAAACTTCGGATGGAGTTGTTGCCATTCGTCTAGGGTTAAGTCTTTGAGCAATTTCCCGGCGGCCAAGCTGGTTTTAACCACTTTCCCGACTAAATTATAAGCTTCGCGAAACGGTACGCCTTTGGCCGCGAGATAATCGGCTACATCTGTGGCATTCGAGAAGTCTTCAGCCACCGCCGCAGCCAGGCGAGTTTGCTGAAATTCAATGCCCTCACTCAGTAAAACGGTCATGGCTTCTAAACAGCCCTGAATGGTTTTTACGGTGTCGAAAAGCCCTTCTTTGTCTTCTTGCAAATCCTTGTTATACGCCAAGGGTAAGCCTTTCATAATCGTGAGTAAGCCTTGCAAATGGCCAAACACCCGTCCGCTTTTGCCGCGAATTAACTCCGGGACATCGGGGTTTTTCTTTTGGGGCATAATGCTCGATCCCGTCGCACAGCTATCTTTGAGGGTAATAAAGCGAAATTCCTCAGAAGACCACAAAATTAATTCTTCACTGAGACGGGTCAGGTGAACCATAATAATGCTGGCCGCGGCTAGAAATTCTATGGCAAAGTCGCGATCGCTCACCCCATCCAAACTATTGCCATAAACGTCGGCAAAATCCAGCAAATCGGCGCTGTAATGGCGGTCGATCGGGAAAGTAGTTCCCGCTAATGCGCCACAGCCTAGGGGCGAAATATTGGTGCGTTTGTAAACATCATCAAGACGCTGCCAATCGCGATCGCACATCTGAAAATAGGCCAAAAGATGATGGGCGAGGGATACGGGTTGCGCTCGTTGCAGGTGCGTATAGCCGGGAATCGGGGTTTCAAGATGCTTTTCGGCTAAATTTACCAAAACTTGCTGAAACTCGCGGATTCGCCCCTGAATTTGGCGAATTTGATCCCGTAAATACAAGCGGATGTCGGTTCCTACTTGGTCGTTGCGCGATCGCGCCGTGTGCAGTTTTTTGCCCGCAGCCCCGATTAACTCGGTCAAACGGCGTTCGACGGCAAAATGCACATCCTCGGCATCAATACCAGGGTTAAACTCGCCTTTGCGGTATTCGCTGCGAATTTGCTCTAGCCCCGCCACAATGCTTTCGGCTTCGTTGCTGGCAATAATGCCGGTATGAGCCAGCATTTTCGCGTGAGCAATCGAGCCGGTGAGGTCGTATTCAATCAGTTCAATATCAAAGCCAATACTGGCATTAAAACGAGCGATCGCAGGGTGTAAAGCTGATTCAAAGCGATCGCTCCAAGTTTGAGGTTTGGTCATGCCTGGGGTGAAATAGTTACGTTAAATTCAAAATGAATGAGACGAAGGTTTTAAGAAGGCAACAAACTACGGAAGCCGAAACCAATCACTAAACCAATAATCAGCGCCCAAATTTGTCCCGTCTCGACAAAATTGTTAAACGCACTTTGCATCTGACCAATCACATCCGGGTCTTCTACGTTTTGAGCAATAATCAAACCATCTAAAGATTGAGCGTTGTTGAGCAATCCGGTCTCTGTCATGGCGATATGACGATCGAAACTGCTGTTAATTTCGTTGATATCGAGATTTTCCATAAAAGTATGATTTTCCTGCATAAAATCCTGCCAAAAACGTCTAGAGCGATTGTGAGTATCAAAGAACTTAGGAAGATTTTAACTGTAAGATGACCAAAGTCATATCATCTCCGTGACGATTTCCCACCCCAATAAACTGCTGAACCCGCTCAAAAAGATAATCCACAATCTGCTGCGGCTTGTAACCTTGCTGACAAGCTTGCTGAAAGGATTGTAATAAATTTTCTTCGTCAAAGCGATCGCCATTGGCATTCATGGCATCGGTAAAGCCGTCGGTGTAGTAAATCACCGTGTCCCCTGGGCAAAGCTGAACTTTCGCATCTTCGTACTGAGAATCCGCTTCTAAGCCGATCAACATTCCCCAAGTATCCAACCGTTCGATTTTGCCCATTTGGGCCCGCCACCACAACGGCGGATTGTGAGCCGCGTTGGTATAAGATAGCGTCCGGGTTTGGGGGTCATATTCGGAGTAAAACAGAGTTACAAAACGATGAGAATTTTCCAAGTCATCGTACATGACCCGATTGAGGTGTTGCAAAATCCGGGCGGGGGTGTGACGGTTTAGCACTTCAGCCCGCAGCATTCCCCGCGTCATGGTCATAATTAACCCCGCCGGAACGCCTTTGCCCATCACATCCCCAATCACAATGCTCCAGGGAACCGAGTTTACGCCCTTATTTTCCGGGTCGCTGGGCTGAATGCGGTCGTAGTTGGTGGGGATAAAGTCGTAATAATCGCCGCCGACGCGATTGGCGGTAATGCAAGCCGCGGCCAACTCTAAGCCGTCAATTTGGGGGCATTTGCTAGGAAGGAGGTGAACTTGAATTTCTGAGGCGATTTCGAGTTCCCGGTCGAGGCGTTCTTTTTGGCGCAGTTCGTTGGTGAGTTGTTGATTGGCGATCGCGACGGCGGTTTGATCGGCCACTAACTGTACTAATTTTTGGCGCATGGTCGTCCAGCTAAATTCCGGGTCATGGCTGAACACATAAATCCGGCCTTGTTCTTTACTTTTGATCCAGATGGGGGTGCCAAAAAGCTTTAAATCTGTGCCGACTCGGTGCTGAATGTCTTGGTCTAAGCTTTTATAAGCGGCAGTGGAATTGGGGCGATCGCCGACTTGGGCTTGAGCGTAGCGGGTTTGGGGATTTTGGCGAATCGCCTGTTCGATGGCTCGGCGGATGTCTTGGCAAGCATAACCTTCTTGACAGTGGATTTGCTCTAGGCGCACTTTACCGTTGGGTCTAAACAGCACCAACGCCCCGCCATCGGCATCGGTGACTCGGGCCGCCATTAAGGGGACTAATTCAAGAAACTGGTTGAGATTGTTAAAACTTCTCAGGGCAAATCCCAACGAACTTAATAAGTTTTGAATCTTATTTTGTTCGCGGTGTAAGCGGGCCACTAATTCTTTGAGGGTCGAGACGGGGGTCTCGTTGGTCGAATCAGGGCTGTTGAAGTTGTCTGGCGGTTGATGGCGAGGAACAGGTGCAGCAGTCATTCTGTCAAAATACCGAACAGATCGAAACCCGCAACAAAAGCAAAAAATCTGGGTGGATTGTTTCAGATATAGGGATTTCTGGCAAAATTGGCCGGTAAACCTCCTCCGAACTCTATTTTTGATTTTTTAGCTTAGTCGCGCTCTTAGATCCGTCGCTCCTAATTAGATGATTATAAAATTGCGAATCAACAGAGTTGGTAAATGATACCCTTAATCAGCTTTTCTGCCAATGCTCTAGGGTGGGTTTTTGGGGCAATTTAGAAAGAACTGGGCCATAGAATACTGTTTTTACTATTAAATTTTGTAACAAAAGTTGTTAAGCTCTGTTGCAAGTTTCGGGAAAATTGAGCAAATGCGCGATCGCCTCCTTGGGGCTGTGGTACGATGCAAAGCGTTGGAATGACAGAGTTTTAGAGGAGAAAGACCTTGGTATTAAGGGTTGCTGTTGTTGGATCGGGCCCGGCTGGCTCGTCTGCCGCCGAAGTTTTGGCCAAAGCCGGAATTGAAACCTATTTATTTGAGCGTAAGCTTGACAATGCCAAACCCTGTGGCGGTGCGATTCCCTTGTGTATGGTCAGTGAATTTGACCTTCCTCCGGAAATCATCGACCGACGGGTTCGCAAAATGAAAATGATCTCCCCTTCTAATATTGAAGTGGACATCAATTTAGATAATCAAGACGAATATATCGGAATGTGCCGTCGAGAAGTTCTCGATGGTTTTTTACGCGATCGCGCTGCCAAATTAGGCGCACATTTAATAAACGGAACGGTTTATCAACTTGATATTCCGACAAATAATACAGACCCCTATACCCTGCACTACGCCGACCATTCTAACGGCGAGCGTCAAGGGATTATGAAAACCTTAAAAGCAGATGTGGTCATCGGCGCAGATGGGGCCAACTCCCGCATCGCCAAAGCCATTGAAGCCGGGGATTACAACTACGCGATCGCCTTCCAAGAGCGCATTCGCCTCCCCGAAGCTGGTATGCAATACTACGAAGACATGGCGGAAATGTATGTGGGTAACGACGTTTCCCCCGATTTCTACGCTTGGGTCTTCCCCAAATACGACCACGTTGCCGTAGGGACGGGAACGATGAAGGTTAACAAAACCAAGATTAAAAACCTCCAAGCCGGGATTCGCGCCCGCGCTGCCCACAAACTCGTCGGTGGCGAAATCATTAAAGTTGAAGCCCATCCCATCCCCGAACATCCCCGTCCTCACCGAGTACGCGGTCGCGTAGCCCTTGTGGGTGATGCTGCCGGGACGGTGACCAAATCCTCCGGGGAAGGCATTTACTTTGCGGCCAAATCGGCGCGGATGTGCGCGGAAACCATCGTCGAAACCAGTAACTGCGGTCAAACCATCCCCAACGAACAGGATTTACAACTGTACATCAAACGTTGGGATAAGAAATACGGTATGACCTACTTGGTCTTAGACCTCTTACAACGGGTCTTCTACCGTACCGATGCCACTCGCGAAGCCTTTGTAGAAATGTGTTCTGACAAAGACGTACAGCGTTTGACCTTCGACAGCTATTTGTACAAAACCGTGGTTCCGGCCAATCCTTTAACCCAAATGAAGATTACGGCTAAAACCATTGGTAGCTTGCTGCGCGGTAACGCCCTCGCTCCGTAATTTTTCCGGCTAAGGATGTTGAGCGTATCAAGACAACTGCAATAGTTTAGATCGCATCAGAATGTTTGTTTCTGGTGCGATTTTTTTCGCGATCGCGCCTTTCGGTATACAGTGGGAAGAATCTGGCCTCAGAACTTAGACGCGATCGCTTCAACTATGTTTGAAAACCCCATGACTGTTGTAGGTCTCCTCGCCGGAACCCTCACCACCATTTCCTTTCTGCCCCAAGTCCTCAAAACCTGGAAAAGCAAATCCGCCAAAGATATCTCGTTGGGGATGTTTTTAACTTTTTGTATTGGGGTCTTTTTGTGGATTGTGTACGGATTCGCCGTGGGGGATATTCCCGTTATTTTTACCAATTTAGCTACCTTTATCCTCGCCAGTACAGTGCTTTGGCTCAAACTCAAATACAATCACCAGTAATGAGGGGCAGTGGGCAGTAGGCAGTAGGGAGTGGGGGGAGTGGGCTTTTCAGTCATCAATCATCAGCATAATCAATGCACAATTTACAATTAACAATGTACAACGGTAAAAATAATTACCAATTACCAATTTACAACGGTAGAGCTAATAACCAACAACCAACAACCAATAACCAATAACCAACAACCAATAACCAATAACCAACAACCAACAACCAATAACCAACAACCAATAACCAA
>Ga0207419_1002140_pt1 | contig 13403 bp, 10 predicted proteins | sample ElkSloMetagenome_4_FD_184723 | JGI IMG/M metagenome (GOLD analysis project Ga0207419, IMG submission 184723) | Hot spring microbial communities from Elkhorn Slough, Monterey Bay, USA - MD2A (version 2) | ecosystem: Environmental > Aquatic > Marine > Intertidal zone > Estuary: Microbial mat ... | reverse complement strand
CCCTATAGAATGCCAAAAGAATAATATCCTATGAGGCCGCCCTCCCATAAACCTTGAACCGTACACAACATCAGCAAAACCATCAATTATTGGTTTCAATAACAAATTGAATTCTTCCGGGTCATACTCCAAATCTGCATCTTGAATAACTAGATACTCACCTGTAGCCTTTTTTATACCGGTATGTAAAGCAGCTCCTTTTCCTTTGTTCACTTTGTGCTTATAATAGGCAATTTCCAAATCTGGATTTTGCCTCTTGTAAAAAAGTATAGAATCTTCGGTATTATCAGTAGATGAATCATTTACTATGATAACCTCTTTTTTAATGTTATTGACAAGCTTTACACTCTTTATCCTATCTAGAATTAGGTGTATTGTTTTTGCTTCGTTATATGCAGGTATAACTATTGAAAGCTTTGAAATAGACATAAACTTTTTTGAAATCAATTTTTAAACACCAAGTATTTTTTTGCAAAAAAGCTAATGAATGATACACTGATTATAGCTAATATTTTGCTTATACTTGTATCAAAAGCCACAATCTCGACCATGAACCAAACCATAAATTGGTTGCATATAATGACAATTATGGATACTAGCAAAAAAAACGTAAACTCTAGCTTTTTGGGATATCTACCTTCTTCGAAAACCCATTTATGTGATACCAAGTAATTTAGCAAAATACCAACAGTTATCGATATGATATTTGATATTAAATAGAAAATACCTGTAAATTCAACTAAAAAGACAAAGACGAATATTTCAGCTACAGCACCAATAGAGCCAGCTATTGCAAACTTCATCAATTGACTATACTTTGTTATTAATACTAGCAATTTTGAACTTTTCAGTTTATTATAGTTATTTGCTCCTATTATTTGGGATAACTTATCCATAATTTCAACAAATTTATCTTTTTGAGTTAAGCATTTAAATATGCAAAGTTATTAATTGCATAGGTTATAGATATAAAGCTAAATTCATTAGAACTAATGCTAGATTAGTTAAAATCGCCAGAAATGTGAGAAGGGTACTGCCCTCGTTCCCTCTAGATTTAGTCTTTATTCTTATCAATGCTACTTAGTAATTCTTTTTGTATTTTACCAAATGCGCTACCATTCTTTTTTTCTTCATAGTAATAACCTTTTCCATATTGTTTATAGCTTTCTCTTCTAGTAACATCATTTAAGATAAGAGATATTTGGCTTAATTGACCAGAGTTAATCTTTTTGTTCAAGTCCTTAATGAAATATTGTTTTGAGTATCCCTGTCTAACTACATATAAAGTCTGACTTACACAATTCGCAATCATTTTATAATCTGATACGATTCCTAATGGTGCTGTATCAAGAATGACGTAATCATAAGATACTGCAAGCTCCGAAATTAAATTAGAGAACTCACTGGAAGAAAGTAATTCTGCTGGATTCGGCGGAATCATCCCACTAAAAACTATATCTAATCCATCATGCTCTGAGTTTGTCAACACTTGTTCGAAATCAGCGTTCCCTATAAGATAATCGCTCAATCCAATTTTATTGAAGGCTGTAAAATTCTTTTTAAGCCCTGGCTTCCTAAGATCACATTCTACTAAAATCACGTTATTTCCTGTTTTTGAAAGAAAAACACCGAGATTAGCAGCACAATAAGATTTCCCCTCACCACTTACTGTCGACGTAAATGCCATAACCTTTTTATTATTACCAAGTACAAAACGTAGGTTAGTATATAAATCCCTGAATGACTCAGCCGTCTGAGATTTTAATGATTCAGATATAGAGGGACTATTTCTATGTGTTTTATTGATTTTACCTACTATTGCCGCTTTTGTCATTTCCTCTATTTGATCTTCAGAGGTAATTTTATCGTTAAAAGCTTCAAGGGTAGTTATTATTATTACAGGAAACAAAAAAGACAAAATAAGTGAAATTCCTAAAATAAGCCCCTTTTTGGGCTCAGTTGGCTTAAATTTTTCGAGGCTTGGTTCGTCCAAAATTTCATTACTCGGAGTATTAGACGCTTTAGTGATGCCAGCCTCTGCCCTTTTTTCTAGTAGATAATTATATAATTGGTCATTCAGGTTGAACATCCTTTGTATTTCCACAAGACTTCTTTCATTCTTGGGCAACTTTTGTAGTTTGGCATTTACCTCATTGATCCGTGATTTGAGATCATTTGTTTGTATTTCAGTAGAATTAATGATACTCTTAACGTTCTCAACTAAAGTATTCCTTACACTTTTAATTTCAAGATTAAGCCTATTTAATTCGTAATTTTTATCATTTACAGAAAAGGATAAAGAAACTTTTTTAGAAGTAAGTTCTTGAAGTTTAATGATTAATTCATTGAGAAGTGGATCTTCTATACCAATTGAAGAAGGTGCGACAATAGTATTGATATCATCGTTGGATTCTAAATAATTTAATAGATACTTATAATATTTTAAATTCATCAGTAACTGAGCTTCTTGTTTGTCCAACTCCTGTAACTTTTCTGATGATTGTTTTGCTGCAAAATCTAAATCGAGAAAATTTTCTTTAGTTCTAAAATCCTCAAGTTTTTTTTCTGCACCTTCTAAAGACTCAGTAACCTCTGCTAATTGGCTATCGATAAATTCAATAGTCCTTATAGCAGCTCTATTTTTCTTATTTAAATCTCTCTCTAAATAGGTTTGAAATAACTTATTTAAAAAATCTTTTTCTTTTTCCGCGCTTCTTCCAAGAATCTCAACTTCAAGTATAGAAGCTTCTTGATCTATTAGACTAACATTTAGTTTTTCTCGGTATTCATTTACTAAAGTAGTTTTATCTCTTATGATAAATTCATATTCATTCCCTATTATATTTTCTTCTATATAGGAATCAGCCTTCTTCAGGTTAAAATTAATATAAGGATGATTACTTGCCTCTCCTAATCTCAGTGTATCTAAGAATAAAAAAGGTTCAGATATCATAATATCTTCTTTATCACCATTTAAAGAGTGCAATATGAATCTATTTAACTCAAGCTTTATTTCGTAACTTCCCTTATTTAGAATTTTTACCTCAAAGGCTTCATTTATTATATTATGTGAAGAAGAGTCTATTTCTACTATAAAAGGAGATGTTTGATATAGAAGATTCTTTTTAAGAAAACCTAGCTTGTAATATTCAATTTGAAAACCCAATTCTTCTATTGTGCTTTCAATTAAAGTTTTAGAAGTTAATATTCCAATTTCATTCTTTATATTATTTTTACTTTTAAACAAAGGTGAATTATCGAGCAAAAAATTAGCAGAGCTTATGTTTGGGTCTTTGTCCTCACTTATAAGTACTGTACCGTGGAGTGTATATTTGTTGGGAGTTGTATAGATAATAAAACCCGCTAATAATACTCCTATAGTAATAGCAATCACGAAATAATACCACTTACTAATGTAAAGTTGGAGCAACTTTTTGATTGATATAGAATCATTTGCCTCTATCAAATTTTTCTGATAATCCATTTTATTTAGTTTGAATTGGATAAAATTACATTTGTAATCAGTGCTACTACTGATACTACTGATACTAATAAACCTGCCGTCCCTAGATTAATGGATAATGCTTTCGCTTTTGTAGGTTCTATATAAATTATATCATTGGGCATTAAAAAAAACTTATCAGATTGTATTATACTATCATTTGACAAGTCCAGATACACTGCCTCATTTTCATTGAACCCTTCCCTAATCAATTTTACCTTTTTATTATTAGCAAATTGAGTTAATCCTCCTGCTAAACTAACAGCCTGCAATAAAGTTACTTTCTCTTCATACACATAATATTGACCAGGCATTTTAACCTCACCCAATAATGTTACTCTAAAATTAACCAATTTGACTGAAACGGAGGCAAATTTAAGATAGTCTTCTAATTTGGTATCTATATCTTCTTTAACATCGTCTAAAGTCTTGCCAGCAACTGCAACTTCTCCCACTAAAGGAAGTTTTATATTACCTTTTTTATCTACTATATAGCCTGATAAGTATAGCATAGTATTGTTAACTAAACCACCACCGCCACCGTTCGTCTGTTCTTCATTGAAATAAGTAGCAGTATTTGACTCCAAACTATTTAACCGAATCGAAAGAATATCTTTCGGTCGTAAAATATAAGAAGGCTCTTCGTACTTATCAATTTTATCATTGGTATTACCTTTCAGATAAATGAGACTTTCATTAGACACACAAGAATTTAAATAGAATGATGCAAACAGAGTAAATAATAATAAAGTACTTTTATGTTTTTTTTCAATACGCATTTTTCTCCCCTTTTAAAGCGTTTATAGTTGTCATTAAGATTATTTTAATATCCAAACTTAAACTCCAATTCTCTAAATACCACATATCATGTTCAATTCTCTTCTCCATTAAGATATTATTTTCAGTATTACCTCTATAACCATTAACTTGTGCCCAACCTGTTATACCTGGTTTCACAAAGTGTCTAACCATATATTTATTTATTATTTTCGAGTACTGTTCTGTATGATATACCATATGTGGCCGTGGTCCTACCACAGACATCTCACCTTTAAGAACATTGAAAAACTGAGGCAGCTCATCCAAATTTGTTTTCCTCATAGTTTTACCAATTTTTGTAATTCTAGAGTCATTCTTTACTGCTTGAGTTTTATCGCTTTCATTATTGACTTTCATCGTACGAAATTTATAGCAATAAAAATGTGTATTATCTTTCCCAGACCTGAGCTGCTTAAAAAATACTGGACCTTTAGAAGAAAGCTTTACAAGAATAGCTAATAGAGGAAAGATTATAGGAAAGAAGAAGGCTATAACGATTATTGAAAATCCAATATCGAATAGTCTTTTAATTACTCTGTTTATGGTCTTTTCAAGAGGTTCATTCCTCGTAGTGATTACAGGTAAATTATTTAAAAAGCCTACTTTGATATTTTTGTTAACAAAATCACCTAAATCGGGTATCACTCTAAACCTTATCAGATTATTATCGGCAAACTGCATCAATTCATTGATGAGACTTTTGTTACTTAGTGGTATTGTACAAAATATTTCATTTATTTGATTTTCAATGCAGTATTCAAAAACAGATGGTACATCTCCTACATGATCAACATCCATACTAAATTTGTCTTTATCACTAAAGACGCCATGGTATTTATAACCAAGTGAAGGGCTAGATAATATAAGTCTATGTAGTTCCCAACTCATCCTTCCATTTCCCACTATCACAACGTTCTTATAATTGTAACCCCTACTCCTATAGTTTTTAAGTGAAAGTATTAGCGTACTTCTAATCGTTGTTACTAATATTAAAAGGACTATGTAATTTGTTAAGATATAGTTGTCCTGAAGGTTAAAATGATCAAAGAACTGAAATATAGCGCTTATGAAAAGGAAGTGTATGAATACAAGCGCTAAAGAATTCTTAATCTCTTTATTTGTAGATATACTACGACCTACTTTAATTCTTCCCAACATACCAGAAATGACAATCCAGGAGAAATTATATATAATTCCAAATGCAATACTTTTTAAAGATATTGTTAATACATCCTCTGGCTTTAGGTATGCCACTAATAGAAAACTAGCGTTAATTACAGCTAGTTCTATTGAAAGAAATAATAAATCTATATACCGGCCAAACCTATAACCATTCCCATTCTCTCTTGCAATATTCTCTATTGCTGTAGGTTTAACATGAGTAAAATTCTGTAAATAAGCCATCTATTTATCTTCTAAATAAAGTTCTTTTCAAAACTTATTTAAAGCTATTACTTTTTTTTTACTCTAGTATATTCTATTATACCTACTTAAGATTTATTAACATGAAATAATTATTAAAAAGGAGACAATACTAATTTTTAGCTGCTTACCACAAAATAAGGATTCAATAGGTGTGCTTTGTTATAACTTACTTTTTCTTTGTCTTCATATTTTAATACGTTGCCACCTGCTTCTTCTACTATTATCTGTGCGGCGGCTGTGTCCCATTCCATAGTGGGGGCAATCCGGGGATAAATATGTGCATTGCCTTCTGCGATCAGCATGAACTTAAGTGAGCTGCCCATACTTACAATCTCTGGATTTTTGTATTTAGCAATAAATTTTTGTGTTTCTTCATTCATATGCGATCTTGAGCCCACTATCTTCAACCCCTCATCATTCTCATTGTAGTTTGCACAGGAAAGCTTTTTAGGACTGCCGCTTTCTTGGTTTGTATATGCACCATTGCCTTCAAGAGCCCAATACATTTTTTGGCTTACAGGTACATATACCACGCCTAATATCGATCTGTTTTTATGTATAAGAGCGATATTTACCGTAAACTCTCCATTTCTTTTTATAAACTCTTTTGTTCCATCCAATGGGTCTACCATCCAAAAATACCCCCAATTTTTGCGCTCTTCAAAAGGGATATCCCTTCCCTCTTCACTCAAAATAGGTAGTTCTGATTTTTCTAAGATAGCAAAAATAGTTTCGTGAGATATTTTATCTGCCTTGGTTAGTGGAGACCTGTCTTTTTTTATCTCTTCTCCGAAAGAATCTGAATTGTATACTTCAAGAATCTTTTCACCAGCCTTTATGGCAACTTCTTTAGCTTTTTCAAGCCACTCTTTTAAAAATTGATCTGTCATTAGTTCGGTTTTATATTAAAAAAGACAACTATCCCACTACCTTAAACTTATATTATCATGCCTGCTGCCACGGTTTCATTAGTAGATTCATCCACCAAAATAATACTTCCTGTATTTCTATTTCTTCTATAGCTATCTATAAAAAAAGGCTTGGTGGTCCTTATTTTTACCCTGCAAATGTCGTTCATGGTAATTTCCTTATCCTCTTCAAGTCTGTGTAAGGTATTTATATCAACCTTATAGAGTATCTCTTTAATCATGGCGCGCCCTTCATTAGAAGTGTGCTGAATGTAGTATTTAGCTCTTGGTATAGGTCCTTTCGGATTTAACCAACACAGCATGACATCTAAGTCTTGAGAAGTATCGGGCTGATTATTAGGTCTAACAATCATATCTCCTCTACTGATGTCAATATCATCTTCTAAGGTCATAGTTACAGACATGGGGGCAAAAGCCAAATCCAACTCTCCATTAAAAGTATCTATGGATTTAATTTTTGAGGTGAACCCAGAAGGCAATACCAATACATCATCTCCTTTCTTAAAAACGCCACCTGATATTCTTCCAGCGTAACCTCTATAATCATGAAACTCGTCAGAATGAGGCCTAACTACATATTGCACAGGAAAACGGCAATCTACATGGTTATGGTCACTGCCGATATGAATATTCTCTAACATGTAAAGTAATGTCGAGCCCTCGTACCAGTCCATATTTTTAGATTTTTCCACCACATTGTCTCCTTTAAGTGCACTAATTGGCACAAAGTGGATGTCGTTTACTTCCAATTTAGCAGCAAACTTGCGAAACTCAGTAACTATATCATCATAAACCTTTTGGTCATAATCCACCAAATCCATTTTGTTGACACATAAAATAATGTGTGGAATTTTCAACAATGAAGCGATAAAAGAATGCCTACAGGTTTGCTCCAATATTCCTTTTCTTGCATCTACTAAGATCAGAGCCATGTTTGCTGTAGAGGCTCCTGTAACCATATTCCTAGTGTACTGTATATGTCCTGGAGTATCGGCAATAATGAATTTACGTTTCGGCGTAGCAAAATATCTGTAGGCTACATCTATTGTAATCCCTTGCTCCCTTTCTGCCTTTAAACCATCGGTAAGTAGCGAGAGATCTACATGCTCTAGCCCTTTTCCCTTACTCGATTGCTCAACTGCCTCGAGTTGATCCTCAAAGATTGACTTAGAATCGTAGAGTAGTCTTCCTATCAATGTACTTTTCCCATCATCTACACTGCCGGCTGTAGTAAACCGGAGGATTTCCATGTTTGAATTATCAATTGACATAATTTCTCGGTTTTATGAGACGATTACTCGTCTCTAAGTTTTTTATCTTGTTTTAATAATTTTTTATCTATTGAATTTACTTGACGCCTTATCTTTTTAATATCTTCTTCTACTGGTAAATTTTCAGGTTTGATGCCTCTCTTCTTCAATAGTTCTCGGACATCCTTGTTATTTTTCACATGTTCTTTCGCTATTTCCTTTTCACCATAAAGGCTCTGACTATCAACATTAAAATTGGTGATTTCAGCCGCGAAATCTTTGGCTTTAATGGTAATTGTTGGTAAAAAGTCTGTCAAGTCTCTGCTCTTAGGGACACCCATAGACTCTTTGAGTTTTTTTGTTGGCTGCCCACCAAATAATGCCTTATTTCCCTTACTCCTAATTCTTCCAAAGCCTAAATGGTCAACCCCTCTCTCATAAATAGTTTTCGAAAGTTTGGTTTCTGTATCTACCAGTTTTTCTCGGGCTCTTATGCGCTCATCTAGCCTGATCCGCTCCTCAATAAGTTCTTGCTTTCTTGTTTTTAATGCGAAATAACTTTGAGCAAAAGCTATTGGCTCCTTTTTAGGATCACCGTTTTGAGCTATAATGTAGCAGGCATAACGGGTCAGCATAAAATCACGTACGATTCGAGTAGCTCCAGAACCAATTTCAACCATTTTGTTGAGCTCAACAAAATGGTCTCTAAGCTCCTCACCTGCATTTAAACAAGATTCCATCGCCTTATTGATAACCTTAGTAAAATTACGCCATTCGGTATAGCCCAGCATGACCTGTAGGTCACGGGCAAGCCAAACCTCAATATCTTCATAATAGGTTTTTATTTCCTCAAATCTTTCGCGTAATCTTTCTATTTTATCGCTATTCATATAAGGCTTTTTCCGTTAAAAGTATCCTTGTTTTTTTCTGTCCTCCATGGCTGTTTCAGAACGCTTATCGTCGGCACGGGTACCTCTTTCTGTTTCTCTAGCGGCTGAAACCTCAGCAATAATATCATCGATTGAAGACGCATTGGACAAAACAGCACCTGTACAGGTCATGTCGCCTATTGTTCTGAACCTCACTTGCATTTCAACTGGTTTTTCTGTGGGCTTCAGATTTAGAAATTCAGAATGACCTAATAATGAACCGTCTCTCTCAATTACTTTTCTTTTATGGGTGAAATAGATAGGTGGAATCTCGATGTTCTCTGCCTTTATATATTGCCAAATATCCATCTCTGTCCAGTTACTTATTGGGAAAACCCTAAAATGCTCACCCATTTGCTTTTTACCGTTAAACAAGTTCCATAGTTCCGGTCTTTGGTTCTTTGGATCCCACTGACCGAAATCGTCTCTATGGGAAAAGAATCTTTCTTTTGCTCTTGCCTTTTCTTCATCGCGGCGAGCCCCCCCCATACAAGCATCGAATTTATGCTCTTCTATGGTATCAAGTAAAGTTACTGTTTGGAGCGCGTTTCTACTCGCATAGAAACCGGTCTCTTCTTTTACTTTACCCTCATCTATTGATTTTTGTACGGAACCCACTATCAAATTGGCTCCGATTTCCTTCATTAAATTATCTCTGAATTCAATTGTTTCCGGGAAATTATGCCCTGTATCAATATGTACGAGTGGAAAAGGTATTTTAGCAGGATAAAAAGCTTTTCTAGCCAAATGTGTAACAACAATAGAATCTTTACCTCCTGAGAAAAGTAAAGCAGGTCGATCAAACTGAGCGGCTACTTCACGAATCACATAAATAGACTCTGCTTCAAGTTCTTGGAAGTTATTCAAATAGTAATTTTCCATAGGAAAGAGTTTTATAATAATTTCTCAATTACAAATTTAAAAAGTTTTTCGACGGATTCCTCTAACGATAATTGGTGTGTAGGTATAGTTATTTCTGGCTGGTCAGGTGCCTGGAAAGGAGAATCGATTCCTGTAAATTTAGTAATTTCCCCTTTTCTAGCTTTTTGGTATAGCCCCTTTACATCTCGCTGCTCACAAACTTCTAATGGACAATCTACAAAGACCTCAATAAATTCACCATCTTCTACTAAATTTCTTGCTGTTGCCCTGTCTTCTTTAAATGGAGATATGAAGGCAGTCAACACAATGGTTCCTGCATCCACAAAAAGTTTAGCCACTTCTGAAATCCTTCTGATGTTTTCCTTTCTGTCATCATCGCTAAAGGTCAAGTCTTTATTGAGCCCGCTTCTTATGTTGTCCCCATCTAATATATAAGTCTTTAGGCCCGCTTCATGCAACCTATATTCAAGTGCACTGGCTAGAGTAGATTTGCCTGAACCTGATAAACCGGTAAACCAAATCACAGATGGTTTATGCTTATAAAGCTTTGTCCTATCTGCCTTTTTGATTTTATGATCGTGCGGTATAATGTGTAATTTTTCACTCATTTTCTAGATATTATATCTCAAAGTTATAAATATTAAGCAAGTAACCGAGTAAATGATAGAAAGAGGGAAACCTATTCTGAAATAATCGGAAAATTTATAGCCTCCTGGGCCATATACCATTAGATTGGTCTGATAACCAATTGGAGTCATAAAAGCGCACGAGGCCGCGAAAGCTATAGCGACGTAGTAGGGTGTCCCGTCTACACCCATACTTGTGCACAAGCTATAAGCAATTGGAAACACAATGGAAACCGCAGCCGCATTTGTAATAAATGTAGTCAGCAGTACCGTCAGGGAGAAAATACCTATAAGCAGCCCTATATTTCCAAAAGGGAGAACCAATCCCATTAGGTAGTCGGCCAACAATTTAGCAGCACCTGTCCCTATCATGGCATTGCCCACTGCTAATGCACAGACCAATATAGCTATTAGGTTGAAATCCATTTCTTTTCTTATGTCGGCTACGCTAAACAGTTTTAGACTTATCAAAAGGGTGAAAAGAATGAGTAAACCCATAAAAAGCTTTAGCAAACCTGCTATTATTAAAAATATAACAGCTGCCAAAGCCACTAAAAATAATCTACTTTTCAAAAAATTATCAGGTTCTGCACGCTGTATTTTAGAAATCACATAGAGTCCTTTTAAGACATCATTCCGTTTGTAAAAATCTTGGCCCGTGGTCAGTAATAATAAGTCTCCAACCTGCAGGCGAATGTCACCGATTTTACCCCTCATTCGTTCACCATTTCTGTGTATGGCCACGATTGCGGCATCGTAGTCATTCCTAAAATCAGAATCTTTTACAACCTTATCTGCCAAAGGAGAATTTGTGGGTATCACTACTTCTGTTATATCTAAATTATTACCGATGAAATTTCCATTTGGATTGGGCAATAGAAGGCCTTTGTTACTCTTGACCAACTCCACAATTTTTTTAGTATCTCCCGCGAAAATAAGCTTATCTTTTGCTAGGAGTTGCTCATCTGGTGCTACTGGAGATATCACCTTTTCAGACCGAATGATATCCACTAAATATACCCCTTTTAAATTTCTCAAATTAGCCTCACCAACCGTTTTGCCCTTAAGTTCAGAAGTATTAGCAATACGGGTCTCTACTAAGTACTCTCTGGCAGTTTCTTTAAATAAATCCAGTTTATCCTTATTGCCCGGTAGTAAGTGATAACCACCGAACAATATAAAAACAATACCTATCGCTGTAATCAATAATCCCAAATAAAGGAAATCCTCATAGGTAAGCAAGGGTAGGTTGTTTTGTTCAAGAAAGCCCAACATTACTAAATTGGTAGAAGTACCTACGACAGTAATCATCCCGCCCAAAATTGTAGCATAAGAAAGCGGTATCAACAACTTTGATGGCGGCACGTTCCGCTTTTTACCCCAGTCGTAAACATAGGGTGTCATCATGGCTACCATTGGCGTATTATTAATAAATGCAGAAACACCCGCCACAAAAGACATCATCGTCAACAAGAAGGATTTGGTAGAATTGGTTGCCTTAAAAAGGCCGTCGAATAAACGAGATATATTGAAGTTTTTTCTCAGTCCTGCAGAAATGAGCACTAGTAATACAATAGTTATTACCTGCTGATTGGCAAATCCCTGAAGAAATTTAACCGGTTCTAAGACACCTGTTACCAAGAAAATCATGACTGCTACTAAAAATAGTATTGCAGGCTTTATTACATCAGTAAAAAGCCCTATAATTAGTAAGCCTAGAGTAGATAAAACTATGAACTGATCAAATTCTGGCATTCAGTACAGTAATTTTTTTCATGATAGGATGCAAAGATGCTCATTAAATCAGAGCAGAGGAAGGGATTCTTAATAAAAGAAATTATCTGATGTAGAAATACATATATTTTATATAAGAAGTCAAAATTTACTGTGGTAAAAATTCTCTCTAAAAAAAATATATTCTGACCGATTCAAGTTATTGATGTTTGCCTATCAATAGAAGTAAGATAGAGCTTTTCATATTATTTTTAAATTTTTTTTATCATCTTGGTAGGTAATAAAAAAAGCGCTCAATAGAGCGCTCCTTCTATCTATATTATCGATAAGCTAAAACAGCTTGACTACTTTATTACAATTTTTTGGACCTCAAATGATTGATTTCCCCTACTGTCCCCTATTGATAATTTTACTATAAAAATACCTCTGTTCCCTGAAATATAATCCTTTAAATTCAATTTTGTATTGAAGCTTCCTTGCTTCGTCTCGCTGTAAATTTTTTGTCCTAACAGATTGAATAGCTCTATAAATACCGGCTTTCCCTCTTCTAAATCGCCAACTTCAATATTAAGTATGTTATCGGTTGGATTCGGATATATTTGTAAAATATACCCTTCTTTCTTGCTTTCTTGAATTGGTATTAAAGCTTTAGGTGCCCACCTTGCTGAGGCGTTTTGTCCTCCAACCTCCAAAAGGAGTTCAGGAGCGGAGCCTCCTTCCTTCGAAGAGAAAGCAACATCATTGCCCCCACTGTCCATGGTCAGAACAAAGGTATAGTTTCCGTTACCTTCGATTGCTGACGTAACGTCGAACTCATATACATTTGGTGAGGTAAATGTGCCCGACACGCTCGAGAGTCCATTAACCGCGGCAGGGGCATTGGCAATCGATAGGTTTGTCTCCGTCCAATCATTGTCGTCAGAATAGAAAGCGTTTATGATTCCAGTCCCGTTGTCGCCTCCCACCGTCAATTTCAATACCGCAGAGCTTACAGCTGAGCTAGTAGCAACACCTTCTACAGAGAACTGTAAATAGGTCACACGTTTGTTATGCTCCACTCTCAGGTCACCGTTATTAAAACCCGTATCGTTCTGTATATAAGCATCATGTATCGGGGAAAAGGAAAACTCTATAATTTCTCCACCATCAGAAGGCGCTTGTACCGTCCAACCGAACGTTATCGTCGCTATGTCGGTACCGTCACCCACCGTTATCTCTACGCTGTAGGGACTGCCCACTGAGGCACCCTCAGATATAGTGCCCGTCATCGCACCCGTGGTCGCGTCAAGCGAAACTCCCGCGGGAAG